>Ga0326597_10002826_pt1 | contig 25726 bp, 21 predicted proteins | sample RVTome_12_FD_203789 | JGI IMG/M metagenome (GOLD analysis project Ga0326597, IMG submission 203789) | Soil microbial communities from uranium-contaminated site in the Upper Colorado River Basin, Wyoming, United States - RVT100D185 | ecosystem: Environmental > Terrestrial > Soil > Contaminated >... | reverse complement strand
CGGCACGCCGACGTGCGGGCCGTCGCTCAGGAACAAGGGTCGAACACCGAGGTGTCGCCGCGCCGTCTCCCGCGTGTGAGCCGCAGGAGCCTGCGCCGTGGGGGCCTCGGTCCACCCGGCATCGCTGGCGCCACGTGCCGTCCCGCGCCGAACGACCTCAGACCGCTGCACGGCGATCCGGACACCTATCGCTACATTCCGGAGTCGATCCGGCGCTACCCGGGCGCGCGCGGGCTGGCCGGCCTGATGCGCGACGCCGGCTTCGTCGACGCCCGCCACCATGACTTGCTGGGCGGCCTGATGGCGATCTGCACCGCGACGCGACCCGCGTAGTACGATGGGGGCATGCAGGTCGATGTGTCCGGGTGGTCGGGCGAGGGCGAGTTCACGCACGCGCTGGTCGACGCCCTGAAACGCTTCGAGGGCATTCAGCTCATTCGCGTCGAGGACGCGCCGGCGGCGAGGGCGGAGGCGGGCTACAATTTCATCAGCATCGAGGTGTACGTCGCGTTCCGGCTCAGCGTGCGGCGCGAGCGCGTCCGGCGGCTCGGGTTCCTGCCAGGGACGCGGACCCGTCGCGAGAAGACGCTCACGCTTGGGAGCGTCGCCACCGCGCTCGGCACCATGGAGGAGGTGGGCCCGCCCGACTACGAGGACGAGGCCATGCTCCAGTACCTGCGGACCGAGCGGATCATCCCCCCGTACCAGACGCGGGGCTACAAACAAGTCGAGATGGTGAGGGTCTACGAGGCGGGCCGAGGGCCGTCGGAGGGCGAGACCTGACCTTATGACAAGAAGGCGATCAGTGCTTGGTGCTTGATGCTTGGTGCGGAATCCCGCGACGGCTGCTTCCCTTCGGCCACCACCGGTGAAGGGAGCTGCGACCGCCCACCGCGCGACACGGACCAAGGACCAGGCACCAAACACGCACCAGGAGCCAAGTACCAAGCACCAAGAACGGACACCGATATTGACCCGGTGGGGCTAATGCCGTGGTCCCCCGGAACCGAAAGAAAAACGGGACCGGTGCGTTCACTGCGGAAGCTACCACACACATGAAGGTCCGGCGGTGTCGCTCGTAGATTCGCTGCTCGCCGCGCTCGTGCGCCTCGATGGCGACGCGCTCGTGATGCACGTCGGCGAGAAGCCGTACGTCGTGACGACGTCGGACTCGGCCAATGTCTATCGCGGGCCGCTGTTCTGGGGCCAGATCGAGCTGTCGACCCGGACGCTGACCGTCGAAGCGGTCGCCGGCATGGTGGCCCAGCTCCTGCCGGCCGAGCAGCGCGCGCATCTGTCGGACGTCGGCGCGATCGAATACCCGCTGCCGCCGAATCCCGCCGCCCAGGGCGAGTTCTCGGTCATCGCCGCCCGCGGCGGGGACGACATCTGGCTCGAGATTCGCCACCGCCGGCCTGAACCGGTGGCGCCCGTCGTGGCGCCGGCACCGGCCGAGACGGTCGCCCGCACGGCTCCCGCTCCGGCGGTCGAGGAGCCGCCCACGGCGCAGCCGACACCAGCCGCCGAGGTGCCGGCCGCCGCCGAGCCGGTGGCCCAGGAAACCCCAGCCCAACCCGCGGTGGCCCAGCCCGAACCCGAGCCGCTCCCCGAGGTTGCGGCCGAGCCCGTCGCCGTCGCACCGCCCGAGCGGGTGGCCGAAGTACCGGCGGCCGAGCCCGTCGCCGCCGCTCCGCCCGAGCCGGCGGCCGAAGTGCCGGCGGCCGAGCCCGTCGCCGCCGCTCCGCCCGAGCCGATGGCCGAAGTACCGGCGGCCGAGCCCGTCGCCGCCGCTCCGCCCGAGCCGGCGGCCGAAGTACCGGCGGCCGAGCCTGTCGCCGCCGCTCCGCCCGAGCCGGCGGCCGAAGCGCCAGCGACCGAGCCTGTCGCCGCCGCTCCGCCCGAGCCGGCGGCCGAAGAGCCGGCGGCCGAGCCTGTCGCCGCCGCTCCGCCCGAGCCGGCGGCCGAAGTGCCGGCGACCGAGCCTGTCGCCGCCGCTCCGCCCGAGCCGATGGCCGAAGCGCCAGCGGCCGAGCCTGTCGCCGCCGCTCCGCCCGAGCCGGTGGCCGGGTTGCCGGCGGCCGAACCCGTTGCCGCGGTCGATTCCGTCCCGCCGATCTACGTCATCGAGGCCGAGGCGGGCGTGGAGCCGGAACCGCACCGCGCGCACGACGAGGACGAAACGGACATCGAAATCGAGCTCGACGTCGAGGCAGCCGCGACGCCGCCTCTCCCCGTGACCGTGCCGCCAGCGCCCGACGCGCGCGCCGAGCGCGAGGAGCACCACGAGGAGGAGTACTACGACCTGTCGCCGGACGTCCTTCATGACGAGGCGATCGAGGTCGACCTGACACCGGCCGGGGCGACAGCGGAGCCGGAGGTCGTCGTCGAGCAGGCTGCGACGCCCGTTGTCGAGCCGAAGGTCGCCGAAGCGGCGCCACGGGCACAGACGCCGCCGATCGAACCGGCGGCCGGGGTCCCGCGCGAGTGGGTGCCGCCGTCGCGGGTCGAACCGGGCCGGCCGGCGATCGTCGTGCCCATGACGAGGCCGCCGATCCGAGGCGACGCACGGGCCGAGGGCCCGGCCGTGCAGCGGAGCACACTGGATCGCCTGCTGCGCATCGCGGCCGCGCGCGGCGCGTCGGCGCTCTACATCGTCACGAACACGTGGCCGGCGATTCGCGTCGACGGCGAGATCCAGATCCTGGACTCGGAGGAGGCGCTGGGCGCCACCGACGTGGCGACCATGCTGATGGAGATGGCGCCGGAGCCGTCGCGCGAGGCACTCCGGACCGGATCGGTCACCGAGTGGATCTGCGACGTTGCCGAGGTCGGTCGTGTCCGGTGCATGAGCTTCCAGGACCACCGGGGCCAGGGTGGCATCTTCCGCATGCTGCCGGCGCGGGCCCTCTCGGTGGAGCAGCTGGGGCTTTCGCGGGAGATCCAGGGGCTCTGCCGCGAGGCGGAGGGGCTGGTGCTGGTGACCGGCCCGCGATCGAGCGGGAAGTCCACGCTGGTGTCGGCGTTCGTGGATCTGATCAACCGCACGCGCGCCGATCACGTGATCACGCTCGAAGGGCAGATCAAGTTCGTCCACGAGAGCCGGCGCTCGCTGGTGAGCCAGCGCGAGCTGCGGGGCGACGCGGAGGAGCTGAAGGCGGCGGTGCGTGCCGCGCTGCGCGAGGACCCGGACGTGCTCGTCATCGAGGATCTCCGCTCCGCCGATCTCATCGCGGCCGCGCTGGAGGCGGCCGAGTCCGGGCGGCTCGTGTTCGGCGCGCTGCCGGCCGCGTCGACGACGGCGGCGATCGAGCGGATGATCGATCAGTTCCCACAGGATCGCCGGGCGAAGGTGCAGACCTCGCTGGCGACGACGCTGCGCGGCGTCGTGACCCAGGTGCTCCTGCGCAAGATCGGCGGCGGCCGGGTGGCGGCTCGCGAGATTCTGCTGAACACGCCGCCGGTCGCCGCGCTCCTCGCCGAAGGGAAGACCTTTCAGCTCGGCGCGGCGCTCGACACCGGCCGCAAGCACGGCATGGCGCCGCTCAACGACGCGCTGGTGGCGTTCGTCCGATCCGGCGCCGTGGCGCCCGCCGAGGCCTATCGGAAGTCCGCCGATCGCGACGGGCTCCTGGTGCAGCTGCGGCGGGAAGGCGTCGACACCTCCTTCGTCGAAAGGCTCGCCTGATCGTGCTCGAGATCTCCGAGGTGCGGAAGCGCCTGCTCCAGGCGGTCGCGCGGGCCCGGCAGGATGCCGCGGCGCGGCGGGCCGAGGCGGACGCCGCGGAGCGCGACTACGCGCGTTTCCTCGACGAGGTGGCCGGTCCGGTCGTGCGCCAGTTCGCGGGCGCCTTGAAGGCCGAGGGCTATCCCTTCCAGATCGCGACGCCCGCGGGGGTCGTGCGTCTGGTGTCGGAGCGGTCGCATGAGGATTTCATCGAGATCGCGCTCGACGCGTCGGATCGGCCGGTCGTCGTCGGGCGCACCAGTCGGGGCCGCGGCCGTCGGGTGGTGACCGAGGAGCGTCCGCTCGGGGACCGCGCGGCCATCGCCGAGCTCGGCGAGGAGGACGTGCTGGCGTTCCTGCTCGCCGCGATCCAGCCGTTCGTGGCGCGCTGACCCGTCACCGCCGCGTCAGACGACCTTCATCCGCCGCAGCCGATCGATCGAGGCGCGATCGAAGCCCAGCTCCGCGAGCACCACATCGGTGTGCTCGCCGAGCACGGGCGGCGGTGTCCGGACGCTGCCCGGCGTGTCCGAGAGCTTGACGGGCACGCCGAGCGTTCGCATCGGCCCGACGGTCGGGTGCACCAGATCCGCGACCATCGCGCGCGCCCGGAGCTGTTCGTCGGCGAAGACCTCGGCGATGTCGCGCACCGCGCCGGACGGCACGCCGGCCGCGTCGAACCGCGCGATCCACTCCGCGCGGGTCCCGGCGCGCAACAGGTCGACCAGGATTGGTTTGAGCTGCGCGTAGTGCCGGACGCGCGCGCCGTTGGTGGCGAACCGCTCGTCCGCCGCCAGCTCGTCGAGCCCGCAGGCGGCGCAGAAGCGCCGCCACTGTTCGTCGTTGCCGACCGACAGCACGAACTCGCCATCCGCCGCCGCGAAGGTCTCGTACGGCGCGATCGTCGGGTGCCGGTTGCCCATCCTGAGCGGCGTCCGCCCGGTCGTGAAGTAGATGCCCGCCTGGTACGTGAGCATCGCGGCGGTCGAGTCGAGCATGGCCAGGTCGACGAGCTGGCCACGGCCGGTCCGCTGCCGCGCGATGAGCGCGAGCAGGACGCCCTGCGCGGCGAACATGCCGGTCACGAGGTCGGCGATGGCCACGCCGAGGCGGTACGGCGCGCCGTCTTCCGGGCCCGTGATGCTCATGAGGCCACCTTCCGCCTGGATGACGGCGTCATATCCAGGGCGGTCCCGCTTCGGGCCGGTCTGGCCGAAGCCCGAGATCGCGCAGTAGATCAGCCGCGGGTGGCGCACCGAAAGCGCGTCGTAGCCGAGCCCCTGGCGGTCGAGCGTGCCCGGCCGGAAGTTCTCGACGAGCACGTCGGCGCGCGCGACGAGCGCGTCGAGCACCCGCCGGCCGTCGGGGTGCTTGAGATCGAGCGCGACGCTTTCCTTGTTGCGGTTGATGCTGAGAAAATACGCGCTCTCGCCGGCGATGAACGGCGGACCCCAGTGGCGGGTGTCGTCGCCTCGGCCGGGGTGCTCGACCTTGATGACGCGAGCGCCCATGTCGGCCAGGAGCATGGTGCAGTAGGGCCCGGAGAGCACGCGGCTCAGGTCCAGCACGGTGACGCCCTCGAGTGGACCGCTCGCGGCGCGCGGCGCGGAGGAATCGGGATTCATGACGCCCACCATTATCGTGTACACCGGTCTCGATTGACGGTCCTGCGAGCAGGTGAAAGAGTTCCTTTCACGCGCCGGCGTGCCGTTCACCGAGCAGAACGTCGAGGAGGATCCCGCGGCCTACCGCGAGCTCGTCGCGAGAGGCTGGCGGGCCGTGCCGGTCACGTTCGTGGGGGAACGGGCGCTGAAGGGGTTCGATCCGGCCGCGCTCACCGAGGCGCTCACAGCCGCCGGCGCACGTCCACCAGATCGCTGACGAGCGCGTAGGCGGTCTGCGTCAGGCCGCCCTCGAGCTGCGTGATGGCCACCTCGCCGAGCAGGTCCGTCCGGAGCACGAGGGCGTTGGCCTGGCCGCGCAGCATGGCCAGCGGATCGGTCGCCGGGAGCTCGGTCGGGGCGACGCGGGCCTCAATCACCGCGCCGCGGCGTTCTGCCGATGCGACCAGCCGCACGCGCGTTCCCCGTCGCATGGCTTCTCGCGCCGCCTCCGCGGACTCGGGCCCGATGCCGGTCCGATCCACCGCCTGCGGCGTGAGGTCGCCGTCCATCAGCACGTTGGCGAGCGCCGCGGTCTTCGCCGCGGCGTCCCAGCCCTCGACGTCCAGCCACGGATCCGCCTCGGCCACGCCCGCACGCTTCATCTCCGCCAGCGCGTCTTCGAAAGACCGTCCCTCTTCGACCGCGGTGAGGATGTGATTGGTCGTGCTGTTGACGACGCCGCGGAAGCCGGTGATCGCAACGGCCGGCAGCGTGTGCCGGACGAGATTGAAGATCGGGATGCCGTCCATCACCGCGCCCTCGAACAGGAAAGCCCGACGCGCCGCCGCGGCTTCGTCCCGCAGCGCGCGATACGCGATCGCGACCGGTCCCTTGTTGGTCGTGATCACGTGCGCGCCGGCCTCGAAGCCGGCGCGCACGTGATCGATCGCCGGTTGTCCGCGCTCGACGTCGAGCAGGGTCGTCTCCACGACGACGCGCGGCCCGGCCGCCAGCCGCAGCCGCTCGGCGAGCGCGACGCCGTCCGCGGGAACGGGACCCGACGCGGCGTCGTGCAGCGGGTCGAGGTGCCCGCCCTCCTCCACGATCCGGACGGCGCGAGGGATGTCGATCCCCCGCGCGTCGAAGGCGGCGCCGTGCCGCGCCGTCGCGATGCCGACGATGCGCGCCTCGAGCGCGTGGTCGCGGCGGAGCCGCGCCTCGCGTTCGTGGAGGAGCCCGGCGAACCGCCGGCCGACGTGCCCGAACCCAACGAGCGCGAGATCCAGGCGCAACGGCGTCCTGCTGTCCTCGTCAGCCGGCATGCGCGGAGACCGTCATCAGCAGATCGTGCAGCCGGTCGAGCCCGTCGCGCAGGTAGGTGGTCTCCGAACCGAACCCGATCCGCAGATAGCCGTCCATGTGGAAGTGATCGCCGGGGACGATCAGGACGCTCTTCTCCACCCGCAGCCGCGTGACGAGCTCGGTCGAGTTGATCCCGTGGCGGTACCGCACGTAGACGATCGCGCCGGCCTCGGGAGGGACGTGCTGAAACATCTCCCCGTGATCGTCGAGCCACGATCGGACGACGGGGTAGTTCTCCCGGATGATGCCACGCGCGCGCGCGATGAGCCGCTGGCGCCGCGCCGGTTCGAGCGCGATGCGCGCGAGCAGGTCGCTCAGCGCACCCGGCGCGATCGTCGTGTAGTCGTGATAGGACCAGAACGACGCGACCAGCTCCATCGGGGCCGCGATCCAGCCGATCCGCAGGCCGGGCAGGCCATAGGCCTTCGACAGTCCGCTGGTCACGATGACGCGCTCGTAGCGCCCCCAGACGCTCGCCGTCTCCTGGCCGTCCAGCTCGGCGCCGCGGTAGATCTCATCCGAGAGCACCCAGGCGCCGTGCCGCGCCGCGACGGCGCAGATCCCATCCAACTCGGCGTCGGTCAGGCGTGCACCCGTCGGGTTGTTCGGATTGCAGAGCAGCACCAGTTTCGTCTTCGGCGTGACGAGCGTGTCGAGCGCGTCGAGGTCTGGCGCCCAGCGCGGCGCGCCCCCGTTCCGCTCGCGCAGCGCCCACGGCTTGACCACGCCGCCGAACCCGCGCGCCAGCCCCCAGCTCTGCATGTAGTTGGGCACCATCATCACGACTTCGTCGCCCGGCTCTACCAGGTTCCACAGGCAGACGTAGTTCGCCTCGGACCCGCCGTTGGTGATCTCGACGTGGTCGCGCGTTGCGCCCGGATAGAGGGCCGCCACCCGATCGCGGAGTTCCGGCGTGCCGTTCGACTGGGTGTAGACGAGCGGCTGGCCCAGGACCAGCGACTGCTGGCCGGTCCCCTCCAGCAGCTCGTCCAGGCGCAGCGGATGCACGCCGCTTTCGGACAGGTTGTAGTCGACCAGGTTCTCGTAGGTCGACTGCATGCGTTCCATCGCGAAGGGCTCGATTCTCATGCCAAGAGTGTAATCGATCGTCCGGTCCAGCCCGGCCGTACCCGCGCCAGAAGTACAGCAACCCCGGGGCCTTTGCGTTATGCTCTTCAGCGACCGACAGGCCATGGCGATGGACGTGATGCCGGAAACCGTCAGGATTCCGGCCGGCGAGTTCGTGATGGGCGCTGACGCCGGCGACGAAGATGAGCGCCCCGCCCATCGAGTGTACCTGGACGAGTTCCAGCTGGGCGTCCATCCCGTCACCAACAGCGAGTACGCGCGCTTCGTCCAGGCCGCCGGCCACAGGCCGCCGGCGGTCTACGATCTGCCCGTCGTCGTCACGGCGGGCGGCCGGGACCGCGATCGCGCGTTTCGCCAGCTCGCCGCCGCCTACGCGTGGAGCGACACCGAGCCGCCGGCCGGACTCGCCGATCGCCCGGTGGCGCTGGTGAGCTTCACGGATGCCCAGGCGTACTGTGCGTGGCTCGCCTCGGAGACGGGGCAGCCGGTGCGGCTGCCGACCGAGGCGGAGTGGGAAAAAGCGGCGCGCGGCGGCCTGGACGGCCGCCGGTTCCCCTGGGGCGACGAGATCGACCCGTCGCTCGCCAATTACCTGCCGGACCCCTCCCTCAAGGCGATGCACGGCAGCCAGCCGGTGCTTGCCTGCCCGCCCAACGCCTACGGCCTGTTCGGCATGGCCGGCAATCTGTGGCAGTGGGTCGCGGACTGGTACGACCCGATGTACTACGCAGCGTCGCCCGAATCGAACCCACGCGGTCCCGCGAGTGGCCGCTTCCGGCTGATCCGTGGTGGCGCCTGGCTGTGCGCCGACACCCGGATGCTCTCGTGCAGCCACCGCCACAAGGTGCCCGCCGACACGTACTCCTACAGCATCGGCTTTCGCGTCGCGATCTAGTCCTCGTCCTCGAACAGCCCGGTCAGCTCCGGGGCGCGGGGCGCGCGCGCGGTCAGGTCGATGGTCTCGGGCTCGGGCAGCGCCTCGACGCTCCGCACGCCCAGGTCCTTGAGCCGCCGGGCGGTCACGAGCACGCGGCTCTCGAGCGAGCCGACTGCCTTGTTGTAGGCATCGACCGAGCGCATCAGGCTGTCGCCGAGCGCCTCGAAGTGTTCGCCGAGCAGCCGGAGCCGATCGTAGAGCTGCTGGCCCTGCTCGCTGATCTCCTGCGCGTTGAGCGCGATCTGCTGCTGCTGCCAGCCGTAGGCCACGGCGCGCAGGAGCGCGATGAGGGTCAGCGGCGTGGCGAGAATCACCCGCTTCGCCAGCCCGAATTCGATCAACGAGGGGTCCGCCCGGAGCGCCGCCTCGAGCAGGCCCTCGCCCGGGAGGAACATGAAGACGAACTCCGGCGTCGGCTGGAACTGGTCCCAGTACGCCTTCGCGCTCAGCCCCGTCACGTGCGCCTTCACCTGGCGCGCGTGGTCTTTCAACCGCGCGTCCCGCTCCTCGTCGCGGTCGGCCTCGATCGCCTGCATGAACGCGTCGGTCGGCACCTTCGCGTCCACGATGATCTGGCGGTCCCCGGGCAAGTGCACGACGAGGTCGGGCATCCGCCGGCCGCCTTCGTCGGTGCTCGCGACTTCCTTCTCCACGAAATCGCAGTGCTCGACCATCCCGGCGAGTTCCACGACGCGGCGGAGCTGGATCTCCCCCCAGTAGCCGCGCACGTTCGACGAGCGCAACGCCTTGACGAGGTTGCTCGTGCCGGTCTGCAGCTCGTGTTGGGCGCGGGCGAGGCCGCCGAGCTGCTCGATCAGCGCGGCGTACGAGCCGGCGCGCTGTTTCTCGACCTCCTGCAGCTGCCGATCGACGCGCGCCAGCGACTCCCTGACCGGCTGCAGGACCTCGGCGATGGCTTTCTGCCGCCCGTCGAGGTCGGTCGAGGCCTGCTTCTGGAACTCACCGAGCGACGCGCGCGCCAGCTCGAGGAAGGACTGGTTGTTCTGGCGCAGCGCCTCCGCCGACAACGCGGCGAACGCTTCGCGGAGCTGCGCCCCCGCGCGATCGAGCGCGGCCAATTTCTCGGCGGCGCCCCGCCGCTCGGCGTCGAGCTCGGCGGCGAGCCGGGCGCTCTCCTCGCGTGCCTGGCCCAGCGTCTGCTGTCGCTCGCCGAGGGCGCGGTCGCGGTCGGCGAGCGACTGCTCGAGGCCGTCGGTCCGCCGGCTCGCCTCGTCCAGGCGTGCCCGGGCCGCGGCCGTCTGCGCGCGGCCGTGCAGCCAGAGCGCCACGCCCGCGAGCAACCCCAGCGCCAGGCCGATGGTCAGAGAAAACGGATCCATGGTCGCGGCCAGGACCGCAGGATAGCCCGCGCGCCGTGGCTCCGCAATCGTAGCCGTGAAACCTGCCACCGGGCAGCATATATAATCGATCGGTCAACCATCCCGTCACGAGTTGCGAGCCGCGCCGATGGATCGTCCCACCGATCGCCGTGTCGTCGAAGGCGCCCCCGCGCCCGCGACAGGTCGCGAGCTGCCCGCGCTGTCGCCGGACGAGTACCAGCGCTACAGCCGCCACCTCATGCTGCCCGAGGTGGGGGTCGAGGGACAGCGGCGGCTGAAGGCGGCGCGCGTGCTTGCGATCGGCGTGGGCGGGCTGGGATCGCCTGCCGCGCTCTACCTCGCGGCGGCGGGCGTCGGCACCCTCGGGCTCGTCGACTTCGACCTTGTCGAGGTCAGCAACCTACAGCGGCAGGTGCTGCACGGGACGCCCGACGTCGGCCGCTCGAAGATCGAGTCGGCGGCCGCTCGGCTTCACGCGCTCAACCCTCACGTGCGCGTCGAGCGCCACGACACGCGTCTCACCTCGGCGAACGCGCTCGCGCTGTTCGGCGAGTACGACGTGATCCTCGACGGGACCGACAACTTCGCGACGCGCTATCTCGTCAACGACGCGTGCGTGCTGGCGGGCAAGCCGAACGCCTACGGCAGCATCTTCCGGTTCGAGGGACAGGCGTCGGTGTTCGCCGTGCGCGGCGGACCCTGCTATCGGTGCCTGCACCCGGAGCCGCCGCCGCCGGGGCTGGTGCCGAGCTGCGCCGAGGCGGGCGTGCTCGGCGTGCTGCCGGGGATCATCGGCACGATCCAGGCGGCCGAGACCCTCAAGCTGATCCTCGGCGCCGGCGAGTCGCTCGTGGGACGCTTCCTGGTCTTCGACGCGCTGCGGATGCGGTTTCGCGAGCTGAGGCTCCCGCGCGATCCGGACTGCCCCGCGTGCGGCGACCGCCCGACGATCCGCGAGCTGATGGACTACGACGAGTACTGCGGCGGCGCGCCGCCGGCGTCACCGGAACCCGAGCCGGGCGAGCGGCCGTTCGACGTGACCCCGGGCGATCTCCAGGCCCGGCTCGGACGGGGCGCGGACGTGTTCGTGCTCGACGTCCGCGAGCCGCACGAGTTCGACATCTGCCGGATCGAGGGCGCCCGGCTGATTCCGCTCGGCGACCTGCCGCACCGGATCGGCGAGCTGCCAGCCGGGGCCGAGCTGGCCGTGGTCTGCCGGTCGGGGGCCCGCAGCGCCACGGCGGTGAGGTTCCTGCGGGCGCGCGGCTTCGCGCGCGCCCAGAACCTGCGCGGCGGCATGCTCGCCTGGATCGACACGGTCGATCCCACGCAGGCGAAGTACTGACGCGTGCCGGCTCTGGGCTTTGGGCTCTAGCCGCATCACGCGGTCACAAAGTCCAGAGCCCAGAGCCTGACATCCTCCATGTCTCCCCGTCCCATCTACATGGACCACCACGCGACCACGCCGGTCGATCAGGCGCGCGCGGCGGTCGCGGACCTGATCAGGACGCGCGGGCGCGGCGATCACCTCGTGACCGTCGCCACCGAACACCCGGCCGTGCTCGACTCGTGCCGGCGCCTCGAGCAGGACGGCTGGCGCGTGACGCGCCTGCCGGTGGGAGACGACGGCCTCGTCGATCCCGACACGGTCGCGGCGGCGCTCACCAAGCTCCACGTGAGCTTCGCCGGGGTGGAGGGGGAGGCGCTCCTCATGGCGCTCGGCGACCTCGCCGTGTCGACCGGGTCCGCCTGCAGCTCGGCCAGCGCCGAGCCCTCCCACGTGCTGGCGGCGCTCGGCGTACCTGGGCCGCTGGCGCGCGCCTCGCTGCGTTTCGGACTGGGCCGGTCGAATTCCGAGGCCGAGGTCGACCAGGCGCCCGCGACGCATCAGCGGCTCGGGGCGGCCGGCATGACCAGCAGCGCCAGGACCTCTGCGGCGACGCTCCCCAGCGCGGCGGCCGTCAACACGGCTTCGCCCGCCACCGGCGGCGCCACCTGCTGGAAGTTCAGCGCGAACGCGATGCCGACGACGCCCGGCCAGATCAGCCAGGTGCCGAGATCGGCCGGGAGCAGGTCGCGGGCGTATCGGGACGCGAGCCAGCTGCCCGCGAGCTTGCCCGAGACGCGGAAGATCACGAAGGGCGCGAGCAGCCAGATCGCCACCGGCGTAACCTTCAGACTCGCGCCCGCCGTCAACAGCAGCAGCACGATCAGTGGGTGCTGCACCTTGCGCAGGTCGCTCTCGATGATCGTGTCGGCGTGTCCCGGCGCGAGCGACCAGAACGTCCCGGCGACCAGCCCCATCAGCAGGGGAGACAGCGCCAGATAGGCCGCGGTGCCCCCGAGCATCACCAGCACGCCGATCACGTAAACGCCGCGCTCGGCGGTGCCGCGCGCCACCTCGAACAACAGCCAGCCGGCGACCGCGACCGCCGCGCCCGCGAGCAGCGTCGCCAGCCCGAGCCGCGCCAGGTGCCAGGCCGAGGGTTCCCGCAGCGCGATGACGACCAGCGCGCCGATCACGATCGGCGCGACGTCATCGAGATCGGCGATGTGGGCCGCCACCTGCCGCGTCGGATCCAGCAGTGCCGTCTCCGGTCCCACCGACGAGACGGAGGCGCAGATGCCGAGCATCAGCGCCACGGCCAGGGCGGGGGCGTCGATCGGCAGCTGCCACAGGATCGCGAGCGCGAACGTGACCAGGGTGACGACCAGCAGCGTGGTCCCCGCCTCGACGCTCGCGCAGACCAGAATGCGGCGGCTGGGCGGCGTCAGCCGTCCGAGCGCGATGCCGACGAACACGCCCAGCGTCGCCAGCGCGACCGACACGGCGACGTCCAGATGCGCGAGGACGTCCACCGTGAGCAGGCCGAGCAGTTGCGGCCCGAGCAGCGCGCCCAGCGGCACGAAGAGCGCGACCGGCGCCGCCGCCGGACCCAGGCCGAGCGCCGCACGGGTGCGGAACAGCCCGGCGACGCGTCCCAGCGCGCTCGCCCGGGGGCGCGCCGGGCCGTCACGCCCCGCGGTCACCGCTTCTCCAGCGCGACGATCACATGCCGATCGCCACGCGTCAGGCCGACCAGCAGCCAGGTTCCCGCGCCGGCCCGCGCATACGCGCGGCGAATCTGGGCGGGCGTGGGCCGGGCCTCTTCGCCGAACGCGGTGATCAGGTCGCCCTTCGCCAAGCCCGCGCGCGCCGCGGCGGACCCCTCCTCGACGCCGGTCACCTCGGAGCCGTTGCCCCTGCGGGCGCCCAGCACCAGGCCCAGTCGCGCCGCGACGTCCGGGTCCTCGGGCGGCGCCGCGCTGGCGGCCGTGATCGCCACGTCGAGGTACTCGCCCCCGCGCACGATCCGGACCGTGACTTCGTTCCCCGGCGCCACGCGCCCGGCCAGGATCCCGAACGTGCGCGGCGTCGGCGCCAGCGTGCCGCCGATCGACTCGATCACGTCGCCGAACGCGAGCACGCCGTCGGCCGGACCGTCCGGCTCGACGTGGGCCACCACGACGCCCACCGAGGTGCCCGTGGCGGCGATCAGCGTCGGCGTCAGCGGCTGCACGTCGACGCCGAGGTCACCGAGCGGCTGCGGTGTCGCGCGCGCCAGCCGGTCGACGACGTCCCGCAGGGCCTGCGCGGGGACCACGGCGAGCGACCCTTCCTCGAGGACGCTCATGCCGACGAAACGCGCGTCGAGCGAGAACACGAGCGAGCCGGGGGGCGCCTGGAGCGCGCCGCCCAACACCAGCAACGGATGGTCCCAGCGCACGTCGGCGATCGAATCGGCTCGTCCCAGAAACGTCGGTCGGAGCGTCGGACCGCCCAACGTGCCCTCGACGACCGCGACGTACCGTCCGTCGAGCTCGCGCGGCGCGCTGGCCTCCCAGATGCCCGGCGCCGCGTCGGCGACCGGGGGCACCCGGACGATCGCCAGCGCCCGCAGGGGGTCGTAGGCCTCCAGCTCCGGCCGGGCCGCGCTCCCGGCGAGACCCATGACCGACGCGCCGAGCGGCACCATGGCGACCACGGCGTCCGGCCGGACCCGCACGCCGGGCACCCACCGGGACGTCGAGGGCAACGACACGGCCGGCTGGGCGCCCTGCGCGTCACCGCCGCTCGACTCCACCCGAAGCACCACGAGGGCCGGGGCGATTCGCCGCTCGAGGTCGGCGACGATCGACGCCAGCTCGTCGTAGGTGGCGCGCGCCGCGAGGCGCTCGAGCGGCGCCGCCGGCGGCCGGTCGGGTCGCGTGGGGACGCCCTGTTCCTCCGGGAAGCGAAAGCGGGCCAGGAGCAGGAGCATCAGGACCGACACGGCCAGTGTCAGCAACAGGAGCCTGGTTTCCCGGCTGAACCGGGGACCCGCCGGTGTCATCGGCCGAGAGTAGCGCAGGGGCCTTGGTTCCGCAAGTTCATGGTTTAGCCTCACTTACCGGATTCGAACGGCAGTCGGCGGGCCCCGTTTTCTTGGTCATTCGTCCACGGTGACATAAGATCGAAGGCACGATGATTGCCCGCGCCCCTCGCCGATCTCGGGCCGTGGTCTCTGTACCGAGACCGCTCATCGTGGTGTCCAACCGCGAGCCGTACCTGCACGCGTACGGCCCGGACGGCCGCGCGTCGTGGTCCCGAGCGCCCGGGGGTGTCGCGGTGGCGCTCGACGCCCTGATGCGCGATCGGGGCGGCACCTGGATCGCCCACGGCGCCGGACCGGCCGACCGCGTCGTCGTGGACGCGCACGATCGGCTCCACGTGCCCCCGGACGGCCCGCGCTATACGCTGCGCCGGCTCTGGCTCACCGAGGAAGAGGAGAAGCGGTACTACGGTGGGTTCTCGAACGAGGGCCTCTGGCCCCTCTGTCACGACGTGCACGTGCAGCCGGTGTTCCGCGCGAAGGACTGGGCGTTCTACCAGCGGGTGAACGCACGCTTTGCGGAGGCGATCACCGACGAGCTGCCCGGGCCGACGACGCCGGTTTTCATTCACGACTACCACCTGGCGCTCGTGGCGGCCGGGCTGCGGAAGCGCCGGCCGGAGGTCCGCACCGCGCTCTTCTGGCACATCCCCTGGCCGCATCCCGACCGGCTCCGCATCTGTCCGTGGCGCAAGGAGATCATGCGCGGGCTGCTGGCCAATGACCTCGTCTCGTTCCAGGTTGAGCGCGATCGCCGGAACTTCGTGCAGGCCGCGCGTGACGAGCTCGGCGCGCCCGCGAAGGATGGCACGGTGGAGCTCGGCGGGCACGTCACGCGCGTGACCAGCGAACCCATCGGCGTGGACTACGACCGGATCCTCGGCCTCGCGACCGACGCGTCCCTGCCGGCCGAGATGGACCGGCTGCGCCGGGAGCTGCGCATCGACACGCCGATCGTGGGGGTCGGCGTAGACCGACTGGATTACACAAAAGGCATTCCGGAGCGTCTCGACGCGATCGATCAGCTGTTGACGGATCGCCCCGATCTACGCGCCAAGCTGACCTTCGTGCAGGTCGGCGTGCCCTCGAGGACGAAGGTGGCCGGCTACCGGGCGATCGAGCAGAAGATCGACCGCATGGTGGCCGACATCAACCGGCGACATGTCGCACCGGAGGGCCACGAGCCGATCCGGTACCGCAAGTCGTCGCTGAAGCTCCGGCGTCTCGTGGCGCTCTTCCGTCTGGCCGATTTCTGCATCGTCAGCTCGCTGCACGACGGGATGAACCTGGTGGCGAAGGAGTTCGTCGCGGCGCGCCAGGACCACGACGGGGTGCTGGTGCTGAGCGAGTTCGCGGGCGCCGCGCAGGAGTTGACCGACGCGGTCATCATCAATCCCTACGACGTCGAGGGCTTCGCGCGGGCGCTCGGAAAAGCGATCGACATGCCGGCGGCCCAGCGCCGGACCCGCATGCAGGCGATGCAGAAGATCGTCGCGGGCAGCGACGTGTTCGGCTGGGCGTCGGAGATCCTCGAGCAGCTCGAGGAGCACGGGGCCGTGTCGTATCCGGGCGCGAGCCGCCTGCGCGCGGTCCAGGGTCCGGGCGGCGGGCGGAAGTGAGGGGCATGGACCACGGACAGGATGCCGATGTGACAGCCGTCACCGACCGAGCCGTGGCGCGCGCGGTGCACGCGGTCGCCGAGCGGCTCGACGGCCGGCAGCTGCTCCTGTTGAGCGATTTCGACGGCACGCTGTGCGAGTTCAAGGCGTCGCCCGAGGCGGTCTGGCTCGACCCGGTCCGGCGGGATCTGTTGGCCGCGCTCTCCCGCCGGCGTGGCGTCACGGTGGGTCTGGTGAGCGGACGGCGGCTCGACGACCTGCAGCGGCGCGCGTGGATCGACGGACCGGTCTACTACGCGGGTCTGCACGGGCTCGAGATCGCCGGGGCCGGCGCGTCGTTCGTCCACGCCCGCGTGGCCGAGACCCGGGGCCTCCTGCAGGTGCTGGCGCGCGCGCTCAGCGCGCACCTGGCCCCGCTCGACGGCGTGCGGCTGGAAAACAAGGACCTGTCGGTGGCCGTGCACTGGCGCCAGGCGTCGCCGGAGCACGGCGCCGAGGCGCGCCGGATCGTCGAACGGATCGCGGGCCCCCACCTCGCCCGATCCACGCTCCGCATGCTGGTAGGGTCGGCCGTGATGGAGATCATGCCAAACATCCCCTGGACGAAAGGGGAGGCCGTCCACTGGATTCAGGCGGACGTCGAGCGGCGACACGGCAGGACCTGTCCGGTCTATCTCGGTGACGACGTGACCGACGAGGACGCCTTTCGGGCCATCGGACCGAACGGCCTCACCATCGTGGTCGGCGATCGCGAGTCGGACGCCGAGTTCCGGCTGCCGGCCCCCCCCGCCGTCGAGGCCTGGCTGCGCGGCCTCTTGTCGCTGGCACTCCAGACCACCTAGCCTGGCCCGCGCGGCGGGTCGGTCGCCCGGATCCTCAGGATCTCCTCGAGAGGTTGACCGGGATGTCGTGCACGTAGGCGTTCAGGAGCGTGATCGCCTGCTGCTTCTCGTCGGCGTCGACGCGCAGCAGGTCACGCAGCGAGACGATGCCGGCGAGGCGCCCGTCGCGCAGCACGAGCAGGTGCCGGACCTTCGCGCGCTGCATGAGCCCGAGGCAGTCGTCGTAGGTGTCGGACGGGGAGGCGACGACCAGGTCGGTCGTCATCACGTCGGCGACGGGCGTCCGGCCGGGGTCGCGGCCGGCGGCCACGACGCGCGCCATGACGTCGCGCTCGGTGAAGATGCCGACGACCCGGTCGCCGTCGGTGACCGGCACGGCGCCAATCCGCCGGTCGGTCATCAGGCGCACCGTCTCGAGGACCGTCGCATCGCGGGCGACGAGCACCGTCTCCTGACCTGCGATTACCGATCCCACCTGTTTCATCGGCGGTTCTCCCGTGATGCCGGGGCAACGCCACGCGCGGCGGCTCGGACACGCCGTCCGCTCGGTTCGGCGACGCACACGGCGGAAGCCACGAGCCCGGCGCACCGGCTCGGTGCGGTCCGCGCTGGGGGGAAATCGGCCTTATTCTAACCCGCCGGCCGTCCGCGGGCGCAATCCGGGGTAGTGCAGATCTTCGACGGCGAGGATCTGGAGCCGAGGATGCTTACCCCACGGGGAAATGTAGAACCCGGCGTTGGCCGCTTCCTTGCGCATCGGAGCGGTCGGTTCCTCCATGCACAGCAAAACGCCCATCTCGGCCTTCTCGCGGTCGAGCACGCCGCGTAGATCGCGGAGGTGGGCAACAGTGACGTGGCCGGCCTTTACTGACAGGATAATCTGCTTCGTCTTCTCGGCCGTGCCCTCATGAAAATAGATTCGGCCATCGATCCCCCTGTCGGCACCCTTCTTCTGCTCGACGGGTCTGGCACCGACGAGCCCGAGCGCCCACCACTGGAACTGGTATGGATCGTCATGCGCCAGCTTCGCCGCATCGGGCAGGGACACGGGTTCGCCGATGACTTCGTACTTAGCGCGTCCTCCGAAGGCATTGGCGAGGCGGTGTCGGATCAAGGTGATGGCCAGGCTCGTGATGTCAATGCCGATCCAGCGGCGCTTCAGCCGTAGCGCCGCAGCAATTGTGGTACCGCAACCGCAGAAGGGATCGAGCACAACATCGCCCTCGTTGCTGCTCGCGTCGATCATGCGTTCGAGAAGAGCCTCAGGCTTCTGAGTTGGGTATCCAAGGCGCTCGTTTCCGACCGGGTTTATTCTATTCACATCCGTCCACAGGTCCGAGGCCGCGCGCCCTTTCAGGTCCTCCCGGTATCGCTTCTCTTGAGGCATTCCACCATCGTACTTGTAGTATCGATTCAGGTACTCTTCCTCGTAGTCCTCGCGTGGCGCGTTCCATGTCGGGGCTTTGCCGCGAGCGTAGAAGAAGACCACGTCATGCACTGGCGCGAAACGGTTCGCGGAGCTGTGCGCCGTGGTCCGCTTCCAAATGACTTCGTTGCGGAACTGCTGCGCCCCAAACACCGCATCGAGCAACATCTTCAGATAATGGCTGGCGGTCGGATCGCAGTGCAGGTACAAGCTACCGGTGGGCTTTAGCACGCGGCGCAGCTCGATGAGTCGCGGTGCCATCATGGCGAGGTACGCCATCATGTCGCTATCGCCAAGGAAAGTCCGAAACGCCTGCATCGCCTCCGACGCCTTCCCCCCAGCCTCGATCGTCTCGGCGCACGCGCGAGCAGCAGTTTCGTCCCAGCGCCACGTGTCCTCGAATGCCTTGATCTGCGATGCAGCTTGGCTGCCGTTGCGCTCGGCGAACAGCACACTGTAGCTGGCGTTTGAGTTGAACGGTGGATCCAGGTAGACGAGATCCACCGACTGGTCGTCGAGATGGCGCCGCAGCACGTCGAGATTATCGCCGTAGTAGAGGCGGTTCATAGATAAAGGTCTGATTGTGCCTCAGGCGTCGAGCAAGGCCACGAGATCCGAGATCTCCCACAGTTTCGCCGTCACGCCTGCGGCCTGAGCCGGAGTCGTCCGAAGCGTCTGGTTGAAATGTGCTGCGGGTTCGGGTTGCCGGTGACGATCTGCGTCTCGCACCCGATGCACTTGGCCGGGCTGTACCGCTTCTTGGCCTCCCGTTCTGAGCCGTCAATGCGGGGCGGGCCGATCGCGCGAGGCCGGGCATGGTACACTGGCGGGCGCTCCAGACGTCCGGCGCGCCCTCCGTGCGGCCACGCCGCGCGCACCGAGCCCCGGACCGCCCATGACGATCACGATCGCGCACAGCCCCGATTCCGACGATGCGTTCATGTTTTACGGCCTCGCCTCCGGCCGCGTTCCGACCGGAGACCTGGACGTCGCGCAGGTGCTCGCCGACATCGAGACACTGAACCGCGCGGCCTTCGAGGGCCGCTACGAGGTCACCGCGGTCTCGTTCCACGCCTACGCACACCTGAGCGAGACGTACGCCCTGCTCCCGCACGGCGCAAGCATGGGCGATCGCTACGGCCCCATCCTCGTCGCGCGGGAGGACGGCCCGACGTCGATCGCGGGCACGCGTGTCGCCGTGCCCGGCACGCTGACGACGGCGTTTCTGGCGCTGCAGCTGTACCACCCCGGGTTCGAGTACGACGTGCTGCCGTTCGACCAGATCCAGCCGGCCGTGGTCGAGGGGCGCGCGCAGGCGGGGCTGCTCATCCACGAAGGCCAGCTCACCTACGCGGACGAGGGACTGCGGAAGATCGTCGATCTGGGCGAGTGGTGGGCGGACCGCACGGGCGGGCTGCCGCTCCCGCTCGGCGGCAACGTCATCCGCCGGGACCTCGGCCCGGAGATGATGCGCCGCGTGTCGGCGCTGCTGCGCGACAGCATCGCCTGCGCGCTCGATCACCGGGAGGAGGCGATCGAGTACGCGCTGCAGTTCGGTCGCGGGCTCGATCGCGCGCGAACGGACCGCTTCGTGGGGATGTACGTGAACCAGCTCACGCTCGACTACGGCGACCGCGGCCGCGCCGCGGTCGCGCGCCTGATGGACGAGGCGTTCGAGAAGGGGCTGATTCCCCGGAAGGTCGACGTCGAGTTCATTGAGTAATCCCCGAGGAGAGCACGGAGGACCTCACCACGGAGGGCGCGGAGGGCACGGAGGATCACCCACGAAGCGCGCGACGTTCACGATGGACGGGCTCCCACCCGGTTCAGCCTACAGGCGCGACGCCAGTGCGACCGGACCGGCCGAATCCGCTCGCTGCTGCCGTTAACACGCCGTCGTGGGTTTCGTGAGCTTCGTGGTTCTGGCGTGGAAACGAGCGGCGGGCAGATCGGCGAGGAGGACCCAAGAGCGAGGTCACTGAGCGTTCCGAGGGAGCAGGTCCGCGAAGACGAAGCCGTCGCGCTCGACAATCCCGCCCGGCCCGATCGGGATCGGCGCGCGGAACATCGGGCCGTCCCACGCGAACGTGTGGAACTCGCCGCGCTCGCCGCAGGGATCGACGCCGGACGGCAGCGCGTCGAGGAAGGCGGCGTCGAACGCCCGTCCCGCGAACGATCGGTCGAGCTGCTTCGGGTCGACCGACGTCAGCGTCGCGCGCAGGCCGCCGCCGACCATCTCGCGCGCGAGCGCCGGCGTCGCGCGGCGCCAGAGCGGGAAGACCGGCGCGAGGCCGCTACCCGCCAGTCGGTCCTCGCGGTACCGCCGCACGTCCTCCAGGAACAGATCGCCGAACGCCACGTGGGTGAACCCGTTGGCAACGGCCGCCGCGACGGCGTCACGCATGCGCGCCTCGTAGGCCTCGTTGGGGCAGGGGAACGGCAGGTCGACCGCGATGAGCGGCAGGCCGAGCGACGCCGCCTGGGCCTCGACGAGCGCACGCCGCACGGCGTGCATCGAGACCCGATTCGCGACCTCGTTGAACGTGGTGAGCAGCCCACCCAGCTCGACGTCCGCCGCCTGGCGCAGCACGTGCACCGTCCACGCGCTGTCCTTGCCCGTGCTCCACGAGACGAGGACCTTCTGCATGTCGTTCAGCGTCTTCCGCCACGCCTTCCGCTGTCCGCCGGAGATCACCACGAAGCTCACGAAGCGCACGAAGGCACGGACGGCTCGTCCCCGCTTCCACCCTTTCGGGCGGCCGGTCGCGCTCGTCTCCGCCGCGCATAGTCCCTGCGCGCGGCCTGGCGGAGCGATCCGGCTTTGGAGCCCTCCGTGCCCGTGGTGAGCCCTGTCAGTCGAAGGCCTCGGGGTGCAGCACCCGCGCGATCTTCTCCACGCCGTCCGCGACGCGCGGACCGGGCACGACGACGCTCGAATCCACCAGGATGTAGACGCGGCCGGCGCGGACCGCCGGCACCGACAGCAGCGCGTTCCACACCCGGCGCTCGCGATCGATGTCGCCCCGCCCGATCGATCCGAACTCGCCGCGCAGCTCGAGGATGACCTCGGGCGCCCGCGCGAGCACCAGCTCGGCGGTCGCCTGCACGTTTTGGCGATCGACGTCTTCGAACACGTTCGCGCCGCCGGCCGCCTCCAGCATATCGTGCACGAATCCGACGCCGCCGCTCGCGAAGATGTTGCGCAGCGCGAGGCGATCACGGCCGAAGACGACGAGCGTCCGTGGCGGCCGCCGTCCGGCGACGCGCCGGCGCACCGCAGCCAGCCGCGCCTCGAGGCTCGCGGCGACGCGCTCCGCCTCGGCGTCGTGGCCGACGCGCGCGCCGATCCGGCGTATCGTGGCGAGGACGGCCGGCAAGCCGGCATGCTCGTACTCGAACGTCGCGACGCCCGCGCGCGCCAGCTGGTGAATCAGATCCGTCTGCGTGGCGTACACCACGACGAGGTCCGGCCGGAGCCCCAGGATGCGCTCGAGATCCGGATCGAGCAGGCCTCCCACCCGCGGGAGCGATGCGACCTCCGGCGGAGAGGTGTCGAAGCTGCTCACGGCCGCCACCTGCGCCCCCGCGCCAACGGCGAAGAGCATCTCGGTCACCGCGGGCACGATCGAGATGACGCGCGACGGCGCCTGCGCGGAAACGGCGGCGCGCGGGGCGAGCCCGAGGACGAGCGCCGCCGCCGTGAGGGCGGCCGCCGTCGCCGCGCGCGTCATCGACGGGTGACGAGCAGCCATAGGAAGAACGGACCCCCGGTGACGGCGGTCACGACGCCGACCGGCAGCTCGACCGGCGCCAGCACGGTGCGCGCGATCACGTCGCAGGCCACGAGAAACGCCGCGCCGAAGCAGGCCGAGGCGGGGAGCACCACCCGGTGGTCGGCGCCCACGAGCAGCCGGACCAGGTGCGGCACGACGATGCCGATGAAGCCGATGGGCCCGGACACGGAGACGGCGGCGCCGGTGGCGAGCGACGCGCTGAAGAACGCCAGGCGCTGCGCGCGGTCGACATCCACGCCGCGCGCCTCGGCGCTCTCCGGTCCGAGGCTGAGGACGTTGAGCTGGCGCGGCAGCCAGGCGAACGACACGAACGCCACGACGAGCAGCGGGAGCGCGGCGACGAGCGGCGTGTAGCCGCTCACGTCGAGGTCGCCCATCAGCCAGCGGATGGTCCGGTAGCCCTCGGCGAAGTCGGCGAAGTACTGCACGAACAGGATCAGCGCCGAGAAGAAGGCGTTCATCGTCACGCCGGCGAGCAGCAGCACGTTGGTGGAGAGGCCGCGGTGCCGTGCCTGCGCGAGCCAGTAGACGATCGCGACCGCGCCGAGCGAACCGGCGAGACTGGCGATGGGCACCGGCGTGAGGCCCAGGAACGACAGCGACCAGCCGAACGTGATCGCCAGCATCGCGCCGAGCGACGCGCCGGCCGACACGCCGAGGGTGAACGGCGTGGCGAGCGGGTTGCGCAGCAGGCCCTGAAAGACGACGCCCGCCGTGGCCAGGGCGCTTCCGACGAGGGCGGCGGCGAGCGTGCGCGGCAGCCGCGCCACGAAGAGAATCTGCGCGTCGACGTTGTCGGGGAAGGGAATCGACGCGTCGAAGGCCTTCACGAGGCTGATCGACGTGGATCCGACCAGCGGCGCCAGCAGGATCGCCGCCATCGCCGCCGCGCCGAACGCGGCGATGGTCCGCACGAGCCTCGCGCGAATGGTCACGGGCTTCCCCTCGGGTGCGACAGCCCGCCGCCGGCCACGCGGCCGATCGGCACCACGGTGAGATGTCCGGCCGCGGCATGCGGCCGCACCTCGGCCTCGACGCCGTACAACGCGCGGATGTGCTCGGTGGTCAGCACGGCCTCGGTGGAGCCCGCCGCGAGCACGCGGCCGTCCTTGAGCAGCACGAGATCGCGGCACAGCCCCGCCGCCAGGTTGAGGTCGTGCGTGGAGACGAGGATGGTGACATGGCGATCGCGCCAGAGCTGCCTGAGCAGCGCCGCGATGTCGAGCTGGTAGCCGATGTCGAGCGACGCCGTCGGCTCGTCGAGCAGCAGCAGGCCGTCGCTCCAGTCGGCGTCCGCGCCGCCGCCGCGCTCGGCGCGGCGGTCGAGTTGCGCGAGCGCGCTCGCGATCACGACCCGCTGTTTCTCGCCGCCGCTGAGCGTGTTGAACGCCCGTGCTTCGAGTTCCGCCGTGCGCGTGGCGGCGAGCGCATCGCGCGCGATCGCCAGGTCGCGCGGGCCCTCGAGCTCGAACGGTCCCAGGTGGGGGTAGCGCCCCATCAGGACCATCTCCATCACGCTGTAGTCGAACGCGAGGTGCGTCTCCTGGGGCACGATCGCCATCCGCCGGGCGAGCGTGGCGCGCGGGAGCCCCGCGACCTCGCGGCCGTCGAGGCGGATCGACCCGGACTGCGGCCGCAGGCTCCCGGCCAGCAGGCGCAGCAGCGTCGTCTTGCCGGACCCGTTCGGGCCCAGCACGCCCAGCAGTCCCTGCCGGCCCACCCGCAGGCTGACACCGTCGAGGACGCGGGTCCCGCCGTAGCCGAACCGGACGTCAGCGGCCTCGAGCAGCCCGTGGGAGACGTCCCTCCACGGGCTGCGAGGACGCGGAGCGCGAACACCGAGAGTCCGAGGGCACGGAGAGGCTCCGGATTCCTCGGTGGTCTCTGACATTGTGGGCAGTCCTCCGTGACCTCGCAGGCCGTGTCGACTGTCACCACGGCCTGCTCGCAAAGCGGAGCCCGATGAAGCCCGCCCGGCCGGGGGCGGGGTAGCCGAGGGTTTCCTCGTAGCGACGGTCGAACAGGTTCGTGACGCGACCGAACAGCTCCAGGCCGCCGCCGATCGCGACGGTGGCGCCCGTGTCGGTCACGACGTATCCCGGCGCGTCGAAGAGCCCGCCCGACGCGCCGAAGTTCGGCTCGACGTCGCGCATGCTTCCGCGGGCGCCGATGCGCGCGAAACCCGAGACGCGCCCGCGGCGCAGCACGAGGTCGAGCGAGGCGTGGTGGCGCGGCCGGCGCAGGAGCGCGTCGCCGGGCGAGAAGGGCGGCGGCGCCTGGCCGTGGAGACCGTCGACCGCCAGGATCGCGGTGTCGAGGAACGTGTAGGTGAACGTCGCCTCGACCGCCGACGCCGGTCGCACGGCCGCCACGAGCTCGACGCCGCGCGCGCGCGCGTTCGAGATGTTGTCGGTGCGATACCGGCTGGCGTCCGCGAGCGCGCGGCCGACGCTCACGATCAGATCGTCGTAGCGGTTGTAGAAGACCGTCGCGTCGAAGAGCAGCGCCCCGCCGGCGAGCGCCTGCTCGACCCCGGCGTCGACGCTGCGGCTGCGCTCGGGCGCGAGCGACGGGTTGTCGGTGAAGGCGATCTCGAAGGCGTCCGGCGGCCGGATGCCGGTGCCCGCGCTCGCCTTGAGCTTCGTCCAGGCGCGCGTGCGCGCCGCGACCGGCTGCAGGAAGAAGGTAGCCGACAGCTTGGGGTTCACGGCCACGCGCGTGTCGGCGCCCAGCGCCGGCCGCGGCGAGAAGGGGCTCGGGTTCGGCTCGATCGCGTCGCGGGCGATCCGTTCGACCCGCACGCCGGCGGCCACCAGCAGTCGCGATCCGATGTCGCCGCGGCCCTCGGCGAACACGCTCTGCATGCTGCGGCGGATCGGCACGGGCTCGAACGTCGAGCCGGTGATGAACGTGCTCTCGGCGCGCTCGCCGAGCAGCTCGACGCCGGTGGAGAAGCCGAACGCGCCGGTCGCCCGCACGTCCACCTGCGCGCGCCCGGTCAGCCGCGTCGAGGCCGAGCGCGAGTCGCCGAACGGGCTCGCGAACCGCCCGTCGAACGACGTGTACGCCACCTGCGCGGACGGCCGGATCCGATCGGTCGCCTCGAACGCGCCCGAGAGCGCGGAGACGCGCGTGGCGTTCTCGCCGCGCGAGATTCGGTCGATGCCGCCGAAGAACCCCGCCGGGTCCGACCCGTACGGCCCGGGGAACCCGCGTTCCGTGTCGTCGATCCGCACCTGCCCGTCGAGGGTCGCGTGGCGGGGACCTGTCCACCCGGCGCTCATCGACAGGTGCCGGGCCTCGTAGTCGTCGTTGGTGACGCGCTCGCCGCTGGCGGCGATCGCACCGGTGTTGCCGGCACTCGACAGACGCTCGGCGGCGAGTCCCCATCGCCAGGCGCCGCGGGTGCCGGCCGTGGACGCGGCGAGGCGCGACGTGTCGCGGCCGCCGTGCTCGATCGACGCGGCGTGCCGCGGCGGGCCGCCGCGGCGCGTGACGACGTGCACGACGGCGCCGATGGCCCCGCTGCCGTAGACGGCGCTCTGCGGGCCGCGCACGACCTCGATCCGCTCGATGT
>Ga0326597_10002825_pt1 | contig 25726 bp, 21 predicted proteins | sample RVTome_12_FD_203789 | JGI IMG/M metagenome (GOLD analysis project Ga0326597, IMG submission 203789) | Soil microbial communities from uranium-contaminated site in the Upper Colorado River Basin, Wyoming, United States - RVT100D185 | ecosystem: Environmental > Terrestrial > Soil > Contaminated >... | reverse complement strand
AGAGGCCGGAGGCGGTGGAGTTGGCCCGGTCAGGTCCACGTCTGGTTCGAGCGGCCGAAGGGAGGCTGGACCCACTGACACCGGATTCGTGCGGCTGCGTGCCACAATCCGGGGCGTTGTGAACGTGTCGAGACGCGACGACCTCACCGGGGATCTGGCCTATCTCGCCTCGTCCCTCGAAGCCCTGTCCCTTGCCGACATCCCCGACCACGCCAAGTTGATCAACAGGCGAGACTGGATCATCCGCACAATCCGCGATTACCTGATACCGCGGATCGGGGACCCGGGCGCCCCTCTGATCGTGGTGTTCGCCGGGCCCACCGGTGCGGGGAAGTCGACCCTCCTCAACTCCGTGCTCGGCTTGGAGCGGAGTGAGACCGGCCCGATCCGGCCGACGACGAGAGATCCACTTGTCCTCTCCTCGGAGTCGAGAGCCGACAGCTACCGAAGCATCGGAGGCGTCCCCTGCGAAGTGGCCACGGGCCGGGCGCCAATCCTCGATGAGTTGATCCTGGTCGACACCCCCGACATCGACTCCACCTCGACCGAGCACAGGGCGATGGCCGAGACGATGATCGACAACGCCGACATCGTGGTCTACGTGAATTCGGCGCTTCGCTACTCCGACCAGGTGCCCTGGGAGGTGTTGCGCCGGGCGCACTCGAGGGGGGCCCCGGTGATTCACGTCATGAACAGGATCAAGAGCTCGAGCCGGGGCGCGCTCACCGATTACTCGCTTCGACTCCAGGGGGAGGGTCTCGGGGACGAGGTCGTGGCGGTGCAGGAGCATCACATCGCCCGGGGGGCACAGTCGATCCCATCCGCCGCGGTCCAGGAACTGCGCGACCGTCTGGTGGCAGTGGTCGAGGCTCGTCGTGCCGGTAGCAGCAATGTGGTCCGATCCGTGCTCGATACCACCCTCGATCAGGCACGTCAGGTGATAGACGAAGCCGCCGAGCGGCTCGAGGTGACAGGGGTGGCGACGGTGGATGTGCGGCGACTGCTGAAGGTCGACATCGACCGCATCGGCGCTCGTCGTGAGCCGGGTCAGGGGCCCGGCCTCGACCTGAGGCTTCTGGCCGACATGGGGTCGAGACGGATTCGCACCCGGCGCATGATCCGGCGCCGGTCGCCCGCCCCGTCCGAGGTGACCCACGCCCTGGAGCTGTTCGATGAGTCCGTGATCGCCGCAGTCGACGCCGACATGCGGCGCCAGCTCCACGCGGGAAACCTCATCCATGGGCAGGAGCGCAAGGATCTGCTCTCCGACCTCCACCTGGCGGCACGATCCGCGGTGACCGCCTGGCGGAGCACTCTCGACGTCTCAGCACCGGTCGCCGGGTCGATGGACCCTCCCTTGGTCTCGTTTCTCCTCGGGCGCTGTTGCTTCGAGGAGCCGGACCGGCGGCTTGGGGACGTGATAGGGCTTCTCGCCCACTCTTTGGAGCTGGGCCCTGCCCTGACCGAGGCGAGGGAGACGCTCATCGGCCATCTGGCCCCCGTCTATGCGGAGGCCGAGTACCGGTTGGCTTCGCGGATCGCCGGTCTGACTGCTTCCCGCCGCTCCATCGACCGGGTGAAAGCCTCGAGGTGGGCCGTGATTGCGAGGTCGTCTTTCGCCAATGCATGACGCGCTTGTTGACCTTCTCGACAAGGTCGACACGGCCGTAGCCGAGTCACTGGGAGTCCTGGAACGGTCGGACGTCGATAGGGTGGCGGGCCTGGCCCGTGACATCCGGGTCAGGCTGTCCTATCCGGAATCGGTGGTCGTCGTTGCGCTTGCCGGTGGGACCGGGTCGGGGAAGTCGAGTCTCCTCAATGCGGTGGCGGGGGAGGAGGTCGCCCTCACCGGTGGCATCCGACCCATGACCTCGAAGCCGCTCGGGCTGGTCCCCGCGTCATCGGCCGGGACTCTGGGCGGGTACCTGGATGCCCTTGGCATCACCGAGCGAGTCGAGCACCGCGGCCCATCATGGCTGTGCCTGCTCGACCTGCCCGACAACGACAGTGTCGAGGTTGATCATCGTCACCAGGTCGACGCCCTCCTGCCCCGGGTCGACCTCGTGGTTTGGGTCACCGACCCCGAGAAGTACAAGGACGCATCGCTGCATCACGGGTACATCGCTCCTCTGGTCGAATACGAGGGTCAGTTCCTCTTCGTCCTCAACCAGGTGGATCGGCTCGACGCCGCCGATGCCCGGCTGGTCGAAGAGGACCTGGTCGACGCGCTGCGCGAAGACGGCATCGCCGAGCCGCGAGTCATCGCCACAGCAGCCCAACCGGTGGCCGGCCCACCCATCGGGATCGATCGCCTGCTGAGTGCCCTGGAAGATGCGAGAGATGAGCGTGGCGCGGTCCATCGCAAGTCCCTGACCGATCTGGCCATGGCCGCCTCCCACCTGGTCGAATCCTCGTCTGGAGCCAGCGGAGTCGACTTCGAGACGAGGTGGGCTCACGAGGTGGCGTCTGCGGTCGACCTCGCCGACGAGGGCAGGGCCGCCGGGGGCGCCCACGACCTGGCGGCATTCGTCACGATTTTGGCCAACGAGGTCGAGGGAGAGACCGGAGGCCGCCTCCAGGGCCTGGCGGTGGAGGCTCACGTCTCCTTCCTCGAGTGTGTCGCCGACTCTCCTGAGCGGAGGCGAGCACCCGAGGTGAGACCACGCTCCTGGCTTGCTCGCTTTCGGGCCCAACCTCACCCTCTGCAGGCAGAGGCCGGCGAGTGGCCCCGGAAGGATGACCTGATCACGAGGGTTGACGAGGTGATCGGCAATCCGATCCGGCAACTGCTGGTCCAGAGAGGACGGGCTCACGCCGCCATCACCGAGCTGGCCCTGGCCCTGGGTGACCTCGAGCGCAGAGCCACCTAACTAGCCTCGATTGGTGATGCAGGACACCGAAGGGCTGATCGCCAATCCGTGGGTCAGGATGGGCTTTGCACTTGCTGTGGCACTGCTGATGTATCTGCTCCTGACCCGGGTCGGCGCCAGATTCGTCAAGCGCGTGGAGAGCCGGACCCCGGAGGCGGGCCCAAGAGCGGCGACCCTGTGGATCATGGTGCGGAGGGTCATCGGCGTGGTCCTCGTGGTCTTCGCCCTTCTCATGGTTTTCGACACCTGGGGATTCAGCCTCACCCCGTTCCTGGCCATCGGGACCGTCTTCGGGGCCGCCATCGGCTTCGGCGCCCAGGATCTGGTCAAGGACGTCCTGGCCGGGTTCTTCATCCTCGCCGAGAACCAGTATCGGATCGGTGACACGGTGACCATCGCAGACACCAGCGGGACCGTCGAGGACATCCAGTTTCGCATCACTATCCTTCGTGACTTCGAGGGCAACGTCCATTTCGTCCCCAACGGCCAGATAACGGTCACCTCGAACTTCACGAATCTGTACGCACAGCCGGTGCTGGATGTCGGGATCGCTTATGGGGCGGACGTCGACCATGCGATGGAGGTCATGCTCGACGAATTGCGGAGCCTCGCCTCAGATCCGGATTGGAAAGATCGCATCACCGATGAGCCCGAGATGCTGGGTGTCCAGGAGCTTGCCGAGTCGGCTGTCATCGTCCGGGTCCGGCTCACCACCAGGGCCGACGAGAGATGGTCGGTGCGACGTGAGGCCTTGCTACGCATAAAGAAGCGCCTCGATGCGGAAGGGATCGAGATCCCGTTTCCGCATCTCACCATCTTTCAGGCCAACAGCTGAGGGGCGATCACCCGCAGCGACTCGGGCGCCCACTCCACCCTCCCACCGTCGATCATGCCCAGGGATTCCCCGTCGGCCTGTGCCGCGACGGGCGGGTCGGCAGCGACCTCTATGCGCTTCTGTCGGGGGACGACCGTGAACCCCGGGATCGAGCCGAGGTCACCGTTGCGAAGCAGTGTCGAGACGATGTGAGGAACGCGCCGCCTCTTCAGCCTGCTTATCGTCAACAGCGTCATCGGATCGGGCGCTTCGGGCGCGACGCGCAACGGGATGGCCCCGAAGTACGTGTAGACCTGGCGGAATTGGACCAGGGCCGCGGTCACCAACTGCTGGCTTTCGCCGAACCTCACCGTGACGTGGGGGTCACGGCCGGGGAACCGCCCGAAGGCGACGCCGAAGGCGGTCCGCGCATAGTGAATCGAACCGAACCGGTACTTGCGGTACGGATCCTTGTCCGCTTCGAGGACCACCACCGCATCGAGACCGAACCCGCCGGCGAACACCGCGTGGTGGGTCGTCTCCACCGACCCACGAGTCAGGGTCATGCGGGCCGTGCCCAGGGCGAGGGGTGGCACCTCCGGCTCTATGAGGAGACGGGCAGCTCGGGCCGGCTTGAGCGGGATTCCGAGGAGGCGAGCGATCACATTGGTCGTTCCGGCGGGAATGACTCCGAGGGCGGCGCTGGTGTCGACCACCCCCTGGGCCACATGATGGACGATCCCGTCCCCACCCATGGCCACCACGACCTCGGCTCCCGCCGCAGCCGCCTGGGCGGCTCTCGTCTCCGCGTCGGCAGCCGATTCCGGCCAGACGGCCTCGACCTGCCCCACCCTCCCGAGGATCGACATCACGGTTCGGTGTGCTCCCCCGGTGAACTGGGATGCCGAGGGATTGGCTACCACCACGATGCGGACCATCAGGGGTCGAGCCTAACCCCGTGCGAATGCGGGTGAGATGGAGGAGCTGGCGGTACTCTCCCGCACCGTGACCGACCCCGAGTCGAGATTCTCCCTGGTCATGGGTGAAGGCGACGGCACCATGCTGGGCTTAGCCGCCGGTGACAGCGCCGGTGGTCTGTGGGAGCTTGGCTACACCGCCATCACCGAGCAGGCCACCGTCATCGCCTACCAGCTCATCGAGCACGGTGGTCTCGATGTCGACTCCCTGGTGAGGGCATTGCGCGAGTTGGACGGCTCGGGTGAGGAGGAGCCCGTCTTTCGGATGGAGAGCCCGGAGCTCAGGGCATGGCTCGATGGGGCTGCGGCGGGCAGACCGGTTCCGGCAGAGGAAGCCTCCCTCGACGGGGCGCCCCGCGCGGTGCCGGTCGGGGTCGCGTTCCGTCGTGATCCCGAGCGTCTTCGCCATGAAGCCCTCGTGCTGGGCCGGCTGTTTCACGCCGAGCCCTCGTCGATCCTGGCCGGCGTGGCGGCGGCTGGGGCGGTGGCCGCATCGTGCTTCGGCCAATCCGGGCGCGACCTCCTGGTGGGTGTGGTCGAGGTCGTGGGGCCGGCTGCCGATGCGCTGGCGACGCGCCCCGGCGAAGGGCCCGATCCTGCAGACCTGGTGGAGGGGCTGCGCTCCCTGCCCGACCGGGTCGGGGTCACCGACGGGGAGGAGGCGCTCACCATCGTCTCGGAGGGCGGAGGGCCCCGATCGTGGAGCCTGGTCGAAGCCGGGCTGCTCCTCTCGGCCCCGGTGGTCGAACGCTCCCATCTGCCGGTCGAACAGGCAGCCAAGATCGGGGGCAGTCCTCTGGCCGCCATGGTGGGCGGGATCGTTGGCGCCAGGGTCGGGATCAGGGCGTGGCCGTGGGCGTTCGCCAACGACACCTGGTTCGCCGAGATAGGGAGAAGACTGGTGCGTGGTCCCCGGGAGGTGAATGATCTGCCCATTCCCTACGCGGTGGAGCAACACCTCATATCGGGGGAGCGTCAGGGGCTCTACTAGCGGTCCGACCTGCCACCGGCCACCGGCAGGTCGGCGACCGGCCAGACCCGCTCCGAATCGTCGACCTGGCGCAGGACCCACCAGCCGATGGCGACGAAGCCGATCAGGGCGCCCATGGCGACGAGCCGGCCCCACCCGAGGACGTCGACGGTCATCGCCCAGGTCAGGGGACCGAGGATGGTGGCGAACCTGCCCACGGTGGCATACAACCCGTAGAACTCACCGAGATGCCGGGGCGGGGACACCCGGGTCATCAGGACACGGTCCGCAGTCCAGGTCGCGCCCAGGGCCACGCCGCCCAACGGCCCGATGGCCCAGGCCAGTCGGGGTTCGCCGGTCACCGCCGCGGCGACTCCAGCCCCAATGGCCACCATCCACAGCACGAGGACGAGGCGCAGCACCCGGAGCGGCCCGAGTCGTTCCACCAGCCTGCCCGCACCGAGGGCCCCGAAGATGGCGGCGGTGATCGCCACGGCGAGCAGGGCGGTGACGAATTCCCGATCCAGCCCGAGCTCCTGGGTCACGAATATGGTGAGAAAGCCACCGATGAGGGTGTTTATGGCATCGGTGTAGAGGAATCGGCCCAACAGGAACCGAACCACGCCGTCGTATGTGGAGGCGAGCCGCCAGGAGGCGACGAGTCTGCTCACCACATCCTGCATCCTGGGCAGCGGGGCGTCGTCGTGGCCGTGGCGCTCTTCGATGAAGAAGAATGCGGGAAGGGCGAGGATCAGGAAGGCGAGGGCCAGGATCGCGAACGTGGCGTCGTACGACCAGCCCAGGACATCGAGTGTGATCACGCCCAGCCCCAGCCCGACGAAGGAGCCGAGGTAGCCGACACCGACGCCGCGGCCGGAGACCCGACCCCGGTTGGCAGGGGTGCTGACGTCGACCAGCAGCGCGTCGTAGACGACGGAACCGACGTTGAACGCCACCAGGGCGACACCGAGGAGAAGCAATGACATGACAACGGGCCCGGTGGCGAGGAGCGCGGTGGCGGCCACGGCAACGATGGTCGTGATGATCAACGTCGGGACCCGGGTGCCTCTCACGTCGCTACGTGCCCCCGCCCACGGCGCCAGGAAGACCACGATGGCCCCGGCGGCCGCCTCGACCAGGGCCAGGGCGCTGTCTCGCTGACCCACGGAGGCGAGCCAGTCGGGGAAGTAGAGGCCGATGACACCGAGGGCGAAGATGGTGTTGGCCAGGTCGTAGAGGACCCACGACCCGACGGACAACCGGCCCGGGGCGGCCCCGCGACCGGTCATGTCAGAAGGTGACGGCTACTGAGATCAGCTCCTCGCGCCCGAGGAGCCCGGCCGCGGCTTGCAACGCCCTCGATGCCTCGGAGAGTGGGAATTGATGCGAGACGAGATCGTCGATCCGCGGGTCGGTGTCGATCTGACGGGAGGCCCATTGATATCCCACCGTCGTGGCTCCCATCGCCCCCCGGACGGTGAGCTGCTTGGCCACGAGGACATCGCTGATGAAGTGAAACGCCCGGTTCCCCTTGGTCGAGGCCAGGATGACCCGGCCACCGCTCCGGACCAGGTCGAGCGCGGTGAAGAGGGCCTCGGGATCGTCGGAGGTGACGTCGAGCACGATGTCGGGTCTTCGCCCGAGGGCCTCGGCTATGGCGCCCCCCACATCTTCCTTCTCGGCATCGATGGCCAGGTCCGCCCCGAGACGCTTGGCCAGCTCGAGCCGGTCGCGGTCGTGGGACAGGCCGGTCACGCCGACCCAGCCGGCGCCCGCGGCCTTGGCCGCGATCAGACAAGCCAGCCCGCGCGGGCCGGGACCGAGGATCAGGAGGTTCTCGCCGTTCTGCAGGGCGGGAAGCTCCACTGCCCAGGTGTGCCCGGCGGCGAGGGGGTGGACGAAGGTGCCCACCTCGGCGGGGACGTCGTCGGTGAGCGGGTGGAGACGGGCCGCCGGGTCGATGTAGAGGAACTCGGCGAGACCGCCCCAGAGCCCTGGAGGCTCGATGGACGGGATGAAACCGTAGGAGTTGGAGGGACGGCGGCGGACGCAGGTGGCCAGGTTGAGGTTGCAGCGGTGGCACTCCCCGCAGTGGATCCGGGGCTCGACCACCACCCGCGTCCCCACCGGGTAGGGGATGGTCGGGGAGCCATGGGCGATCCTCCCCACGACTTCGTGCCCGGGGATGAGGGGGTACACCACCTCGCTTGCTTCCCCCTTCCAAACCTGGACGTCGGCGCCGGAGAGGCCGGTCGCCTCGACGGCGAGCCAGCCACCGTCGAGGTCGGGCTTGGTGGGCAACTCCGTGAGGGAGAAGTGACGCGGCTCGACGAGCATCATCGCCCGCGCTTTGGTCCCTTCCATCGCTGGCGAGTGTAAACCCGGTTCAGGAGGGGCCGGTCATCCGGCCAGGAGACGCCTGATCCGATCAATGCCCCGTTCGATGTCGGCCTCGCCCACGGCATACGAGAGCCGGAGGAAGCCGGGTGTCCCGAACGACTCGCCCGGGACCAACGCAACGCCGGCTTCTTCGAGGATCACTGTCGCCAACTCGGCCGTGGAGCCCCATCGCCCCTTCAGGGCATCGCTGACATCGGGGAACACGTAGAAAGCACCCTGGGGCTCGACGCACCTCAGCCCTGGGATGTCGCTCACCAGCGAGTGCATGAGCTTGCGTCTGCTGTCGAAGGCCTGGCGCATCTCCTCGACGGTGTCCTGAGGGCCTCGTAGGGCGGCCAAGGCAGCGTGCTGGGCGACGTTGCCGACGTTGCCGGTCGCGTGGGATTGGTGACTGTTGGCGGCTTCGACTATGTCGGCCGGGCCTACCATCCATCCCACCCGCCAACCGGTCATCGAGTAGGTCTTGGCCACACCGTTGACCAGCACCCAGTTGTCGAATCGAGGCGTCACCGCGGCGATCGACGGGGCGACATCGGTGAAGTAGGTGAGACGCTGGTAGATCTCGTCGGCGAGGACCCAGATTTCGTTGGCCGAAGCCCATTCCCCGATGGCCCTGGCCTCTTCGGCGGTGTACACCGCGCCGGTCGGGTTCGATGGGGAGACGAAGACCAGGAGTCGGGTTCGGTCGGTGCGTGCCCTGTCCAGGCTCTCCACCGTGACCTTGAACTCGTCCTCGATGCGGGTCGGCACCGAGACGGTGATCCCTCCGGCCAGCTCGATGCCTGCGGGATAGGTGACCCAGTGCGGGGAGGGGAGCAGCACCTCGTCCCCCTGGTCGAGGAGGGCGGCGAACGCTTGGAACACGGCTTGCTTGGCCCCGTTGGTGACCATCACCTCGGACCAGTCGACCGCGACGCCTGAATAGCGGCCCACATCCTCCGCTATCGCCTCCCGCAGCGGACGCAGCCCTGCTGAGGCCGTGTACTTGTGGTTCTCGGGGTCGTAGCAGGCGCGGGCGGCGGCTGCCACCACGTGCTCGGGGGTGGCGAAGTCGGGCTCCCCGGCACCGAAGGAGACGACGTCGACGCCCTCGTCGCGAAGCTCACGGGCTCGGGCACTGATGCCCAGCGTGGCCGAGGGCGGGATATGGCTGAGACGGTCGGAGGCGCGTTTCATGGGTCGTTGAAGTCTTCTTGCCGGGCCGGGCCCCGTCGGCTCAGCCCTCCAGTTCGTCCTTCGCCTCGTCGACCGCCCCCGCCACCGTGTCGGCGGCGTCCCTTCCCGCTTCCCTTGCCGCGTCACCGGCGTCCGAAGCCTTTTCCACGACAGTCTCGGCGGTATCGGCGACCGTGTCCTTTGCGCCTTCCACCGAAGAGGACGACTTGTCCCTGAGCTCCTCGATCTTGGTGCTGGCCTTGTCCACCGCATCCTGGGCGAAGTCCTTGGTCTTCTCGACGTAGGGCTCGGCCTTCTCCTTCAACTCTGCGCCTTGTTCTCTCGCCTTTTCGGCAAGCTCCGCCCCTTGCTCCTTCGCCTTCTCGACGTAGGGCTCGGCCTTCTCCATCAGCTCTGCGCCTTGTTCCTTCGCCTTGCCGAACCAGCCCTTGATCGTGTCCATGAGTCCCACGAGGAATCCTTTCCTTCAAACGTCCCCATCGTAGGGATCGTGCGGCCCTCCCGTGTCCGTCATCATCGCCGACACTAACCCGTGGGTCCAAGGGACCCGGCCGGACCGGCGAGATTGGCCCCGCCGACCGTTAATTTGACCGGCGTGACACTGTCCAGAATCGACCGGCGACGGATATGGAGACGTACCCTGGTCGTGTTCGGTCTGATGACCGCGGGTGTTGCCGCCCCGCTGCTCGATCTCTACGGGAAGAACCCCGGTGTCTTCGTCGCCAATCGGAGCACACCAGGCCAGATCGTCCTCTTCGCGCTGCTGGTGACCTTCCTCCCGCCGCTGATCGCCGTCCTGGTCCTCGCCGTCACCGAGAAGCTCGGGGAGCGCCCCGGAGACATCGCCTACTACGTGCTGGTCGGGATCTCTGCCGCCGCGACCGGAATGGCGATAAGCCGTCAGGTGGTCCCCGATCACACCGTCGCAGCCGTCGCCCTCGGGGCCGGGCTCACCACTGTGGTCTTGCTCCTGTGCCGCCGGATCGAACAGGGGCTGCTCTACTTCTCCCTGCTCGGACCGGCGGTCCTGGTCATGTTTCTCGCCATCTCGCCGACCTCCCGGCTACTGGCCGAGCCGGTGAGCGCGCCGTCGGACATCGAGCACATAGGTCGTCCCGCACCGGTCGTCCTCATCCAACTCGACGAGCTGCCCGTCTCTTCGCTGATGAGCGAAGACGGGACGATCAACGAACGCCTCTTCCCCAACTTCGCCCGTCTCGCCGACGAGGGGAATTGGTACCGCAACGCCCTGTCCAACTCCATAGCGACCACGTCCAGCGTCCCGGCGATTCTCACTGGCCGCTTGGGGGACAGCGACGACAGCCCATCGGTGGCAGACCACCCGAACAACCTATTCACCCTGCTCGGCGACAGCTACGAGATGCATGTCGTCGAATGGTTGACCGACCTGTGCCCCGAGGACCTGTGCCAGGACTATGCCGAGCGTGGCCCGGCCCGTTTCGGCAGCCTCCTCCAGGACGTCGGCGTGGTCTACGCACATCTCTCTCTTCCGGTGTCTGCCCGCGACTCGCTGCCAAGCATCGACGGCACCTGGAAGGGATTCCTGGGCCAGGCCGAGAGTCGGGAGGCGGCACCCGTTGACATCGGCGACCTGGCCGTCCCCAAGGCCGGGGTCAGGAGCGGCTGGATCGACTGGCTGCAGCGGATCATCGACGGGATCGAGCAGGATGCTCCGCCAACGTTGCACTTCGTCCATCTCGAGTCGCCGCACATCCCGTGGAGGACCAACCCGTCAGGGAGCCACTATGAGCGCCCGGAGCAGTACGACGAGGTCGATGGTGTGGAGATCGAGGGGCATTGGGTGGAACGTCCCGATCTGCCCCGTCTCGGCTTCCAGCGACATCTCTACCAGCTCGGCTTCCTCGACCAGAGGCTGGGGGCGCTGTTCGATCGTCTCGAGGAGACCGGCAATTGGGACCAGGCGCTGGTCGTCGTCGTTGCCGACCATGGAGCGTCGTTCGTTCCCGGGCAACATCGCCGCTGGCCCAAGGAGGACAACCGGGTCGACCTCTACCGGGTCCCGTTGTTCGTCAAGCTCCCCGGGCAGACCCAAGGGCACACCTACGACGAGCCTGCCTTCGGCATCGACATCCTGCCCACCATCGTGGATGCGCTCGAGATCTCGACCGACTGGGAGTTCGACGGCCGCTCCCTGACCACAATCGAGGGGACCGATCGACCCCATGAGGTGATCTTCTACTGCTGCAACAGAGATCCGGTGAGCACCGATCTCGATGACCTCTTCGATCAGGTCCGTCGCAATCACGAGTGGGTACCCGATCAGGACGACTGGATCGGTGTCGCCGGGTCCGGCCCCTACGCCGACCTGGTGGGACGACCGGTGACCGAGTTGCGACCGGAGCCGAGCGACGACCTCCGCTGGTCTCTCACCCAATCGGACCGGTTGTCGGCGGTGAGCCGCCAATCGGGGTTCGTCCCGACCTACATCTCGGGAAGGTTGGAGCTTCCGCCCGGTGTGGAGACCGATGACCTGCTGCTGGTGGTCAACGGGACCATTGCGGGGACGGGGCTGGTGACCAGAGACAGCGGCACGAGCGGCGAGATCCACGGTCTGGTCGCCGAGGAGCTGATCGCCGAGGGCGCCAACGAAGTGGCCATCCTGGTCCCCGCACCGGATGGGGACGGGTGGCTGACCGGCTCCTCGGCGGACATCACCGTCGAGTACGTCGCCGACGACGGTCATCGTCTCGACATCGGACCCGAGGGGAAACGGCGGGTGGAGATAACCGGGGTGACGCAGACCACCTCGGGTTGGCGCGTGACCGGCTGGGCGGCTGACATATTGGAGAAGGTCCCCGCCGACCGGGTCTACGTCTTCGCCGGGGACCAACTGGTCGCTGCGAGTGAGCCCAACGAGGACAACGAGAACGTGACGCGTTGGTTCAAGAGCGAGAACCTCCTCCGTTCAGGCTTCTCCTATGAGATCGGGGCGGATGCGATCCCGGACGGGCTCCAACGCTTCACCGTCGTCGCCGAATTCGGTGATCAGGCGGTGGAGAGCCCGGCGACGCTCGCCGACTGACCGGGCCGGGGACCCGGTCGGTGGCCGGCACAGTCAGCTTCGTCGTGGCTGGAGAGCGAAGAGCACTCTCGTGCCCGAAGTGAGTGTCTGCTCATCGGTGATCCCGAACCAGGGCTCGAGAAGGGCCCGGAACTCGGCTTCCTCCCGGTCGCCATGCAGCTCATGGGGCAGCTTGTTGCCGACGAGCCTCGCCACCATCTCGTCGGCCGGGGAGACGAACTCGAGGATCACCGGGCACGCGAAACCGGACAGCCAGCGCACCACCTCTTTGGGCGGGATGCTCGCCCTGTAGATCAAGTGGTGGATCAAACCGTATGCGATGACGAGATCGGGGCGGGCGCGGTCGATGAGCGATGCCCTCTCCACCCCGGCCCATCCCTGGGCAGGAGAGGGGTTGGCCAGGTCGGTGACCACGACCGCCAGGCCGGACCCGGCGCTGTTCCGGTAGAGGTCGTCGAGCACCGCCTCGTCACTGTCGACGGCCATGGCCAGAGCACCGGTGCCCGCCGCGATGCGGGAGAAATGCCCGTCGTTTGCCCCCAGGTCGACGACCCGCCCCGGGGCGAGCCGCTGCATCGCCGAGGTGAGGAACTCGCTCTTGGCGGTTCGGTCACGGGCGACGTGGCTGTATTCGACGTACGTCGACCATCCGTCTGCGCTGTGTTCCCATTCGAGGGATTGGATCAGCGACCGAAGCTTCCTCACGTTGGCCAGGATCAGCTCGGCATTGAAGCCTGCCGCTCCCAGCTCCTGGCGAACCGCCCGGTCCGCCATTCGTGCCTCCATGCGAGCCTGGAGCCGGACGTGGAGGAGAGCGCTCGGGTTGAACCGCCTCCTGAACGGAAGGAGCCGTGACATCTGGGCCGAGGTGAGACCCTCGAGGTCGCCGCGCAGCCAGGGCTGGAATGGGACTCCGACCCAGGCACGCAGGAGGAGGGGGAACAGGAATTGCCGGGTGAACTGCCGATAGCCGATCCAGGGCTCACCCTGTCGATAGGCCTCGAACGAGCCGATGTCGATGAACATCGGTCGACCGTCGACGAACTGGATGTTGTAGGGGGTGGCGTCCTTGATGGTCAGCCCGACAGACAGGGCTCCCTCGAGCAGGTCCAGCTGCAAGATCGCCGCATCCTTGAGCATGGAGAAGGTCCACTCATAGGGGTAGCTGATGAAGGGAAGAAGGGGATGCTCGAGGGCGGCGGGACTTCCCTGCGGCGGGTCGGCCATCTCGACCGCATCGATGAGACGGCCGTCCGCCACGGCGGAACGGAAGAACTCGGTCCCCGAGAGGGCGCGCCATCCTTCCAGCCCTCGCTCGTCGAGCTGACGTATGGCTTTGTCCTCGCCAAGGACGACATGTGAGGCCGGGTCGCGAAATGACCCGGGATCGGGTGAGCTCATCAGGAAATCAGGGGTCAGCAGGCAAAGAAGTCTCCCCTACCGCCTCGTCTTCGCCCTCGCCCCGATCGGGATCGGACTTGCCTCCACGCGCCAGCTTGCTCCGCCACGCCTTGTAGGCGACGCCGATCCCGGCCAAACCTCCCACTATTGCCTGCAGGATCAAACTGCCGGTGCCGGGGTCCAAATATCCAAAGATCATCCTGCAACTCCTTGCGGCACTCGCCAACGATGCCGAGGGCATTGTCGTCCAACTCGGCAGGCAAGCCAACCAACCGTGCTCGCCCTGCCGGGTCAAGTGCTGCGGTATCTCTTCAGCTCTTCTCTCTCCGCGATGCGCCGTCTTCGTGTCCGGCGATAGCTGAGGCCGATCAACTCGGTGAGGACGATGATCACCCCCACCGTGACCAGGATGACAATGGCCAGAGGGTATTGCCCCTCCGTCCCGAGGAACCTGACCGGCACCGGATCGGTGTTCTGCACGGAGAAGACCACCACCAGGGCTATGCCGAGCAGGAGGAGGATCGCCCCCCAGGCGATGCCGGTGGTCGCCGGCCGTGCTATCTCGGGTCGCTCAGGACCGGCTTCGGGAGCCGGCTCGATTTCGGAGCCGAACGGATCGTGGGGATCGTCGGTCATGCCCGGTTGATCCTACGTGATCGCCACCGGGGAGCGAAGGGTCTCACGATCACGCCGACCCTTCTCGATGTCGACGGTGCGGAAGAGCAAACCACCGGCCGCGAAGAAGAAGGCGATGGAGAGGATGGCGAGGCGGGCCGACCCGGTCACCTGGCGGACCAAGGCGAACACCCATGGCCCCCAGATGGCGCTGAACTTGGAGAAGACCGAGTAGAAGCCGAAGAACTCGGCCGATTGCTCCGCGGGAATCATCGACCCGTACAGACTCCTCGACAGGGCCTGTGTCCCGCCCAGCACGAAACCGATGACGACGGCCAGGGCTAGGAAGGGCGCCGCCCCACCCGTGGGGAGGAAGAATGCAGCCACGGCCACCGCCGCCCAGACCACGATGCTCGAGAACAGGGCGCCCTTGGTCCCGATCCGGCCGGCCAGGCGCCCGAATCCCATCGCCCCGAAGAAGGCGATGAACTGGACGACGAGAACGCCCCCGATCACGACGACGATGCCCAGCTCGAGGGTCTCGGTGGCGTAGATGGCCGCCATGGCGATGGTCGTCTGCACCCCGTCGTTGAACAGCATGAAGGCGATGATGAAGACGAGCAGGGGACGGTTGCCGGCCAGCTTGCGCAGCGTGGCGAACGTCCGCCCGAACCCGATCCGGGCGTAGCCGGCCCAGGTCGGAGTCGTGCCGTCGGGGAGGTGTTGCGAGATCCCGATCCGGGGAAGGTCGCGAAAAGCGATCGCGGCGAATACCAGCCACCAGAACCCGACCGAGCCGATCGTGATCCTGGTGGCAAGGGCGGAGTCGATCGGGATCAACCCGTCGCTCAGCTGGATCAGGGCCAAGGACAGGAGGAGGTGTAGCCCGCCGCCGATGTATCCCCAGGCGAACCCCCGGGAACTGACCATGTCGATGGTCTCGTCGGTGGTCAGCTCGGGGAGGTAGGCGTCATAGAAGACGTTGGCGCCCACAAACCCGAGATGGGCGAGGAGGAAGAGGCCGAGGGTCATGAAGACATCGCCGGTGGAGGCAAAGAAGAGGAGTGAGGTGAAGATTGCGCCCCACGTGGCGAAGACCACGAGGAACCTCTTCTTCGAGGCGGAGAAGTCGGCGATGGCCCCGAGGACGGGTGTGGCGAGGAACATAAGCAGCGGGCCGACACCGACGACCACGGCCCACAGGTCCTGACCGGTCCAATTGCGGCCGAACATGTCCACACCACCCTCGCCGACCACCTCCGCAGCGAAGTAGGCGGGGAGCACGGCAGCGAGGATGGTGGTGGCGTAGGCGGAGTTGGCCCAGTCGTAGGTGATCCAGGCCCGGATGGCCCCTGGGTGGTTCTTGTGCTCGGCGCCCACGATTGGCGGAAGCTAGACGTACCCTGTCGACGATGCGTCGCGTCGTAGTGGCGATCGGCTGTCTGCTCGCCGCCTGCACCGCTGAGCCCGAGCGTGAGCCGGCCACCTCGTTCCTGCCACCGATGACTACCGCGGCCACCACCCTCCCGGGCACGACTTCGACCACGGTGCCGCCCACGAGCACGACCACGGCGGCCACGGCCACCTCGACTGTTGCCCTCGACGACACCGTCCTCGCCTACCAGCCGGTGGCCGACCTCGACTTCCCCGTCCAGCTTACCGCCCGACCCGGTGACCCACGGTCGTACGTCATCACCAAGGACGGCCGGGTCTGGCTCCAGGACGGCGCTTCGGTCTCCGGGCAACCGGTGCTCGACATCACCGGTCAGGTCCGGGACAGCGGCGAGCAGGGTCTTCTCTCCATTGCCCTCCACCCTGGTGACGAGAGCCGCTTCTACCTCCACTACTCGGACAACAACGGTGACACGGTGGTGTCCGAGTTCGTGCTCACCTCGCCGGATCAGGCCGACCCTTCCAGTGAGAGGGTGCTGCTCCAGGTGGACCAGCCGGCGGGCAATCACAATGGGGGCATGCTCCAGTTCATGCCAAACGGGGCGCTGCTCCTCGGTCTCGGGGACGGCGGAGGGGGAGGTGATCAGTTCGGCAACGGACAGAACCCGGACACCCTGCTCGGGGGTCTGGTCTCGCTCGACGTCGAGGGAGACCCCAATCCCACGCTGTACGCCATGGGCTTGCGCAACCCGTGGCGTTTCTGGATCGACGACACGGCCATCTACATCGCCGATGTCGGGCAGAACGCCTACGAGGAGATCTCGGTCTCCGAGCCTCTCGAACCGGGTCGCAACTATGGCTGGCCGATATTCGAGGGTCTTCACTGTTTCTCGTCCCCAGGGTGCGACGGGGCGGGATTGGTGGCGCCGATCCACGAGGTCGAGCACGGCGACGCCGGCACCTGCTCCATCACCGGTGGTGTCGTCTATCGGGGCGCGGCGATCCCCCAGCTCGACGGGCACTACTTCTACTCCGACTACTGCGGCGGTTATCTGAGAAGCCTGCTCCACGCCGACGGCGCCGCCGCCGAGATGCGTGACTGGACCGAACAGGTCGGTGTGCCGGGTGGTGTCGCCGGGTTCGGCGTGGACGGGGCGGGCGAGATGTACGTCACCACCACCGGGCAGCTCCTGAAGGTGGTTGCCGGGGGCTGACTCGCCGGGGATAGGCTCCGCCTCATGCCGACGCTGTTCACCCGCATCATCGAAGGGGAGATCCCGGGCACCTTCGTGTGGAAGGACGATCGCTGTGTCGCCTTCCTCTCCATCAACCCCCTCCGGCAGGGTCACACCCTGGTGGTGCCGAGGATGGAGGTGGACCACTGGATCGACTGCCCGCCGGAGCTCTCGGACCATCTCTTCGCCGTCGCCCGTGACATCGGCAACGCCCTGCAACGGGCGTTCCGACCGACGAGGATCGGTCTGATGATCGCCGGTCTCGAGGTACCACATCTCCACATCCACCTGGTGCCGATCGACGGTGTTCACGACCTCGACTTCGCCAACGCGGCCAGGTCGGTCGAGGTCGGGGAGCTCGAGGAGGCGGCTTCGGCGATCCGCTCCGAGCTCTCCTCGATGGGCCTCTCCGGGGTCTCTAGCTAGGTGGAGGTCGTCTTCGGGGGAATCAGCTCCCTCCTCTACGGGGCGGCCGACTTCCTCGGCGGGGAGGGAGCGCGTCGGGCTCCGGCGGCAGCGATCGTGTTCTGGGCCGGTGTGGTCAGCTTTCCCCTGATCCTGGTGGTTGCATTCCTCGTCGGCGGGGAGGCCACCGGCGCCGACTACCTGCTTGGTGCGGTGGCGGGCGCATCTGGGGCCTTCGGCCTCGTCTTCCTCTTCGCCGGGCTGGGCCGGGGCCGGGCGGCGTCGGTGGCGCCGATTGCGGCCGCGGTCGCCGCGGTGGTGCCGGTGGTCGTGGCCGTGATCGAGGGGGAACGCCCGTCTGCCCTCGCCTGGTTGGGTGTGGCGGTGGCGGTGCCCGCCATCGTGCTCTGCGCCTGGGTGGCGGATCCCGGGGCGGCCGACCGTGGTGGCGTGGGGTACGGGCTGGTCGCCGGGCTCGGGTTCGGCGGCTTCACCGCATTGATCAGGTTCACCGGCGCCGAGTCCAATCTGCTCCCGCTCGTGACCTCGCGCTCCTCGACGATGCTGGTCGTCTTGGGCTTGAGCGGGCTCGGCGTATGGGAGCTGACCCGGTTCGGAGAGACGCCACGCCCTATAGTCGTGGGCAACGCCATCCTCGACGTGAGCGGCAATGTCGCCCTCCTACTGGCGGTTCGAGCCGGCTCGCTGGCCCTGGCCGCGGTGGCCGCCTCCTTCTACCCGGCAGTGACGGTGATGATGGCCCGGGTCGTCAATTCCGAGCACCTGCTCCGGCGCCAGGTCCTCGGCCTCGCTCTCACCCTCCTGGCCATGACCGCCATCGCCCTGGGCTGATCAGCCCCGCACCACCAGCCAGGTTCCGGTCACCACCAGGGCTATCCCCAGGAGACGGCCCAGGTCGAGGGCCCTGGCCCCGCCGAACCACCCGAAATGCTCGATCAGGGCCCCCAACACCAAGGTGGCTCCTGTGAACAGGGTCAGACCGGCGCCCAACCCGAGGCGGGCGACACTGATTCCGAGCGAGGCCACCACCACCAGTCCCATCAGACCGGCGGTGACAGCCCACCAGGGGAGCTCCCTCAACCCGGAGAGTCGGCTCCCCTGGAACACCAGCATGAGGATGGTGATCGCCAGCCCGCCACTGGCGTAGGTGACGAAGGTCGAGGCGAGGGTCCCCACCTTGTGCTCCATCACGCCGAGGAATTGCGACTGGAGCGACCCGGCCAGCCCACCGAGTATGGCGATCAAGACGACGACGAAGAGATTCATGATCGCACCAGGATGGTCGGCCGGGCCCGCCTTGCCTGGCATCCGCTGGAGTCTCCATCTCCTGACCGGCACCTACGATCTCGCCATCGATCACCCGATTCCCTCAGCCCGCCCTGACGTCGTCGAGCGCGCGTTGCGCCCGGCGGTGGCCACCTTGGTCTCCCTCAAGCTGGTGGTGAACACGGCCCTGCGCTTCGTCTACCCCTTCCTCCCCGCCATCGCCCGCGGCCTCGGGATCGACCTGACCCAGGCGGGCATGTTGGTGTCGGTGCGTTGGGCCAGTTCCCTCACCACCCCGGCGGTGATGAGCTTCGCCGGGGATGTCCACCGCACTCGGCGTCTCCTCGTGGCCGGTCTGGCCATGTTCTCCGCCGGATCCATCGTCACCGCCTGGGCCGGCGTGTTCATCGGAGCCGTGGTCGGATTCGCCTTGGCCGGTCTGGCCAAGCCGATGATCGATATCGGGTCCCAGCTCTACGTCGCCGAGAGGGTCCCTTATCGGCGACGGGCCCGATACCTGGGGATCCTGGAGGTGGCATGGGCAGGGGGGCTTCTCGTCGGCGCGCCGGCCGCCGGTTGGCTGATCGCCAACTGGAGTTGGGAGGCGCCATTCTGGGCGCTGGGCTCACTCGGGCTCGTCGGGATGGGCCTGGCCCTGCTCTTCCTGGACCGACACGACGAGGCCGCCGCCAATCGGGCGGCGAGGGCGCCGGACAGCCCCGGCCGACAGGTGATGCTGCTCCTCGGGACCATCGCCCTCTTCGGCTTTGCCCATGAGGGGGTCCTGGTCACGCTGGGCGGGTGGCTGGAGGGCAGTTTCAGCCTGACCCTGCTCGCCCTGGGTGGGGTCGGCACCCTGCTCGGGCTCTCCGAGCTGGCCGGGGAGGGGGCCATGGTTGCCTTCACCGATCGGCTCGGGAAGCGCAATGCCCTGGCTCTGGGCCTGGGTGTGGGCTGCGTCTCCCTTCTCGCCCTCTCCTTCTCCTCCGAGACCCTGGTCCCGGCCATGGCCTCGCTTGCCATCGCCACCGTGGCGATGGAGTTCGGCTACATCTCCGTGATACCGCTCATGACCGAGCTCCGGCCCCGGGGACGGACCCGCATCCTGGCCCTGTCCGTCGTGGCCAACGGAGCGGGGCGCATCGCCGGCGACTTCATCTCGCCGCGCCTCTTCACCGCAGGCGGGATGCAGATGGTGACGATCGTGTCGGCGAGCGTCGTCCTGGCTGCGGTGATCCTGATCCTGGCCGGGGTGAAGGAGGTCAGCGCCGAGGAGAGGGCCCGGGCCGGGACGGAGAGCTAGCGGCGAGACGCTCGTATCTGGCGATGGTCGACTCGAGATAGGCGATTGCCTCGTCAAAGCCGGAACGAGCCTGATTCGTCGTGTAGGCCAGGACCCGGGTCAGCCAGAGGCGGAAGGTGAGCGATTCCCAGGCCGGGTCGCCGAGCGTGAAACGGTCGAGGAGGAACCCGTGGACCTCGTACCAGAGGTCGGCGTCCATGAACGACAGGTCCCGCCGGGCCCGGGGCGGGCACAGGTGCTCGCCTGTCTCACCGGGAAGGAGACGGGCCAGGTCGGCCTCCTCCTCGTCCCAGGGGGTGTCGAGAAGCCGGATCGTGCCTTCGATGTCGTAGGCGACGGTTTGTTTCAGGTCGTTGGGGGCTGGAGTCGGGGGGTCGCTCCCATGACGGGCATCGAGGCGAGGAGCAGGCCGGCCCGACAGGGAGCCGGCGGCGTCGAGACATTCGATGAGCATGTGGCGCAGCTCGTCCAGCGAGCCGTACAGGGCATGACGCTTCCCGTCTCCGACATGGTGCTCGTACAGGCCCAACCCCATCAGCGAGGTGGCATAGGTGATAACGGTGTCGATGCCCCAGTCCGATCGGTCACGGACGAACTCCGAGCCGGCCAGGGACTCCACCGCCTCCCGAACCAGCAGGAGCTCACCGCCTAGAGGTTGGTCGAGCCTGGGGAGAAACGTACCGGGGAAGAGACGGGCCAGGGCGGGTCTGGTGATGAACCATGTGATCATGGCGTCGGTGGCGGCCCGGGGGAACCGGTGCCTGACCACGCCGAAGCCGCGGTCCGCCGCCGCCTCTGCGCCGTCGATCCACGACGAGTCGAAGTTGGTGATGTCGGCGTCGTAGAAGTGGACCCGGTTCCAGCCCTGCTCGGCGGCTCGGGCGATGGCGGTGTTCATCGCGTCGCCCTTGCCCGGTCGCAGTCTGCCCACCCGCTCCTGGAGGATCACCTCGATCGGCTTGCCCTGTGCTGCGGAGACGTCCCGGCCCATCGTGGCCACGGCCCGCTCTGCTTCTCCCTCCTCACTCGCCACCGCCCAGACCTCGTCGACGGCGCGGTGGGCCGCTGCCGTGGCCAGGTTGGAGACCACCAGGGAAGGAGGCTCCGACTTGAAGGGGAACACGACCAGGCTCACACGATGGCCGAGGTTAAGGGAAACCCGATCGTGTCCCACCCCGGGTCTACGCTCGCCTCCATGGAGGAGATGGTCGGTCGTGTCCTGGGAACGGTCGACGCCACACCACTCGAGTTCTGGGTCGGGGTCGCCCCCGGCGAGTACCTGGAGCTCGACGATGTCGTCGCCCTGGAGCGTGTCCTCCCCACCGGCGAGCTGGTCAAGATCTTCGGCACCATCAGCCAAGTGAGGGCCCGTCACGAGGGGGCGCGCTTCGACTCGGACGTCTTCCTGATCGAGGACGGCGTCCTCCCCGCCGAGGTGATGGAGGCGGCCCAGGTCACCGCCACCCGTGTCGAGCCCGAGATCTTCGTCCCGCCCCGTCCCGGTCAACCGGTGCGACGGGCCCGGGGCAAAGAGCGCGATCAGGCCCTCTTCTTCGACCGGATGGAACGACGATTCCCGGTGGGGGCATCCCGCAACGGTGAGCCCTTGTTCGCCAACTTCGAGTTCCTCAACGGCCAGCGGGGGGCTCACGTCAACATCTCGGGCGTCTCCGGGGTGGCCACAAAGACCAGTTACGCCACCTTTCTCCTCCATTCGCTGTTCACCTCGGGGGTGCTGGGCTCGGCAGCGGTCAACACCAAGGCGCTGATCTTCAACGTCAAAGGCGAGGACCTGCTCCATCTCGACCGGCGCAACACCAGTCTCGACGACGATGCGGAGCGCCTATACCGCGAGCTGGGTCTGCCGGCCCAGCCGTTCGGGTCCGTCGGCCTCTTCGCCCCGCCCCGCCCCGGCTCAGATCGGGCTGTGGCCGATGTCAGCAGCCGATCCGACCTGACCTCGTTCTTCTGGACCCTGGCGGAATTCTGCCACGAGGACCTCATGGTGTTCCTCTTCGCCGACGCCGAGGACGAGCGGGCCCAATACACGATGGTGGTCTACAACGTCATGGCCCAACTCAGGCATGCCGAGGCCGGCGACGGGGGATCGGTCCGGATCGAGGCGGAGACCGTGCGCACCTTTCGCGATCTGGTCGACCTGGTTACCCGCAAGGTCCAGGAGGACGAATCGCGCAACGAATGGGCCGGGCCTCACATCGGGGCAGGCACGGTCAACGCCTTCGTGCGTCGGCTCCAGGGCGCAGTTCGCCATGTGGAGCGTCTGATCCGGGGTGACATCGCCAACCCGGAGCGGCACCGAATCGAGGTTCAGGGGCATCAAGTCACAGTGGTCGACCTGCACAACCTCAACGACCGGGCCAAGCGCTTCGTGGTCGGTGTGGCGGTGCGTCGGGCCTTCGAGGACAAGGAGAGGGCCGGCCAATCCGAGGAGTTGCTCTTCCTCGTCCTCGACGAGTTGAACAAGTACGCCCCGAGAGAGGGGGCCAGCCCGATCAAGGAGGTGCTGCTCGACGTCGCCGAGCGGGGTCGGTCCCTGGGCGTGATCCTGATCGGCGCCCAGCAGACCGCTTCGGAGGTGGAGCGGAGGATCATCGCCAACTCCTCGATCCGGGTGGTGGGAAGACTCGACTCGGCCGAGGCATCGCGCGAGGAGTACGGGTTCCTACCCGCCGCACAGCGGCAGCGGGCCACGATCCTGAAGCCGGGCACGATGCTGCTGGCACAGCCCGAGCTCCCCATCCCGCTCGTGCTCGAGTTCCCCTTTCCCGCCTGGGCGACCAGGGCCTCCGAGGCCGCGGCCGCCCCGCTCCCGGTGGACGGTCCCGCCGACCCGTTCCAGGATCTCTAGCCGCAGGGCAGCTCCCCGGATCTGTCCCCGCCCGGCCCTACGATCGGGGCGATGACGAAAGTGGTCCGTCCGTGAGACTGCTCCACACGTCGGACTGGCATGTGGGGCGAAAGATTCGCGGTCGCTCCCGGGCCGGGGAGCATCGGGCGGTCCTCTCCGAGATCGTCGCCATCGCCCGGGATCAGCGGGTGGACCTCACCCTGGTCGTCGGCGACCTCTTCGACATCTCATCGCCCTCTCCGGAAGACGAGGAGATCGTCTACCGGGCCTTGCTCGACCTGGCCGAGGTGGGCCCGGTCCTGGTGGTGGGTGGAAACCACGACAGCGCGGCCCGTCTCGAGGCAGTCAAGCCCCTCCTCGGGCTCGGTCGGATAACGGTGGTGGGACGGCCCATGCCTCCGGCCGATGGTGGGCTCCACCTGATCGAGCCCCTCGGCCTCAAGATCGCCCTCCTCCCCTTCGTCTCCCAGCGTGGGATCGTCAGGGCCGCCGAGATCATGGACCTCGACCCCGACCAACATGCCCAGACCTACGAGGAGCGTCTGCGACGGATCATCTCCGCCCTCACCGAGGACATGGGCCCGGACACGGTCAACATCCTGGCCGGTCATCTCACCGTCTACGGGGCGGAGAGCGGGGGCGGGGAACGGGAGGCGCACATCTTCGGGTACGCCATCCCTCCCCAGGCGTTCCCGGGGAGTCTCTCCTATGTGGCTCTGGGCCATCTTCATCGTCAACAGAGGGTTCCCGCCTCCGCTCCTGTCTGGTACAGCGGGTCACCGCTGCAACTCGACTTCGGTGAGGTGAGCGATGGCAAAGGTGTCCTCGTGATCGAGGCCGAGGCGGCCAGGCCGGCGTCGGTGCAGCCGATAGCCCTGGAGAGCGGGACCAGGCTGGTCCAGGTCAGGGGAACCCTGGAACAGGTTCTCTCCCGGGCATCCGAGCTGGAAGGTGCCCACGTCAAGGTGTTGCTCGACGAGAAGGCGCGTGCCGGTCTCAACGAGGAGGTCCGGTCGGCCATTCCCGGTGCCGTGGATGTGGTGGTCGTCCGGCCCGAAGCCGACGGCGCAGGAGAGAGAGCGCAGCGTGTCGGCCGGTCGCCGGTGGAGCTGTTGGAGACCTATCTGACGGCCAAGGGGGTCGATGATGCCGCTGTCGTCGCCCTGTTTCGTGAGCTGGAGCAGGAGGTGGTCGCCCGGTGAGACCGCAGCGTCTCCTGATGGAGGGCTTTCTCGCCTACCGGCACCGGACCGAGGTCGACTTCACCGACGCCGACCTGTTCGTCCTCTCCGGTCCGACCGGGTCGGGGAAGTCGAGTGTGATCGATGGGATGACCTTCGCCCTCTACGGGGCCATCCCCCGTCTCGACGACCGCCGCTCGGTTTCGCCGGTGATCTCGGCGCAGGCCGATCGGGCCCGGGTCTCGTTCCGGTTCTCGGTTGGTGATGAGACTTACACGGCGGTGCGTCTGGTACAGCGACGGGGGTCGGGGGCTACCACCACCGAGGCCCGGCTCCTGCGCGGCGAGGACGAAGAGGTGCTCGCCGGGAGCGCCGATGACGTGACCGCCGAGGTGACCAGGCTGCTTGGTCTCAGCTACGACCACTTCACCAAGGCAGTGGTCCTGCCGCAGGGGGCGTTCGCCGACTTCCTCACGGACCGTCCCAAGGACCGTCAGGCCCTGCTCCGAGCCTTGCTCGAGCTCGGGTTGTACGAGCAGGTCATGCAGCTGGCCAATCTCAGGGCCCGGACCTCGGAGGCGAAGGCGGAGTCGATCCGGGAGGGTCTGGGGAAGCTGGACGTCCCCACCCCGGAACAACTGGGCGAGGCCAATGAGCGGCTGGCTGCGATGGTGGAAGCGGCCGACCACCTGCCGGCCCGGGTCGAGGAGCTCGAGCGTTTGAAGCGAAAGGCGGCAGAGGCGGGTGCCGCCGGCACCGCCCTGGAGAGTGTCATCTCCCGTCTCATCGACATAACCGCCCCGGTCGACCTGGAGACCCTCGTCGAAGACCGCGCCGCCGCCTTGGAGCGTCTCGCCACGGCCGTCGAGGCCTCGAGCGAAGTCTCCGCGACCAGGGCCGAGCTCGACGATGCGATCGCCCGACATCCCGATCGCCAGGTGGTCGAGTCGTGGCACGCCGATCGAGGACGTCTCGACGTCTTGCGGGCCAACCGGGAGGCGCTCGACATGGAGCGACTGATGACGGTCGTGGACAAGGCGGCGACCGCCCGCGACGAGGCCCGGGCCGACCTCGAGGAGAAGCGGGTTGAGCATGCGGCCCACGAGCTGCGTCAGGGTCTGGAGGCTGGTGGGACTTGTCCCGTCTGTCACGCTGTGGTCGCGACCGTACCCGGAGAGGATCCCGGCGACGTGACGTCGCTGGACCGTCTCACGGAACGTGTCCGTGACTTGGAGGTCGCCGCCGCCGAAGCTCGCGACCGGATGAAGGAGGCCGAAGGCGAGGCGAAGCAGATCGACCAGTCGATCGCAGACCTCGAGGAGCGATTGCGTGATGCCCCGCCCGGGGACGAGGTCGAGGCGGCGCTCATCACCCTGAGGCAGCTTCTGGCCAAGCTGGACGATCTGGGGCGACTGGAGACACTGGCCCGTCAGGAGGTCGAAGAGGCGCAGACCGTCGTGTCTCGACTCGACGAGCGGGCGGCGGCGCTCAGGGAGGCGCTGTTGACGGCACGAGACGGCGTGGCCGGAGAAGGGCCTCCCATCCCGGGAGATGATGTCATCGAGGGCTGGCGTGTCTTCGAGGCCTGGCGCGAGGGCCAGATCGCAAGTCGACGATCCGAGATGGTAGGCCTGGCCCAAGTGATCGAAGAGTCGAAGCTGGCTGTCTCCGAGGCAGGGTCGCGTCTCATGTCATGGCTCGCCGACCTCGGGGTGGAAACCACCGGCTCGCCGCAGACCGACCTCGCCCTGGCCCTCGAGCGTCGCA
>Ga0326597_10002824_pt1 | contig 25730 bp, 21 predicted proteins | sample RVTome_12_FD_203789 | JGI IMG/M metagenome (GOLD analysis project Ga0326597, IMG submission 203789) | Soil microbial communities from uranium-contaminated site in the Upper Colorado River Basin, Wyoming, United States - RVT100D185 | ecosystem: Environmental > Terrestrial > Soil > Contaminated >... | reverse complement strand
TCGATCAGCCCAGAGCAATGGGGCTTGCAGAGGCGGCGTTGGATTTTTGCGGGACGGCGCTCAAGCCCGGCGGCACATTCGTCGTCAAGTTGTTTCAGGGCGAGGGTTTCGAAGCCTTTGTGCGCAGCGCAAGAGGGCAATTCCAGCAGGTGCGGTTGATCAAACCGAAGGCGTCACGGCCGGAAAGCCGTGAGATCTACCTGCTGGCCCGGAACTATGCGATATAGTAGGGTCTATTGGGTAAGGCCCGGGCCATTTTCACGAGGGTAAGCTGTTGAACGACCTGGCAAAGAACGTCATCCTGTGGATCGTCATCGCGGTCGTCCTGCTGTCCGTGTTTCAAAGCTTCGGGCCGACTCGGCAACGTGCCGAAACTGTTCCCTATTCGAGGTTCCTCGATTACGTTCGTGACGGTTCCGTCGAAGAAGTCGTGTTCGACGGCGAGGCCATCCGTTATACGCGCGCCGGCTCGACCTATATTACGTACAACCCCGAGACCGAGAACACGGCCTTGATCGGCACGCTCGATGAGAACAATGTCCTCATCCAGGCGAGCCCGCCGCAGCAGCAATCGTTCTTGCTGCAGCTTTTCATCTCATCGTTCCCGATACTGTTGCTGATCGGTGTGTGGATTTACTTCATGCGCCAGATGCAAGGCGCCGGCGGCGGCCGAGGCGCGATGTCGTTCGGTAAGAGCCGCGCGCGACTTCTCGGCGAAGACCAGGTTCACGTGACGTTTGCGGACGTCGCCGGCGTCGAGGAAGCCAAGGAAGAAGTCGTCGAGATTGTCGAGTACCTCAAGGACCCGGCTAAATTTCAGCGCCTCGGCGGCAAAATTCCCAAGGGTGTGCTCATGGTCGGCTCACCGGGCACCGGTAAGACCTTGCTGGCGCGTGCGATAGCAGGCGAAGCCAAGGTGCCGTTCTTTACAATCTCCGGCTCGGACTTTGTCGAGATGTTCGTCGGTGTCGGCGCCTCGCGCGTGCGCGATATGTTCGAGCAGGCGAAGAAACACGCGCCATGCATCATTTTCATCGATGAGATCGATGCGGTCGGCCGGCACCGTGGCGCTGGCCTCGGCGGCGGGCACGATGAGCGTGAGCAAACGCTCAACCAATTACTCGTCGAGATGGACGGCTTCGAGGGTAACGAAGGCGTTATCGTCATCGCGGCCACAAACCGTCCCGATGTCTTGGACCCGGCCCTGCTGCGCCCGGGACGATTCGATCGGCAGGTCGTCGTGCCGCTGCCCGACGTGCGCGGCCGCGAGCAGATCATCAAAGTTCACATGCGCAAGGTGCCCGTCGGTAGCGATGTCAAACCGTCGGTGCTCGCGCGCGGCACGCCGGGTTTTTCCGGCGCCGATCTTGCCAACCTCGTCAACGAGGCTGCGTTACTGGCAGCACGCGCCAACAAGCGCACCGTGACGATGGAAGAGTTCGATAAAGCCAAAGACAAGATCATGATGGGCAGCGAACGCCGCTCGATGGTCATGAGCGAGAAAGAGAAGAAGCTCACGGCGTATCACGAGTCCGGTCACGCGATCGTCGGCTTGCTCGTACCCGATCACGATCCAGTATATAAGGTGTCAATCATTCCGCGGGGCCGCGCGCTCGGCGTGACGATGTTCCTGCCCGAAGAGGATCGTTACAGCTACTCTAAGCAGCGGCTGATGTCGCAGATGAAGAGCCTGTTCGGCGGGCGAATCGCCGAAGAGTTGGTCTTCGGTCCTGCCTACGTCACGACGGGTGCGGCCAACGACATCGAGCGCGCGACGGACATTGCGCGCAACATGGTCACGAAGTGGGGTTTATCCGATCGCCTCGGTCCGCTAACTTATAGCGAGGATGACGGCGAGATTTTTCTCGGCCGCAGCGTAACCCGGCACAAGCAGGTTTCCGATGTGACCGCGCATGCGATCGATGAGGAAGTTCGCACGCTCATCGATACGTGTTACACGGACGCGAAGAACATCCTCGAGGAAAACATGCAGCGGCTGCATCTGATGTCGGATGCTTTGATGAAGTACGAAACGATTTCCGAACTGCAGATCAAGGACATCATGGAAGGCAAGGATCCGCGCCCGCCCGAGCACTGGGACGATTCCGATCCCGGCGAGCCGGCGGCGGTAGAGCCCGAGCCGAAAGAGAACAAGAGCGCGCCCCCGCTCGGCGGCCCGGCGGGTCAGCACTAGCCCGACGTCGCGCACTCCGCCCCGGTGTCGCGCGCCAGGCCGTTCGCTGGCTTGGGTCACGGAACATCGCCTAGCATTGCGTTAGCATTCTGTTGCTGCAGCGCGGTTGCGTTGCGCGTATGCGTGCTTAGGCACGGGTCACATCGAAGTCGAGGAGAGCGGAGTTGAGTAGGCGGTACTTCGGTACGGACGGCATTCGAGGACCGGTCGGGCAGACCCCGATGACCGTCGAATTTGCGCTGCATTTGGCGAGCGCTGCCGCGCGGGTGCTCGTCCCCAACGGGGGCACGGTGTTGATCGGCAAGGACACGCGCGTTTCCGGGTACATGTTCGAATCCGCACTCGAATCGGGATTCGTCGCCGCAGGCGTTGATGTCATGCTCACCGGCCCGTTGCCGACTCCAGGCATTGCTTATTTGACCAAATTCCTGAACGCTGACTTCGGTGTCGTGATCAGTGCTTCGCATAATCCTTTCTACGATAACGGCATCAAATTTTTCGACCGCGACGGCGAGAAACTATCGGACGACGTCGAAGCCGCCATCGAATCCTATATTGATGATGCGCCGATCACGCGCGAATCGCGCGAACTCGGCCGGGCAGTGACCGTCACCTCCGCACGCAGCGATTACATGGCGTTTTGCAAGACGACGATTCCGGCAGGACTCAATCTCGACGGTATGAAAATCGTCGTTGATGCCTCGCACGGCGCTGCATACAAGGTGGCGCCGCGGGTCATCGCCGATCTTGGAGCGGACGTGGTACCGGTCGGCTGTTCGCCGAACGGGCGCAATATCAACGACGGCTGCGGCTCGACGCGGCCGGATCTGCTGCAGCTGACGGTGACCGGTGTGCGTGCGCACGTCGGGATCGCGCTCGACGGCGACGGTGATCGCATCGTCATGGTGGACGACGACGGTCGGCTCATCGATGGCGACCAGCTGCTCTATGTGCTCGTGCGCGATCGCTTCGAAAATTCCACATTGCGCGGGCCCGTCGTCGGTACAGTCATGACAAATCTCGGTTTGGAGCTTGCATTCAGGGATTTAGGGATCGATTTCCACCGTGCGAAAGTCGGTGACCGTCATGTGCTGGCGATGCTCAAGGAGCACGGCGGCACGCTCGGCGGGGAAACGTCGGGCCATCTGATCTGCCTGGACAAGACCACGACCGGTGACGGCCTAATTACGGCCCTGCAGGTGCTTGCCATCATGAAGCGCACCGGTCGCAGTTTGAAGGAACTCGTCGCTGGCATGCCGCAGCTACCGCAGCGCATGATCAACGTGCAGGTCACCGAGCGTGTGAACCCCGACGAGCAACCGACGATTTGCGCGGCTGTGCGCGCGGCCGAAGCGGAACTCGGCGACCGCGGCCGAGTCGTGCTGCGCGCCTCCGGCACCGAGCCGGTTATTCGCGTCATGGTAGAGGGCGAAAGCCGCAACGCGGTCGATGCACTGGCCGAGCGGCTCGCCGAATCCGTGCGCGCCGCACTGACTCACTAAATTCGGACGATCGCTCACTCGGGCTCGAACCGAAGTTCTGGAAGTCCCCGAACCGCTGCACTCATCACGCCGGCGTCGCGTTGCTGGCGCTCGGTAATAATTGCGGTTCGACCCTCATTTCCTTAAGCTCTCCGCCCGCGCCAACCCTTACCCTCGAGGAGTATCGACGCCATGACTGCAGGTGGTAGAGTCCACATGATCGCCGGCAACTGGAAAATGCACGGCTCGCACGCCGCTAACAAGGCGCTGATTGCGGCGATCGCGGCTGGCATGGGCGGGCCGCAGCCCCGCGTGCTCGTTTGCCCCCCGTCCGTCTACCTTCGCGCCGTGGCCGACTGGCTCAAAGCGACACCGATCGCGCTCGGGGCGCAGGATTTGTCGGCACAATCCGGGACAGGCGCGTTCACGGGCGAAATCTCGGGTGCCATGCTCAAGGACGTCGGCTGCCAGTATGTGATCGTCGGGCACTCCGAGCGCCGCACGCTCTACGGTGAAGACGACGCACTCGTTGCGGCCAAATTCCAGGCCGCGCAGGCTCAAGGCCTGATTCCGATCCTCTGCGTTGGGGAGACCCTCGAGGAACGCGAGCAGGACCGCACGCAGGCGGTCGTCGCACGCCAGATGCAGGCTGTTTTGGACGCCGCCGGTATCCAGGCATTCGGCCAAGCGGTGGTCGCCTATGAGCCGGTCTGGGCGATCGGTACGGGCCTGACGGCGACGCCCGAGCAGGCCCAGGAGGTCCACGCGATGGTCCGGGCCATGATCGCGGCGCTAGATGCTACAATCGCGGCAGGATTAACGGTGCTTTATGGTGGTAGCGTCAAAGGCGCCAATGCGGGCGAGCTGCTCGCCATGGATGACATTGATGGCGGGCTCGTCGGCGGCGCATCCCTGAACGCCGATGAGTTTCTGGCGATCTGCCAGGCCGCTTCGAGCTAGGCTGAGACACACAACGACATGCTGATTCAAACTATGGTCCTGATCGTCCATCTTGGCGTCGGGCTTCTGATCATCGCCCTTGTGCTGCTGCAGCGGGGCAAGGGCGCCGATGCCGGCGCGGGCTTCGGCGCCGGCGCGTCCGGCACGGTATTCGGCGCACGCGGCGCGGCGAGCTTTCTGTCGCGCGCGACGGCAGTGCTTGCGACGGTGTTCTTCGCGACCAGCCTGGGCTTGGCCTATCTATCGCGCCAGCAGCCGGCACCGACGAGCCTCATGGAGCAGAGCGCGGAACAGCCCGCGCCCGGCGCTGGCACGGCCCCGGCCGCGTTCGGCACTGACGAATTACCGGAACTGCCGGCGCTGGGCATCGACCCTGCAGACCCCGAGCCGAGCGAAGGCCAAAACTGACGCATGCTGAAACCCTTGCGGATGTGGTGGAACTGGTAGACACGCTGTCTTGAGGGGGCAGTGGCGCAAGCCGTGTCGGTTCGAGTCCGACCATCCGCACCAACAGTTGGAGGAACGTCCGCACACCACACATGATTGACCGCGGCTGCTACAATCCGCGCCGATCTTGAGGCTGCCAATCGACCCATGCTCGCCAATTACGCTCCGATATTGATTTTCCTGGCGATAGCCACGGCGCTGGGCCTGTTATTGCTCACGCTCGGATTTACGTTTGGGGGCGGCCAAAAGGATGCCGAGAAGCTGTCGCCCTACGAATGCGGGTTCGAGGCCTTCGAAGACACACGCATGCGATTCGACGTGCGCTACTACCTCGTCGCAATTCTGTTCATCATTTTCGATCTGGAGATCGCGTTCCTATTCCCATGGGCCGTATCCCTCGATCAGGTCGGCATCTTCGGGCTCGTGGCCATGGGCATTTTTCTGGCCTTATTGGTGGTGGGGTTCATTTATGAGTGGCGCAAGGGAGCGTTGGAATGGGATTGACCCAAACTGCGCCGCCGATCGACATTCCGGAGGTCATGCACCGCGGTTTCGTCGTAGCCCAACTCGACAGCCTGATCAACTGGGCGCGGACCGGCTCCTTGTGGCCGATGACATTCGGTTTGGCCTGCTGTGCCGTCGAGATGATGCACGCGGCGGCATCGCGCTACGATTTGGACCGCTTCGGGGTCGTATTTCGCCCGAGTCCGCGGCAGTCTGACGTCATGATCGTCGCCGGTACGCTCGTCAACAAAATGGCCCCCGCACTCAGGAAAGTCTACGACCAGATGCCGGAGCCGCGCTGGGTAATCTCGATGGGCTCATGCGCGAACGGCGGCGGCTACTACCACTACTCGTACTCCGTGGTGCGCGGCTGCGACCGCATCGTGCCGGTCGACGTTTACGTGCCGGGCTGTCCGCCGACTGCGGAAGCCTTGATCTACGGCATCGTGCAGCTCCAGCAAAAAATCCGCCGCACGAATACGATCGCGCGCTGACAGGAGTTCGAGGAGACGTCCGGATCGCGGCGCTCGCGCGCCAGCAAGCTCGGTTAACGCAGAGATTAAGAAAATCAGTCTGAGCAAGAAAATTTCAGCGCTGGCTGAAGCCGTCGAATCGCGCTTCGGCGCCAAAGTATCACGGGTCGATAGCCCCGCGGGCGGCCTTGCCTATGATGTCGCAGCCGGCGATCTGCTCGAGGTCTGTCAGGCACTGCGTGACGAGGAGCCATTCAAGTTCGACATGTTGATGGACATCGCCGGCGTTGATTACCTCGATTACGGGCACGCCGAGTGGGACACAGAGCATGCGACGAGCACGGGATTCAGCCGCGGTACGCATCGCGGCGACGACTTCTCCCGCGAGCCGCTCGCGGCAACGCGTTTGACCCCGCGGGGGCGGTATGCGGCGGCGTATCAGCTATTGTCCGTGAGCTTGAATCAGCGCCTGCGTCTGAAAGCCTACTGTGCCGACGATGCCCAGCCCATCCTCGATTCGGTCATCGACATCTGGGCTTCCGCAAACTGGTACGAGCGCGAGGCCTTCGATTTGTTCGGCATCGTGTTCGTGGGGCATCCGGACCTGCGCCGCCTGCTGACCGATTACGGCTTTATCGGCCATCCATTCCGCAAAGACTTTCCGTTGATCGGAAACGTCGAGATGCGTTATGACCCGGACAAAGGGCGTGTAGTCTACGAGCCTGTCACCATCGAGCCGCGCACCGCTGTGCCGAAGACGATTCGTGACGATAATCGCCATGCCGCGGATCTCAAGGACAGCGACAATGCCTGAGATTCAAAACTTCACCGTCAACTTTGGGCCACAGCATCCGGCTGCGCACGGCGTTTTGCGCCTCGTGCTCGAGATGGACGGTGAGGTCATTCAGCGCGCCGACCCGCATATCGGCTTGCTCCATCGTGCCACCGAAAAGCTGGCCGAAAGCAAGCCGTTCAACCAGTCGATCGGTTATATGGATCGACTCGACTATGTCTCGATGATGTGCAACGAGCATGGCTACGTGCTTGCGATCGAGAGGCTGCTCGGAATTCAGCCGCCGGAACGCGCGCAGTACATCCGCGTCATGTTCGACGAGCTCACGCGCATCCTCAATCATCTAATGTGGCTGGGCACGCACGCGCTCGATGTCGGTGCAATGACCGTATTCCTGTATTGCTTTCGGGAACGCGAAGACCTCATGGATTGTTACGAGGCCGTGTCAGGCACTCGTATGCATGCGACCTATTACCGGCCCGGCGGCGTGTACCGCGATCTGCCCGAGCGGATGCCCAAATTTCAGCCCTCGCAATACCGCAACGACAAAGACCTCAAGCGGCTGAATGCGGCGCGCGGCGGTTCGCTGCTCGATTTCATCGATGACTTCGCCGCGCGTTTCCCGGCCTGCGTGGATGACTACGAGACCCTGCTAACGGACAACCGGATCTGGAAGCAACGCACGGTCAACATCGGCGTCGTTGACCCCGACCGCGCGAAGCAACTCGGATTCTCCGGGCCGATGCTGCGCGGTTCAGGGGTGCTTTGGGACGTGCGCAAACTGCAGCCCTACGAGGTGTACGATCGCCTTGATTTCGATATCCCGATCGGCACCAACGGCGACTGTTACGACCGCTACCTCGTGCGGGTCGAGGAGATGCGCCAATCCACGCGTATCATCAAGCAGTGCGTCGACTGGCTGCGCGCCAATCCGGGGCCGGTCATCCACGACGATCACAAAATCGTCCCGCCGGCGCGCATCGAGATGAAAGACGACATGGAATCCTTGATCCATCACTTCAAGCTGTTTACCGAAGGGTATTGCGTGCCCGAGGGCGAAGCCTATGCGGCCATCGAGCATCCCAAGGGGGAGTTCGGCGTCTACCTGATCTCCGATGGTTCCAATAAGCCGTATCGACTGAAAGTGCGCGCGCCCGGCTTTGCGCATCTCTCAGCGATGAACGAAATGGTCGTCGGGCATATGCTCGCCGACGTCGTTGCCGTGATCGGCACGCAAGACATCGTCTTCGGCGAGATCGACCGATGAGCAGCACAATGCAGCACGAGCTATCGGCCCACGTTCGCAAGGAAATCGACCATTGGGTCAAAAAGTTTCCCGAGGGCCGGCAGCGCTCTGCAGTCATCGCCGCGTTACAGGCCGCCCAGCACGAGAATAACGGGTATTTGACGCCGGAGATCATGGACGCTGTCGCAGATTATTTGGACTTACCGCCGATCCAGGTCTACGAAGTCGCGACGTTTTACTCGATGTTCGAGACCAAGCCAGTTGGCAAACACAGCATCTCGGTTTGCACCAATATCTCCTGCATGCTCCGCGGCTCGGCGGAAATCGTTGCGCATCTCGAGCGCAAGCTCGGCATCAGCACGGGCGAGAGTACGCCGGACGGCAAGTTCTATCTCAAGCGCGAGGAAGAGTGCCTAGCGGCCTGCTGCGGCGCGCCGATGATGATGGTGGACCATCACTACCACGAGAACCTCACGCCTGAAAAGGTCGATGCGGTCATCGACAAACTGAAGTAAAGAAGAGGCCATGCCCCAACTCAATCAGGTTTGTTTTGCGCCGCTCGAGCTCGGGGACGAGTGCTGGACGCTCGAGAGCTATCTGAAGACCGGTGGCTACGAGGCATGGCAAAAACTATTGAACGGCGAACTCGACCGCGCGGCGGTGATCGAGGAGATCAAGGCCTCTGGTTTGCGGGGGCGAGGAGGCGCCGGATTTCCAACGGGGCTCAAATGGAGCTTCATGCCCAAGGACGACAGCGTCCAAAAATATCTCGTCTGCAATTCCGATGAGAGCGAACCTGGGACCAGTCACGACCGCGAGATCCTCCGGTACAACCCGCACGCGCTGATCGAGGGAATGGCAATCGCGGGTTTCGCGATGGGTGCCACGGTCGGCTACAACTACATTCGCGGCGAGTTTCTCGGTGAGCCCGTGCCGCGTTTCGAAGCGGCGCTTAAGGAAGCATACGAAGCCGGTTGGCTCGGTAAGAATATTAAAGATTCCGGGATCGACTTCGATCTGCACACCTTCGTCGGTGCCGGCGCCTATATCTGCGGCGAGGAAACTGCGTTGCTCGAATCGCTTGAAGGTAAGCAAGGCAAGCCGCGTTTCAAGCCGCCGTTTCCCGCGAACTTTGGCCTCTATGGTGCGCCGACCACGATCAATAACACCCAGAGCCTTGCATCCGTGCCGACCATTTTGCGCAAAGGTGCGAAATGGTTCGCCGGCCTAGGAGTTGCGGGCTCCGGCGGTACTGCCATTTTTTCGGTTTCGGGGCATGTCGAGAAGCCGGGCAACTACGAGTTGCCTCTCGGTATTCCGTTTAAAGAGCTGCTGGAAATTGCTGGCGGAATGCGCGGCGGCCGCGCGCTCAAAGCGGTGATTCCCGGCGGATCCTCGGTGCCCGTGCTGCGCGCCGAGGACATCATGGATTTAACGATGGATTTCGACACGCTCAAGAAAGCCGGATCCGGCCTCGGTACCGGCGCGATGGTCGTCATGGATGAGACGACGTGCATGGTCAGGATGCTGCGCCGGATTTCGCGGTTTTACTACGCTGAGTCTTGCGGGCAGTGCACGCCGTGCCGCGAGGGCACGGGCTGGCTGTATCGCATGCTCACGCGCATCACCGAGGGCCACGGCCAGCGCGGCGATATCGAGATGCTTCTGAATGTCGCCAACAAGATCGAAGGCCACACGATCTGCGCGCTCGGCGATGCCGCGGCCTGGCCCGTGCAGAGTTTCCTGAAGCGTTTCTGGCACGAATTCGAATACATGATCGACCATGGCGGGCGCAGTATCGTCGACGATCGCGAAACCGCAGCCGCCTGAGCCTGTTTAATATGAGTGACACCTTGGTCAACATCGAAGTGAACGGCAAGCCGGTCAAGGCTCGCCGCGGGCAGATGCTCATCGAAGTCACTGACCGCGAAGATATCTACGTACCGCGGTTCTGCTATCACGCGAAGCTGTCGATTGCCGCCAACTGCCGCATGTGCCTCGTCGAAGTCGAGAAGGCGCCCAAGCCGTTGCCCGCATGCGCGACGCCGGTGACCGAAGGAATGAAAGTCTTCACGCGCTCGCGCGTAGCCATCGAGGCGCAAAAGGCCACGATGGAGTTTCTCCTGATTAACCATCCGCTCGACTGCCCGATCTGTGACCAAGGCGGCGAATGCGAGCTACAAGATCTCGCGATGGGCTTCGGCCGCGATGTGTCGCGGTACGTCGAGGGCAAGCGCGTCGTCAAGGACAAAAACCTCGGCCCACTCGTGTCTACGGACATGACTCGCTGCATCCATTGCACCCGCTGTGTGCGTTTCGGCCAGGAGATCGCCGGTATTCAGGAGCTCGGCACGACGGGCCGCAGCGAGCACATGGAGATCGGTACGTATATCGAGCGCAGCGTCGATCACGAACTGTCCGGCAATATCATCGATCTGTGCCCGGTCGGCGCGTTGAACAATAAGCCGTACCGATTCGGCGCGCGCGCATGGGAGATGCTCGCCAAGCCGCTCGTGTCGCCGCACGACTGCGCGGGCTCGAATCTCTACGGCCACGTGCTGCGCGGCACGCTCAAGCGCGTTGTGCCGCGCGAGGCAGAATCGATCAACGAGGCCTGGATCGCCGACCGTGACCGATTCAGCTACGAGGGCATCTATGCTGAGGATCGGCTCAGCGAGCCGATGATCCAGCAGGAACAGGAATGGGCGGAGGCGAGCTGGTCCGAGGCCATCGACGCGACTGCCGAGGCGCTCAAAGCCGGCACGGCCGACGAGGGCGACGCACTGGGCGTACTCGTCTCGCCGAACGCGACGGTCGAGGAAATGTATCTGCTCAATCGGCTCACCGAGCACCTCGGCAGCGAAAATATCGATTACCGTTTGCGCGCGCGTGACGTGCGTGATCAGGAAGCGGACCCGCCGTGGCCCTGGCTCGGTACGGCGATTGCCGACATCGAGTCACTCGACGCCGTGCTCGTCGTCGGTTCGAACTTGCGGGCCGAAGTGCCAATCCTCGCGCACCGCGTGCGCAAGGCCGCGCTAAAGGGTGCAGCCGTCGGCTTCGTGAATCCCGAGCCGTACGAGTATCTCTTCAAGCAAGCGGCCTTCGTCGAAGCGCCGTTGCAGAGCTTTGCCAAGGCATTGGCCGGTGTCGTTGCGGCGGCGGCGCAACAGCAGGGCGGCAAGACGGCCAAGGACATCGCTGCGCTCAAGAGCGACGCCGGCCACGAGGCCGCGGCCAAGTTGCTCGACGGCAAAGGCCGCGCGCTCGTGCTGCTCGGGCAGATCGCGATGCGCCACCCGCAAGCCGCGGATATTCGCGCGTTGGCCGCAGAGCTATGCCGGCTGACCGGCGCGCAACTCGGCTATCTTCCCGAAGGCGCCAATGCCGCCGGCGCGGCCATTGCCGGCGTCTTGCCGCATCGCACCGCGGGGGCAAAACCACGCGCGGCCGCCGGCCGCGACGCGCGCGCCATGCTTGCGGCGCCGCGGCGTGTCTACGTGCTGTTTGGCATCGATCCGGACCGCGACCTCGTCGATGCGCAGATCGCCGAGCAGGCGCTCAAGGCAGCGGATACCGTCATCTGCTTTACGCCATATGTCACCGATGCGTTGCTCGAGTGCGCCGATATCCTATTGCCGATCGGCACGTTCGCGGAGACGGCCGGCACATTCATCAATGCCGAAGGGCGTTGGCAAAGCTTCGAAGCAGCGGCGCAGCTTTTCGGCGAGGCGCGCGAGGGTTGGCGCGTACTGCGCGTGCTCGGCAACGCGCTCGACTTGCCCGGTTGCGACTACCACAGCGCTGCCGATGTGCGCGCGGCGCTGCAGGCAGCGGCCGGCGACGTACAGCCCGACAACGCCCATAACGGCAATTGGGAAGTCTCGCTCGACGGCGTCGATTCGATTGACGGCGAACTCGATGTGCCGATGTATGCGATCGATCCGGTCGTGCGGCGTGCCCCGGCGCTGCAGAAGACGCGCCAGGCGCTCGATGCCGTTCCGGCGCGAGAGCGTGAACGGGCCGTTGGAACCTAAGGTTGTTGGCAGCCGACGATGAATAGCTTCTTTGCGCAAGTCGATAATCTGCTCACGCTGCTCGGGCTGCCAGACCCGATTCCGTATATCGTGGTGACGGGAATGAAAGTCGTCATCGTGCTCGTCCCGCTCATCCTTGCCGTCGCCTATTTCACGTACGCGGAACGCAAGGTCATCGGGTTCATTCAAAATCGCCTTGGCCCGACGCGGGTTGGCTGGCGCGGCCTGCTGCAGCCGTTTGCCGACGTCATCAAGATGTTGCTCAAGGAAGTGATCGTACCGAGCAACTCGAGCCGGTTTTTGTTCCTGTTGGCGCCGCTGGTATCGCTCGTCACGGCCTTCGGCGTATGGGCCGTCGTGCCGCTGAGCGATACTTTCGTGATTGCGGATATCGACGCCGGGCTTTTGTATGTTCTGGCGCTGACGTCGCTGGGTGTCTACGGGGTCATCATTGCGGGCTGGGCGTCCAACTCCAAATATGCGTTCCTCGGGGCCATGCGCTCCGCTGCCCAAATCGTCGCCTATGAGATCGCAATGGGCTTCGCCCTGGTGGGCGTACTCATGGCCGGCGGCAGCCTGCGCCTCGGCGATATCGTGCTCGCCCAGCAGGGGACGAGCGTCGCGAGCTGGTTCATCTGGCCGCTGTTTCCGTTGTTTCTGGTGTACTTCATCTCGGGGCTTGCCGAGACGAACCGCGCGCCGTTCGACGTCGCCGAGGGAGAGTCGGAAATCGTGGCCGGATTTCACGTCGAGTACGGCGGCATCGCCTTCGGCATGTTCTTCCTGGCCGAATACGCCAATATGATCTTGATCACGGCGTTGACCGTCGTGTTCTTCCTCGGCGGCTGGCTGTCGCCGTTTGCGGGCATCCCCGGCATCGAAAACACATGGCTCGCTGCCCCCGGCTTTCACTGGCTCGCCGCGAAGATGGTGTTTTTCATGTTCTGCTTCCTGTGGGTACGCGCGACTTTTCCGCGTTACCGCTACGACCAGATCATGCGGCTCGGCTGGAAAGTTTTTTTGCCGATCACGATCGTCTGGATTTTTGTCGAAGGCGTGCTCGTCGTGCTCGAAGTCGGACCGTGGGCCGCATGAGCGCAAGGATAATTGAGTGCTAAAGAATCTCGTCAAGACATTTCTGATGACAGAACTCGGGAAAGGCTTACGCCTAACCTTCAAGAATCTGTTCCTCAAGAAATTCACGGTGCAGTATCCCGAGGAAAAGGCGCCGCAGTCGCCGCGTTTCCGCGGACTGCATGCCTTGCGCCGTTATCCGAACGGCGAGGAGCGCTGTATCGCGTGCAAGCTCTGTGAGGCCGTCTGTCCAGCGCTGGCGATTACCATCGAGTCCGACGTGGCCGATGACGGTACGCGGCGCACGACGCGCTACGACATCGATCTGTTCAAGTGCATTTATTGCGGCTTCTGCGAAGAAGCTTGCCCCGTGGATGCGATTGTCGAGACGCGAATTCACGAGTACCACATGGAGGTTCGCGGCGAGAACATCATGACGAAGGACAAGTTACTCGCAGTGGGTGATAAATACGAGGCGATGATCGCGGCCGATAAGGCCGCCGATGCACCTTACCGTTAAGCGATAGGCAACGAAACGTTGATTACGACCATTTTGTTCTACGCATTTGCCGCCGTCTTGATCGTGGCGGCGCTCGGCGTCGTGACGAGCCGTAATCCCGTGCACTCGGCGTTATTTCTCGTGCTGGCGTTTTTCCAGAGCGCGATGCTGTGGTTGTTGCTGGAGGCTGAGTTTCTCGCGGTCGTGCTGGTCCTCGTCTACGTCGGCGCGGTGATGGTCTTGTTCTTGTTTGTCGTCATGATGCTCGACATCAACGTCGAGCAGTTGCGCCAGGGTTATACGCGGTATCTGCCCTTGGGGCTCGTCGTCGCCTCCGTGGTCGTCGTCGAGATCGCTCACGTGATCTGGTTCCGCAGCCAAGATATCCCCCTGCTGATGTCACCGGTCCCGCATGGGCCGGAATACAGTAACACCAAGGAACTCGGCGGCGTGCTCTACACCGAGCACGTCTACGCTTTCGAGCTCGCAGCCGTCGTGTTGTTACTCGCGATCGTCGCCGCAATTACGTTGACGATGCGCCGGCGCCCCGGACTCAAAGTGCAGAACATCGCCGCGCAGGTGGCCGTACGCAGCCAAGATCGCGTGCGGATCATGAAGGTGGATGCCGTTAAGGACAACGACGACTGAGCGTATCGTGACCATTACCGTCTCACATTATCTGATCCTGGCCGCCGTGCTGTTCAGCCTTAGCGTGGCCGGCATCTTCATCAACCGCAAGAACGTCATCCTACTGCTGATGTGCATCGAACTGATGCTGCTGGCGGTAAACTTCAATTTCATCGCATTCTCGCGCATGCATGGCGACACGCTGGGGCAGGTATTCGTGTTCTTTATTCTGACGGTGGCGGCCGCCGAGGCGGCCATCGGGCTTGCGATCCTCGTCGTGCTCTTCCGATCCAAGCAGAGCGTCAATGTTGAAGAGCTGGATAGCTTGAAGGGCTAGCGGTGGAAGGCGTCTATCTTGCAATCGTTCTGTGTCCGCTTGCCGCGGCAGCGGTGGCCGGGCTGTTCGGCCGCCGGATCGGCCGCGTCGGTGCGCACACGCTCACGATCGCCGCCGTGGCGACATCGTTCCTGCTCTCGGTGTACGTGCTCAAAGGCGTGGCCTGGGACGGTGTGCCCGTCTACAACGCGACCGTCTACCGCTGGGCGGCCATCGGCGGCCTCAACATGGAGGTCGGGTTCCTGATCGACCACCTGACGGCGCTGATGATGACGGTCGTTACCTTCGTCTCACTGGCCGTGCACGTCTACACGATCGGTTACATGGCGGACGACGACGGCTATCAGCGCTTCTTCAGCTACATCTCGCTGTTCACCTTCGCGATGCTCATGCTCGTGATGTCGAACAACTTCCTGCAGCTTTTCTTCGGCTGGGAGGCGGTCGGCGTCGTTTCTTACCTGCTGATCGGCTTCTGGTTCAAGCGCGAGAGTGCGATTTTCGCGAACATGAAGGCCTTCCTGGTCAACCGCGTCGGCGATTTCGGCTTTTTGCTCGGCATTGCAGCGCTGTTGATGTACACGGGTTCGCTCGATTACGTTCAAGTGTTCGGCCACGCCGAGCGACTCAGCGGCGAAACCATCGAGATTTTCTCCGGTACACAGTGGTCGGTGCTGACCCTGGCCTGCATCTGCCTGTTCATCGGGGCAATGGGCAAGTCGGCACAAGTGCCGCTGCATGTCTGGCTGCCGGATTCTATGGAAGGCCCGACGCCAATCTCGGCGCTCATTCATGCCGCAACAATGGTGACGGCCGGCATCTTCATGGTCGCGCGCATGTCGCCGCTATTTGAGTACTCGGTAACGGCGCTGAGCGTCGTGCTGGTCATCGGCGCGACGACGGCGTTCTTTACCGGTTTGCTCGGTATCGTGCAGACAGACATCAAGCGTGTGATCGCGTACTCGACCTTGTCGCAGCTCGGCTATATGACCGTTGCGCTCGGCGCGTCGGCCTACGCGGCCGGCATCTTCCATCTCGCGACGCATGCCTTCTTCAAGGCGCTGCTGTTCCTCGCGGCAGGATCGGTGATCATCGCCCTGCACCACGAGCAGGACATGCGCAACATGGGCGGCCTGCGCAAGTACATGCCGGTGACCTATTGGACCTCGCTGATCGGCAGCCTGGCATTGGTCGGGTTTCCCGGTTTCTCCGGGTTCTTCTCCAAGGACGCGCTAATCGAAGCGGTGCAACTGTCGACGACCCCAGGGGCCCATTACGCCTACTGGTGCGTGCTGCTCGGCGTGTTCGTCACGGCGCTCTATAGCTTCCGAATGTTCTTTCTGGTTTTCCATGGCGAGGAACGCATCAATCCGCACGTCAAATCGCACCTGCACGAATCCCCCGCGGTCGTCACCGTGCCGCTGGTTGCGCTCGCCATACCGTCGGTTGTCATCGGCTGGCTCACAATCGACCCCGTGCTCTTCGGCGACTTCTTCAACGATTCGATTTTCGTGCGTGAGGGTCAGGACGTTGTGCGCGAAGCGGCGCTCGAGTTTCACGGCCCGGCGGCATTCGTGCTGCATGCATTCACCGCTTCACCGGCGCTCTATCTCGCCGCTGCCGGTGTCGCTGTGGCCTGGTTCCTTTATATGCATCGGCCGGATCTGCCTGCCCTGATCCAGCAGAAACTCGCGCCCGTCAACCGGGTTTTGGTCAATAAATACTACTTCGACTGGTTCAACGAGCAGGTACTCGCACGCGCGACCCGCGGAGTCGCCGATATCGCTTCGCGGTTCGGCGATCGGCTCATCATCGACGGGTTCTTCGTCAACGGCAGCGCGCGGACTGTCGCCGCGCTCTCGGGCGCCGTACGCCAGCTCCAGTCGGGCTATCTCTATCACTATGCGTTCGCAATGATCATCGGCTTGGCCCTGCTGCTCGGCTGGCTGATTGTGGGGCAATAGGCGATGAGCGCGTTGCCATTACTGAGTATCGTAATCTGGCTGCCGATCGCCGCAGGCGTTGTGATACTCGCGCTCGGCTCCGGTCCGCGCGCGGGGCAGGGCAAGATCGTCGCGCTGGCGGCATCGGTGCTGACATTCGTCTCGAGTCTGCCGCTGTATACGGGCTTCGACCTCACGACGGCGGAGATGCAGTTCGTCGAGCGCGTGCCGTGGATATTGCGCTTTGAGTCCTACTACCACCTCGGCTTGGACGGGATCTCCTTGCCGCTCGTGTTGCTGACGACGTTTTTGACGCCACTGGTCGTGATCGCAGGCTGGGAAGTCATCAAGGTACGGCCGGCCCAGTACTTTGCGGCGTTCCTCGTGCTCGAGGGACTCATGATCGGGGTTTTCGCGGCGCTCGACGGCTTGCTGTTCTATGTATTCTGGGAAGCGATGCTCATTCCGATGTTCATCATCATCGGCATCTGGGGCGGCGAGCGGCGCATCTATGCGACTGTGAAATTCTTCCTCTATACATTTCTCGGCTCGGTCATGATGTTGGTTGCACTGATCTATCTGTATAGCAAATCAGGCAACTACTCGATTTTGGAATTCCACGCGTTGCCACTGACCATGCAGGAGCAGGTGCTGATCTTTCTCGCGTTCTTGCTCGCCTTTGCCGTCAAAGTGCCAATGTGGCCGGTACATACGTGGCTGCCGGACGCGCACGTCGAGGCGCCGACAGGCGGCTCGGTGATTTTGGCGGCTGTGCTATTGAAAATGGGCGGCTACGGATTCATTCGATTCAGCCTGCCGATTACGCCCGATGCAAGCCATGCGTTGGACTGGCTCATGATCGCGCTGTCCCTGATCGCGATCGTTTATATCGCGTTCGTTGCATTGGCACAGCAGGACATGAAAAGACTCATCGCGTATTCGTCGATCGCGCACATGGGTTTCGTGACATTGGGGTTCTTTGTGATCTTCGCAGTCACCGAAAATGCCACCGGTTCGGACGGCGCGCGGCTCGCCTTGCAAGGCGGCATGGTGCAGATGATCTCACACGGGCTCATCTCCGGGGCCTTGTTCCTGTGCGTTGGTGTCATGTACGACCGCTTGCACAGCCGGGACATCGGTGCCTACGGCGGCGTGGTCAACACGATGCCGAAGTTTGCCGCACTCATGGTGCTATTTGCGCTCGCCAACGCTGGGTTGCCTGGAACATCCGGCTTCGTCGGCGAATTCTTCGTGATCCTTGGCAGTTATCACGCGAGCTTTTGGCTGGCGTTCTTGGCGGCCACGACTTTGGTGCTCGGCGCGGCGTACACGCTTTGGCTCGTCAAGCGCGTGATCTTTGGCGAGGTCGCCAACGAGGGGGTCGCCGCGCTACAGGATATCGGTGTGCGCGAGTTGTTCATGCTTGGGGTGCTTGCCGTGGCGGTTCTGCTGTTGGGCGTGTGGCCGCAGCCGCTCGTCGAGCTCATGGATCAAAGCTTGGGCAATCTGCTCATCCACGTCGGCCAATCTAAGCTGTAGGACCAAGGCGCTCATGCTCGACTTTCAACCAGCCGCCGCCGAAATTTTCATGCTCTTCGCGATCTGCGTCGTGCTGCTCGTGGACGTCTATCTCGGCCCGGCGCAACGCATGGTGACCTTCCGCTTAGCAATGCTCGCGCTCGTCGGGGCGGCGATGTGTTCGGCGTACTACCTGCCGAGCGGGATGCAGACGACATTCAGCGGAAGCTTCATTCTCGATCCCGCGAGCGCGGTTCTGAAGCTGTTCGCGTATCTGATCGTCGCGCTGGTGTTCATGTACTCGCGCGATTACCTGGTCAGGGCAGGGCTGTTCAAGGGTGAGTTCTTCGTGCTCGTACTCTTCGGCCTGCTCGGCATCATGGTCATGCTGTCCGCTTATAGCTTGCTGACCCTGTATCTTGGACTCGAGATTCTCTCGCTATCCCTCTACGCGCTCGTGGCATTCGACCGCGACTCCGCGAATGCGGCGGAATCGGCGATGAAGTATTTCGTGCTCGGGGCGATCGCATCCGGGACTTTGCTCTACGGAATCTCCATTCTGTATGGCGTTACCGGCACCGTGCAGCTCGGCGCGCTCGCTGCGCATTTTGCGGCGCCCGATGCCGTGACTGTACCGGCACTGCTCGGATTGGCCTTTATTGTCGTCGGGGTCGCATTCAAGTTCGGCGCCGTGCCATTTCACACCTGGGTGCCGGATGTGTATCAGGGCGCAACGACGCCCGTGACTTTGTTCATCGGTTCGGCGCCGAAGATCGCCGCGTTTGCGCTTGCATGGCGCCTGTTGAGCGAAGGCTTGGGCGATATGCACAGCAGCTGGCAGGGCATGCTGGCCGTGTTATGCGTGTTGTCGTTGGCGCTCGGTAATGTCGCCGCGATCGCGCAGAGCAATCTCAAACGCATGCTAGCGTATTCGACGATTTCGCATGTGGGCTTCATCCTCATGGGCTTTGTCGCCGGCAGCGAGGAGGGCTTGCGTGCGGCGATGTTCTACACGCTGGCGTATTCCCTCATGGCCGCTGCGGCATTCGGAATGATCATCTTGCTGAGCCGCAAGGGCTTTGAAGCGGAGAACCTCGGCGATTTCAAGGGCCTCAATGCCCGCAGCCCGTGGTTTGCCTTCATCATGCTGATGATCATGTTCAGCATGGCAGGTGTGCCGCCGTTCGTCGGGTTCTATGCCAAGCTCGTCGTGCTCGGTAGTGTCATTGAAGCCGGCATGCTGTGGCTCGCGCTCACGGGTGTCGTGCTCGCCGTGGTGGGCGCTTTCTACTACCTGCGGATCGTGTGGTTCATGTATTTCGTCGAGCCGAGTGACAATGAGCCGCTCGATGCGGCCGTCGATCTACGCTTCGTCATCAGCGCGAATGGCCTGGGTCTGCTGGCGCTCGGCCTCTTTCCGGGCGCGTTATTGAACCTTTGCGCCCGGGTGCTCGCCTAGGTCATTGCCTCACAGGCCTTTGCTTGCAGGGGCTCAGATGCCTAGGTATCATCGCCGCTCGCGATTGCGGGGTGGAGCAGTCAGGCAGCTCGTCGGGCTCATAACCCGAAGGTCGTAGGTTCGAATCCTACCCCCGCTACCAAAATCAAGCACTTAGATACTTTTCAGTTCCAGGTAGTGTGGGAAATGCCCTTGTTCGTCGCGATTTTTGCCCACGTTTTGATTTCGTAATAGAGCCTACAATCAGGCACTTTCCTCGAAGCGAGCGCCGGGCTCATACGCCCCAAAAGACGAAGGCGATGGCTGAGAGTACCGTCGAATGGCGTGTTTGCCTCCGATCCCGGTCGGTCGTTCGCTATACTTTCGAGCAGTCCCGAATTCAACCTATCGACCCAGTGCGGCCGTTCGCGGAATGCGCCTCTAAGCCAACGTTAATGGCTGTTAATCTGCCCCAGACGACTAGTGTATTGTCCCTAACTCAACCAGATCACGGTTGGCAAATGGCGCCGGCGCTATCTCGAAGAGGGGATCGAGGGCCTGCATGACGAGCTTCGGCCGGGACGCCCCCGAAGCCTCGACGACGAGCGCGTCGCCGAGGTGATCAACACGGCGCTGCAAGGGCCACCGCCCAATGCCACACAGTGGACCGTGCGGGCCATGGCCGAGCAGACGGGTATCTCGAAGAGCACGGTGCAGCGGTGGTTCGAGCTCTTCGGCGTGCAGCCGCACCGGCAAAAGACCTTCAAGCTCTCGAACGATCCCTTCTTCGTCGAGAAAGTCCGCGACATCGTGGGGCTTTATCTCAATCCGCCGGACTGCGCTGTCGTGCTCTGCGTGGACGAGAAAAGCCAGATCCAGGCGCTCGAGCGCACCCAGCCGCTCCTGCCGCTGGGGCTTGGCTACGTCGAAGGGGTCACCCACGACTATATCCGTCACGGCACGACGACGCTCTTTGCCGCGCTCGATGTCGCCAACGGCGAGGTCATCATCCAGTGCAAGGCCCGGCATCGCCATCAGGAGTTCCTCGCCTTCCTCCGGCACGTCGACAAGGCAGTCCCCAAGGAGCTCGATGTCCATCTCATCGTCGACAACTACGCCACACACAAGCACGCCAAGGTCAAGGCCTGGCTGGCTCGACGGCCGCGATTTCATGTTCACTTCACGCCGACCTACGCATCCTGGCTCAACTTGGTCGAGCGCTGGTTCGGCATCATCACTCAACAGGCGATCCGTCGCGGCTCATTCTCAAAAGTGAAGACGCTCGTCCAACGCATTGATCAGTTCGTCAAACACTACAATGCATCGTCCCGACCTTTCGTCTGGACCGCCACCGCCGACTCCATCCTCGCAAAGGTCGAACGTCTTGCATTACTTATTTCCGGGACGCGATACTAGGATTCGACTCTAAGAACAGCTTGAAGGGGCGTGCATGGCAACCTTCCTGGGCGAAATCAAGCGACGTAAGGTCTTTCAAGTCGCCGCGGTCTATGCGGTAGTCGCCTGGCTATTAGTGCAGATTGTCGCAACCGTCGAAGAGCCGCTGAATCTGCCCGACTGGGTCGACACGTTTGTCATCGTCGTCCTAGCAATTGGGTTTCCTGTCGCTCTGGTCCTGAGCTGGGCGTTCGATCTGACGCCAGAGAGCGTGAAGTCCGCCGAACCAGCTACCGATGGTTCTGCTGGTAAACCTGCCGTCAGCACTTTCGCGAATCTGAGCCAGGTGCTGATCCTTCTGGCCGTGGGTTTCCTAGTGGTCGACCAGTATCTCTTGAGCTCTGCTGGGCCAGGTCCCCAATTCACACCGCGGACGACGACAACTTTCGTCAACCGATACGCCCACACCATTACCGCGAACCAGCCCGTAGAAAACACGCGCTGGGGTATTTTTGCCTTTGCTCCGAGTGGGCGTCGTTTCGCTTATCAGACCGATGTTGGCATCTACGTCCGTGATTCCGATACGCTCGAGGCGCGACTCGTCCCTGGCAGCGAGAACATATTCTCCAGTCCATTCTTCTCGTCGGACGGGCGCTTTCTATATTACTACTCGACCGGTGGCGATCTCGTGCGGCTCGGCGTCGACGAGACCACACCGACCTCGATCGTGACTGGAATCAACCCCATGGTGGGTGCAAGCTGGACTGATGACGAAATGATCCTGTATTCGACAAGTGAGGGGATCTTCCGAGTATCTGCGGACAGCAGCGAAGCTGACCTGATTATTCGAAGGGACGATGAGCACTTTCTGAACGGCCCGCAGCTATTACCCGACGGCGACTCCATCTTGTTCAGCCGTGCGCGGAGACCCGCGGACTGGGACGAAGCAGAAATCGTCATTCATTCCCTGTCGACCGGCGAGCAGAAAGTCCTGCTGACGGGCGGCAGCGACGCCCGCTACGTCGAGGCGACCGGGCATCTGGTCTTTGCCACGGGCGAGAGGCTATTCGGGGTCGCTCTGGATCTTGAGACGCGAGCCGTCTCGGGTACGCCACGGGAGCTCGTCCGCGGCCTGACTCGGGCGCTCGCCACCAGCTCCGCGAACTACGGCATCGCTCGGGACGGGACGCTGGCCTATCTGAGTCGGCTCGCCGAGCCCCGGCGGACGCTCGTTTGGGTCGATCGGGACGGCACCGAGCATGACATCGAAACGCGGCCGGGCAATTACTGGTACGCACAGCTTTCGCCAGATGACTCGATGGTGGCTTTGAACGGCTGGGAGGGACGCAACCGGCGCGTCTGGATTCACGAGCTCGGGCGGGCGACGACGCGGCAGCTGACATTCGGACCCGGCCAAGCGGTGTCCGCGGTCTGGGCGCCGAGCGGCCGGGTTGTGTATAGCGGATTCGGGGACAACATCTTTTCGCGGCGTCCTGATGGAAGCGGTGTCGCCGAAATCCTAGTTTCGAACACGAGACCTGCATCGATACCAGCCGCATTCACACCCGATGGGAAAACGCTGCTCGCCATAAATACGGATCCGCCGAGATCCACTTATGTCATTCAGCTCGAAGATTCATCGGCGCCGGCCAGACTGGCCCTGGCGATGCCGGGTAGCGCTTACAACCCAACCATCTCGCCGGATGGAAGATGGCTCGCCTACCAATCGGACGAGTCCGGCAAGCTCGAGGTCTACGTGCGCCCTTATCCCGATGCAGATGCTGGCGGCCCGTGGAAGATCTCTACCGGCGGCGGACTACTTCCCCTGTGGAGTCGGGACCTGCAACATCCCGAGCTCTTTTTTCTGCAGCCGAGCGCTGGCAGGCCCGGACTGTTCGGAGTCATGGCCGTCGCGATCGAGCCCGACTCGGGCGAGACGTTCATGCACGATCCGCCGGCACTCCTTTTCGAACGAACAGTCCGCGCACCTTTTTCGATTTTCCGCAGCCCCTACGACATCTCCCTCGACGGCACTCGATTTCTGATGATGAAGGATGCCCCGCCGGAGGACCCGATCAGCAGCACCAGCGAAGTCGTGATCGTCCAGAACTGGTTCGAGGAGTTAAGGCAGCTCGCACCGCCAAACGAATAATCGTTACGGACTTGAAGTGACCGCTGTCCTTGAAGGTTGACGGATTGAGATTTCCACGAGACGAGAATCTTCGATGTTGCCCGCGCTTCGAAGGTTGCATGGGGTCGTCTGACTCCGCCGCGGCTGACTGCGGGTCCGCTGCCGCGATGCGGCGAATTCTCTGACAGGCCGTTCATGGCCGAGGACTGACGGGCGATTATCCGAAGGTCGGCCATTCGGGTGACCGCGATGCCCTGATATCTGCCTCTCGGGTGGTATGATCCGTCAGGCTCAGTACGACCCAAAGTCGCCGTCACAGCTCTTCCTCTTTTTGGGGGAAATGTAAGACTGTTAAGCACACCAAGAAGAGGGGGGACCAATGTCTAAAGGAAGACTCCTTGATAAGGCTCTGACTCGCCGGACTGTTGTGACCAGGGGGTTTGGGATAGCTACAGGGTCATTGGCCTTCGCGGGCCTGCCGTCACTGGCGAAGGAAACAATCTCGTTCCCTTCTCCTGATGAAATCGAGCCGTCCGAGTGGAGTCAGTGGGGAAGTGAGTGTGTGTTTACAGCGGTAGCCGAGGAAGGGCCCTACTTCATCGACGAGCGCGACTTTCGGCGCGATATCCGGGATGGCCAGGAGGGACAGGACCTGCTTTTGCGACTTCAGGTCATTGACGTGCCGCGCTGCCAATCGCTACCAGACGCTGTTGTCGAGGTTTGGCACTGCAATGCTTTCGGCTATTACAGTGGCTATGCGGGACAGGATCCGGATGGTGATCCAACCGAAATCACCGATCTGGTTGATCATTTGCCAGCGCAAAGTGCCGAGCGTTGGTTGCGAGGTACCCAACGCAGCGACGGGGATGGCAACGTAGAGTTTCTGACAGTGTATCCCGGCTGGTACTCGGGGCGCACCGTGCACATTCATGCAAAGGTGCATCTTGGCGATACACGCCTGGTTACGAGCCAGCTGTATTTTCCACAAGAGCTGAATGATCAGATTCATCAGACGGGAACCTACATGACGAGAGGGACAAGCCCTTACAGAAACGAGACTGACGTCGATATCGCCATGTCGTCAGGGGCCGGCGGCAGTTGGCCGACTATTTCACGAGAAGGCGACACGTACGTGGCGACTCTACGTCTGGGTGTACTCAATCCTTGAGGAACAAAGTAAGCGGATATTTGAGTAGCAGCGACTGTCCGCTTGTGGCCGAGGTCGGCCGCACGATCTCCGCAACTTTGGCCGTTCGAGCGACCGCAGTACCCGGAAACGTACCGGTCGTCGTAGCGTGCCAATCGGACCGGGGTCGTAAAGGTTTGTTAGCTATCTGCGCGTTACGCGAGACGCCGGATGAAGGCGCAGCGCATCCGCGCAGATGGCTAACAAAGCTCGATGCAGGAAACCGCGGAGTCGATGGCACGCCCTATGGAGAAAGTGTGCCGTGGTTGGTCAGATTGGTTGAGCGATTCACGTGTACGTGAATGGTGGAGACTGAACTTAGAGTCGGCCATTTGGAATTCGCAACCGCGCAAGGGGGCGAGAATCGGATGAATTTGGGTGGTTGTTGAGCGGTTGGCAATAGGGCGCCGCCGATCGAGCCGATCGTGTTGTGGGTTGATCGTTTTGGGAGCGGTGATCAATGAGGCGGCGCTCTCGTCTGGGGCCGATCGAATCTCTCGACGATGATCAACGGTGAGCCGCAGCTACGGCAGATGAAGCTGGGCGGTGGCGAAGGCTTTTCATCGACGTCGGGTGGTTCAACGGCGTCGAGCAACATCCTGAGTGTACGCAGCTGACGTTGGCGCTGATGGTTGGCGAACAAGCCGAAGTGTCGGATGCGGTGGAAGCTTGGCGGCAAGACGTGGATGAGAAAGCGGCGGATGAACTCGGGCGCCTTGAGCGTCATCGTCTTATGGCGGTACCGGCCGGGAGCCCGGTAGTCCTTCCACTTGAAGGTCACGCTGTGCCCGTCGTAGCCCAGCAGCCGGGAGTTCGAGATCGCGACCCGATGGGTATACAAGGATAGATAGGCCAAGACGGCTTGGGGCCCTGAGAACGGGCGTTTGGCGTAGACGACCCACTCGATCTGGCGCAGCGGCTTGAGGTAGTCGGTGAAGGCGCTGCGTGCCGCGAGCGGTTCGAGTTCGCCAAAGAACTGCAACTGATCGTGCCGGGCGATGAGCTGCTCGAGGAAGAGCCGCCGGAACAATCGCGAGAGCACGCGCACGGGCAGGAAGAACCCGCGCTTGCACGGTTGCCATTGACCGGCGGGGTTGAGCCCGCCGCCGGGCACGATGCAGTGCAGGTGCGGGTGATGGGTCATGGCCGAGCCCCAGGTGTGCAAGACGGCAGTCAAGCCGATGTCGGCACCGAGGTGCTTGGGATCTCGAGCGATGGTGCGCAAGGTCTCGGCGGTCACCTTGAACAGAAGATCGTAGACGACGGCGGGGTTGTGCAAGGCGATCGCGGCGATGGGTGCCGGCAGAGTAAAGACCACGTGGAAATACTCGACCGGCAGCAGGTCGGCTTGCCGCTCGGCGAACCAGCGCTTGGCGGCGCTGCCCTGGCACTTGGGGCAATGGCGGTTGCGGCAGGAGTTGTAGGCGATCTGCACGTCGGCGCAGGTGTC
>Ga0326597_10002823_pt1 | contig 25737 bp, 25 predicted proteins | sample RVTome_12_FD_203789 | JGI IMG/M metagenome (GOLD analysis project Ga0326597, IMG submission 203789) | Soil microbial communities from uranium-contaminated site in the Upper Colorado River Basin, Wyoming, United States - RVT100D185 | ecosystem: Environmental > Terrestrial > Soil > Contaminated >... | reverse complement strand
GGGGCAGATGCAGTTGACCGTGACGCCACCTGTCGCGGCCGATCCCGCCTGCGCATATTCCAGCGCCGCGACCTTGCTCAGGCCGATCAACCCGTGTTTGGCGGCGACATAGGGGGCCTTGTTGGTCGAGGCCACCAGCCCGTGCACCGAGGCGATGTTGATGACCCGCCCATAGCCCCGCTGCGGCATCGCGGGCAGCACGCGGCGCATGATTTCATAGGGCGCGGTCAGGTTGACGGCGATGATCCGGTCCCAGACCTCGCGGCTCGCCTCGGCCAGCGACACGGTGTGCTGGATGCCGGCGTTGTTGACAAGGATGTCCGGCGGGCCCCAAGCCTCGACCGCGTCCATCAGGACCGCGGTCTGCGCCGCGTGCAGCAGGTCGCCGTGAAAGAAGCGGACCTCGGGGGCGCCCGCGGCCAGAACTTCGGCGACAGCGGCGGCGGCCTCGGCCTCACTCGCCAGACCGTGCAGCCCGACCGCCGCCCCCGCGCGCCCAAGTTCGCGGGCAATCGCCAGCCCGATGCCTTGCACCGAGCCGGTCACCAAGGCGCGTTTTCCTGCCAGCGATGCCGTCATTGCACTGTTTCCCTAAGTTGGTCGCGCAGGGCGCCCTTCAACACCTTGCCGTAGTTGTTCTTGGGCAGATCGGGCACGAAGCAATAGCTTTTCGGCCGCTTGAACCGCGCGATGGCTTGCAGACAAAGCGTGTCGAGTTCCGCCTCGGAAACCGTGGCGCCGGGCTTGCGCACCACGAAGGCAACCACCTCCTCGCCCCACTCGGCGTTCGGTCGGCCGATAACCGAGACTTCATGCACCGCGGGATGCGTCAAGAGCACCTCTTCCACTTCGCGCGGGTAGATGTTCGAGCCGCCCGAGATGATCACGTCTTTAGAGCGGTCGTGCAGCGTCAGATAGCCATCGGCGTCCAGCACCCCCATATCCCCGGTCCACAGCCAGCCGTCGCGGATGGCCTTGGCGGTGCTTTCGCAGCCCTGCTCATACCCGGTCCAGTATCCGGCCATCACCGGCGCGCCCTGCACCAGAACCTCGCCGATCTCGCCCGCGGGGGCGTCGCTGCCGTCGGGTCGCGCGATGCGCAGCCGCACACCCGATTGCGGTCGCCCGACCGAACCAAGGCGCGCCTTCCAGTTGGGCGAGGCGCGGTCGGCCACTTCGGCGCGGCTTAGCGCGGTGATCGCCATCGGGCATTCGCCCTGCCCGTAGATCTGCACGAAGCGCGGCCCCATCAGCTCGACGGCCTCGATGATATCGGCCAGATACATCGGCCCGCCGCCGTAGACCACGGTTTTGATACCATCAAACGATGCCCGGTCCCGCGCGGCGTCGACCAGCCTGCGCACCATCGTCGGGGCGGCGAACATCGAAATGCCCCCGACACGCTCGCCCAGATCAAGCACCTCGGCGGCGTCGAACCCGCCTGAAGCCGGCACCACATGGCGCGCGCCGCGCAGCACATGGACAAAATTGTAAAGCCCCGCGCCATGCGACATCGGCGCGGCATAAAGGATCGCGTCGTCGGGCCCCACGTCATCGACATCGGCCAGATAGCCCAGTGTCATCAGCGTCAGGTTCAGCGCCGTGAGCATCACCCCCTTGGGGCGGCCAGTGGTGCCGGAGGTATAGAACAGCCAGGTGATGTCTTGCGGCTGGGTCGGATGCGGGGCGCTTTTTTCCGGCGCCGGAAGGGTTGGCAGGTCGGTCACAAGCTGGAGCTTGCAGTAATCGGCCTGCAGCACCTCGGCCAGATCATCTGCATGGTCGCCCGAAACAAAGCACAGCCGCGCGTCGGCATCTCCGATGATCCATGCCGCCTCGCGCGGATGAAGTTTGGCGTTGATCGGCACGGCAACGGCACCGACATGCCAGATGCCGTAAAGCGCGACCAGATATTCCGGGCAGTTCGTCGCGAAAATCGCCACGCAGTCCCCCGACGCGACCCCCTCGCCACGCAGCCAGTGCGCCAGCCTCGCCACCCGGTCGGCAAAGTCGCCGTAGCTTGCGATAATCGCCTCGCCCAGCAAAAGCGCCGGACGGTCGGGAAACACCGTGGCGGTGCGCTGCAACCATTCCGCGGGATTCATCATCCGGCCTTTCTTGCTTCGAGGATGGAACAGTAATTCGCAACGCCCGAGCCACCCATGTTGAAGACACAGCCAAGTGCTGCATCCTGGCGCTGCATGTCACCGGCCTCGCCGACAAGCTGGCGCGCCGCGATCACATGCATCGAAACCCCCGTGGCGCCCACCGGGTGGCCCTTGGCCTTCAGCCCGCCCGACAGGTTGACCGGAAGCGCGCCGCCCTTCAGCACCCACCCCTCATCCAGCGCCCGCGCCCCCTGCCCCGGCGGCGCCAGGCCCATCGCCTCGTAAAGCATCAGTTCGGCAATGGTGAAGCAGTCATGCACCTCGGCGAAATCGAGGTCGTGCACGGTGATGCCGGCCTGGGCATAGGCGCGCCGGAACGCCTGAGCGGGGCCTTCGAATGCCGTCAGGTCGCGGCGCGACATCGGCAGGAAGTCGTTGACCTGCGCCGCGGCGCGAAAGCCCACGGCACGGCGGAAATCGCCCAGCATGTCATCGGCCACCAGCACGAGCGCCGCCGCCCCGTCGGAAACCAGCGAGCAATCGGTCAGGCGCAGGGGTGCGGCGACAATCGGATTCTTGTCCGAGACGGTGTTGCAGAACGCGAAGCCGACATCCTTGCGCATCTGCGCCAGCGGGTTCGAAAGCGCATTGCGATGGTTCTTGGCGGCAATCTGTGCCAGCGCCGCCGAGCGGTCGCCCCATTTCTGGAAATATGCCGCCGCGAACCGCCCGAAGATCGCCGGAAAGGTCAGCCCGGCCTCTTGCGCGGCATATCCCGCATGGCCAAGCGCCTCGGCCACCTCAGCAGTTGCCAGATGCGTCATCTTTTCCGCGCCGATCACCAGCGCCACGCGCGCCTCGCCCGCGCGGATCGCATTGCGCGCGGCAAAGATGGCGGCAGAGCCGCTGGCGCAGGCATTTTCGCAGCGCGTTGCGGGCTTGAAACGCAGGTCATCGTCGGCCTGCAACGCCAGCGAGGCGGCAAACCCGTCGGGCACCAGCCCCGCATTGAAATTGCCCAGCCAGATGCCATCGACCTGCGCCGCTGCGATGCCCGCATCGGCAAGCGCCTCGCGCGCGGCGCCCACGATCAGGCTTTCCAGCGTTTCACCCTCAAGCCGCCCGAAACGGGTATGGCCCCAGCCCACGATAGATGCGTCCATGTGCTTTCCTCCTGGTATGAGGCACTTTATACGTTGGCCGGGACGCCCGTTCTATTCGTGGAACTACGCTATGATCTCAAGCGACGTGGCCATTACCGCCTTCGAATTTGCCCCCATCGGGCTTGTGCTGACGCGGCAGCGCGTGGTGCAACGCTGCAATGCGCATATGTGCCGGATCTTCGGCTACGCCCGGCACGAGATCGAGGGCCAGTCGCTGTCGATACTTTACCCAAGCCACGAAGAATTCGCCCGCATCGGCGCAATCGGGCTGGAACGCATGCGGCGCGAAAACTACTACGCCGATGAGCGCATCATGAAGCGGCGCAAGGGCGAGCATTTCTGGTGCCGGGTTCGTGGCCAGTCGCTGACGCCCGAAAACCCTTTCGAACGTTCGGTATGGAGCTTTGCCGATATCTCGAACATGCGCCCGATCGCCAACCTGACCCTGCGCGAGCGGCAGATTGCCATGTTCATGGCAGAGGGGCTGACCAGCAAGGAAATCGCCCGGTTGCTGGACATATCGCACCGCACCGTCGAGGCGCATCGCGCGCGGCTGCACGAAAAACTCGACGCCCGCAACACCGCCGAATGCATCGCGCGCATCACCGGCCTGCCGCAGTAGCGCCTGGCCTCCCGCGCGGCGGGCGCTGAGGTGAAGGGCCCGGTCGGGTGGCGGCGGTCAGGCGCCCTCTTCGGCGAACAAGTCTTGGTTGGCAGCGCGGATGCGGTCGAACTGGTCCCTGATACGGCTCAGATGCGCACGCATCGCATTGGCGGCGGCGCCGGCATCGCGCGCCTGCAATGCGGCAAGAATGCGGACATGGTCATTCCAGGCGTCGCGCGAGGCGAATGAAAGCGACAGCATCCGCACCCGGTCCATGTGGCCCTTGTTCTCGGCAATCAGTTCCCAGGCGAATTCCATCCCGGCGCGGGTGCAGATTTCGCGGTGGAAACGATCGTCCAGCCGGTGAAACAGCGGCTTGTCGGCCGCCACGATCGCGGCATCCTGTTCGTCGAGGATCGTGGCCAGCGCCTCAAGGTCGGCGTCGGTCAGTTGCTCCGCGGCGGTGCGCACCGTTTCCAGTTCCAGCGCGGTGCGGATGAACCGCGCACGCTGCACCGCGGCGCCCGAAATCAGCGAGACCGTGGTGGCGCGCTGCGGGCGGATCAGCAAGAACCCCATTTTCGACAGCCTGTAAAAAGCATCGCGCACCGGCTGGCGCGAAACGCCCATCGCCTTGGCGACATCGACCTCGGACAGCCGCGCGCCCGGCGGCAGCTCCAGCGACAGCACCTGGCGGTGCAGCTCGGCAAAGACCTGATCGGACACCGAAGGGCGGTGCAGCAGTTCAAGCTGCGGCAATCGAACAATCTCGGTCATCGGTTTCCCTCATTGACGGGCGCGTTATACTAGCATAATAGTCTATCAGGGCGGCACAAGTCCACCCGTGAGGAATATCAGCGGAAAGGCGCGGATGTAATGGCTCTGCTGGACGCGAATCGGCTTTTTCCGGCAGAAAGCAGCGCCCGCGGCCTTGCACGGGCGCTTTTCGACAGCGTCGCATCGGCCCCGATCATCTCGCCGCACGGCCATACCGATCCGCGCTGGTTCGCCGAAGACGCGCCATTTGCCGACCCCGCGCAGCTGATCGTGACCCCCGATCACTACGTCTTTCGCATGCTGCACAGCCAGGGCGTGCCGCTGGAGGCGCTTGGCGTGCCGCCAGCCGATGGCGGCGCGGTCGAGACCGACGTGCGCCGCATCTGGCGGCTGTTCGCGACCCATTACCACCTGCTGCGCGGCACGCCCTCGCGGCTCTGGCTCGACCACACCTTTCAAGAGGTGTTCGGCCTGCATCTGCCGCTGAGTGCTGCCACTGCCGATCATTACTTCGACCAGATCGCCGAATGCCTGGCCCGCCCCGAATACCGCCCGCGCGCGCTGTTCAAGCGGTTCAACATTGAAGCGCTTGCCACCACCGAAGGCGCGCTCGACGATCTGCGCTGGCACCGCCAGATCCGTGAAAGCGGCTGGCAGGGACGGGTCATCACCACCTATCGCCCCGATGCCGTGACCGACCCCGATTTCGCCGGTTTCGCCCAGAATGTGGAACAGTTCTGCGCCTTGGGCGGGCAGGGCAATACCGGTTGGGTCGCCTATCTGGATGCCCACCGCGCCCGGCGCGCCTGGTTCAAGGGCTTCGGCGCCACCGCGACCGACCATGGCCACGCCAGCGCCCGCACCGAAAACCTGCCGCAGGCCGAGGCGGCGGCGCTTTACGGCAAGGTTCTTTGTGGCAAGGCCAGCACCGAGGAATGCGACGCCTTCCGCGGCCAGATGCTGACCGAAATGGCGAAGATGTCGGGCGAAGACGGGCTGGTGATGCAGATCCACCCCGGCGCCTGGCGCAACCATTCCGCCCAGGTTCTTGCGCGGTTCGGCCGCGACAAGGGCTATGACATTCCAACCCGCACCGATTACGTGCGTGCGCTGCAACCGCTGCTGGATGCGGTTGGCGAACGTGCCGACATCACCGTGATCCTGTTCACGCTGGACGAAACCGCCTATGCACGCGAACTGGCGCCGCTGGCGGGCGTTTACCCCTGCCTGCGGCTGGGTCCGGCGTGGTGGTTCCACGACAGCCCCGAAGGCATGCGCCGGTTTCGCGAAATGACCACCGAAACCGCGGGTTTCTACAACACCGTGGGTTTCAACGACGACACCCGCGCCTTTTGCTCGATTCCGGCGCGCCACGACATGGCGCGACGGGTTGACGCCGCCTACCTCGCCAGGCTGGTCGCCACCGGGCGGCTGACCGAGGACGAGGCATATGAGGTCATGCAAGACCTTGCGCATCGGCTTGCCAAACAAGCCTATCGGCTCTGACGGGCCATTCATGGGAGGAGAAACATGAAACACCTGACCACACTCGCCGCGCTTCTGGCCGGCGTAACCTTTGCCGGCGCCGCCAGCGCCTGCGAGGTGACTTTCCGGTCGTCGGACACGCACCCCGACGGCTACCCGACGGTCGAGGCTGTCAAGATCATGGGGCAGAAGCTGGAAGCCGCCACCGGCGGGCGGCTGTGCGTCGAGGTCTTCCATTCGGCCCAGTTGGGCGAAGAGAAAGACACGATCGAACAGACCCAGTTCGGCGTCATCGACATGAACCGCGTTTCGCTTGGGCCGTTCAACAACATCATCCCCGAAACCCAGGTGCCGTCGCTGCCCTATATCTTCCGCTCGGTCGATCACATGCACAACGTGATGGACGGGCCGATCGGCGAGGAAATCCTGGCGGCCTTCGAAGCGCATGATCTGGTCGGGCTGGCGTTTTACGATGGCGGCTCGCGCAGCTTCTACAACAACCAGAAACCGATCCGCTCGATGGCCGATCTTGCCGGCATGAAGTTCCGCGTCATGCAATCGGATCTGTTCGTCGATATGGTCGATGCGGTGGGCGCCAATGCCACGCCGATGCCTTACGGCGAGGTTTACAGCTCGATCCAGACCGGGGTGATCGACGGCGCCGAGAACAACTGGCCGTCCTACGACAGCTCGGGGCATTTCGAGGTGGCAAAATACTACACGCTCGACGAACATCTGATCGTGCCCGAAGTGCTGGTGATGTCGAAAATCACCTTTGACGGGCTGAGCACCGAAGATCAGGCTGCGGTGCGCGCCGCGGCAAAGGCCTCGGTGCCCGAGATGCGCGCGCTCTGGTCTGCCCGCGAGAAGGATTCGGAAGACAAGATTCGCGCCGCCGGCGTCGATATCGTCACCGACATCGACAAGACCCCGTTCATCGAGGCGATGGTGCCGGTTTATGAAAGATACGTGACCACGGACAAGCTCAAGGATCTTGTCGCCCGCATCCAGGCGACCGAATAAACCTGATCGGCGCGCGTGGCTGGTCGCGCGCGCCGTTTGCACCAAAGGGGCGACCTCGTGAAAGAGCAGATGTTGAAGCTGGCACGGGTGACCGACGCGGTGGCCCAGATGGGTTTGTGGGTTGCAGGCGCTGGTGTGGTGATCATGACGGTGTTCATCTTTGCGCAGGTGTTCTGGCGCTACGTGCTGAATTCGTCGCTGCCATGGACCGAGCCCGCGGCGGTGATGATCATGGGCTGGTTCATCTTTCTTGGTGCCGCCGTGGGCATCCGCGAAGGTTATCATCTGAGTTTCGATGCGCTGCTCTATTTCCTGCCCGAACGCGCCAAGCTCTGGCTGTATTCGGTTTCCGACATGCTGGTGGCCGGCTTTGGCGTCGGCATGGTCTGGTTTGGCGCGCAACTGGCCGCCAAGACCGCGGGCAACAAGCTGCCCGGGCTTGGCATTTCAGGGGCGTTCGATTTTCTGCCGATCGTCGCGGGGGGCGTGCTGGTGGTGCTGTTCAGCCTGGAACGGCTGGCGCGCCGCGCCGCAGGGCTGCCAACCACCCGCTTTGGCGACGATGTCGAGGAATAAGCCATGGAACTGTGGATCCTGTTCGGAACATTCATCACGCTGCTGCTGATCGGCACGCCGGTGGCGTTCTGCCTGGGTGTCGCCTCGTTCGCCACGGTGCTGTATCTGGGGCTGCCTCCGGTGATCGTGTTCCAGCGGCTGAACTCTGGCGTGTCGGTCTATGCGCTGATGGCGATTCCGTTTTTCATCTATGCCGGCGATCTGATGGTGCGCGGCGATATCGCGCGGCGCCTGGTGGCGCTGGCAGGCGCGCTTGTCGGCCATATGCGCGGCGGGCTGGGGCAGGTGAACATTCTGGCCTCGGTGATGTTCGGTGGCGTTTCGGGCTCGGCCGCGGCGGACGCAAGCGCGGTGGGCGGGCTGATGGTGCCGCAGATGAAGGCGCGCGGTTACGGCGTCGATTACGCGGTCAACATCACCGTGGTCGCCTCGATCATCGCGCTGATGATCCCGCCCTCGCACAACATGATCATCTATTCGATCTCGGCCGGGGGCAAGATTTCCATCGCCGATCTGTTCACCGCCGGCATATTGCCGGGGTTGATGCTGGCGCTGTCGCTGATGGTCGCGGCCTGGCTGGTCGCCAAGAAACGCGGCTACCCGACAGAAAAATTTCCCGGCGTGGCGGCATTGGGCGGGCTGTTGCTGAACGCGGTGCCGGGGCTGGTGCTGATCGCGATCATCTTCGGCGGCGTGCGCTCGGGCATCTTCACCGCATCGGAAAGTTCGAACATCGCGGTGGTCTATGCGCTGCTGGTGACGATGCTGGGCTATCGCACGCTGGGCTGGCACGATTTCGTCGCCGCCACCAAGGCGGCGGTGCGCACCACCGCGATGGTTCTTTTGGTGATCGGCTGCGCCGCCGCCTTCGGCTGGCTGCTGGCCTATCTCAAGGTGCCTACCGCGCTGGTGCAGACGCTGCAGGGGTTTTCCGACAACCCGATCGTGATCCTGCTGCTGATCAACGTGGTGCTGCTGGTGCTGGGCACCTTCATGGACATGTCGCCGCTGATCGTCATCACCACACCGATTTTCCTGCCGGTGGCGCAGGCGTTCGGCGTCGATCCGGTGCATTTCGGTGTGATCCTGGTGCTCAATCTTGGCATCGGGCTGTGCACGCCGCCGGTGGGGGCGGTGCTGTTCGTGGGCTGCGCGGTGGGCCGGGTGCCGATCTGGGCGGTGATGCGCACGATTTGGCCATTTTACCTTGCCGCTTTCGCCACGCTGATGGCGGTGACCTACATCCCCGCCCTGTCGCTTTGGCTGCCCGCACAATTCCATTGAGGTGTTGATAATGCAAAGCTTTCCCGCAGTGGCCGCCGACCCCGGCGTGATCCGCCAGGTGTTGGCCGACAGCCCTGAACTGATGCTGGTGTCGTTCCGCTTTTTGCACGCCGGCGCCGAGGGCCGGCTGCACAGCCACCCGCATGTGCAGGCAACCTACTGCGCCGCCGGCCGGTTCCGCTTTACCCTTGGCGACGCGCAATTCGAGGTCGGGCCCGGGCAAAGCTTTGTCATCGCGTCGAATGTGCAGCATGGCTGCCTGTGCCTGGAGCCGGGCGAGCTGATCGACAGCTTCACGCCACGCCGCGCCGATTTTCTGTGAAAGGACACCCCGTGCTTGAGGTCGAAACCCGCCACGCGATCCACCCCGATCATGCCCGCGGCATGGATACCGCCGAACTGCGCCGCCATTTTCTGGCGACGGGGCTGTTTCAGCCCGGGCGCATCAGGCTGACCTACAGCCATTACGACCGCTTCGTGATGGGGGGGGCGGTGCCCGAGGGTGCCAGCCTGACGCTTGACCGGGTTGCGGAGACGAAGACCGCCACCTTCCTCGAACGCCGCGAAATGGGCATCGTGAACATCGGCGATGCGGGATCGGTGGAGGCGGGCGGCGAGCGCTGGACGCTGGCGCGCGGCGATGTGCTTTACCTTGGCATGGGCGCGGGGCCGGTGACGTTTTCCGGTGCCGGCCGCTTCTACCTGACCTCGGCCCCGGCGCACCGCAGCTGCCGCAACCGGCTGATCACGCTGGCCGACAGCAAAGAGGTTCGGCTGGGCGAAAGCGCGACTTCGAACAAGCGGGTGATCAACCAGTTCATCCATCCCTTGGTGATGGAAAGCTGCCAGCTGGTGCTTGGCTACACCACGCTGCTTGACGGCTCGGTCTGGAACACGATGCCCGCACATCTGCACGACCGGCGAATGGAGGCCTATCTTTACTGGAACATGGCGCCCGAAGCGCGCGTGCTGCACCTTATGGGTGAGCCGCAAGAGACGCGCCATCTGATCGTGGCGAACGAAGAGGGCGCGCTTTCGCCGCCATGGTCGGTGCATGCCGGCGCAGGAATCGGCGCCTATGCCTTCATCTGGGCGATGGCCGGCGACAATATCGACTATACCGACATGGATTTCGTGCAGCCGGGAGACCTGCGATGAGCCCGTTTTCGCTGGCAGGCCGCCGCGCGCTGGTAACCGGCGCCAACACCGGTATCGGCCAGGCGATCGCCGTGGCACTGGCGGCGCAGGGCGCGCGTGTCAGCTGCGCCGGGCGGCGCGCCTGCGACGCCACGGTGGCGCTGATCGAAGCCGCCGGCGGCAGCGCCGAAAGCCTGCTGCTCGATTTCGCCGACCCGCTGGCGGCGCGCGACATCTTCGCCGGGCAGGGCTATTCGATTCTTGTCAACAATGCCGGCATCATCCGCCGTGCCGACAGCCTCGATTTCAGCGAGGCCGACTGGGACGCGGTGATGGACACCAATCTCAAGGCGCTGTTCTTCACCTGTCAGGCCTTCGCGAAGGCGGCGCTGGACATGGGCATGACCCCTGCCGCCATCGTCAACATCGCCTCGCTGCTCAGCTTTCAGGGCGGCATCCGGGTGCCGTCCTATACCGCGTCCAAGCATGGCGTGGCGGGTCTGACCAAGCTTCTGGCCAACGAATGGGCCGCGAAGGGCATCAACGTGAACGCCATTGCCCCTGGCTATATCGAAACCGCCAACACCGAAGCACTGCGCGCAGACCCCGCGCGCAACCGCGCGATACTGGAACGGATCCCGGCGGGTCGCTGGGGCGCGCCACAGGACATCGGCGACACCGCGGCGTTCTTGTGCGCCCCCGCCGCGCGCTACATCCACGGCGCGGTGCTGAACGTGGACGGAGGCTGGCTTGCGCGCTGATCGTCTGTGCCGCCAGCACCCGGCGCCGCGGGTGGGCATCGTCCACCTTGGTCTTGGCGCATTTTTCCGCGCGCATGGCGCCATCTATACCGCCGAGGCGATGGCGGCTTCGGGCGGCGACTGGGGCATTCTTGGCGTTTCGCTGCAATCACCGGCAACGCGCGACCTTCTTGCGCCACAGGGCGGCGCCTATACCGCGTTGGAACTGGCGCCGCAGGCGCAAACTGCGCGCCGCATCGAATCGGTCACCGGCGTTCTGGTGGCGCGCGAAGACCCGCAGGCGGTGCTTGCCGCGATGGCCGACCCGCGGGTGAAGATCGTTTCGCTGACGGTCACCGAAAAGGGCTATTGCCATGCCCCCGCGACCGGCGCGCTGAACCTGGCGCACCCCGATATCGTGCACGACATCGCCCGCCAGTTGCCGGTATCGGCACCGGGTTTCGTCGTGCGCGCGCTGGCGGCGCGGCGGGCGGCAGGCACGGCGCCCTTCACCGCGCTCAGCTGCGACAACCTGCCCGACAATGGCCGCGTGCTGCGCGGCGTGGTGCTGGCGCTGGCACGCGAAATCGACCCGGAACTGGCAGAATGGATCGCGGCCGAGGGCCGTTTTCCAGCCACCATGGTCGATCGCATCGTGCCAGCGTGCAAGCCCGAAGACATCGCCCGCGTCACGGCGCTGGCCGGCTGCTTCGACGCCGCCCCGGTGCTGCACGAACCCTTCCGGCAATGGGTGATCGAAGATGATTTCGTCGCCGACGCCCGCCCCGACTGGGCCGCGGCAGGGGCGCAACTGGTCAGCGATGTCAGGCCCCATGAGCATTTGAAGCTGCGGATGCTGAACGGCACGCATTCCGCGCTGGCCTATCTGGGCTATCTGGCCGGGCACGAGACGATTGCCGATACCATGGCCGACCCCGTCTTTGCGGCCTTTGTGGCGCGGCTTTGGACGGCCGAGATCATGCCCGCGCTGGTGCCGCCGCCCGGGCAGGCGCTGAAAGACTACGCGCAGGCGCTGGCGCTGCGCTATGCCAACGCTGCGATCCGGCACCGCACCTGGCAAATCGCCATGGACGGCAGCCAGAAGTTGCCGCAGCGCATTCTGGGCACGCTGGCCGACAATTTTGCCGCCGGACGCGAAAGCCCCGGGCTGATCCTCGCCGTGGCGGCGTGGATGCGCTACGTCGGCGGCGTTGATGAGGCCGGGCAACCGATCGAGGTGAAAGACCCACTGGCGGCGCGACTGCGCGCGCTTTCGGACGGCGCCGAAGACCCCGCCGACAGGGCCGCCGCGCTGTTGTCGCTGCGCGAGGTGTTCCCGCCGGCGCTGGCCGAAGCGCTGCGCCCGCGCCTGGCCGCGGCGCTGATGCGGCTGACCGCCATCGGCGCCCGCGCCGCCGCACAGGAGTTGCTTGCATGATCGAAAGCTGGCGCTGGTATGGCCCCGGGCTGGACCGCATTTCCCTGGATGAGATCGCCCAGACCGGCGCCGCGGGCATCGTCACGGCGCTGCACGAAATACCCTATGGTGCGATCTGGCCGCGCGAGGCGATTGCCGCGCGGCGCAGGGTCGTCGAGGCGGCGGGGTTTGACTGGGTGGCGGTCGAAAGCCTGCCGGTGCATGAACGCATCAAGCGCGGCGAGGGCGATCTGACAGCGCTGTTCGGGGCCTACCGCCAGTCGATGGCGAACCTTGCCGCCGAAGGTGTGCGCACCATCTGCTACAACTTCATGCCGCTGCTGGACTGGACGCGAACCGATCTGGCCGCGCCGCTGCCACGCGGCGGCACCTGCCTGCGCTTTGAGGCCTATCGCATGGCGGCGTTCGAAATTCACATGCTGGGCCGCGAGGCCGCCGCTGACGACTATCAGCCAGCCGTGTTGGAACGCGCGCGCATCTGGTTCGAGGCTTCCGACGAGGCGGCGCGCGGCGCGCTTTTGCATGCCATCATGTCCGGCCTGCCCGGCGCTTTCGACCGCTACGACATCGCCGGGCTGCGCGCGCAGCTGCGGCTTTACGATGGCATCGGATGCGACGGGATTCGCGCCAATTTCCAGCGTTTCCTGCAAGAGGTGGTGCCCGCGGCCGAAGACCTCGGGCTGCGGCTTTGCGTGCACCCAGACGACCCGCCGCGCAATATTCTGGGCCTGCCGCGGGTGGTTTCGACAGCGGCCGACATCGGCTGGATTCTGGGCGCTGTGGACAGCCCCGCCAATGGGCTGACGCTGTGCACCGGCAGCCTTGGCGCGAACCCGGCGAACGACCTTGTGGCGATTGCCAGCCGCTTTGCGCCACGCATCCATTTCGCGCATCTGCGCAACGTGCGCAACGACCCCGACGGCTCGTTCGAAGAGGCGGCGCATCTGGATGGCGATACCGACATGGTGGCGGTGGCCCGCGTTCTGCTGGCCGAAGAGGCGCGCCGTCGCGCTGCGGGGCACGCCGACGCCGCCATTCCGTTCCGGCCCGACCACGGGCACGCACTGGCCGGTGACAGCGCGCGCGACGCCTTTCCCGGCTATCCGCTGGTCGGGCGGCTGCGCGGGCTGGCCGAATTGCGCGGCGTGTTCCGCGCGCTTGGGCAAAGCGCTGCCAGCGCGTGAAGCCGCGCGGCAGCAGTCTTGCCCGTCTCGATGAAAGCGCGGCCCTGCTGTTCGACGATGTCGGCGAGCGGCTGCGCGGATCGCAGTGCCGACACATGGCCCGGCGCGAACCGGCCGCAAAGCCGCGGCCAGACGAAAACGCCCCGCACAAGTGCGGGGCGCCTTGATCGCACGGGCGCTTGGCCCGCTGTCAGTTGGCCGCGGCCATTTGCCGGGGCAGCTTGAAGGTCCAGACGGTGCCACCCTGATTGAGGTAGTTCACCTTCTTGGCCACTTCACCACCCCACAGCGGCACCGCACCGCCCCAGCCCGACACCACCGTAACGTATTGCTCGCCGTCCATCTCAAAGGTGATGGGCTGGCCGACGATGCCCGAGCCGGTCTGGAACGACCACAGCTTTTCGCCGGTCTCGTCGTCCAGCGCGATGAACTCGCCCTCCGGGTTACCAAAGAACACCAGACCGCCGGCCGTGGTCATCACCCCGCCCCAAAGCGGCGCATCATTGGTGTATTCCCAACGGATCGCGCCAGTTTCGGGCTCGATCGCCTTCAGCGAACCGATATGGCTTTCAAAAATCGGCTTGATGGTGAAGCCCGCGCCCAGATAGGCGGCGCCCTTCTTGTAGGAAATCGGCTCGTTCCAGATGTCCATGCCCCATTCGTTGGAGGGCACGTAGAACAGGCCAGTGCGCTGGCTGTGCGCCATCGGCATCCAGTTCTTGCCGCCAAGGAACGACGGCACGGCAAAAACCATATCTCCCCTTTCGGCCGCCAGCGGGTTGCCAGGGCGGTTTTCCTCGACATAGATCGGGCGCCCGCTCGCGTCGATGCCCTCGGCCCAGCTGATGTTGGAAACGAACGGCGTGGCGTTGACGAAGGCGCCGTCTTCGCGGTTCAGCACGTAGAAAAAGCCGTTCCGGTCGGCGGTGGCAAAGCGTTTGTTGCCATCTTTGTCGGTGTAGGCGACGACCTCGTTGACACCGTCAAAATCCCATCCCTCGCGCGGTGTGGTCTGGAAGTGCCATTTGATCTCGCCAGTGGCCGGATCCATCGCAACCCGCGACGCGGCATAGAGGTTGTCGCCGGTATTGCCCTCGACCGGCGTGCCCGCGTTGCGCAGATGCGAGTTCCACGGCGCGGGGTTGCCGGCGCCGAAGATGATCGTGTCGGTTTCCGCGTCGTAAGACCCACCCAGCCAGGTGGCGCCGCCGCCGGCTTGCCACAGGTCGCCCGGCCAGGTCGCGTTCAGCGTGCCGGTCATGGTCGAAGGCTGACCCATATAGGTGCCCATGTGGCCTTCGATCATCGGGCGGGTCCAGACCAGATCGCCGGTTTCGGCGTCGCGCGCCTGCACCTCGCCGACGATCCCGAATTCACCGCCGGAATTGCCGGTGATGACAAGACCGTTCACGATCAGCGGGGCAGCGGTGTAGGAATAGCCTTCCTGGTAGTCGGCGATCTTCTTGTTCCATTTCACATCGCCGGTTTTCAGATCCAGCGCCACGATCCGCGCGTCGAGCGTGCCGAAATAGATGTTGTCGCCATAGATGGCGCCGCCGCGGTTGATGACGTCGCAGCAGGGCAGGATGCCTTCGGGCAGGCGCGCGTCATACTGCCAGATCTCCTTTCCGGTTTTCATGTCGATCGCATAGAGCCGCGAATAGGAACCGGTGACATACATGACACCGTCATGCACCAGCGGCTGGGTTTCCTGCCCGCGCTGCTTTTCGCCGCCCAGGCTGAAGGCCCAGGCCGGGACCAGATTGCCGACATTTTCCCTGTTCAGCGTATCCATTGGCGAATAGCGCTGCAGATCGCGCCCCATGCCGTTGGTCAGAACGTCGCCGGGCGTGCTGGCGTCGTTCAGAAGATCGGTTTCGGTGACGCCGGCGGTGGCAGCGTCGGCAAGCCCGATGGTCAGCATGGCCGCGACGGCGGCGGATACGAACCTGTTCATGTGTTCTCCTCCCTGAAGAAGACTTGTCGCGACGCTTCCTCCTGAAGGCCGCCGCAAAGCCGCTGCAATGATCGGAAACGGGCGCCCTGTCCGAAATTGGCCATTGGTCGTAATTGCCATGCGACCCACACGTGCTTTGGTCGTATTTCGCCCGCCCGGGCAGCTTCGTAGTCTTCCGCGCAGGGAGGAACGACCATGACAAAATTCACCACAGGACTGGCCGCGCTGGCCGCTACCATTGCGCTGGCGGGTGCCGCGCTGGCCGATGATCTGCCACGGCTTCGCGCCGCGCTGCAGATGTCGGGCACCGTCGCCTGGGAGGTGGACACCATCCGCCACAACGGCTTCGACACCGCCGCAGGCTTTGCGCTTGACCCGATCGACGTTGCCGGCAGCCCCGCCGCCTATATCGCGCTTGCCGCGGGCGAGGTTGACATGATCGTTGCCGACTGGCTTTGGGTCGCGGCACAGCGTGCCGACGGCAAGGATTACGTGTTCGTCCCCTATTCCAGGGCGGTCGGCGGCATCTATGTGCCCAAGGACAGCCCGACGCAGACGCTTGCCGATCTGGCGGGCGGCAAGATCGGCATCGCCGGCGGGCCGACCGACAAAAGCTGGCTGATCTTTCGCGCCTATGCCGCCCAGCAGGCCGGGCTTGATCTGGCGGCGGCAACCGAGCAGGTTTTTGGCGCGCCGCCGCTGATCTTCAAATCGGCGCTGTCGGGCGAACTCGACGGGGCGATCAACTTCTGGCATTTCGGGGCTAAGATGGAGGCGGCCGACATGCGCCTGCTGATGTCCACCGCCGATGCCGCCCTGGCGCTTGGGCTGAACCCGGAAACCCCGCTGCTGGGCTATGTGCTGCGCGGCGATGTCGCCACCGCGCAGCCCGAACTGGTCAGGGGTCTGATCGCCGCCAGCCGCAACGCCAAGGCGCTTCTGGCCAGTGATGACGCCGCCTGGGAACGGCTGCGCGAACGGATGGGTGCCACCACCGAAGCGCAGTTCATGGCGCTGAAAGCCGGCTGGATCGCGGGCATCCCCGCCGAAGGCCCGGTGGCCGAGGACGACGCCGCCAGAATGCTGGCGCTGATGGCCGCGCTTGGCGGCGAAGAGCTTGTCGGCAGCGCCAGCACGCTGCCGGCAGGCACCTTCTACGTGCCGGGGTCGTGACCGCACCGTGCCCCGCAACCAACGTCGCTCAGGGGAACCGCCCGGTTCTTCTGAGCGTCGATCTGCGCGCGGTGCGCGCCGGCGGGGCGCAGATACTCGGGCCGGTCGCCTTTGATGTCGCACAGGGCGAAACGCTGGCGTTGACCGGGCCCTCGGGCGTGGGCAAGACGACGCTGCTGCGGGTGATCTCGGGGCTACACGGCGATCTTGACGGCAGCGTCACCCGGCCCGGCAGGATTTCGGCGGTGTTTCAGGAACCGGTGCTGTTGCCCTGGCGCAGCGCGCTGGCCAACCTGACGCTGACCGCCCGGATCGACCGCAACGCGGCGATGCACTGGCTGGCCGCGGTCGGGCTGGGCTTTCAGGCCCAGCTTTTCCCGGGCCAGCTGTCGCTTGGCCAGCAGCGCCGGCTGGCGCTGGCGCGCGCCTTCGCGATGCGGCCCGATCTGCTGCTGATGGACGAGCCGTTCGTGTCGCTGGATGCGGCGTTGGCCGATGAAATGATGACGCTGTTCGAGACGCTGCGCGCCGCGCAGGCAACCACCACGATCCTTGTCACACATGACGCGCGCGAGGCGGCAAGGCTGGCCAGCCGCGTGCTGCTGCTGGACGGGCGCCCCGCAACGCTGCGGCGCGCCACGCCCGCGGCCTGATCAATCGGTCAGCGAGGCCAGATAGCTGACGATGAAGTCCTGAACCGTCGGGTCAGTCACGCCCACATGGCGCATCCTGGTGCCGGGCACCAAGGCGTCGTTGTCTTCCATCCAGGCGCGGATCGCGCCTTTGGTCCAGACAAATCCGGCTTGCGCCAGCGCCTCGGAATAGGGGTAGCCCTGAAAGCTGCCAGCAGGGCGCCCGATGACGCCCTCAAGCAGCGGGCCATAGCTGGCGCGATCGGCATCGACTGCGTGGCAGCGCTGGCATTCCTTGCCGAAGAACTCGGCACCTGCCCTGATCTTGATGGCGTCATATTCGCCGGCGACGGCAGCGGTTGCCGCCAGCACAGGAACAAGGGCAATGGCGAGAATCGTGGCTTTCATTTCAGACCCCTTCGGCTGTTTGCGCCGCCAACATCGCGCCTGCGCGGGCAAAAGGGCTTGATTTGGGTCAACGCCGCCCCCCGACATTCGTCGTGCGGCACCTACGACCTTGGTCGTAGGCGATGCCCGGCGGGTCGGCCTTGCGCGCTGATTTCAGATCTTGCGTCCGACCAGGCGCATGGCGGGGTCATAGCCCCAAAGCGCCAGCCCCATGAACACCGCCAGCGCGCCCAGACAGACCGCCCAGGCCACAGGGTTCGGTGCCACGTGCAGCGCGAAACGGATGCTTTCCACGGCATGCGAAAACGGATTAGCGGCGCTGATGTCGTGCAGCAGCACCGAGGCTTCGGCCATCTTCCACAGCGGGTAAAGCGCGGTGGACAGAAAGAACATCGGAAAGATCACGAAATTCATCACGCCGGCAAAGTTTTCCAGCTGCCGGATCGCCGAGGACAGCGCGATCCCCAGCGCGCCCAGCATCAGCGCGCCCAGCAGCAGCGCAGGCAGCGCCGCCAGATAGCCCAGCGGCGCAAATCGGATGCCGTAAGCCGCGGCAATCGCAAGAAAAGCATAGACCTGCAACACCGATACAAGACTGCCCGCAACCAGCTTGCAGCTGAGCAGCCACCAGCGCGGCAACGGTGCAGTCAACAACAGCCGCATCGTGCCCATTTCCTGATCCATGACCAGCGCCAGCGAAGACTGCATGCCGCTGAACAGCAAGATCATGCCGCACAGGCCGGGCACGATATAGATTTCATACGTGATGTAGGTTTCATAAGGCGGCATGATCGACAGACCCAGTGCGGCGCGAAACCCGGCGGCAAAGACGAAAAGCCAGATCAGCGGCCGCACCAGTGCCGCGATCATCCGCCCGCGTTGCCCGAAAAAGCGCAGCGCCTCGCGCTGGCAAATGACGTAAAGCGCGGCAAGGTGGGGGTTCATGCGGCTTGCCTCTCGCCGGTCAACCGCAGGAACTGCGCGGTCAGCGCGCCGCCCGTGGCCGTCGCCGGCCCGGCCTGCAACACGCGGCCCCGGTGCAGCACCACCAGATGGTCGCCCGCGCAGACCTCGTCGGTCAGATGCGTTGCCCAAAGCACGGCCAGTCCGCTTTCGCGCACCAATCCGCGCACATGCGCGACAAGTTCGACGCGGCTGTGCACGTCCAGGCCGACCGTCGGTTCGTCCAGCAGCAGCACGCGCGGGCCATGCATCAGCGCACGGGCGATTTCCAGCCGCCGCCGGTGCCCGCCGTTCAGTTCGCGCGCCCGTTCATGGCTGCGCTCGGCCATCCCAAGCCGGTCGAGCGCGGCAGCGGCGGCAACCCTTGCGCTCCGCCCGAGCATGCCATGCAGCCCCGCGAAATAGAGCATGTTGCGCATCACTGTCAGATCCAGATCCAGCGTCGGCGCCTGGAACACCGCGCCGGTTGCCGCCAGCGCCGCCCGCGGCGCGCGGGCAATGTCGTGGCCGGCGACCTCGATCCGCCCGGCCCGCGGTGAAATGAGGCCGGTCAGCAGGCCGAAAAGCGTGGATTTGCCGGCGCCGTTGGGGCCGAGCAGCGCGCAGAACTGCCCTGCCGCAACGGCAAAGCCGACATTGTCAAGCGCCCGCCTGGCGCCCCAGTCATGACTGACATGGCTGATGCGCAGCCCGGTCACTGGATCGTAATGGCTAGGCGCTGCAGATCCCCCCTGGACTGCGGCACGCGCAATTCATAAGACCCGGGCTTGATGGCGACGAAGTTGAATTCCATTGTCCCCGCCTCGTCGAATTCGACACTGTCCAGGCCCAACGGGCGGATCTCCAGCCCCTTGATGACGATCTCGTTTATCCAAATCGCCCGAAAGAATGCGGCCCCTTCCAGCGCCAGTTCCTGCGAGCCATCTGCCGTGATCTCCAGTTCGTAATAGGTGCCGGAGCGCAGCACCAGCGGTTCGGCGGCCAGCGGCTGCCCTGCCGACAGCAGGATCGGCGGAAGCTTTTCAGAATTGGTCGCCGACAGCAGCCCGGCCATGCCAAGGCGCGCGCCGGCGTCTTCGTCGGCAAAGGCCGGCAGGGCGGCAAGCGCAGCAGCGGCCAGAACAGGAAAACGCATGGGAAACCCTCCTTCAGGGGCGCATCGCCGCGCCCCAGGGGAAGCGGCCGACTTTGATGGATTTGATCGCCTTGCGGCTGGCGACGTCGATCACGGTCACGTCGCCGCTGACCCCGTTGGTGGTGAACAGCTGGCTGTGATCGGGCGAAAATGCCATGTGCCAGACGCGGCGACCGACCAGGATATAGGCCTCGACCGCCAGCGTTTCGGTGTTGACCACGGCGACATGGTTGGCCGGCCCCAGCGCCACGAAGGCGGTCTTCTGGTCTGGTGTCAGTTTGAACCCGACGGGCTGGATCAGGTCTGGATGCACGCCGCTGATTTCAAAACCGATCTTGCCGATTTCGCGCTGGTCCGAGGCCGCGAAAATGCTGATCGTGCCGCCGATTTCGGAACTGACCCAAAGCTCGGTGCCGTCCTTGACGAATTCGGCATGGCGCGGGCGCGCATCGACCAGCGTGTTTGCATAGATCGCATGCGTTTCGGTGTCGATCCAATGCGCCATGTTGGTGGTTTCAGAAGTCGTGATCACGGTCTTGCCGTCGGGCGAAACGGCCATGCCCTCAGGCTCGATCCCGACATTGATCTGCGCCACGACCCTGCGCGTTTGCACATCGACAACGGTGGTGACCGCGTCATCTTCGTTGGCGATCCACAGGTGGCGGTCGTCGGGGTGCAGCACGAATTGCTCGGGATCTTCACCCGAGGGCAGGTCATGCAGGATCTCGCCCGTCACCGGGTCCATCACCTGCACCGCATCGCTGTCGGAAGCGCAGATGAAAAGCCGCGAATAGTCGGAATTGAAGGTGATCCCACGCGGGCGCTCGCCGGTCGGAATGGTGCGCACGACCTGCAGCGTGTCGATGTCGATCACGCTGAGCGTGTTGTCCTTTTCGTTGCTGATCCAGATTTCCGCGGCGGTCGCGGGCAGCGCCAGTGAAAGCGAGGCCACAAATGCGATGAACGGTTTCATTCTGCGTCTCCAAAGGCTGTGCAGGCGCTTTCGGCCTGATCGGTTCCCAGGCTGTCCAGCGGGTTGCGCGCGTGCTCGAACCCCTCCAACGGCGCCGAGGCCACTTGCGCGCGGGCGTTGACCACCGGAATCGGCTGCCGCATCTGGCCGTTCCAGCCGCGAAAGCTGAGCGGGCGGCCCTGAAAGGCTGCAAGTTCGAACGCCTCCGACAGTATGTAGGCGCGCAGATCGACCGCCGTCGCCGCCCCGGTGCGGGTCACTGCCTCGCCGATCACCCGCACTGCCGCCCATGCGGCATAGTCACGTGGCGTCATCTGGCGCCCGGCGCTGGCCTGGAACCGCGATTGCAGCTGTGCCGCGCCCCATTGTTCCACCACCGGCGCCCAGGCCTGCGCAACAAGCCCAGTCGCACCCACCACCGGGCGCGGCTGCCATGTGTTGTGTTCGATGTAGCGGGCGAAATCGTCATGCGCGTCGGCCACCAGAACCGCGTCATGATCCTTGAAGCCTTGCGTGAACAGCGGCACCTCGTTTGACGCGGCGCGGCGCAGGTCGGTGTCGAAGCTCCAGCGTTTTTCCGCCACGATCTTCAGCCCGAACTTGCGCGCGGCCTGACGGTAAGCCTCGGCCAGCGCGGCATCTTCGTTGCTCGGCCCCTCGATCAGCGCAAGCCTGGTCCAGCGTTTGGCCAGCAGCACCTGCATCAGCGCATCGGCCTCCATGCCGCGTTCGGGCACGGTGTGCAGCAGGTTCGCGCGGCACGCGCCGGCCCGCAACGCCGTGTCTTGCGTGGCGGCGTTCAGCAACAGGGCACGCTGCGCTTCGGGCAGATCGGCAACCTGCAGCACCGCCTCGGCCGGCATGTCAAGCACCACAAGTTCATGCGCCGACAGCATCGCGCGCGCCGCCGCCACGACATCGCCACCAGGCGCCACTGAAACCACATCCAGCACATAGGCATGCCCCATGAAGCTGCCGGTGGTCCGATTGTCGGCGATGGCCAGCGCAGCGCCGTCAATGCCGCGGCTGGCGGGAATCGGATCAAGGTTCGACAGCACCGCGCGGGGCGGCTCCTGCAGCCGCAGATAGCCGATTGTGACTTTGATATCCGCAGCCTGCGCGATGTTCGCCACGATCAGTGCCGAACCGCCAAGGCACAATGCCTGCAACAGCCGTCGCATTCTGGTTCCCCCTGCGGCCAAGCTTACAGACACCTGTTCCGCGCCCGAAATTGGACCAAGGTCGCATCCCGCCACGGCGCAGTTGGACCAATGTCTAATGGCGCGGCGGGCGGGCACGGCGCTAATCAAGGAAAACCAAGGGAGGACCACATGAAACGCACAGCAATCCTGGCGGCACTCGCGGCCACTGCCCTCACTTCAGCGACATTGGGTCATGGCGATGTCACGCCGCAGCCAGTGAACACCGACGCGCTGCCCGACGTGGGCGACGTCTGGCTGACCGAAAACCCCTATCGCGCCGAAACGGTGGGCGAAGATGTCTGGCTGAAGGCCATCGAGATCGGATCTTCGGGTTACAACCAGAATTGCGCGCGCTGCCACGGTCTTGGGGTCGTCTCGGGCGGGCTTGCGCCCGACCTGCGCTATCTGGAGGCCGAGGAATACGGCGACGAGTGGTTCGCCGAGCGATTCCAGGTCGGCATGACCCAGAGCGGCGTGACCAAGATGCCGGCATTCGGCGAACTGCTGGGCCAGAAAGCCGCCTGGGCGATTCGCACCTATATCGAAACCCGCCCCGATGATGGCGCGCTGGATGACCACATGGCTCGACTGACTGAGATTCGCGACCACCTGATGGCCAGCGACCTGCCGAACCCCGCCGGCGTCAGGGACGAACTTGCCGAAATCGCCGCAACGGTCGCCACCGGCTCGGGTGCGCCAGTGGCCGACAGTGTCGCCTTTGCCGCCGCCCGCGCCATGAGCGACGACCCCGCCACCTGGAAACACGCCGCCGACCTGCTGACTGTCGGCCTGACTGCCGCAGAATAGCCATGCGCTGCCGGGGTCTGAAAGCCGCCCTGACAGGTGGCCTGATCGCGGTCTTCGGTTTCACCGGCCCGGCGTTCGCGCGGTGCGAAACCTACGTTCCCGGCGCGCGTCCGCAAAACACCTTCGCGCAGGATGTCGGCCGCAAGTTCGACACGATCATTGCCGACGGCTGGATCGAGTTTGCCCTTTATGCCGATTTCGCGCCCTGGTCATATGAGGTGGGCGGCAAGGCGGCGGGCATCGATGCCGAGATCGGCCGCATCATCGCCGAAGATCTGGGCGTCGCGCCGCGTTTTCGGTTGGTGCAGGCCGACGAAAGCCTTGACGCCGATCTGCGCAACTACGTCTGGAAAGGCGCAATCGTGGGCGGCCGCGTTTCAGACGTGATGCTGCACGTGCCCTATGACAGCGAACTGACCTGCCGCATCGAGCAAGTGGTGTTTACCGGCCAATACGCTGCCGAGGCCTTGGCAATCGGCTACAGCCTGGCCGAATACCCGGAAAAAGGCCCGACACCGGCCTATTTCCGTTTCGATACGGTGGCGGTCGAGAACGATTCGATTTCCGATTTCTACCTGGCCGCAATCGGGCGTGGCGCGGTGTCCGAGGCGATCCACCGCTATGCCAGCGGTCCCGACGCTGTCGCGGCGATGGTCGCGGGCGACACCAAGGCGGTGATGGCGCCGCTTGCGGTGATCGAGGCGGGGCTGGCCGAGGGCTTTGCAGTGCATCGCCCGCCGCTGCCCGGCCTTGCGCGCAAGGGTTGGACGATCGGCGTGGCGGTGAGCCAGCAGCACCGTGACCTGGGCTATTCGGTCGATTACGCGATTGAAAAGGCCCTGGCCGACGGGCGCATCGCAGCGATCTTCGCGGCCAACGGGCTAAGCTTTTTGCCGCCCGAGCGCTGAAGCGCATGCCGCAGGGTTTGAAGCGGTTTGCGCGTCAAAGACGGATCAGATCGCCCGCCGCGTCGACCAGAAACACCTGCGTCAGGCCGAGCGCTTGTGCCACCCTGTGCACCTGTGCCAGCGGCATCAGCACCAGCGCCGTCGAGGCGGCATCGGCCAAGGCCGCCGACCCCGCCTCGACAGTGACGGTGGACCAATGCGCCGACCCACCCCTTGGGTGAAAGATGTGGTCCTGCCCACCGATCTGCATGGCAGAAGGGCTTGATGTCGCAATCGCGCCAGCGTTCAGCGTAAGCTGGCCAAGCAGCCCGGCCCGCGGGTCTTCGATGGCCAGCCGGAACGGCCCGCCGATCGCGGAAAACTCGCCCATGTCCACCAGCGCCTTGCGATAGCCCCTGGCGCGCAACAACGCCGCCACGCGGTCGGCGGCATGGCCCTGTGCGATGCCGTTAAGGCTAAGCTTCTGCCTCGGCGCAAGCCGCACATCACCGGCGCCCAGATCGACCCGCTCGAACCCGATCAGCGCCCGCGCCGCAACAACATCGCCGCCTGTTGCCAGTGCCTCCCAAAGTGGCTGGATCGTCGGGTCGAACAAACCGTCGGTGGCCCGGTGCACATGGCGCGCCAGTTGCAGCAGGCCGCGCAACTCGGCGCTGGCCGCAAGCCTGCCGCGGGCGTTCAGGCGCGACAGCTCGGACCCAGGGCTGAACAGCGAAAACCGCGCCTCGATCCGGCGCAGCTCGTCAATCACCAGGTCAACGTCGGCCTCAACATGGGCGGCATCGCCACGCAGATCCACCGAAACCTCGCTGCCGAAGGCATGGCCGCGCCACTGCCGGCTGGCCGCCGCGCCCGGTGTCGCCAGCGCGCAGGCCGAAAGCGTGATGAACCGGCGTCTGCTCAGCTTCATGCGGCGCGGTCCTCGCGTCTGGCCGCCACGATCAGCGGCACGCAGCGGCGCGGGTCGTCATGAATCGCGACGCAGTCAAGGCACTGGAAACATTCGTCATACTGGATCTTGCCGGTGGTTTCGATCGCACCATAGCGGCATTTGACACGGCACAACTGGCACGGGCTGCCGCACGCAGTGCGCCGGGCGATCCAGTCGCGCCCGCGCAACAGCCCGCCGATCGCCATCACCGCGCCAAGCGGGCAGACATAGCGGCAGAACCCCTTGAACAGCACGAGGCCCAGCCCCAGCCAGACGGCGGCATAGGCGACATAATACCATTCGCGTTGGAACCCCATGGTGATCGCGGTCTTGAAAGGTTCGATCTCGGCGGCCTTCTGGGCCTGATCGGGGCTGCTGAAGGCCACCGCGATCAGCCCCGTCAGCGCCAGGTATTTGAATTTCTTCAGCCGTCGGTCCCAGCGGGCGGACGGTTCGAACTGGCGCAGTTTCAACGCCCTGCCAAGGTGGTGCGCAAGCTCTTGCATAGCGCCGAACGGGCACAGCCAGCCGCAGAACAGCCCCCGCCCCCAAAGCCACAGCCCCGCAATCGACACCACCCAGATCAGCAGCGAAAACGGGTCGTAAAGCAGCACCGCAAGCGAGCCGCTACCCGCCGACGCCCGCAGCATTGCCAGCACCGTGACCACCGACAATTGCCCCTGCCCCCACCAGCCTACAAAGCCAATGACTAAGGCCAGAAGGCCCAGCCGGATCGCGGCAAACCGCGGCTGCGCGGCAAAGCGGTGCATCAGCGGGCCGACCAGCACCAGCAGAGCGGCCACAAACAGCGCCAGCACCACAAGGTCGGTGCCGCGGTTGGCCGCCGCTGCCGCCCAGGCGGGCAGCGGGCGGCGCAGCTGGGGCGTCAGAAAGAACCGCGCCGGGGCGGCGTAGGGCAGATCAAAATGCACAAGGCCAAGTTGCGGTCGGAACATGCCGTGGGTGCGCACCGCCTGCACCCGCAGCACCCAATCAGAAACCGGGTCAAAGCCCAGCCGCCGGTCGGCGCGCAGGATCATCGCGGCGCTGGCCTCGGGCACGCCCGCCGCCAGTTCCACCCAGATATCGGTATCGCGCAGCGCCACCGGCAGGCCGCCCTGTTCGGCCG
>Ga0326597_10002822_pt1 | contig 25739 bp, 21 predicted proteins | sample RVTome_12_FD_203789 | JGI IMG/M metagenome (GOLD analysis project Ga0326597, IMG submission 203789) | Soil microbial communities from uranium-contaminated site in the Upper Colorado River Basin, Wyoming, United States - RVT100D185 | ecosystem: Environmental > Terrestrial > Soil > Contaminated >... | reverse complement strand
AGGTCGTCACCCCGGAGTACTTTCCGCTGTCGCTGTCGATCCAGTTCCTGGCCATCGTGATCGTCGGCGGGCTGGGCTCGATCCAGGGGACGATCCTCGGCGCGATCTTCATGACGTTGGTGCCGGAACTGCTCAAGGCGGGGACGGAGGCGGTGAAGCCGTTTTTCCCGAACGCGATGTCGTACCTGTTCCCGCTCCGTGACATCCTGTTCGGGGCGCTGATCGTCGGGTTCCTGATCTTCGAGCCGCACGGCCTGGCCGAGATGTGGCAAAGGCTGAAGAGGTATTTCGCATTGTGGCCGTTCCGGAGTTAACCCCCAGGGAAAAGGAGGAGGAGATGGGAAGGTGGAAATGGATCGTTGCGGCGACGGGGATCACGGCGGCTCTCGCGCTGGCGGCGGGAGGGGCCCTCGCGGCGGACGACGTCATCAAGATCGGCGCGGCCCAACCGATCACGGGACGGTTCGCTTTCGCGGGAGTCAGCATCAACGCCGGGCTTCAGGACTACATCAACTACGCCAACGAGAACGGGCTGGTGAAGGGGAAGAAGCTCGTCTACATCTACGAGGACACCGGGTACGACACGGACAAGGCGGTGGCCACGTTCAAGAAGATCATGGCCAAGGAGAACCCGGTCATCATGTACGGGGACAGCACGGGACTGGGGAAGGCGATCACGCCGGAGCTGAACAGCCGGTACAAGGTCCTCTACGGATCGACCTCCTTCTCGAGCGAGCTGGCGGACCCGAAAACCCACCCGTACTCCTTCATCTCCGGGCCGACCTACTCCGACCAGTTCGGCATCCTGCTGGAGTACATCGCGAAGAACCACAAGGGGAAGGGAAAGCCCAAGGTCGCGTTCTTCTACAGCGACACGGAGTTCGGGAAGGATCCGATCCCGTACGCCCGGAATCGCGCGAAGGAGCTGGGGATCGACGTGGTATCCGAGATCGTGGCGAAGGCCGGGGCCGTTGACGTGACGACGGAGGTCCTGGCGCTCAAGAAGACCCAGCCGGACTTCTGCATCTTCCAGGGATTAGTGGTGGCGCCGATCCCGCAGGTGATCCGGACCGCGCGGGACTACGGCTTGAAGACCACCTTCATGGGGACGTTCTGGTCGATGGACACGTCGATCATCGACAAGCTTGGGGCCGACGCGGAAGGGTACATGGGGGTGAGTCCGTACGCCTACTACTACGAGAACGCCCCCGGAATCCAGTCGATGCGCAAATACAACGAAAAGGTGAACCCGAAGGAGAGATCCCGCCCGACCTACTACATCCAGGGCTGGTTTACCGGGATGGTCTACGTGGAGGCGATCAATAAGGTACTGGCGGCGAAGAAGCCCGTCACCGGGGACAACCTGAAAGACGCCATCGCGAAGATCCGGGACTGGGACACGGGCGGCATAACGGGGAAGGTGACCTTCGTCAACAACAAGGCGGCGGTGGGACGGGTGTACCGTGCCAACGTGGCGAAGGGGATCTTCGAGCCGGTCTCCGACTGGATCTACGTGAAGTGACGAAGGAGCCGCTCCTTCGCGTCAACAATCTGGAGGTGGTGTACAACCACACCGTCCAGGTGCTCAAGGGGCTCTCCCTCGCGGTCGCGGAGGGGCAAGTCGTGGCCTTGCTGGGGAGCAACGGCGCGGGGAAGAGCACGACCTTGAAGGCGATCTCCGGGCTCCTGCCGATGGAGGACGGGGAGGTGACCGACGGGGAGATCCGGTTCGGCGGGGTCTCCCTCGTCGGCCGCCAGCCGCACGAGATCGCACGGCGCGGGGTGTTCCAGGTGCTCGAAGGACGGCGCGTGTTCGAGGAGTTGACGGTGGAGGAGAACCTCACGTGCGCCACGTTCGCCCTGGGAGGTGCGGTTCGGCTCGCGGGGACGTACGAGAAGGTGTACGGTTACTTCCCGCAGCTCGGGGAGCGCCGCCGTCAACTCGCGGGGTATCTATCGGGCGGGGAGCAGCAGATGCTGGCGATCGGCCGCGCCCTGGTGGCCAGGCCGAAGCTCATGCTGCTGGACGAGCCGTCGCTCGGGCTGTCTCCGATCCTGGTGGAGGAGATCTTCAGGATCGTGTCCAGGATCAACCGGGAGGAGGGGACGACGATCCTCCTCGTGGAGCAGAACGCGAACATGGCGCTTTCGGTGGCGTCGCACGGCTACATACTGGAAAACGGGAAGATCGTCCTGGACGGTCCGACCTCGCTTCTGCGGGAGGACCGGGACGTGCGGGACTTCTACCTCGGCGGGCACGGGGGGAAGCGAAAGAGCTACAGGGACCTCAAGCATTACAAGCGGAGGAAACGGTGGCTGTCGTGACGGCGGACACCCTTCCCAAGCGGCTCCTGCTTCGGGCGTCGGAGAACCCGGCAGGCGTTGCCCTGCGGGAAAAAGAGTTCGGGGTCTGGCAGCGGGTGACATGGGAGGGGTACCTCGGGCACGTTCGCCGGTTTTGTCTTGGGCTCGCCGCTCTTGGGCTTTCGCGGGGCGACAAGATCGCCATTCTTTCCGAGAACTGCCGCGAGTGGCTCTACGCGGAGCTCGCCGCCATGTCGGCCTCGGCGGTGGGGGTCGGTGTGTACCCGACGAGTCCCGCGGCCGAGGTGAAGTACGTGGTGGCCCACTCCGAGTCGGTCTTCGCGGTGGTGCAGGACCAGGAGCAGGCGGACAAGATCCTCGAGGTGATCACGGAGCTTCCCCTCCTGAAGAAGATCGTGGTGATGGACGGGAAAGGGATGCGCGGTTACACGGACCCGCGCATCCTGTCGTTCGCCGAGGTGGAGGCGATCGGCGAGGAGCACGAGGGGAAGAACCCCTCCCTCTTTGGGGAGATGGCGGCGGCGACCCAAGCGAACGAGGTGGCGTTCCTCATTTACACCTCGGGGACCACGGGATTCCCGAAGGGGGCGATGATCAGCCACCGGAACATTCTCTCGCAGGTGGAAAGCGTCGTCCGCGTGACGGGGATCCAAGGGTCCGACTTCGTCGTGTCGTACCTTCCCCTGTGCCACGTCGCGGAACAGATCTTTTCCGTCTTCCTGCCGCTGTCGCTGGGGATGACCGTCAATTTCGCCGAGAGCGTTCGGACGATCCAGGAGGACCTGCGGGAGATCGCCCCCACGGTGTTCCTCGGCGTCCCGAGGATATGGGAGAAGCTCCAGGCGTCGATCCTCGTCAAGATCCAGGAGACCGGGCGGCTCCGCCGCGCCCTGTTCGAGTGGGCGATCTCCGCAGGGGCGGAGGCCGTTCGGGTGGAACTCTCCGGGGGGCGTCCGGGGCCGTTCGACCACATGGGCCGGCTGGTCCGCTATCTGCTGATCTGCCGGGCGCTGCGGAACTTCGTCGGGCTGCGCCGCGCCCGCCGGTGCTTCACCGCGGCGGCCGCCATCTCGCCGGAGGTGCTCCTGTTCTTCCGAGCGATCGGCGTCCCGATCCTGGAAGGATACGGGATGACGGAATGCACGGGCTTCTCCTTCCTGCAGACGGAGGGGGACGTTCGCCTGGGAACGGTGGGCCGCCCGATCCCGGGGCTGGAGTACCGTATCGCGGAGGACGGGGAGCTGCTGAAGCGGGGTGACGGTGTGTTTATGGGATATTACCGGGACCCGAAGGCGACGGAAGAGGCGCTGTGCGACGGCTGGCTCCACACCGGCGACGTGGCGGAAGAGGACCCCGACGGGCACCTCCGGATCGTGGACCGGAAGAAGGCGATCATCGTGACCGCGGGGGGGAAGAACGTATCGCCCTCCCTGATCGAGAACGCGCTGAAGGTTTCCCCGTACATCAAGGAGGCCGTGGTCCTGGGCGAGGGGGAGCGGTTTCTGTCGGCCCTCGTCCAGATCGACCTGGAAAACACGGGGCAATGGGCGACCTCGCGGAGGATATCGTACACCAACTTTCGCAGCCTCGCGGGGCTACCGGAGGTGCGCGACCTGATCGCGAAGGAGGTCGAGCGGGTGAACGAGGGCCTCTCCTCCGCGGAGAGCATCCGGAAGTTCCGCCTGCTGGAAAAAGAGCTCGACCATGACGATAACGAGGTCACGGCGACGATGAAGGTTCGGCGCAAGACCATCTACGAAAAATTCGCCCCCATCATCCGGGAGATCTACGGCTGACCGCATTGTCACGCGCCACCCCGCGGGGCCGGCCGGATTCCCCGGGTCACCGTCCCTCGAAGCGGGCGGGGCGCTTCGAAAGGAACGCCCGGATCCCTTCCCGGAAATCCCGGGTCCCCGCGCACCGGGAGATGTTCTGCCGCTCCTCCTCGAGCTGGGCTTCCAGCGGTTGGGACAACGCCCGGTTGTACAGCTCCTTCGCCCTGGCGTAGGCGACCGTGGGGCCGGAGGCGAGCCGTTCCGCCAGCGCGCCGACCCCCGCGGCGAACGCCTCGTCCGGAAAGACCTCCTGCACCAGCCCCCACGCGGCGGCCAGCGAAGCGGAGAGGACCCTCGAGAAGAGCGTCATCTCCATCGCCCGCTGCGCCCCCACCGCGCGGGCGAGGAAAAAGGTCATCCCCCCGTCGGGGGAGAGCCCGATGTTCTGGTACCCGAGGGTGAAGCGCGCGGATGCGCTCGCCACGGCGACGTCGCACGCCAGCGCCATCGAGAACCCGGCCCCGGCGGCCACGCCGTTCACCGCCGCGACGACCGGTTTCGGGGCGCGCCGCAGCGTCGCAACCAGGGCGTGCAGCCCGATGGCCAGTCCCAGGAACTTCCCCGGCCCCTCGTCCTGGAACGCCGCGAACAGCTCCACGTCGCCCCCCGCGGAGAACGCCTTCCCCGTTCCCGTGAGCACCAGGCAGCGGACCGCCGGGTCCGCCGCCGCCCCGGAAACCGCGAACAGGAGCTCCGCGCCCATCTCCTCGTTGTAGGCGTTCAACCGGTCGGGCCGGTTCATCCGGATCGTCGCGACCCCTCCGTTCCGCTCCACCTGGACGACTTCGCTCATTTTCCCTCCTGTCTCCCCGCGCCGGCGGATGGTTTTCGCCGCCGGATCGTCCTGACGGCGGCACCATACCAATATAATGGAATTATCGCCGCGGCTTACCATTTCGTCGCCGCCTTGGTATTCTTCGATTGTTTCCCGGCCCGCGGACGCGGGTGAAAGGAGAGCCATGCCGACGCTGTTCGAAAAGATCCGGGACCGTCACGTCGTGACGGCCCGGGAGGACGGGAACGTCCTCCTCTATATCGATCGCCAGCTGATCCACGAGGTGACGAGCCCCCAGGCGTTCGAGGGGCTGCGGCTGGCCGGCCGATCCGTGCGCAGGCCCGGCGCGATGCTGGCCGTGCCGGATCATAACGTTCCGACCACTCCCGACCGGGCGGAGCGGATCGACGACCGCGAGAGCCGCGAGCAGATCGAGGAGTTGAGGAAAAACGCCCTCGGCGCGGGGGTCGCCCTGTTCGACATCACCGATCCGAGGCAGGGGATCGTGCACATCATCGGCCCCGAGTCGGGGCTCGTCCTGCCGGGGATCACGATCGTCTGCGGCGACTCCCACACCGGGACGCTGGGGGCCTTCGGGACGATCGCGTTCGGCGTCGGCACCTCGGAGGTCGAACACGTCCTCGCCACGCAGACCTTGTGGCAGTCGATGCCGCGGCGGATGCGCGTCACGGTGAACGGCGCGCTTCGCTCCCTGGTCACGCCGAAAGACGTGATCCTCGCGGTGATCGCGAAGATCGGCGCTTCCGGGGGAACCGGGTACGCGATCGAGTTCGCCGGGGAGACGATCCGGAAGATGTCGATGGAGGGGCGGATGACGGTCTGCAACATGACGATCGAGGCGGGGGCCCGCTTCGGCCTGATCGCGCCCGACGAGACCACCTTCGCCTACCTGAAGGGGAGGCCGCTGGCGCCGCCCCCTTCCCTGTGGGACGCCGCGATGGCCGACTGGAAAACGCTCCCGTCCGACCCGGACGCGACGTGGGACCGGGAGGTGGCGCTCGACGCGTCGGACCTCGAGCCGCACGTCACGTGGGGGACGAGCCCGCAGGACGCCCTTCCCGTGGGCGGGGTCGTTCCGGACCCGGAGGCGCAGCCGGATCCTTCGGAGCGGGCGCGGATGCGGCGGGCGCTCGACTACATGGGCCTTGTCCCGGGAACGCGGCTCACCGCCATCCCCGTGGACAAGGTCTTCATCGGCTCCTGCACGAACGCGCGGATCGAGGACCTGCGCGCGGCCGCCGCGGTGGCGAAGGGGCGCAAGGTCCACGCGGGCGTGACGGCGCTGGTCGTTCCGGGGTCGGGGCTGGTGAAGCGGCAGGCGGAGGAGGAGGGGATCGACCGGGTGTTCGTGGAGGCCGGGTTCCAGTGGCGGCTCCCGGGATGCTCCATGTGTCTCGGGATGAACCCGGACAAGCTCAAGCCCGGGGAGCGGTGCGCCTCGACGTCGAACCGGAATTTCGAGGGGCGGCAGGGACCGGGGGGGCGGACCCACCTGATGAGCCCCGCGATGGCGGCCGCGGCGGCGGTTTCCGGCCGCATCGCCGACGTGCGGGAGGTGGCGCGATGATCGAACGGTTCGTTCCGTTGGACACCGTGGGGGTTCCCCTGGACCGGGGCAATGTGGACACGGACGCCATCATCCCGGCGCGGTATCTGAAGACGCTGAAGCGGACGGGGCTCGGCGTCGGGCTCTTCTTCGCGTGGCGATACGACGCGGGAGGGGCTTCACTGCCCGACTTCCCGCTGAACCGGGCTTCGTTCCGGGGCGGAAAGGTTCTGGTGACGGGCGAGAACTTCGGCTGCGGCTCCTCACGCGAGCACGCCGTGTGGGCGTTGATGGACTTCGGTTTCCGCGCGGTGATCGCCCCGTCGTTCAGCGACATCTTCCACAACAACTGCCTGAAGAACGGGATGCTCCCCGTGACGCTCCCCGCGGAAGAGGTGCGGCCGATGATCGACGCCCTTCTGGCCGCGCCGGGCGGAACGGTCCGGGTGGACCTGGCGGCGCAGACGGTCACCGGTCCGTACGGCGACGTCCACCCGTTCGCCATCGATCCGTTCGCGAAAACGTGCCTCCTCGAGGGGCTGGACGAGATCGCCCTGACGCTGAAGAGTTCGCCGGAGATCCACGCTTACGAGCGGGAGCGCAAGAAGGCGACGCCGTGGCTCTTCCTGGACCTCGCCGGATGAGCGCGGGGGCCGGGAAGGTCGCGGTCTCCCTCGTCCAGATGGCGATGGGGGCGGACCCGCGGGAGAACCTCGAAAAGGGCGTGGTACGGGTTCGCGAGGCGGCTCGCGGGGGCGCGCAAGTGGTGTGCCTGCCCGAACTGTTCCGCTCCAGATATTTTTGCCAGACCGAGGAGACGGCCTTCTTCGATCTCGCGGAGCCGCTTCCGGGTCCGACCACGGACGCCCTCTCCGCCGTGGCGAGGGATTCCGGGATCGTCGTGATCGCCCCGGTCTTCGAGCGCCGGGCTCCGGGGGTATACCATAACAGCGCCGCGGTGATCGACGCCGATGGGACGATCGCCGGGATCTACCGGAAGATGCACATCCCGGACGACCCGGCGTTCTACGAGAAGTTCTACTTCACCCCGGGGGACCTCGGCTTTCGCGCCTTCGACACCCGCGCGGGATCGCTCGGAACGCTCATCTGCTGGGACCAGTGGTACCCCGAAGCGGCGCGCCTGACGGCCCTCGCCGGCGCGGGCGTCCTCTTCTACCCGACCGCGATCGGCTGGCACCCGCGCGAAAAGCGGGAGCATGGAGAGCGGCAGCGCGACGCCTGGCGCACCGTGCAGAGGGGGCACGCGATCGCGAACGGGGTCTATGTCGCGGCCGTCAACCGCGTGGGACACGAGATCCCTGAGGGCGAAGGGGAAGGGATCGAATTCTGGGGCTCCTCCTTCCTGTGCGGCCCGCAGGGCGAGATCCTCGCGGAGGCGTCCGCCGGACGGGAGGAGATCCTTTCCGCCGAGGTCGACCTTTCCCGGGTCGAGGAGGTGCGGCGGAACTGGCCGTTCCTGCGGGACCGGCGGATCGACGCGTACGGCGGGATCACGAGCCGCGTCCTCGACGACGAGCCGTGGGGGAAGGGACGTTGACTCCCGCGGCGGGGAAAACGGGGGGCAGGCCCCGCGCCCCAGTACGAGCTTCGCGCTGCTGGGGTACCCCCGCAGTAGCAAAAACGGGGGGCAGTTTCCGGATGCCCGGGGAGTGGGAGCCGCACGAGGCGACGTGGATCGGGTGGCCGCACAACCGCTCCGACTGGCCCGGGAAGTTCGCCGCCATCCCGTGGGTCTACGGGGAGATCGTCCGGAAAATCGCCGCCGGCGAGACCGTCCGTATCCTCGTCCAATCGAAGGCGCACGAGGCGAAGGCGCTGCGGGCGCTCTCCCGCGCGGGCGCGGATCTCTCCCGCGTGGCGTTCTTCCGTTTCCCCACCGATCGCGGGTGGACGCGCGACTTCGGCCCGATCTTCGTCCGCCGGGAGCGCCCGAGGCGCGAAACGGCCGTCGCGGGGTTCGGGTTCAACGCGTGGGCGCGATTCGCGAACTGGCGAAAGGATGCGGGCGTCGCCGCGCGGGCCGCGAAGGCGCTCGGCGTACCGTTCCTGCCGGTCCGGTTCCACGGAAAGCGCGTCGTCCTGGAGGGGGGCGCGATCGAGGTCAACGGGCGGGGAACGCTGATCGCGACGGAGGAGTGCCTCCTCGACCCGGAGATCCAGGTCCGCAACCCCGGGATCGCCCGGAAGGGGATGGAGGAGGTCTTCGGCGCGTTCCTCGGCGTCACGAACGTGATCTGGCTGGGAAAGGGGATCGCCGGGGACGACACGCATGGCCACGTGGACGACCTGTGCCGCTTCACGGGCCCCCGCACGGTGGTGCTGTGCCGGGAGACGGATCCGCGGGACGAAAACCATCGCCTGCTCGAGGAAAACCGGGAGCGGCTCGCGTCCGCCCGGCTGGAAGACGGTTCCCGCCCCGAGGTGGTCCCGCTGCCGATGCCCGCCCCGCTGCGCTTCGACGGGATCCGGCTGCCGGCCAGCTACGCCAACTTCTACGTCTGCAACGCGGCGGTGCTCGTCCCGACCTTCAACGACCCGAACGACCGGACCGCGCTCGGGATCCTCTCCGATCTGTTCCGGGACCGGCCGGTGGTCGGGATCCATGCCGTGGATCTCGTGTGGGGGTTCGGCACCCTCCATTGCCTGACGCAGCAGCAGCCGTCCGTCCGATGAGAAGACTCTTCGCTGCGCTTTCCGTCGTCCTTCTCCTGGGCGCGGCGGCGCTTCTCCCGGCCGCCGCGGAAGAGCGGAGCGTCACGGGGACGATCGTTCGGTTGGACCCCGACGGGGGAGTCTTCACGGTGCGGGATGGCGCGGGGGCGTCCTGGAGCTACAAGGTGGAGGCCGACGCCGGGATCGACCTGTCGGGTTTCCGTCCCGGGGACCGGGTCAAGGTGACGATCGGGCGCGCGACGCCGCTGAACATGATCACGGCGGCGGATCCGTTGCGGAAAGGGGACCGGGTCGAGAAGGTCCCGTACTGACCGGTCCGGCGGCGGAACCCGAAAGGAGGCGGTTTCGTGAGCAAATGGGTCGTCCTGTGCCCCGAGTGCGGGGCGGAGTTCAAGATCGCCGCGGAGGAGATCCCGGAACGTTGCCCTCGCTGCAAGAACGAGGGGGATTTCGAGGTCGTTGACGTGGATGACTGAGGCGACATGGCCGGTCCGGACCTTCTGCTGATCCACCCGCCCGCCGCCCGGCCCGCGGAACCGCCGCTGGGGACGGCGGTGCTCCTGTCCCACCTGCGTCGGGAAGGCGCGACGGCGGAAGCGATCGACGCCAACCTCGAGGCGCACCTTTACCTGCTGGACGGGAATCGGCTGGCCGCCGCCGCCGGCCCCGCGCCCGCGACCGCTCTCCACCGGGCCATGAAGAACGTCCCCCGGGCCCTCTCCTTCCTCCGGTCTTCCGCGGCCGGGGACTCGTTTTCCCGGTACTCCTCCGCCACGCGTCACCTGAACACGGCGTTATCCGCGTATTGCGGCGGGGGCGGACGCGAACGATGGACGCTCGGCGACTATGTCCACGGCGACCTCTCCGAGTTTTCCATCCCGGACCTCTCTCTCGCGGCGTCCGGGAAAGCGGGAACGGTCTTCTCCGGCTACTTCCGCGACGTCCTCCTCCCTCGCGTCGACAGGATGCGTCCGCGCGGCCTCGCGATCTCCGTCAACTACCGGCACCAGGTCCTCCCCGCCTTCGAACTGGCGGGGTTGCTGCGCCGCCGCCTGCCCGGCGTCCCCGTTTACGGCGGCGGGGGGATGTTCACCTCCTGGAGGAGTGCGCTCCGCAACATGAAGCCCGGGTTCCTCCCCTTCGATCGGGTCGGGTTCGGGCCGGGAGAGCGCGCCCTCGCCGCGGCGGCCGGGGGCGCGTCAACGGGCGTCGGCCTCCCGTTCGAAAACGGGGAAACGGTGGAGTTTCTCCCCGATTTCGGGTTCGCGCCGCTTCGGGAGTATCTGTCCCCGGAGCCGGTCCTCCCCGTCGCCGCGACGCGGGGGTGCTACTGGAGGAGATGCCGGTTCTGCCCCGAGGCGGTTGCCCCGATCCATCCGTACCGCGCGACGGACGCGGGGACGTTTCCCGCGCTGCTGCGGGGGTTGTCCGATCGGTACGGCGTCCGGCGGTTTCACCTGACGGACAACGCGATCCCGGCGGACATCCTCCGTGCGATGGCGGACGGGGGGAGCGTGCTCCGCGGCCTTTCGTGGCACGGGTTCGCACGCTTCGAGCGGGAACTGCTGGAGCCGGAGTTCGCATCGTCGCTGGCCGCCGCGGGATGCTCGATGCTTCAGCTGGGGCTGGAGAGCGGGTCGCAACGGATCCTCGACCGGATGGGGAAGGGGACGCGCGTCACCGAGGCCTCGGCGATCCTGTCGAACCTGTCCCGCGCGGGGATCGTCTCCTACGTGTACGTGATGCTCGGCGTCCCGGGAGAGACGGAGAGCGACGCGGAGCGGACGCGATCGTTCCTGGCGGAACACGCGGGGGAGATCGGGTTCGTGAACCTGTCGATCCTCAACATGCCGCGCGAGGCTTCCTGGCCGGGGATCGCCGTGGGGAGCGCACCCGGGGAGGACGGGTTCCTCGACGAGGTCGAACCGCTCGGCCTGTGCCGGCGGGTTCCCGCGGGCGACGGTTGGGGGAGGGCGCAGGCCCGGCGGTTCCTGCAGCAGCGGATCTTGCGCGACCCGGCGATCCGGGCCATCGCGGCCCGAACCCCGCCCTGGTTCGGCGACAGCCACGCCGTCTTCTTCCGCTGAACGTCTATCCCCGCACGACCACCCGGGCGTCCGCGATCGACAGCCCCCGCGCGTGGACGATGACCGGGTTGAGGTCCATCTCCTCGATCTCCGGGTGCGAGGCGAGGAACGTCGTCAGCTGCAGCAGGAGGATCCGCAGCGCATCGAGATCCCCGGCGGGCTTCCCGCGCAGCCCCGTGAGCGCCCTGTACCCCCGGATCTCACGGATCATCTCCACGGCGTCCTTCTCCGAGAGGGGAGCCACGCGGAACGAGACGTCCTTCATCACCTCGACGAAGATTCCCCCGAGACCGAACATCACGGCGTGGCCGAACTGCGGATCCCTCGTCACGCCGACGATCACCTCGTGCCCGGCGGGCGCCATCGCGCAGACGAGCGCCCCTCCGGCCCGGGCGCCGAGCCTTCCTTCCGCGGCCCGGATCGCCCGGAACGCCGCGCGGATCCCGACGTCGTCGTCCACGTCCAGGAAGACGCCCCCGGCGTCGCTTTTGTGCGTGACGTCGGGAGAGTTCATCTTCACCGCGACGGGGAAGCCGATCCCGTGCGCCGCGGCGACCGCCTCTTCCTCGGTCCCCGCCCGCCGGAACCGGGTCAGCGGGAACCCGGCGCGGGCGAGGAACTCCATCGAGTCGCCGGGAGTCATCGACGTCCCGGACGTCGCCACCCCGTGCCCCGCCCCTTCCCCGGTGAGCGGGAAGCGGTCGCGGTGGAACCGGACGTGGCAGGAGAGGGCCTTCACGGCCCGCTCCGGCGTGGGGAAGACGGCGATCTTCCGCTCGTGGAACCGCAGCCGTTCCACGCGCTCCACGTCGGCGCCGCCAAGGTAGGACACCAGCGTGCACTGTCCCGTGCGGATCACTTCGGAGGCCCCCGGGATCGGGTCCCCGAAGATCGTCATCACCACGTCGAACTGCTCCCCGGCCGCGTCGAGCACGTTCCGGTAGCGTGCGGCGTCGGTGTCCCCGGTGAGATCGAGGGGGTTGCCGACAATGCAGTGGGAGGGGAGGATCTCCCGGAGCTTCCCGGAGAGTTCGGATGATAGCGGGGTGACGCGCAGCCCTTCCTCCTCGGCCACATCGGTGGCGATGATCGCGGACCCGCCGGAGCTCGTGACGATCAGCATTCGCGGGCCCCCGGGGGGCGGGACGTAGGCGAGCGCCTTGGCGAAGTCGTAGAGTTCCTCGAGCGTCGCCGCGCGATGCACGCCGTTCTGGCGGAACACGGCGTCGTAGATCTCGTCGCGCCCCGCGAGCGACCGGGTGTGCGACTCCGCCGCCTTGCGCCCCCGCTCGGTCCGCCCGGCCTTGAGGATCACGATCGGCTTCGGACAGGCGCGGACGGCGGAGAGGAACTTGGGGGCATCCTTCACCCCTTCTATGTAGAGGGAGATGACCTTCGTGTGCGGATCCTCCGCGAAGAACCCGATCAGGTCCGCCTCGTCGACGTCAGAACGGTTCCCCATGCTGACGAAGGCGGAGAACCCGAGCCGCTCCTCGGACGCCCAGTCGATCAGCGCCGCCCCGACGGTGCCGCTCTGCGAGACGATCGCGATCTCCCCCCTCCGGGTGATCAGCGGCCACGAGGCGCACACGCCGTGGTACGGGTAGTTCACGCCCTGACAGTTGGGCCCGACCACGCGGATGCCCGCCGCCTCCGCCTCCTTCGTCATCTCCTCCTGGAGCGCCGCCCCCGCTTCGCCGGACTCGGCGAACCCGCCCGTGATCACGATCGCCGACTTCACCTTCCGGGCACCCAACTCCCGCATCGTCCCGGGGACGAGCCTGGCCGGGATGATCACGACGGCGAGGTCGGTCTCCTCGGGGAGTTCGGTGACGGATGGTACGGAGGGGACGCCCAGGATCACCTCCCCCTTCGGATTCACGGGGACGATCTCCCCGGCGAAGCCGGCCTCCTTGATGTTGCGGAAGATCTGGAACCCCATCTTGTCGGGGTTCGAGGATGCGCCGATCACGGCGATCCGGGAGGGACGAAACAGGGGAGACAGGGGAGAGGTCATCCGCGCGCTCCTCGCTTCCAGGGGGCTTCCGTCACGGTAGCAAAGCCGGGACCCGGTGTCACGCGCGTCGGGATCGGCAGACGGGGCAGGGGGAGACCCCCCCCTGTTCCGCCCGGCGGCGGTCCTCCTCGTTCTGATATTGGGGGGTGTCGTGGCGCGGTGTCCGGTCGTCCCCTTCCGCGAACGCCTTTGCCTTCCACTCCTCGTCCTCCGACCAGCGGAACGGAAGCTCCTTCATGGAGCCCGGGACCGTCAACGTCTCGAAGGAGGAGAGCGCCTCGACGAGAATTCGACGCTGCAGATCGGGCGCGTGCGCCTTGCCGGTCGTGTGCCCGAGGGGAAAGTCGAGGAACGCCGCGCGGGGGGGGTTGCAAGCCCGCGTGATGTCGCGCGCGCTCGTCATGCAGAGCGTCGGGATCCCGGCGGCCTCCGCATGCCTTGCGACCAGTCCCACGGACTGGTGGCATACGGGTCAAACGGGTACGAGCAGCACCGCGTCCACGCCGTCCTCGAGGAACTGGGCGGTCAGGCGCGGGGCGAGGTCCTCGATAACGCGGCGGGAGGAGTAGATCCCTCCCATGAACGTGTAAAAGCGGTCCGCCAGCCCCCCGAGGAACCCCTCCCGCACGAGGCGGCGCAGCGTGTCGATCGGGAAGACGACGTTCGGGTCCGTGCGCGCGTCGGACAGGTCGTAGGCGAAGTGGGTCGCCCGCAGCACCTTTGCGTCGACGTAGGTCGGGATCTCGCGGTGCGAGGTGTCGTCCTTGAAGTGGAATGCCACCTGCCCGGCGACGTAGATTCCTCCCGAGGCGGCCAGTCCCAGCCGGCATTGCGAAAGGGGCTTGCGTAGCGGCGCCCAGGGGGCGGTGTCCCGGTTGACCACCCAGTTGTACGCCTTGTACCCAAGCCTCGCGTAGTTGTCGCGGATCCTCGGAATGTAGTCGACGGGTCCCATGTGTCCCTCCCCGACCTTCATTCTACCGAAGGAAAGGGCTCGAGAGGTGGCGGAAATAAGGCGGGAGGGCGCCCGGGCCCGTGAGCCCGGGCGCCCCGTGTGCCTGCCGGCGGGTCTACCTCGCGATGCCGGCGAAGATGTCGCCCTCCTCGACGCGGGCGGCGTGGATCTTCTCGGGCTTGACCAGGAAGACCGGCCGCTTGGTGGCGTACACCACCTTTTCCGCCGTGCTCCCGAGCAGGGTCCGAGCGAGGGCCGTCCCCCCGTGGGTGCTCATCACGATGCAGTCGACGTCCTCCTTGTGGGCGGCCGCGAGGATCCCTGCGTGCGGTTCCCCGGTTGGGACCAGGATCCGCGCCTTCACGGAGATCGCACCGAGCCGGGTGGCGATCCTCTCGAGATACGCCTTCGCTTGGTTCACGCTGTCGGCGAACGCCTTCGACTCCTCCATCGGTCCGGCCTCCGGCGCCTTCCCGAGGGGCGCCGGGACGACCCTCAGGAGAAGCACCTCGGCGCTCGATCCCTCCGCCATCTTCTCCACCTGGTCGATCGCCCGCTCTGCGAGCGCGGAACCGTCCAGGGGCACCAGGATTTTCTTGAACATGTCGGGCCTCCTTTCGATGGGAACCGTCCTCTGGTTAACGGATCGACGGATCGGTTGCACGGACAAGGAGATCGCTTGCCGGGGGTGCGGCAGAGATGGAAAGGGTCATCGGTGGAAGGGTCATGGCGCACCCCCGGCAAGACGCCGTGCTGCATACAGTATACAATGCGATGCCGGGACGTCAACCGGATTCCGGGCCGGGCCGCTATCTGCCATTGCCCGATTCAGCGACCTCATCGTAAGCTATAATAATGACCAATGAATCCGGAAGTTCGAGGAAATTCCGCGTGCTTGCCCTCCTCGGCGCCGCGCTGCTCGCCGTTTCGGTCGCCGCTTGCGGCAAGGACACGACGTCCGCGCGCGCCACGGGTCGCGCCAAGGCCCAGGAGCCGCGACCGGTGCGCGTCGTCGTTGCCGCGACGGGGCGGCTTCCTCGCACGGTGACCGTCACCGGGACGCTCGCCGCCGACGAGGAGGTCGTCGCGGGGTTCAAGGTCGCCGGCCGCGTGAGCGAAATCGCGGTCGACCTTGGCAGCCCGGTGCGGAAAGGGCAGGTCCTCGCCCGCCTCGACCCGACCGACTTCCGTCTTCGCGTGGAGCAGGCCGAAGCCGCCCTCCGCCAGGTGCGCGCGGCGCTGGGGCTCCCCCGGGACGGCTCGGGCGAAAGCGTCGATCCCGGGGAGACCGCCCTGGTGCGCGAGGCCCGGGCGGTGCTCGAGGAGGCGCGCCTGAACCGGGATCGCATCGTCCAGCTCTGGGAAAAGGATTATATCGCCCGGTCCGAGGTCGACGCGTCCCGGTCCAGGTTGCTGGTCGCCGAGAGCCGCTACCAGGCCGCCCTGGAAGAGATCCGGAACCGTCAGGAGCTGCTTGCCGAGCGGAGCTCGGGCCTCGCCCTGGCCCGGCAGCAGCTGGCCGACACGGTGCTGAATGCGCCGATCGACGGGGCCGTGCGGGAACGCCGCGCTTCGGTGGGAGAGTACCTGGCCGCCGGTGCGCCGGTGTTCGGCCTGGTCCGGGTCCACCCGCTTCGGCTCCGGGTGGCGGTGCCGGAGCGGGACGCTCCCTCCGTGCGGGTCGGGCAGGCGGTACGGGTCTTGCTGGAGGGGGACCCCGCGGCGCACGCCGGCCGCGTGGCCCGCCTGAGCCCGTCCATCCAGGAACAGAACCGCACGCTGATCGTCGAGGCCGAGGTGGCGAACCGGGACGGCAGGCTGCGCCCGGGCTCGTTCGCGCGGGGCGAGATCGTGGTCGAGGCCGACCGTACCGCCGTTATGGTTCCGGCCGCGGCGGTGGTGACCTTCGCCGGTCTCGAGAAGGTGTTCGTCGTCAAGGAGGGGAAGGCCGTGGAACAGCGGATCCGTACCGGCCGCCGTTCCGGCGATCGTGTCGAGATCCTCGAAGGGGTCGCCGCGGGCGAACCGGTCGTGGCCGACCCCGGAAACCTCGTCGGCGGGACGCCCGTCACCGTGACCCGGTAGCGCGTCTTGCAGAAGCTCGCCGAAATCTGCATCCGTCGCCCCGTCTTCGCGGCGATGCTCATCCTCGCGCTGGTGGTCGTTGGCGGCACCAGCTACCTCCGTCTCGGCGTCGACCGGTTCCCCTCGGTCGATCTCCCCACCGTCTCGATCCGCACCCAGCTCCCCGGCGCCTCCGCGGAAGAGGTGGAAAGCGAGATCTCCAAGCGGATCGAGGAGGCGGTCAACACCGTCGAGGGGATCGACGAGCTGCGGTCGATCTCGGGGCCCGGCTCCTCCGTCGTGATCGTCACCTTCAACCTCGACCGGGACATCGACACGGCGGCCCAGGACGTGCGGGACCGCGTCGCCACCATCCTCAGGGACCTGCCGGAGGACGCGACGCCGCCCCTGGTGTCGAAGTTCGACAACGACCAGCAGCCGGTCCTGACGGTGGCCCTGGCCGGCGACCGGCCCCTCCGCGAGCTGACCGAGCTGGCGGACAAGGTGGTGAAGATCCGCCTCGAGCGGTCGGCGGGCGTCGGCGAGGTCCGGATCGTCGGCGGATTGGAGCGCGCGGTCAACGTGTGGGTGGAGGCGGACCGGCTGGCCGCTTTCGGGATCCCCGTCACCGACGTGCGCGACGCGATCGCGAAGCAGAACACCGACGCCGCCGGAGGCAACGTGACCCGGGGCGCCCAGGAGGCGACGCTCCGGACGATCGGCCGCCTGGCCGATCCCCGCGCCTTCGACGACTTGGTGGTCGCCACGATCGGCGGCGCGCCCGTACGCATCCGGGACATCGGCCGGACGGAGGACGGGACGAGGGAACAGCGCTCCACCGCCCGGTTGAACGGCGTCCCCACGGTGATCCTCGAGGTGCGGCGCCAGTCGGGTGCCAACACCGTCGCCGTCATCGAGGACGCGAAACGCGGCCTCGCCGCCGCCGCAGGGGAGCTTCCCGCGGGGGCCGGTCTCACGGTGGTCCAGGACCAGTCCCGGTACATCTATTCCGCCTTGCACGAGATCAACACGCACCTGATCCTGGGGAGCATCCTGGCCTCTCTGGTGGTCCTGGCCTTCATGCGAAGCTGGCGATCGACCGTGATCGCCGCGGTGGCCATCCCGGCATCGGTGATCTCGACCTTCGGGATGATGTGGGTTCTCCACTTCACGTTGAACAGCGTGACGATGCTCGCCCTCGTCCTGATGGTCGGGATCGTGATCGACGACGCGATCGTCGTCCTCGAGAATATCTTCCGGTTCGTGGAGGAGAAGGGGATGCCGCCGTTCGAGGCCGCGCGGGCCGCCACGGCCGATATCGGACCGGCCGTGATGGCGACGACCTTTTCGCTGGTGGTCATCTTCATCCCGGTGTCGTTCATGTCGAGCATCTCCGGCCGCTTCCTCTACCAGTTCGGCATCACCGCGGCCGTGGCGGTCCTCGTGAGCCTGCTCGTCTCCTTCACGCTGACGCCAATGATGAGCGCCCGGCTGCTGGGGGGCGACGCAGGACGGACGGAGGGCGCGCCGAAGTCCCGGGGCGGTTTCTATCGCCGGATCGATGCCGGGTACGAGCGGTTGCTTTCCCTCGCCTTGCGCCGCCGGGGGACCGTGGCGCTGCTCTCGCTGGCCGTAATGCTTTCCGCCATCCCGCTGTACGGGCTGATCCGCCAGGATTACCTCCCGGCCAACGCGGACGAGGGGGAGTTCAACGTGAACGTGACCGCCCCGCAGGGCACGAGCCTGGCGGCCATGGACGGGATCATGAACGACATCGTCGCCGGGATCCGGACCGTTCCCGGAGTGCGGATGGTGCTCTCGACCGCGGGGGGCGGATTTCTCGGAGGGGTGAGCGATGGGAGGGCGTACATCCGGCTTGCCTCGCACGGGGATCGCGTTTTCTCCATCTCCCGGCTGCTGAGGAGCACCGCGGGCCTGGATCCACTCGCCGCGTTCCGCGGGAACCGTTCCCAGCTTCAGGTGATGCAGGAGGTGCGTCGGAGAGTCCGCAAGTATCGCGATCTACGCGTCTCGGTCCGGAACATCACCGGGTTCAATATCGGGGGCGGATCCTTCGATATCGATTTCGTTCTCAAGGGACCCGACCTCAAGGCGCTTTCGACATACGCGGAGAGCCTGCGGGACCGCCAGGAATCCCTTGGGCTCCTGGACGCCGACACGACGCTGAAGCTCGACAAGCCCGAGCTGCGCGTCGAGATCGACCGGGCCCGCGCCGCGGACCTTCGCGTCGACCCGGAGCGGATCGGCACGGCGGTCCGCCTCCTGGTCGGCGGGGACGAGGAGGTCTCGCGCTTCAAGGATCCCTCCAACAACGAGGACTATAACGTCGCGCTCCGGCTCCGCGAGGAGGACCGGGCCGACCCCGGGACGATCGGGAGGCTCCTGGTCCCGAGGGAGGGCGGAGGGGTTGTGCAACTGGATAGCGTGGCCCGGATCGAGCGGGTGCCGAGCGCCTCCAGGATCGACCGTCTCGACCGGCAGCGCGAGGTACGCCTCCGGGCGACCGTGGCGCCCGGGTTCGCATTGGCCGACCGGCTGGAGGCGCTGCGGGCCGCGGTGGCCTCGATGAACCTTCCTGCCGCCTACTCCACGCGCGTTTCCGGGAGGGGGCGGGAGCTCGAGCGGACGTTCGGCGAGTTCGCCTGGGCCTTCGCCCTGTCGATCGTCTTCATGTACATGATTCTCGCCTCCCAGTTCGAGAACCTGGTCCATCCCTTCACCATCCTGCTCTCCATCCCGCTCTGCGTCCCCTTCGCGCTTCTCTCGATCTGGCTCACGGGGAACACCCTGAACCTCTACTCGGCCCTCGGGATCCTCGTCCTGTTCGGCGTGGTCAAGAAAAACGCGATCCTCCAGATCGACCACATGAACAGCCTGCGGGCGGGCGGGATGGACCGGTCGGCGGCGATCCTCCAGGGGAACCGGGACCGGCTTCGGCCGATCCTCATGACGACGCTGACGTTCGTGGCCGGCATGCTCCCGCTGGCCGTCGGCTCCGGGCCGGGCGCCGAGGAGCGGCGCGTGATCGCCGTCGTCGTCATCGGCGGCCAGACGCTCTCGCTCCTGCTCACGCTGCTCGCGACGCCGGTCGTCTACTCGATGCTGGACGACCTGGGCCTCGCCTTCCGGCGACGCGGAGGATTTGCCATCCGTTCATTATTTTGGTGGAATGAGCCGAGGTAGGGCGGTTCGAACCGAAGGGCCGGAGGAACCCGATGGATCCATTGAAAATCGTTGCCCGGTATCGCGACGGGCGGACGTTGAAGGGCACCACGCAGAACTTTTTCCCCAACAAGCCGGTGTTTCACGTCAACCTCCAGGGAGGCGCCGGCGACGGCGACCCCGTCGAGGTGAAGATCGAGGACCTGAAGGCGATCTTCTTCGTCCGGGATTTCACGGGGAACGCGAAGCATGTCGAACGGAAGCAGCTGGTTCCCGGAGAACGGGCCCAGGGCCGGCTGATGGATGTCACCTGCAAGGACGGCGAGGTGATCGTGGGGGCGACGACCGGCTACGACCCGAAGCGCCCGGGCTTTTTCCTGTTCCCGATCGACCCGACGGCCAACAACGCGCGGGTCTTCGTTGTGACCAGCGCCGTCCGGACCGCCCGGTTCCTCTGAAAAAGGAGGCTGGTGCGCCCCGAAGGTTCGGGACGGGAACGGGGAACACCCCTCGCGGGGGGGGCCCCCGTCGCCTTCTACATCTAACCCCCGATGCCCAACTGCTTCATCCGCCGCCACAGGGTAACGCGGCTGACCCCCAGCCGGGCCGAGGCTTCCGTCCGGTTCCACCCACAGCGGACCAGGGTTTCCCGGATGCGGTCCGCTTCCAGGTTCGCGCTCTTTTCCCCGGAGGAGGTGCCTCCGCGGTGGACCGTCCCGCCCCGGTGGCGGATCTCCGCCGGGAGGGCGGACTCCTCGATAACCTCTCCCCGGGAGCAGATCTTCGCCCGCTCTACGGCGTTTTCCAGTTCCCGCACGTTGCCCGGCCACGGGTATTCCAGGAGCGCCTGCATGGCCAGCGGGGAGAAGCTCCGCTTGCACCCTCCGGCGTTTTCCTGCGGGCGGCACAGGAAATGCTCGACCAGGATCGGGATGTCCTCCTTCCGTTCCCGGAGCGGTGGGGGCGTGACGGATACGACGTTCAGACGGTAATACAGGTCGTCCCGGAACGTTCCGCCCGCGATGCGTTCCTTGAGGCGCTTGTTGGTGGCGGAGAGAATCCGGACGTTCGCCCTCCGGGCGGCCGTTTCGCCCACCCGCTGGTACTCCCGCTCCTGGATGACGCGGAGCAGCTTCGCCTGAAGGTGAAGCCCGATCTCCGAAACCTCGTCGAGGAAGAGCGTCCCTCCCTCCGCCATCTCGAACCGGCCCATCCGATCCTTGACCGCCCCGGTGAACGCACCGCGGACGTGGCCGAACAGCTCGCTCTCCATCAGGTTCTCGTTCAGGGAGGCGCAATTCACCCCCAGGAACGGTTTCCCCGCGCGGATGCTCAGACGGTGGATCGCCCGGGCTACGAGCTCCTTGCCGGTCCCGCTCTCCCCCTCGATCAGGACGTTCGCGTCGGACTCGGCGACCGTTTCGATGAGGTCGAAGATCTCGTGCATCTTCGGGTTCTTGCTAAGCATCCCCTGGAACTCCCGCGCGTGCGCTTGAGAGAACGGAACGGCATGCAGTTCGCGGAGATCGCGGAAGGAGCAGATTCCGCCGATGGGTCTTCCCTCCTCGTCCCGCATAACGGCGGTGCTGGAGGCGATGGGCACGACGGAGCCGTCCCTTGCCCGAAGGTTCAACTCGACCCCCCGGAGCGTCTCTCCCGTGCGAATCGACCGCTTCAGGGGGCACCCGGCCTCGCAGAAATCGGATCGCAGAACCTCGGAGCATTTTTTCCCGAGGACATCCTCCGCGGAGTACCCGGTGATTTTTTCGAGGGACCGGTTGAAGGAGAGGAACTTCATCTCCCGGTCCACCGTGTAGACCCCGGAAGGAATGTTGTCGAGGATCGTCCGGTTCTTGACCCGCTCCCTCTGATACATCGAACTCGTCTTCTTCAGGTTGTCCTTGAGCTCCTTCAGCTTGGTGATGTCGCGGATCACTTCGACGACGCCGATCACCCGTCCCGATCCCTCTTTCAGGGGGGTGAAGTTGATGCAGGCGCTCATTTCCTCGCCCCCTTTTCCGCGGACCTCCACGTCGAACCGGTCCACCGGGACGCCCGTATCGAGGACTTCCGCGAAAGGGCATCCGGAGTCGCAGATCGACTCGTGGACGACTTCGCGGCACGGCGTACCGATGATCTCGTCGAGTCGGCACCCGGAACGTTCCAGGAACGATCGGTTCGCGTAGATGATTTTCCCCTCCGGCGAGATGGCCACCATCCCGTCGGAGACGGACTCCACGAGCAACGAATCGAACGGTTCCTGGGGGTTCATGGTGTCCTCCGTGCCGGGGGTCGGGAATGAATGTATACAGCATACCACAGGAAGGCGTGGGGGACGTTTCAATTCCTTAACAGAGGCAACACCATGAAACGAAAGGTACGCTGTGTTCAAGTGCTTGAAATTGAATTTGTATTCTGGTTTTCGCACGATATTTCGGCCGCAACACTGGAATCATGAAACACCTGTAACAACCGGCCGCGCGCCGATTGCTCCTCCTGTCGCAAAAAATCTCATGTATTTCGCATGGTTGGAAATTCCTGGCGGGATGGCACGCTGTTCGCACACAAGATGGGAGGGCCGGTTCAGCCCATCCATGTCCCGAAAGGAGATGATTCATGAGAGGAAAAGGAGCGGTTCTTTTCGCATCGATGCTGCTGGCGGCCCTGATCCTTCCGCAAGGGGTCCGCGCGGCCGACGAGGAGATCCAGAAGAAGGTGGACTCCCTGTCGAAGGAAGTGGAGGCCCTGAAGCAGCAGGTGGCCCAGTCGAAGGAAGGGAAGAAGTCGATCTCCGACTGGCTGACGATCGGGGGCGACTACCGGTTCCGGGTCGACTCCCTGTCCGGCAAGGTTCCCAACCACTACGGTTTCGCGAATATCGTCGGTTGGCAAATGGGCGGCATGGTGGGAGCTCCCCCGCTGACCCAGGGAGAGAAGGTCAAGAACGACCTGCTCTACACCAACCGGTTCGGCCTCAACCTCAAGGCGAAGGCCACCCAGAACGTCACCTTCACGACGCGCCTGCTAATGTACAAGGCGTTCGGAAACGGGGACACCGCGGCAACCTCCGGGACCTTCTTCGCGGACCGGATCGGCGTGTTCGACGGGACGGAGGGGCATGTCCCCGGCGACGGTAGACCTGTCGTGGACGAGGCTTACGCCACCTGGTCGAACATCCTTGACCAGCCGATCTGGTTCTCCGTGGGGCGGCGTCCCTCCACGGGCGGAATTCCTTCCCACCTCCGCCAGAACAATGAGAAGCCCGGGAACGGGGGCATCCCCGCACTGCTGGTGGACTACGCTTTCGACGGCATTGTGCTCGGGGTTGCGCCGGACTTCGACGCCCTCCCGGGCGCCTTCGCGAAATTGTGCTATGGCCGGGGGTTCGAGAACGGATTTACGAGCCCGAGTTCATCGAACAAAAATCTCAAGGACACGGACATGCTGGGGGTATCCGTCGTCCCGTACGACACGGACCGCCTGTACCTGAACCTGCAGTACAACCGGGGGATGAACATTTTCGACTTCCCGGTCTTCGCATCCTCCACCCTTGGCCCCCTGAGCCCCCATACGGATCTCGGGGACATTGACTGGTTCGGGGTAACGGCGCTCAGCACCCTGAAGCATGTCGGACCGGGGACCCTCAACCTGTTTGCGAGCACGGCCCTTTCCAAGACCCACCCGAACGCTGACACCGTGGTGTTCAACGGCATCGACACCGGCGCCGGGCTGATGTACACGGGGCAGCCCAAGTCCAAGACGGGAGAGGCGATCTACGTGGGCGGACGGTACGATTTCCCCTCCACCCGGACCAAGATCGGCGCGGAGTACAACTACGGCTCGAAGAACTGGATCACTTTTGTTCCGGCGGGGGATGACATCTGGACGAGCAAGCTGGGCACCCGTGGCAGCGTCTACGAGGTGTACCTGATCCAGGAGATCAACGTTGCGCCGGTCTCTTCTTATATCGCCAAGACGTTCTTCCGGTTCGGGTACCAGTATTACGACTTCGATTACACGGGGACCAACAGCTGGGTCGGCGCGCCGGTGAAGATCGCGGATCTTGCGGCGAGCCCCATGAACGCCCAGTTGCTGACTCCCATGAAGAGCGCACGGGACATCTACGCCACGTTCGAGGTGAAGTTCTAACACGCGCCGGGGCGGCGGGCGGGGCCGGGAACGTCCCCGCATCCTCCCCCGACGGCACAAGGAGAGCGCAATGAAACGGTTCGCGGTCGTAATTCTGCTGTTCGCGGTCGCCCTCGCGGCGACGGTTTTCGCGCCGGCATCCGCCTCGGCGGAGGACATCAAACTGGTCGGCGTCATCACGAAGATCGACATCGCGGGGCCGGACGCCACGACGGCGACCGCGACGCTCAAGGACAATAAGACCGGGGAGCTCGTCACGGTGATCGTCAGCGACGATCTGACGCTGGACAAGTTCAAGGACCACCGGATCGTCGTCGGCGACGAGATCCGGCTGAAGTACGAGGTCAAGGACGGGAAGAATACCAGCAAGTATTTCCGCAAGACGGCCGGCTGCTGACGTCCGATCGCCGGGGAATGCGCCAGGTGACTGTCGCAAGGAGGAGATGACTTTGAAGCGGTATCTGATTCTGCTGTCCATCGCGCTGATCGTGCCGTTCGCAGCGCAGGCGAAGGATCATCCCGGCAAGGCGTACATAGAGAAGAACGGCTACCAGGGCCCCTCGACCTGCGAGGCGAAGGGGTGCCACCCGGGGACGGCGAAGAAGTTCCTCGGCACCGTCCACTGGAAGCACGCGTCGCTGGTGCGGAACGTGGACAACCTGGAGCCGGGGAAAGAGTACGGGATGAAAAACCGGATCTATACGATGTGCAACGGCAACGACACCGTGAACAACCTGAAGGAGGTCCCGCCGAACCCGAAAACGGGGAAGACGAAGTTCACGGGGTGCAACACCTGCCACCCGGGGGACCACCTCAGCGATGTCGGGAGTACGGGGAAGAAGGCGGAGGCGGCCATCGATTGCCTGCTGTGTCACTCCTCCGCGTACGATTTCCGGCTACGGAAGCCGTTCAAGGACGAGAAGGGCCGGGTTGTCATGGGCCAGGACCGGAGCGTTAAGGCGGCGATGGCGGTCGGAAAGCCGGGCGTAAAGAACTGCATGGTGTGCCACGAGGCGGCGGGCGGAGGAGTTCTCATCAAGCGCGGGTTCGCATTCGCCAAGGAGACGGACGTCCATGCCGCGAAGGGGATGGTCTGCGTCGACTGCCACGCGGCGAAGGATCACAGGATCCCGACGGGGTTCGACCCGAACAACTGGGCCAACGATGGCGTACGGGTCGCCTGCGCGGATTGCCACGGGGAGGCGCCCCACAAGGACGAGGACACCAACCGCCACGTGGCGCGGATCGCTTGCCAGGCGTGTCATATCCCTCGGACGGGGGGGGCGTTCGCGAAGGACTTCACCAGGTGGACCCAGGGGTCCGACGGCTTCTTCGAGCCTACCACGCTGCGCAAGGAGGCCAACGAGACGCCTCCGCTGTACGCCTGGTACAACAAGACCGTCTCCAACACCCCCGCGTTCATCGGCCCCAAAGGAAGCCGTGGGGACAAGGGAAGCAGGATCTACCCGTTCAAGATGTACGAGGGGAAGGCGTTCTTCGACCGGAAGACAGGAGAACTGCTTTCCATGGATTTCGCGCCGCCGATGGCCACCGGCGACGTGCTGGCCGGCGTTGCCTCCGCGGCGAAGACACTCGGCATCAAGGAGTACGACCCGGTCCCGGGGTGGCAGACGATCTACTTCGGAAGCAGCCACCTGGTGACGAAGGAGAAGGCGCTATCCTGTGCGAACTGCCACGCCCCGAACGGCGTGCTGAATTTTAAATCCCTTGGATATTCCGACGAAGAAATCCGGAAGTTGACCTCCGCAGCGCTCTATTTCGACAAGATGGCGGAGAAACAGAAGGAGGAGTGGTAAGCCGTCCTCTGTCGGACGGATCGGACGGCTCCGGTGCAGCGCCCCCGGCCCCCTCCCGGGGGCGCTGCGCCGCAATAAACGCCTGACACGCCATCTTGAGGGGGTGGTGGGGAAACCCGTGCGGGTTCAAATCCCGCCTTCGGGACCATGACGCGACCCAAGGGAGCCCGGGGCTAACCGGCGCTCCCTTTTTTATAGCGTCATGGTGCTCAACGGGATTTGAACGCGAGCCCGCCGCCGACGAACAGGAGGAAGAGCGCGACGCACGGGA
>Ga0326597_10002821_pt1 | contig 25745 bp, 25 predicted proteins | sample RVTome_12_FD_203789 | JGI IMG/M metagenome (GOLD analysis project Ga0326597, IMG submission 203789) | Soil microbial communities from uranium-contaminated site in the Upper Colorado River Basin, Wyoming, United States - RVT100D185 | ecosystem: Environmental > Terrestrial > Soil > Contaminated >... | reverse complement strand
GAACGGTGGAAGTTTCCCGATCATGAACGGTGGAAGTTTCCCGATCATGAACGGTGGAAGTTTCCCGATCATGAACGGTGGAAGTTTCCCGATCATGAACGGTGGAAGTTTCCCGATCATGAACGGTAGAAGTTTCCCGATCATGGTGAGCCTGTCGAACCACAGGCTCAGTGCGAACGGATTTGGCGAGACGGGACACCTCGGCCCAATCGCCTCGCATCATGGCTTCCTTCTTTTTTCGGCTCCAGCCTTTGATTTGCTGTTCGGAGGCCAGGGCTTCCTCGCGGGTTGGGAAGTCTTGGGAAAAAACCAGTTCCAGCGGTCGGCGCTTGAACGTGTAGCAACTGGTTATCGCACCCGCATGGTGCTCCTGAATACGCTTTTCGATGTTGTCAGTGTGGCCGGTGTAGTAGCTGCCGTCGGCGCAACGGAGGATGTAAACCCAAAAGGCCACTAATCACTCCTCCGCCAATTGCCCTTCGGCAGGCTCAGGGCAAACGGTGGTGAAGAAATCGCACTCACAGCAACCCCCGAATAATTTGCAACACTTCTGCGCTCTCGGCATCCAGCACGGCAATCTCATTCATGATTTCCTGCGGGCTGCGGTGAGTCACATCCTCACCACCGTTCGGGTTCTTCACTGACAGATCAAAGGTCGCCGGGTCGATGTTCGTCACATCCACGCTCCAGCTTTTGGGCGAGTCGGCGAAGGTCTTTTGCAGTTCGATGAACTCCTTGAGGTCGGCGTCGTTGAGCGGGTTGGTCTTGCCGAGGTTGCGGCCGGGGTCGAGTTGGTAGAACCAGACTTTGCGCGTTTTACTACCTTTCTCGAAGAACAGCACCACGGTCTTTACGCCCGCGCCGAGGAAGGTGCCGCCGGGCATATCGAGCACGGTGTGGAGGTTGCAGCTTTCCAGGAGCAGCTTGCGCAGGCTCACGGAGGCGTTGTCGGTGTTGGAGAGAAAGGTGTTCTTGATGACCACGCCGCCGCGACTCCCAGCTTTCAGGATTTTGATGAAGTGCTGGAGGAAGAGGAACGCGGTCTCGCCGGTGCGGATGGGGAAGTTTTGCTGGACCTCCTTGCGCTCCTTGCCGCCGAAGGGCGGATTGGCCATCACAATGTCATAACGGTCCTTTTCCTGAATGTCGGCGAGGTTCTCAGAAAGCGTGTTGGTGTGGATGATGTTGGGCGCTTCGATGCCGTGCAGGATCATGTTCATGATCGCGATGACGTAGGCGAGTGACTTCTTCTCCTTGCCGTAGAAGGTGCGCTCCTGAAGCATTCGGTCCTGCGCGGTGGTGCGCTTGGGATTGGTCTGCTTCAGATAATCGAACGACTCGCAGAGGAAGCCCGCCGAGCCGACCGCGCCGTCGTAGATGCGCTCGCCGATCTTGGGCTGCACGACCTGCACGATGGCGCGGATGAGCGGGCGCGGGGTGTAATACTCGCCGCCGTTGCGCCCGGCATTGCCCATGTTCCTGATCTTGGCTTCATATAGGTGCGAAAGCTCGTGCTTCTCGGTCTGCGAGCGGAAGCGCAGCTCGTCGATGTGGTCGATGATCTCGCGCAGGTTGTAGCCGCTCTGAATCTTGTTTTTGATCTCCCCGAAGATTTGCCCGATCTTGTATTCGATGGTGTTCGGGCCGGTGGCCTTCTGCGTAAAGCCGTGCAGATAGGGAAAGAGCTTTTGATTGACGAAGTCGCGGAGGTCGTCTCCTGTTTGGGCGGCGTTGTGGTCGAGCTTGCCGTCCTTACCCTTCGGCGCGGCCCAGCTTTCCCAGCGGTAGGGTTTGTCAAGGATGTAGGTGTATTTCTTGCTCGATAGCTTGGCTTCGTCGGCCTTGTCCTGTTCCAGCGCGTCGAGATACTTCAGGAAGAGGAGCCAAGAGCTCTGCTCGGTGTAATCCAACTCGGTGGTGCACCCGGCCTCTTTCCAGAGGACATCGTCGATATTTTTGAAGGCTTGTTCGAACATGGCGCCTTTCTTCTATAAAATAAATTACTTTTTGTTTAGCTGAGCGCTGTGGTTATTGAAAAAAAATATTCATGAATATCAAGCCTACAATAGCCGCAAGAATAGGTCATGCGCTGCAAGACTAGGTTATGAATTTTCAAAAGTCAAAATCGAATTCTTTCAATTCGCCCTGGTACTCGATTCATTTTCTGGAGTATCAGTCCTTCCGCGCCTCCAAGGCCTCCCAGCGCTGATAAAGGGCCTCCGCTTTTTCTTCCGCCGTGTGCAGTTCCTGGGACAAGGCCATCAGGCGTCCCCCATCGCTTTGATTCGCCGAATCGCTTAATTTCGCTTTGATCGATTCGACCGCAGCCGTGGCCTTTTCGATCTTCCCTTCGAGGCGGCTTAGTTCCTTCCGTTCTTCATAGCTCAGTTTTAAAGGGGCGGTTTGACTGGCGCTCGCTCCATTTTTTAAAGTAGCGGGTTTCTCTTTTAGAGACGACGATTTTTCGGGAGCGGATTTTATCGCCCCCTTGCGTTGCCGCACCGCTTGCCATTGGTGGATATCGGCATAAAAAGCCGTGCGGCCTTCACCCTCAAGGGAAAGCAGGGTATCGCTCAGGCGGTCGAGAAGATAACGGTCGTGCGTGATGAGGACGAGCGCGCCCGGAAATTCGGAGAGGCTTTCTTCCAAGACTTCCAGCGTGGGGATGTCCAAATCATTGGTCGGCTCGTCCAATAATAAAATATCGGCGGGTTGCAGCATTAAATTCGCGATGAGGAGCCGGGCCTGCTCGCCGCCCGAGAGCCGTGACACGGGCAGGGCCAATTGAGGCTCGGTAAATAGGAAGCGCTTGGCCCAGGACACCACATGCACCGGCTGATCGCGATAAGTCACCTGATCCCCCGACGGACAAAGCGCCCGCTTCAGCGTTTGGTTTTGATCCAGCTGTTCGCGCTTTTGCCCGAAGGTCACCCGCTTGAGACCCTCCGCCATTTTGACGAAGCCCGCGTCCGGTTTCAGTTCGCCATTCAAAAGATGAATCAACGTACTTTTTCCGCTGCCATTGCTTCCGATCAGCCCCATGCAATGCCCAGGTGAGAGAACGAAATTTAAGTCCTTAAAAATGACCTGTCCGTTCCGTGTGATGCCGAGACCTTCGACCTCCATCAGTTTCTTCGTTTTTCGATCCGTGGCGTTAAACTGAATTTGAGCGCTGCGATTTTGATCGTTCCGCGTTTTCAGGGCCTGCAAATCGCTTTGCAGCACCGCGGCTTGATCGACGCGATACTTGGCCTTGGTCGTTCTGGCCTTCGGTCCTCGGCTCAGCCACTCGAGTTCCCTGCGGACCTGGCTCGAAAGGGTTTGCTCGTGCTGAAGCCCCTCGTTGATAGCCGCCTCCCGTTTTTCGAGGAAACAACTGTAGTTGCCTTCGACTTTGATAAAACCTTCGGGGTAACGCTTGTTGAGTTCGATAATGCGGTTGGTGGTGTTCTCCAAAAATAGGCGGTCGTGGGTGACCAGCACAAAGGCGAAGGCGGCCCGATTCAACTGAGCTTCGAGCCATAGGATCCCTTCCAAATCGAGATGGTTGGTCGGCTCATCCAAAAACAAAAGATCCGGCGCAGCAATGAGGGCTTGCGCAATGGCCAGACGCTTCCGCCATCCCCCCGATAGCGTCGCCACTTTTTGATCGAAATCCGCGAAGCCGATGGGCGCGAGCAGGGCCCGGAGCTCGGGATCGGCCTCCCAATTATTGCGGCGATCAGGCTTTGCGTGAAAGAGGGTCTGGAGAATGGTGCGTTCGGGATCGAGTCGGTCTTCCTGGGAAAGATAGACGAGGTTTAAGTTACGTTTTCGGGAAACGGCGCCGGAAGATGCGGTCTCCAAATCGGCGAAAATTTTGAGCAAGGTGGTTTTACCCGAACCGTTGGGACCGATGAGCCCCAAACGCTCGCCCTCGAAAAAGCCCAGCGAAAGTTCGGAAAACAGACACTGCGTTCCAAAGGATTTACGAATCGATTGACAACTGACCAAGGGGGTAGATGACATTGTTTTTCCTAAGCGGCGAAATAGGGAGAGGGAGAGTCCTCAAGGCCGCATTACTCCTTTTTGAATGCCGCGACAAACCAGCGAAGGAGTCGATCGATCATAAGCTCGAAATCTTCTTCTTTGGTAAATGGATGGTCCGCGCCGGCCATCTTCTCGAATTTTTTTTTCGTTTCAAGCGTCCGATACAGGCGCTCGCTTTGTTCCACAGGGACGTCCTCATCGGCGTCGCCGTGAACGATCAGGGTGGGCGAGCGAATGGCCGCTGCCGCTTTGTAGGCATCGGCCGATAAGAGATCCTCAAAAAAGGCATAATTCAGGCGAGCCCGGCCTTCGGGACTTGCGAAGTTGAGGATGCCGTCTTTTTCCCAGGCGGCCATCCCCGCCTGACCCAATAGGGCCTGCCAGAGGGGTGGGTAATCCGACACGGGACATTTGAGGCCCAAGACAAGGATCTCGGGATGCCGCGCCGCCAATAGGATCGCAACCAATCCGCCGTAGCTCGAACCGATTAATCCGACTTTGGAATAGTCGCTTTGCGCGATCCACGAAATCACTTCCTCGGCTTGGTTCAAGCAGTGCCCCAGAGTCATCTCCTGAAAAGGATGACCATCCGCACCGTGTCCGTAGAAATCGAATCGGCAGGTCGCAATGTTTTCGGCCAGTAACTTTTCGGTTAAAAGCAGGTTGGTGCTGCTTTCTTTGCTCGACATGAAGCCATGACAGAGCAAGACGATTTTGCCGCTGGGGATCGAAGGCTCCGCAAGCACCATCGCGATTTTATTTTCAGGATTTATTTTGAGCTCAATCGTTTTTTCCATAGATCCCTTCTCCTCTCCCGTTCCTTTGTACGCATCGTTTGGCGACTGCACCAAGTGGCCGTGTACGGGTTTTGGGCGGGGCTTCATTATTGATCTCGATTCCCCTTATGATTTATTATGCTAAGCTTTGTACTCAAGAGAAAACAATGCCCTATATTCGAGTCGGAAAAATAAGCGAACTCCCCTTCAAGTCGGGGAAAATCGTAGAGATCGGGAAATTCGAAATCGCCTTATTTCGTTTAAACGACACGGTCTACGCCACTTCGAATGTCTGCCCCCACCAAGGCGCCTCCCTCGCGGATGGCGAACTCGAAGGGGAAGAAATATACTGCCCCTGGCACCGCTGGTGTTTTAACGTGAAAGACGGAATTTCGCCGCTCAACCCAAAATTGAAAGTCAAATCCTACCCCGTTAAAATGGAAGGGGAGGACATCACTGTCCTCCTCCCCGACGAATACGATGGTCCTTAGGGCCGGAGCACGATTTTACCGAAGAGATCCCGCGATTGCATCTTTGCCAAAGCCGAGCGCGCCTCGGAGAGCGGGAAGATCGAATCGATCACCGGTTTTAATTTTCCCTCCCCCACCAGCCGCGCTACCGTATTAAACTCGGCACGTGGGCCCATCTTCGCCCCCAATATCGTCAACTCCCGCGAAAAAACATAGCGTAAGTCGAGATCGGCCCTAGGGCCGGTCGTCGCCCCGCAGGTGACTAACTTTCCCTGCCGGGCCAGCGACCGAAGGCTCTTCCCAAAGGTCGCAGGGCCGACATGCTCGAAGACGACATCGACGCCCCGCTTTTGTGTAATTTGGGCGATCTCTTCCGCAAAATCGACCTGTGTATAGTCGATGACTTCGTCGGCCCCCATGCAGCGCGCCGACTCCAACTTTGCTGGGCTCCCTGCCGTGGCGATGACCCGCGCCCCCAACAATTTTCCAATTTGAATCGCCGCGCTGCCTACACCGCTCCCCCCGGCCAAAACAAGCAGGTCTTGTCCCGGCCGTAAACCTGCGCGGGAGACCAGCATGTGCCAAGCCGTTAAAAAGGTCAGCGGAAAGGCCGCCGCGGATTCGAAGGAAAGGATCTCGGGTATCGCCATGACGTTGCCTGCGGGGGCCTTCACAAATTCGGCATAAGCCCCATCCGGCCCGGCCCCAAGAATACGGTAGTCGTCGCAAAGATGGTCTGCGCCGGACAGACAATACTGGCATCGGAAACAGGAAAGTCCTGGAGCGACACAAACCCGTTGTCCTATTGAAATAGACGAAATGCCTTCACCCGAGTCTTCCACAATTCCAGACACATCGCAGCCGGGAATATGGGGAAGTGATGTCTTGTAGGCCGGTATGCCTCCCGCGATCCAGAGATCGAGGTGATTCAAAGCACAGGCCTTCACGCGGATCAGGACTTCGCCGGGTCCCAGGACCGGTAGGGGCGCGTCTTCGTAAACCAAGACCTCCGGCCCGCCGAATTGGTGAAAGCGAACCGCTTTCATGATTCTGCCCTCCCTTTTATTCGGCATCAAGAGGCAAGTCCGATAAATTAAGCGATTGGCCGTGTAGCGTCGGATCCGCCGATTCGGCGAGATGAAGAAGGGCTTTCGCTACCGCGAGCGGGGATTTTAAGGTATTGGGGTCTTCATCCGGATAGGCCAGGACCCGCAGCTTGGTATGCGTGGCTCCCGGATTTAGAGTGATGACACGGATGCCGAAATCTACGACCTCATCCGAAAGGCATTGCATCATGCCTTCCAGACCGAATTTCGAAACGGAATAAGCCCCCCAGTTTGCCCGGCCCTTCCGTCCCACGGAGGAACTTATGGAGAGAATCGTCCCCGAGCGGCGGGGGATCATTTTGCGCACCACGGCCTGCGTCACAAAAAAAGTCCCATTCAAGTTTATGCGCATGACCTCTTCCCAGGTCTCGGACGGCGTCGTCGCCAAGGGGCCCCTGTGACCCAAGACCCCGGCGTTATTGACCAATAGATCGATGCGCCCCCACTCTGCGACGACTTGTTCAACCATGCGATTCACATCACGGCGAGAGGCAATATCGATGTGAAAGGGGCGTACATCACCCCCCCGTAATGCGATCTCCTTCGCCACGCCCCGAAGTTCGCCCGGACTTCGGGCGCAAAAGGCAACTTTCGCTCCCGCTGCGGAAAAAAGCGTTACGGCCGCGCGTCCAATGCCACGCCCGCCGCCGGTAATCAAGCAAACCTTCTCTTTCATTGCACCAGAGAATAGAGGAATTTAGAGTGGACTTCAATGCGAAAATCTCGGTTCCCGAACCTCCATGACTTTGCATGGCGCATCGTACTAAGGAATTGAGAAGATGAGAAGATGGTGTTTTTTGTTTGATACGAGGTCTGAAATTAGTAGGATCGGAATTTACTGCGCACCGCCCTCCTGTTTGGCTTGACTATTCGCCCTGAAGGTCTTGCTTTCATTGCATCCCTTTGATATATTTGCCAAACCAAAGTTTGGGGGCGAACCGAAGTACCGGCTTTCCACCCTAAGCCTAATCCAAGTGAATTGAAAATCTTTTCATCGTCCGAATCCAAGGCCTAAAGTTCAAGCTGAGGATGAATTCCAACCATTGATTTATTTTTCTAAAGGGTGATTGCATGTATGGCGTAATTCTGGCTGGTGGGAGCGGAACGCGGTTTTGGCCTTTGAGCCGCGAAGAATACCCCAAACAGCTGCTTAACATTTTTGGGGATCAAACCCTGATTCAGGCAACGATTTCACGGATCGCGGACCTGATACCTTCCAAACACCTGTATGTCGTTACGAATCCGAAACAAGCGGAACAGATTCAATTCCAACTCCCGCCAAGCGGCGGATTGGGTCCTCATTTTATCGCGGAACCTTTTGGGCGGAATACCGCAGCGGCGATTGGGCTGGCTGCCGTCACCCTACGTAAGCAGTTTAAAGATGGCATCATGGTGGTGTTGTCGGCGGATCATTTCATACGGAACACCGCTGCTTTCCTCGACACCCTTCGCCTTGCCGAAGCGGTCGCGGGAAAAGACTTTCTGGTGACCCTCGGGGCAAAACCGACACGACCGGAAACGGCTTACGGGTATATCGAGCAAGGAAGTACCTTAGACCGTTCATCGACTGCGTCGAAGGTCGCCCGCTTCATCGAGAAGCCCAGACGAGAAGCGGCTGAGGAATATTATAAAAAGGATGCCTTTTTCTGGAATACAGGCATCTTCGTCTGGAAGGTCTCGACGATTTTATCCGAGATCCACCGCTACATGCCCGAATTGTCTAAGGGGCTCAAAACCATTGAAGAGAAGATCGGCACGGAAGAAGAAAGCGAAGGACTTCAAGCCTTTTACGGCGCACTGCCCGCTATTTCCATCGACTATGGCATCCTTGAGAAATCGGATCGAATCGCCGTGATTCCTTCGGACATGGGCTGGGAAGATGTCGGCTCCTGGAACGCCTTGGATGAAGTCATCCCGAAAGATGCGGATGGGAACATCGTCACAGGAAATGTCGTCAATGTCGGGACACGTAACAGCACCATTTACGCTGACAAACGAATCATTGCCGTGGTTGGCTTGAACGATATTGTCGTCGCCGACACCGATGACGCGACATTGATCTGCTCCAAATCCGCAGCACAGGATGTGAAGAAGGTAGTCGAAATTTTAAAGCAGCAGAATGAAGAATCGCACCGCGTCCATCGGAAGATCATTCGCGCCTGGGGAAGCTTTACGACCTTAGAGGAAGGACAGGGCTATAAAATAAAGCGCATCGTCGTCAATCCCCATTCGCGGCTCTCCTTGCAGCAACATAGCCAGCGCAGCGAACATTGGGTCGTGGTCTCGGGAACCGCCCGCGTAACCTGCGGCGAAAGCGTGTACACGATCCAAGAAAATCAGAGCACTTTCGTGCCCATGGGTGTGAAACACCGCTTGGAAAACCCGACGGACACACCGCTCCAGCTCATCGAGGTCCAATCGGGCAGCTACCTGGGCGAAGACGATATCGTGCGTTTTCACGATGACTACGGACGCATCGAAAACGGAAAAAAGAAAGGATAAGATGTCGATCTTTCGAGAATACGATATTCGAGGCATTGTCGGCGAAGATTTAACGGAGGAAATCGCCGTAGGCATCGGCAGGGCCTTTGGCACACAGATGCGGCGCGCCGGTGCAAAACGCATCGCCTTAGGCTATGATATTCGTCTCAGCGCACCGGAAATGCGAGAGGCCCTTTTATCGGGTCTGCTTCCCTGCGGGATCGATGTCGTCGATATCGGAAAATGCCCAACCCCCGTTCTCTATTTTTCGCTTTTTCACTTAAAGGTCGATGGCGGCGCGATGATTACCGCAAGCCACAATCCCGGCCAATACAACGGCTTTAAACTCTGCAAAGGGAAACATACGCTCTACGGCGAGGATATCCAAAGCATCAAAGGCATGATCGACCGGAAGGATTTTGAGCTGGGAGAAAAACCGGGGCAATTGACTTTCGAAGCCGATTTTCTCTCCGCTTATCTCGACTACTTCGCAAAACAATTTAGCGATTTCGAAAATAAAAAAGTGGTAATCGATTGCGGAAACGGTGCGGCGGCCCTCATCGCCGAGACGCTCTTTAAACGCCTCGGCTGTTCTATTATCCCACTTTTTTGCGATCCGGACGGCACCTTTCCGAACCACCATCCCGATCCCACGGTTGCAGAGAACTTGGCCGACTTGATAGCCGCCGTTAAAGAAAACAAGGCCGATCTCGGGATCGCCTTCGACGGAGACGGCGACCGTTTGGGGGCCGTCGACGAACACGGCGCTATCCTCTGGGGAGATCGGCTCACCCTATTCTTTGCCCAGGAGATTTTAAAACAGCATCCGGGTGCGACGATTATTTCGGAGGTGAAGGCCTCACAGATTTTCTACGATGAAGTGGCACGTCTTGGCGGCCATCCCATCATGTGGAAGACCGGGCACTCCTTGATTAAATCGAAAATGAAGGAAAGCGGCGCGCTTTTGGCGGGGGAGATGAGCGGGCACATCTTTTTTGCAGATCGCTATTTCGGTTACGACGATGCGCTTTATGCCGCTTGCCGCCTGATCGAAATTGTGGTCAAAGGGAATAAACCGCTCTCCGCCTATTTTTCGGATCTCCCAAAGAGCTTCACCACGCCCGAAATCCGCGTCGATTGCGCCGACGACAAAAAATTCGACGTCGTCGAAAAATGCCGCGCTTATTTTTCGGAACGATACAAGATCATCGATATCGACGGGGTTCGGATTTTATTCGAAGACGGCTGGGGTTTGATCCGGGCCTCCAACACCCAGCCCGCCCTGGTGCTCCGCTTCGAAGCAAGCACGCCGGAAATCTTGGCCTTACATCAAAGCCTCGTCAATGAGGTCCTGGCCACATTTACCGGTTATGCCAATAAAGCGGATGAATGAGTTTGTATCGGTTTATTAATTTAGAACAATTGCAGAATATATTCACCTCTAGTTCTTTCCGGTTAAAACGCCCTATATTATGGAAGGACAAATGGGAGGGTTTCCCTTTCGAGTTACTCGATAATATAGAGGGAAAGAAGAAGGTAAAACAGTATTTAGAAGAGAACAGAATCCCATTCCATCAAGATATAATTTCAATCTTAAAGGACACAATTTATTGTTTGTGTTTTTCAAAAACTGACGAGTCTGAGGCACTTTGGAATACCTATTATCGAGATGCATGTGTTGTTCGAGTTGAAATTGACAGGAAAAAATTCCTTAGTGAATTTAATTTTGGGACTCACTCAGAATTACTAGATGTTGCTTATGTAAACGATTCAATAACAGAATCTTTTCTGATGGAAAGACTTCGTACTATTATCGTTCCGATTTCAAATGGTGCACAAACCGATCCAATGAAAGGATATACGTTTAAAAGAGAGAATGCGTACAAGTGGGAAGATGAATGTCGATTCCTTTTTTACGATCCAAAAAATTTAACCTTAAAAAGGCCGGGTTCTGGCCAACAAATTTTCAATACTCAGCCAGAAATGAATATTGACGGGGCTTCTGTTCCTGATGAAAAAGTGATAGAGATGCCGTGTCCTTTAAATGAAATGATAATTTCTGTATTAGTTCATCCTGATGCAGATAACCTCTTCTGCAAAAAAATAGAGGAAATGTGCAAAAATGTATGCGTTAATTATTCTGGAAGATCAACAATGAATAATCCTCCGCAGATAGAAAGAAATTGAAGTGATATGTAAATCTCTTAGCTATATCTAGGCATAACCCGTCGCTCAACCCCCGACTGGTGTTTACCTTGCGTCAACTTTGGGTCGTAGGCTAGCGGGTTAGCTCAATCGATAGACGCAAGAAAACCCTGCCTGTTTCATGGAATCAACTGCGTAAAATATTGGAGAGGTGGAAAGATGCCCGCTTCCCCTTGCGCCGAGCGGCTGCTGGCATGATGCTTATGGAGCAGGTGTTTGATCCCAAAAGTATGGGCCGCCAATAAGACATCTTCATTGTCGTCAACCAGAAGCGAGCGTTCTTTATTGAACTGAAGGACCTGCTCGGCCTCCCGCCAAAATCCTATTTCTTCTTTCGGCAATCCCACATCGCTGGAACACAGGACCATATCGAAATATGGCAGTAGCAAGGTCTGCTCGAGCTTGATCTTCACGGTTTTCGGGTGGGCGTTGGTCACGAGAATAACGGCCTTCTTTTGATCTCGTAGAAATTGAAGAAAGGCCTCGACCCCCGGGTGAATTCGGACTTGATCCCGGATCTCTTCTTTCATGGCGACAATGTCGAGCCCCAAACGCTTGGACCAGTAATCGACATCGGTCCAATTGAGAGTTTTCTCTTCGGCTCGATAGGCCGCAAGCAGTTTTTTTCTGGCCTTCTCATAGGAAATCCGCTTTCCCATGGCATAGCGCTTTGGGACATGTTCTTCCCAGAAATAATCGTCGAAATACCGGTCCAAGATCGTCCCGTCCATATCCAATAAAGCAAAATCGATGTCGGGCCAACGTAGCAATGTTCAGTCTCCCTGAATCATAAAGACTTTCATAGTGTATTCGGACTGACCTTATTCTGTCAAAAAGGGATGTGCCGCTTTCGGAAAAAGGTAGAAAAACACTCTCTTGGGACAGGCTTATTTCGAATTTGGGTCCGCTTGAACCGATTCCGTGAGGAGTGTAACTTCATTATTGAAGATATCGAGAAAACCGGAACCGACGGTGAAGGTTTGTTTTTTTCCATCGGCCTTTGTTAAAATCAGCCGGCCGGGTTGAAGTGTCGAGAGTAAGGGGGCGTGGTTAGCCAATACCCCAAGGCTGCCCGCACCTCCAGGCGCAGTGATTGATGCAACCTGACCCTCGAAAAAGATTTGTTCCGGTGTAATCACCGTAAGATGAAATGTTTTAGACGCCATTTTCCTTTATCGCCCGCTTCCGTCCTATTCGGCCTTTTTGAGGCGTTCGGCCTTTTCCCGGACTTCGTCAATGGTGCCCACCATGTAAAACGCCTGTTCTGGAAGATCGTCCAATTCGCCGTCGACAATCATCTGAAAACCCTTGATGGAGTCCGCCAGGCGCACATATTTTCCGGGTGTTCCGGTAAAAACCTCTGCGACAAAGAAGGGCTGCGAGAGAAAGCGCTGAATCTTTCTAGCGCGTTGGACAGTGAGGCGGTCGTCCTCCGAAAGTTCATCCATACCCAAAATAGCGATAATATCTTGAAGCTCTTTATATTTCTGTAAAATCGACTGGACCGCGCGGGCCGTGTTGTAGTGCGCGTCGCCGATAATCCGCGGATCGAGCAGGCGCGAGGTAGAATCGAGCGGATCGACGGCGGGATAAATCCCCAGCTCCGCGATCTGGCGCGAGAGCACGGTGGTGGCGTCGAGATGGGTAAAGGTCGTCGCCGGTGCCGGATCCGTGATGTCATCGGCGGGGACATAAATCGCCTGCACGGAGGTAATCGAACCCTTTTTTGTCGAGGTAATCCGCTCCTGCAATTCGCCCATCTCCGTGCCGAGACTGGGCTGGTATCCCACCGCAGAAGGCATACGGCCCAGAAGCGCCGACACTTCCGAACCGGCTTGGACAAATCGAAAAATGTTGTCGATGAAGAGCAACACGTCTTCGCCCTTTTCGTCTCGAAAATATTCCGCCATCGTGAGGGCGCTTAGTCCGATCCGCAAACGTGCGCCGGGCGGCTCGTTCATCTGACCGAAGGCCAAGACGGTTTTATCCAAAACCTTCGACTCCGTCATCTCCGCATAAAGGTCGTTGCCTTCGCGCGTCCGCTCCCCCACGCCCGCGAACACGGAATGGCCGCCGTGTTCCGCGCCGATGTTTCGGATCAATTCCATGATAATAACGGTCTTGCCCACGCCAGCGCCCCCGAAGAGCCCGACCTTGCCCCCTTTCGCGTAGGGCGCGAGCAAATCGACGACCTTGATTCCCGTCTCCAATACGGAAGTGACCGGCACCTGTTCTTCAAAGGACGGGCTGGCCCGATGGATCGGCCATCGTTCTGCTCCCTCTGGAAGGCTTCCCTTTCCGTCAATCACATCTCCAGTGACATTAAAGATGCGCCCGAGTGTCGGTTCCCCCACCGGAACGGAAATGGGCTCCCCCATATCAAGCGCTTCCATACCGCGAACGAGTCCGTCCGTCGTACGCATCGCAATGCACCTCACCACATCCGCACCGAGATGCTGCGCGGTTTCGAGGATTAAATCGCTATTCGTTCTCGGATTCGAGATCTTGACTGCATTCAAGATTTTGGGAAGCTGACCCGATGGGAATTGAATATCGACTGTCGGCCCAATGATCTGAAGAATCTTTCCGGTTGCCATCCATAAACTCCTTCGTTTAAAAACATCCCCTCAAGAACTCCCCTTCACAAAGGAGGCGAAAGGGACAAAAAATTTAAGCCTTCATTGCCAGATTTAAGCCTTGCCAGATTTAAGCCTTCATCGCCTCGCCCGCCGTCACAATTTCCAGGATCTCCTTGGTAATGGCGGCCTGGCGGGCCTTGTTTCCCATCAAACTTAAGCGATCGATCATATCTTTTGCGCTGTCGGTTGCACTCTTCATCGCAACCATTCGCGAAGAATTTTCAGCGGTAAAGGATTCCAAGAGCGCCGTATACATCCTTGAAGCGATCTGGCGGTTGAGGAAGGTATCGACAATGGTCTCGACATCAGGCTCCAATATAAAGTCGGATTTTAAACCCGTTTTCGATTGCTGCAAATTCAAGAACTTTTTTAATACCGGTTTAATCGATAAGGCCGAGACAAACTCTGTGTAGAGCACATCCACTTCGTCCACGGTTCCGGAAAGGTAGGCCTCGACGAGTTGATCGGAAATTTTAGAGATCAGTTTAACATCCGGCCGGCCCGACAGATCCAAAAATTTGAGCAGGATGGGCCATTGACGCAGTTTAAAATAATCGTAGCCTTTCTTCCCGACGAGAATGAGCTGGACCGTTTGTGCGCGCTCCTCCTTGAGGAAGGCCTCTGCGCGGTTAATCACATTGGTGTTGTAACCGCCGCAAAGACCGCGGTCGGAGGTCACCACCACCAAGGCGATGGTCTTGACTTCCCGCGATTCGAAAAAAGGATGGGAGACCCCTTGAGCCGAATCCATCAGATGCGACAAAAAGATCTCCATCTTTTCGTGATAGGGTTTCGCGCGACGAAAAATCATTTCCGATTTTTTGAGGCGAGAGGCCGCCACCATCTGCATCGTTTTGGTAATCTGCTGGGTTTTTTTTGCGGAACGGATGCGGGTTTTCAGCTCGCGGAGGGTCTCGGCCATCTTCTTTAAACGGCTCCCGTCGGCTGCCAACCCTTCTTAAAGGCAGTAATGGCGTCGTCCATCTTTTTATTTATGGCATCGTCGAGTTTCTTATTTTGCTCGATTTCTTTAATCACGTCGGGGTGTTTATCCGCCATCATTTTTAAATACGCCCACTCAAAGGCCTGCACATCCCCTGTCTTTAAATCGTCAAGATGGCCTGCAGTACCCGCATAGATCGCCATGACCTGCTCGGCGAGAGAGTAAGGATGATATTGCCCCTGCTTGAGGATTTCAACCATTTTCTCGCCACGCTTTAACTGGGCCAAGGTCGATTTATCCAAATCGGACCCGAATTGAGCGAAGGCCGCCAACTCGCGATATTGCGCCAGATCGAGCCGCAAGGTCCCGGCCACTTTTTTCATCGCTTTGGTCTGTGCCGATCCCCCGACCCTGGAGACGGAAAGACCGACGTTAATCGCCGGACGGACACCGGAATAAAAGAGATCCGGCTCGAGGTAGATCTGCCCGTCGGTAATCGAAATGACGTTGGTTGGGATGTAGGCCGACACGTCGCCCGCTTGCGTTTCGATAATGGGAAGCGCGGTCAAGGAACCGCCGCCCTTTTCTTTACTGAGCTTGGCCGCCCGTTCGAGAAGGCGGGAATGCAGAAAAAAGACATCGCCCGGAAAGGCCTCGCGGCCTGGAGGGCGTCGGAGGAGTAGAGAAAGTTGGCGATAAGCGGTGGCATGTTTCGAGAGATCGTCATAGATAACCAAGGCCGCTTTGCCGTTGTACATAAAGGCCTCACCCAAGGTACACCCGGCATAAGGCGCGATATACTGCAACGAGGCCGGTTCGTTGGCCGTAGCGGAGACAACGGTGGTGTACTCCATTGCGCCATGCTCTTGAAGAATTTTGACCACGCCCGCGACGTTGGATGATTTTTGGCCGATCGCAACATAGATACAATAGATATCGCTCTTTTTCTGATTGATAATGGTATCGATCGCAATGGCAGTTTTACCGGTCTGGCGGTCGCCAATGATCAACTCCCGCTGTCCTCGACCGATGGGGATCATCGCATCGATCGCCTTTAATCCAGTCTGAACAGGCTCGTAAACCGATTGCCGCTCGATCACGCTGGGGGCCAGTCCTTCCAAGACGCGAAACTGATCGGTGATGATCGGCCCTTTGCCGTCGATCGGCCGACCCAAGGCATCGACCACGCGTCCCTTCATGGCTTCGCCGACCGGGATCTGGGCGATCTTCCCCGTTCGTTTAACGATATCGCCTTCTTTAATGAGCTGGGTTTCGCCGAAAAGAATGGCGCCGACATCGTCCTTTTCTAGGTTCAGCAACATCCCGACCACATCGTTGGGAAAGGCAACCAGTTCGCCCGCCATCGCATTTTTTAAACCGGAAATCCGGGCAATGCCGTCTCCAACGCTTAAGACCGCCCCGGATTCTTCGAAGGTGACATGCGACTTATAGCCTTCAATATATTTTTGTAGAACGCCTGTGATCTCATCTTGCTTAATTTTCAAGAGCCTTCCCCTTCTCGCTTAAAATCTTTTTCGAAATGCCTTCCCGCAATTGATCGATCTGCGTTTTGAGGCTGCCGTCGATAATCCGATCTCCCAAGTGAACGATAATTCCGCCTAAAATTTCGGGATCGACAGACATCTTTAAAAAAACCGGCTCTCCGGCAAGGTCGGAGAGCGCGACTTCTATTTTTTTAGTTGCTGCTTCGGAGAGCGAAACGGCGGTAATCACCTTGGCGGTGATTTTCTTCCGAGACTCGGCGGTCAATATAAAAAAGTTGTCGATGATGCCAGGGAGCAGTGCGCCTCTTCCTTGTTCGACGGCAAGACCAAGATGTGAACGGGTGATATGGGAACAATCGCTTCCCATGAGTTCGGCAATCGCTTTACGCTTCCCCTCAGCAGTCACTTTAGGGTCTTTTAAAAACGGAACCAAATCACTGCTCCGAGACAAAGTGTCCCTCAGCTCGGTCAACTCCTTTTCGATCTGATCGATGCAGCCTTCACTTTTTGCGATGAGTACGAGGGCCTCGCTATAACCCTGAATGACATCGCGCAATTCATTACTGGGATTTGGCATAATCCGCCTTCACTTGGGCGAGCGCATCTTCAATTAATCTTTCGTGGTCTTTCGTCTCCAAGGTTTGGGTAATGATTTTCGTGGCGACCTTAACCGAAAGATCGGCAACCCGTTCTTGAATCTCCATCAAGACCTTGTTCTTCTCTCGCTCAATTTCTTCTTGGGCTTTTTTTATCAACTTTTTCGACTCCTCTGAAGCCGTCGCCAAGATTTCGTTTTTCAGTTTTTCTCCGGATGTTCTGCCTTCCTCGAACATCCTCTGGACCTCATTTCGCCCCTCATCCAGCTGCTGCTGATATTGTAAAAGCAAGGCCTCGGCCGCTTGACGTTTTTGTTCGGATGCATTGATCGTGTCTTGGACCGCCTTTTCTCGCTCCTCCAACAACTCAAGGACAGGTTTATAGGCAAACTTCTTTAAGAGGACAAGCAAAAGCCCAAAAGAAATGATGGTCCAGATCATTAATCCGGGTTCGGGTTCAAACATTGTTTTCCTCTTATTTGGTCATCACAAGTAAAAGACTAACCACCAAGGTATACAGGGCCAATGCCTCGACAAATGCCAGAGCAATCAGCATGGTGGTTCGAAGTTCTCCCGCCATCTCCGGTTGCCGCGCCATCCCGTCCATGGTTTTACCGACAAGATGTCCAATGGCAAGCGCACAGCCAAAAGCCGCCAGCGCGATTCCAAATGCTGCACTTAAATACGTCAAACCTTCCATTTTTTCGTCCTCCTCCTCATATCAAGCTCTATGTTTGTTTTCAATGTCCACATGCTGTCAGCCCTCGCGCAAACTCCTAGTGCGCCATATGGATGGCATCCTTCAGGTAAGACGCCGACAATATGGTAAAAATAAATGACTGAATCAAAGCAACAAAGATCTCAAAGGCGCTCATGATAACCACCCCCGTTACAGGCAAAACGGAAATAAAATAACTCTTTAGCATAATGATCAGGGATAAAAACACCAGTATGACAATATGCCCTGCAAGCATATTGGCAAAAAGCCGAACGGCCAAAGAAAAAGGTTTGGCCAGTTGGCCGATAAATTCTATGGGAAGCATAAGGGGAAGTAACCACATAGGCACCCCAGGCGGGACGAAACCTTTAAAATATGCGACAAGCCCATGCTTACGCACACCCACGACTTGGACCGTAAAAAATACCATGAGGGCAAGCGCAGCGGTCACGTTGATATTCGAAGCGGGGGTAAAAGAACCTGGTACAAGACCGAGAAGACTGGAGATCAGGATAAAGAGAAACAAGGTGGCTATAAATGGAAACCAAGGCCTCCCATCTTCACCGAGCACCTTTACCACGAGTTCTTTCATCAAAAAGTCGAAGGTGGCTTCTACTACATTTTGCTTTCCTTTCGGAAAGCGCTTCAGGGTCTGCCCAACCCATGTCAATAAAATGAATATCGTTGCTACAGCAATCCATATCCAAATGACGGCTTGGTTAATCGATAAATCGATCCCGGCAAAGTGAATCTCTACAATCGGGTGGAGTTCAAAGTGATGAAGTGGATCAATTCCTTGAGCGTTCTCTGCCATTCAATGCCTCTATTTTGAAGATAACTCTCTTTTTTTCGCGATACACACAAACGCACTGCTTGCGGAATGGAGCAGAAAAGTAGAATAAACGATTATAAACGTAACGACCACTGACGGCATATTAAGCGCCGTGAAATAAGCTAACGACATGAAAACAAAAGAAACCAAGGTGAGTCTAAGGAAAAAAAACGTGAGAGCGCGTCTCATCTCGGCAGTCGATGACCGAAGCGAATGATTCCTGGCCGTTCTTTGGAGGCTAATACAATAGGCCACGCCAGTAAAAGCCCCGACCAGCAACGAATGTATCACTCTTTTTTTTTCTTTCCTTGTTCAGAAGCAATAAGCTTGAAGATATTGAGAAATCCTGCAGCGGCACCTAAAAAAAAACCGACCAATAATAACCAAGGGCTTGTCCCCAGCCAGATATCGAGCTGATACCCCCCCCAGGCTCCGAGCAAAACAGCAACCACCAACTCGAGTCCGAGATTGGCATATCGGCGAAAAAGCGTCCAGCCGTTATCCTCATTTTTTCCAGACTTCAATATCGCCCGGAGGAAGCCATCCGTATTTTACAAACCGACGAGATATATCATATCCTCTATTTTAGTGTCAATTAATTTATTGCCAATCAGGTTTCCGGATTTGCTGAAGATGGGATTACCACCCCTTGAGGACTTTTCGCAATTTTTCGACATCGTCTTCATCGCACCAAACATAGGCGGAATAGCGCGATTCGAAGCCCATCGCATCGACAGAGTAGAGATTGATCCCTTCTTGGGCGATCCGATCGAGGGTGTCGGCGAGCGCACCGGGCCGGTCTTCTCCTACCAAGTGGAAACAGCTCCCTTCTTCAAAGACCCAGCCTGCGGCTCTCGCAATTTTCCTAAAATGATGAGGTTTGTTGGGGATAGCAATAATTTCAGCATTGCCTCGGCCGGTACCGAAACTCCAGACACACGAGAGGTTGATCTCTTCTTCAGACATTCGCATTGAAAATCGAGCCAGCTGGCCGGGCTTATCCTCCGCATCGATGGCGAAGAAAGTGGCCTTTTCAATATCCATACGCATCCTTATTTAACTACAGTGATGCTGCACCAAGGGGTAACCGCATTATAATAGAACTTGAAAGCAGATTTCTTATGCCGTTTTGGATCGACATATGTGAAAACACCACAAAAAAACAATAAATAGAAAGAAGGTATGGCTCAACAAAGGCGCGGAACGGCGGGAGCATGATCTGGATAAAATTACTATTCAGAAAACCCGATACCATGACAATAATACAACAAAAGATCGAAGTAATTAGCGAGGAAGGGATAAATAACGTTGTGCTTTAATCCGTTTTTTTCTAGCCTCTTTCTGCTTCCTCTTGTGTTTTACCGAGGGCTTCTCGTAAAAACTCCTTCGCTTCAATTCTTTTAGCAAGCCCTCTTTCGCTAGTTGTCTTTTCAGTGCTTTTAATGCTTTTTCAATCTGATTATCGTATACCTTGATCAAATAGCTCCCCTTCTCCCTTATATTCGTTAAATTGAAGCGACTAAAAACCTTTTTAAATGAAGTCGATTCCACACTTTTTCAGGAAATTCCCCTGCGGAGTGTAACAAGACTGGATGGTATCTCTTTTTTAGGACAGTGTCAAGAGAGTGCTTCCAATCGCAAGAAAATTTATGATATACTCCCTCTTTCGATGGTGAGTGTAGCTCAATGGTAGAGCCCTGGTCTGTGGCTCCAGTGGTTGAGGGTTCGATTCCCTTCACTCACCCCAGCACAAGCATATTTCATAAACTCTTGTGAAATCATAGAGGATCACCCATGAAGAAAACGGCCATTAACGAAAAGACGACGGCGCTTTTGGCTTTAGAAGCAAAAATGATTGAAAAAAACACAGAAGTCTATAATTTAGAAAATTATATTCCCGAGATGTTCTCTCAAATTGAAGAAGTGCTCTCCTCCGATCGCCCCGAACGGCTGTTAGATAGTGCCGAACTCAAAACCTTTCAGACCCTTATTTATGAACACACGGGGGGTGAAAGACGTCAGGGTGAAGATCGGAGGAAAATGGAGAGTGAAGCCATTGACCCAAATCGCCGCAATGACGATAGAAGATGGTACGGGGAAAATGATCTGGATTCGACCTCGAAAGACTAAGGTCGGAGACCCTTTAATCACTCTTCCGCAAACAAAGATCCCTTTAACTCCAGCGTTTATTTTAGATTCCTGGTCTGACCGCGCCCATAGCTCAGCTGGATAGAGTACTTGGCTTCGAACCAAGGGGTCGGGGGTTCGAGTCCCTCTGGGCGCATTTCATAAGAATATCGGCTCGACCTGGTTTACGATCTCTCGATCGGCTTTACAATCATTCGACATATAAAAAATGGGGCCAACACGCCCCATTTTTTGTTCCTGCATCGATAGCGATCTCGTTTTTATTTTCCGAGGCTCCGTTCGTAAAGTAACACCAGCCAGGCTTCCTCTTCCGTGATCACACTCCCAACCATCGGCATCATCGCCGTACCGGGTATTCCATCGCGAATCACCCAAAAAAGTTCGCCGTCGGTACGCATGGCGTGAAAGGAAGAGTTGGTAAAGTTCCGAGGTGAAGGGTCGAGACCGGGAGCGGCCAGGCCGTCTCCCCGCCCTTCTTTTCCATGGCAGGTAAAACAAGTGCCTCGTCCCTGATACAAGGCTTTCCCTTTTTCAATATTTTCGGGTGTCAGCGGAAATGGATTTTTTTTACTTTGAATTTCGCTCAGCTTATTGGGAGGGACCCGGGGCTTGCTCAGATCTGCCTCTGCCGCGAAAGACAGGGTCACGACGCATAAAAACAGCGGGCCAATCCAGTAAAGTAGTCTGTTCACAGCATTCACTTTCGATATTTAAGGGATGTCGTGTAGGCTTCTTTCGTAGAGAATTATTAATGCCGCTTCTTCGGAGGTAATCACGCCGGGTGCATACGAGAGCATTCCGCTCCCAGCGCTTCCGTTATGGATCACCCAATTGAATTCGCCATCCGATTTCATTCTCAATCTGGGGTTATGAAAATTCCGAGGTGCCGGGTCAAGTCCCGCCCCTGCAAAACCATCCCCGCGGCCATCCTGACCGTGACAGGTAAAGCAGGTCCCCTTCCCCGTGAACAAGGCCCTGCCCTTCGCGATATTTTCGGGGGTAGCCTCAAAAGGATTTTTCCAACGTCGTGCCTGATCCATCTGGTCGACGGGAACGCGTGGGAGCAGGGGATCCCGTTCTGCTGGGATTGCATGCTTCACTCCAAAAGAGACGACCAACAAAAAGGAAAAGACAATCTTTGCTACACCGATTTTCAAAAAAAGCATAAATTGAGCCCTCAAAACGCCTCCTTATCAGTTTTATGGAGACGGACAATATATCGAGACTTCCGTAATGCTGTCAACCCATTATTTAAGTTGACACCTTTTTACATTGTCCAGTAGAATAACGCGAAATTTTATACAGACGCAATTTTTTATTGAGGAGATTCCCAAGCGCGATGCGTCTTTCCCTATCAATACTCATCTTATTTTCTACTTTATATTCAGGGTGTTTTCGAAAAGCACCTGAGGGAATGGTGGCGATTCCGGCCGGTGAATTTATCATGGGAACGGATCAAGTCGATGACAGCCTGCTTGCGGAGGAAAACGGCATCGTCAAGCCTTGGCTTGTGGATGAAGGTCCGGCCCATAAAGTTTACCTCCCCCGCTATTTTATTGACCGAAACGAAGTCACCAATACCGAGTACGCCGAATTTCTACAAACCACCAATCGCCCCGCCCCGCCCTATTGGGAAAACGGCCGCTATGCCGATGGGAGCGATTTTCTTCCGGTGGTGATGGTGCAATGGGAAGAGGCACAGGATTATTGCAGATCGAAGGGAGGACGACTCCCCACCGAGGCAGAGTGGGAAAAGGCGGCCAAAGGCAACGACGGAAGAGCCTATCCTTGGGAAGGCGATTTCGATGACAATAAGGCAAACGTCGGCGGCCGTACCGGGGACCTCCTGCCCGTGGGAAGCTATCCCGCCGGACAAAGCCCCTTTGGTGCGCTCGACATGATCGGAAACGTCTGGGAATGGACCGCCGACTGGTATCAGCCTTATCCGGGTAGCACCTATCAAAGCGACAAATTTGGTGAACGGCTCAAAGTCATCCGTGGAAATTCCTGGTCCTCCATCGGCCACTTCCCTCCCGAGGTCCATCACGACATATTACGGTACCACTCTACCACCACCTTTAGGCTTTTTGCCCCGCCGAACGCAACGATAACCGATGTCGGCTTTCGATGTATTCGACCCGCTTAAGGGTGACGGAAAACCTTGGTTGAATGACTCTATATCTTCACACGCACGGCCCTAACCCTACTCCCCAAAATAGATCGCTAGTGACCCCTATTGTCAGAACCCTTCCCTTAAATAGGCTCACGCCCGCCGGTGTTTTTCGACGAAGTCGATGGAAGGGGCAAGGCTTTTTTCTCGATGGGTCAATGGGCGGCTGGTTTGACGGCGATTATTCACTCATTGGCGGCGCGCCTTTTGGGAGTTTTAGAAGTAAAGGAAAATTCTCCCGCTTCGACTATCGACTTCAAAACAAGGAACAAAACTGGTCACATCAGGACAAGCCTATCGCTTGCCTTCAGTCCTGGCTTACACGCTTTCAAATGACCCAGGATTGCGCCTTGGCCAAGGCGGACATCCCCTTTCTTCATGGGGGCCTGGTCGGCTTCTTTAGTTACGAACTGGCCCATCAGTTTGAAAAACTCCCCCGACCCTCGGAAGCACTTCACGATGTCCCGGACATCAACCTGCTTTTTTTAAATTTTTTTATCGTCATCGATCACCGCAAAGACACACTCCATATTGTCTACAATCCGATTCCGGAAATACGTATGGGAAGGGACGAAAAAGAGGTACGGCGAGACGGATTGGAAAAGATTGACGCGCTTGAAAAACGATTGTCGGAAAATGCACCGCCCGAAAGCGATTTCGTCTCCGCGCCCCTCTTTAAATTAACATCGGACTGTTCCGAGGAAACCTATATCAAAAGGGTGCGACAAGCCAAGTACTCTATTGCAAAAGGCGACATCTTCCAAGCCAATCTCTCACACCGCTTTTCGACACCTTCCAACCTCCAATCGCTCTTTGAGATTTACCAAGGCTTGTGCAAGGTCAATCCCTCCCCCTTTGCCGCTTATCTCGAAATGGGAGAGATTCAAATCGCTTCCGGCTCCCCCGAACGACTCGTTCGCGTCAAAAATAACGCGAAGGGCACCATCGTGGAAACACGCCCCATCGCCGGGACCAAACCCCGAGGCAAAGATGCAGACGAAGACGAACAACTAATTCAATCCCTCTACGGCAGCGAAAAAGAACGGGCCGAACACCTCATGCTTGTCGATTTAGAGCGCAACGATCTGGGGAAAATCTGCGAATACGGCAGCGTCCGCGTCGATGCCATGATGGCCTTAGAGCGCTACTCCCATGTCTCCCACTTGGTCTCGAACATCCAAGGGAAGCTCCGCCCCGGCCTCTCGCCCCTTCAGGTTTTGCAGGCGGTCTTTCCGGGCGGAACCATCACCGGCACGCCAAAGATCCGTTGCATGGAGATCATTAGCGAACTCGAGCAACGCGCACGGGGAATCTACACTGGGGCAATCGGTTACATCGGATTTGACGGTGAAATGGATTTAAACATCGCCATTCGAACTGGCGTGCAAAGTCGAGGGGAACTGTCATTTCAAGTGGGGGCGGGCATCGTCGCCGACTCGGACCCTGCTTTGGAATACCAGGAAACCCTGCACAAGGCCGCCGCTTTTATCGAAGTCCTCAAATCGGTGAACGAAACCCATTCGGCGCGGTCGTAAACGAAGGCCATGTGGATTTATTTAAATGGAAAAATGGTTTTGGAAGCGGAGGCCAAAGTCTCCGTCCTCGATCAGGGTTTTCTTTACGGCGATGGCCTCTTTGAAACTTTTCGCGCCTATTCCGGAAAAATTTTCGCCCTGCCGCTCCACCTCAATCGCCTCGCCGTCTCCGCAAAAAAGATTCATATTGCGATCCCTTCCCCTCCCCTGCTCGCAAAGCGCTTAAATGAAACCCTAGAGCGCAATCGGCTCAAAGACGCCATCCTCCGTCTCACGTTGACGCGCGGCCAAAGCTTCAGCGGCCTGCGTCCGGACCTCTGCGGTGCGCCCACCCTCGTCATCACCGCACGGCCTTTTACGGGCTATGATGCGCTCTATGCCAAAGGGGCCTCCGCAACCCTCAGCGCCTATCGCAGAGTCTCTTCCCGCGTCGGAGAGCCCTGCATGAAAACGCTTAACTTTATGGACAACATCTTAGCGCGGCTCGAAGCCCAACGCGCCGAGGTCTTTGAGGCCCTCTTCCTCAACAGCGAGGGCTTTCTCGCCGAAGGCAGCATCAGCAATCTCTTTTGGATCAAAAATGGGCAGGTGCAAACCCCGACCCTGACGACACCCATATTAAACGGGATCACGCGGGAGATTTTGATTGTGGAGTCAAAAAAACAGGGTATTCAGGTTGAAGAAGGGCTGTTCCCACTGGAAGATCTTCTAAACGCCGACGAGGCCTTTTTGACCAACACCGCATTTGAAGTCATGCCCTTAACGGCGGTCGATGGCAAAAACATCGGCGCAGGCCAACCTGGGGCGATGACCCAACACTGTCATGAAATCTTTAGCGATGCTGTGAAATCAATGAAAACATAGGACACCGAGCATTACGGGCGGCACTTTAAACCGCCGACCGGCGACCGTCTTTTTTGAACAAGGACTCAGGGCGGATTTCAGAGGAGAGATATTTGAATGTCCCGTCCGGGAGCGTGGGGATGAGAAACATACGTTTCTTCGGAAAGGCGTGCGGCGGATTCGGAACGTACCAAGCAATCAAAGACTGAGTCGATACCCTTGAAGAACCTTGTCATATGAATCGAATATCAATAGTCTAAGCCAAGCCTGACCCTGTTTTAAAAATCCAAAGCTGGCCGTAAATGCATCTTAAAAACTTCAGTTTTGTGAGGGTATGAAATTTGACGATAACGAAAAGTTTTTGAGGGCAAGGGTAACAGCTACAATATCTCTCATCGAATAATATTTAGATGTGAAGATTTCTGGAAAATTATATTAAAGGGTTAGTACTGTCTCTAATCCTGTCTCCGTTTTTCATTGCTTGCTCTGCCTCAACTAATGGTTCTAACCAAGATAACAACTCGTTAAAATCGACATCTCTTGGCAGGGGGTTATTGTCAACAAATTGGCCATAACAAGTAGCAGAAAGCAACATCTCACAAGTTCTTCTCGGAAAGTTTGCTATCCGACAGACTGATCTTTCCCCAACAATTTGGACAGTGAGTTAAGCCACATTTTGTATTTTTTCCCATTCCGATTTATATTTCGTTGGGGATGGATACCCGTTTGTTGAATGGCGTCTTCTGCGA
>Ga0326597_10002818_pt1 | contig 25762 bp, 20 predicted proteins | sample RVTome_12_FD_203789 | JGI IMG/M metagenome (GOLD analysis project Ga0326597, IMG submission 203789) | Soil microbial communities from uranium-contaminated site in the Upper Colorado River Basin, Wyoming, United States - RVT100D185 | ecosystem: Environmental > Terrestrial > Soil > Contaminated >... | reverse complement strand
GTTCGACGCCAGCATCCGAGGTAAGAGCCGTATGCGTTAGTAGCGCCCGTACGGATCTGCGCGGGGGGCGGTCAGCGATGGCCGTCCCTACCGCGACCGGCCCCCCCCGGCCCCCCGTCGTCCCGGCCCCCGCCGTCCCATGTATCCAGAGTACTGTGGCGGGCGCCCGACTGTCTAGTTATTTGTAGGACACTACACCAGTGTGCCTCAAATTGCTTACTGCGGTGGTGTGATTCTATCGCTGGAAGCGGGCGTGGCTCCCATCGCGATCCTTACAGATAGGCCGACCGCCTGACCGTCCAGCAAAAGCCGTCGATACTACTTCAAACTCAGTCCCGGCACCATTCACACCGATCAGCCTGATCCCGCCGGGAACCCTGGAAGCAGGGACGGCACGTCCGCCCGGTACCTTCCACCTTCGGCCAAGAGTAATCTTTTCCGCATCTTTAGGTGACGAGTCCCGCTGGCGGTCTTTATAATACAACTGCAACCCCCTTCCGGCCGGGGGGTGAGTCTGGCCGAACCGAAAAGGAGACCGTTCCAGCATGGCACAGGGAGCACAGGCACGAACCCCGGGTACGGCGCCACCCAATCAACGCTACGGCGCATTGGCATTGGCGCTGCAGGAGTCGATGACAGTCATCGTCAGGTTGCGCAGCAACCGGCAGGCGGTCAGCGACGCGGCCAGCTTCCGAAACCATATCCGCCAGGCGCTGCGAATGGCGGAACAGGAAGCCCGCAAGGCCGGCTACGCGGGCGAAGACATTCGTCTCGGCATCTTTGCCGTGGTCGCCTTTCTGGATGAGTCGATCCTGAACTCGCGGAATCCTCTGTTCTCCGACTGGCCCCGCCAGCCGTTGCAGGAAGAGCTGTTCGGCCATCACGTCGCCGGCGAAGTCTTCTTCCAGGAGTTGCAGCAACTGCTGCAGCGCGACGATTCCGACAGTCTCGCCGACGTTCTTGAGGTGTACCAGCTTAGCCTGCTGCTCGGGTTCCGCGGCCGCTACAGCGTCGCGGGTCAGGGTGAACTCCAGGCAATGATGTCGGCCGTGGCCGAGAAGATCCGGCGGATCCGGGGCGGCTTTGGTGACCTTTCGCCCAATTGGAAGCTACCCCAACAGGGCGCCATCATCCGCCGCGATCCCTGGTTCCGGCGCCTCGTGTTCATCGCCGCCGGCTGTTTTTTGCTGGCCTTGAGCCTGTTTATTGTCTACAAGCTGACGCTGCGTTCGGGCATCTCCGATATCGAATCGCGGGTCACGATGACCAAACGCTAGAGGGATCTTCATGGGCAGACAAACGAAGTTTTTCGTCATCTCCAGCCTCGGGATCGCTCTCTCGGCGGGCTTGATCCTATGGCTGGGGAGCGCGCTCAAGCTGGCCGGCACGAACCTGCTGATCTTCCGCATCGGCATGGGCATCATCATGATCCTGGTCCTGGCGATCGTGATGTGGCTGATGGACCGGGCAGGCAAGCTGGGTACGAAGCAGAAGAAGAAGCAGGGCGGCGGTGGTGCGGCTGCCGCGGGCGCGGGGGATGGAGAAGAGATCGACCGGCTGGTGAAGGCGGCCAACGCCCGTCTCACCTCCTCGGGCGTTGCCGGCGGAAAGGCACAACTCGATTCGCTGCCCGCGATCGTGTTCCTGGGACCCAGCGGTTCCATCAAGACCACCTCGATCGTCCACTGCGGTCTCGATCCCGAATTGCTGGCCGGCCAGGTCTATCAGGGAGATGCGATCGCCCCGACCTCCGAGGTCAATCTCTGGTACACCCGTGGCACGGTTTTCGTGGAAGCGGCCGGCAAACTGGCCGGCGACGAATCGGCCTGGACGCGCCTGGTCCGCAAGCTGCAGCCGGGCCGTTTCGGCGCGGCTCTCGGCCGCGGCGGGCAGGCTCCGCGCGTCGCCGTGGTCTGCTTCGATTGCGAGGAGTTCGCCAAGCAAGGCGCCGGCGATGCCACCGGTTCGATGGCGCGGCAGATCCGGCAGCGGCTCGGCGAACTGGCCAAGACACTGGGCTCACAGGTACCCGTCTACGTCCTGTTTACGAAAGCCGACCGGATCCCCTTCTTCTCCGAATACGTCCAGAACTTCACCGCCGACGAAGCCGTGCAGGTGTTTGGCGTCACGCTGCCGTTCACGCCCGAGACCAGCGAGGGCGTCTACGCGGAACGCGAGACGCGCCGCCTGAGCGAGGTCTTCCACGAACTGTTCCTGTCGCTGGCCGACAAGCGCCTGCAGTTCCTGCCGCGCGAGCACCGGCAGGAAAATGTGCCCGGCGTCTACGAGTTTCCCCGGGAGTTCCGCAAGCTGCGTTCGCTGGTGGTGCCATTCCTGGTTGAGGTGTGCAAGCCCAGCGAGTTGCAGGTGAGCCCGCTGCTGCGCGGCTTCTACTTCAGCGGTGTGCGCGCGGTAATCGTGCAGGAACCAACGGTGCAGATGCGCCAGGAAACACGCCGCGAGGGCGAAAAGTTGTCGCTCGAAGCGACCAGCATATTCAACCCGAGGCAGCAGGCCACGCAACAGGAAGGTGGCGGCGGCTACGCCGCTGCGCCCAGAACTCAGAAAGTCCCACAGTGGATGTTTCTGAGCCGTCTGTTCAGCGATGTAATCACCGCCGACCAGGCGGCGATGAGCGCTTCCGGCGGCGGCGTGAAGGTAAACAAGCTGCGACGGCTGCTATTGGCTTCGGCCGCCCTGCTGTTCCTGATCTGCTCGGTCGCCTTCACGGTTTCGTTCTTCGGCAACAGGAACCTGCAGTCCAATATCCGTGATGCCGCCACCGCGATCAGCGTACCGCCCGGCGGCGCCGGCGTGGCGGCTCTTCCATCCATCGACAGCCTCCGCCGCCTGGAAGCGCTGCGCGAGCAACTCGCAACGTTGATCGATTACGAGCGCAACGGCGTGCCATGGCGGCTGCGCTGGGGTCTGTATTCGAACCTCTATCCGTTGGCCCGCGCGACCTATTTCGACGCTTTCCGGCGGCTGATGTTTGGCGAGGCACAAAACGCCGTGTACGCCAATCTGCAGTCGCTGCCGGCGACTCCCGGCCCAACCGGCGAGTACAGCCCGGCTTATAACCGGCTTCGCGCCTACCTGATCACGACGCTCTATCCGCATAAGAGCCAAGCGGACGTCCTCAGTCCAGTGCTGATGGCCGACTGGCTGAAGGGTCGCAAGCTCGACGATCAACGCGACACCCTGGCCCGCACGCAGTTCGATTTCTACGCCACGGAACTGTTGGCAGGGAATCCTTATGACCTGAAGGCCGACTCGGACACGGTCGCCCGTACGCGGCAGTACCTCAACAGCTTCGCCGGCATCGAGCGCATCTATCAGATCCTGCTGAACGAAGCGGGTAAGAAAACCAAGCCGGTGCAGTTCAACCGGATGTTCCCGGGTTCCATCAAGACGGTCGTGAATAACTACGAGGTGCCGGGCGCATTCACCAAGGACGGCTGGAAGTTCATGGAGGACTTCCTGAAGAATGTCGACAAGTACGTCGGTGGCGACATCTGGGTGCTTTGCGGCGAATCGCCCATGGAGCCTGGCAAGGCGTGTCCTTCGGCGCAGGTGAGTCCGGAACTGCTGGCACAACTGCGCGCGCGCTACCAGAAGGATTACATCGAACACTGGCGCGCCTACATCAGGGCCGGCCGGGTGCAGCGCTACTCGGACATTAAGGACGCGACCGAGAAACTTCTCGACATGACCGGCAACCAGACGCCTCTCATGGCGATGCTCTCTTTGTGCGCCAAGAATACCGATGTCACCTCGGAGGTGAATCCCGACTCGGCCAAGGCTGTCAAAGAGGCCTTCCAGCCCGTGGCCCGCGTGATGCCGCCTGAGAGTGGAGACGTGCTGATCGTCAAGGAGAACCGCGACTACGTCACGTCGCTGCAAAGCCTGCAAAGCTCGCTTGAGCAGGTGCCGAACAACCCAGGGTCCGGCGATCCGGCCGTTTCCACAGCGCGGAACATGGCGACTAACGCCACGGGAGTCACGCGCAGTATCGCTCTTGACTTCCGTCCCGACCGCGAAGGCAAGATGGACTCGGCCGTCAGCGCCTTCCTGCAAGCGCCGATTCTGTACGTGGACCCGTTCCTGCGCAACGTGGACGTGGCCGTGCTGAATCGCGGCGGCGCGGCTTTCTGCGGGCCGTACAAGGCGCTGATGGCGAAGTACCCGTTCAATCCGACGTCGAACACGGAGGCGTCGCTGGCCGAGTTCAACGACATGTTCGCGCCGGGAACGGGCAAGATGTGGCAGTTCCTCCAGGACCCGCTCAGCAAGGTATTGGAAGAGCGCAACGGGGTCTATGCGCCCAAGGCCAACATCGACGTCACGGTGAACCCGAGCTTCCTGCGCTTCTTGAACAACATGGTTCAGCTCTCCAAGGGCGTCTACCCGCAGCAGGGAGGCAACCCGAGCCTGTCCTACACGCTGCGGCCCGTTCTGATCGATCCGGTTATCGCGGCGACGCTGTCCATCGACGGCAGCACGGCGAAATTCGCCGGTTCGGGCGGCAAGCCGGCGAACTTCATCTGGCCGGGATCGGGGGTGGCCAAGGTGTCGGGCAGCATGGGCGGTCCGGAGCTGGACCTGTTGAGCTATCGGGGGACCTGGGCGGTGTTCCGCCTGTTCCACGAAGCCGAGAACTGGCGCTCCACCGGCAACACCTACGCCGGCGAGTGGGCGCTCTACACGGGCGGCAAGAAGGACCAGCCGGTGATGGTGAACGGCAGGCAGGTAAAGGTGCCCTTCGAGATCAATCTCGGCAGCGCGCCTCCTGTGTTTCAGAAGGGCTACTTTACGGGCCTGGTCTGCCAGCCCGTGGTCGCGAGCGCGAAGTAGCACACCGGCTACGTCGTGTCCCTCGGCTCGTAACGTTCGACGCGAATCTTTGCCTCGTGCTTGAGGGCCTGGGCAAGGTCGTAGGCGGCCTGCATCCCTACCCAGGTTTCGGGAGTGCTGCCGAAGGCCTTCGACAAACGGATGGCCATCTCCGGGGAGATTCCGGCTTTCTCGTTAACGACATTGTTCAACGCTTGCCGCGTCACGCCGAGAACCCTGGCGGCCGCGGTGACGCTTAAGCCGAGAGGCTCAAGACAATCATGGCGGACAATGCGACCGGGATGCACGGGACTCTTCATAGGCATTGTCATTTCTCCGATCAGTGATAGTCAACCAGTTCAACATCACAGGCATTGCCATCCTCGAACCGGAAAATGATCCGCCAATTCGCACGGACGGTCACCGCCCAGTACCCCTTACGGTCGCCTTTCAGTGCATGCAGTCGATACCGGGGAAGATCAAGAGCTTGGGGCGTCGCCGCCGTATCGAGAACGGTGATGATTCTTTCAATCGTGTCCACCAGATCGGGGCGTATTCCACTCCGATCGCCTTTCTCATAGAGCCTCTTCAAGCCGCGATGCTCAAGGCTCCGGATCACCTACTTACTGTAACCTGACAACTGTCGCTTGTCAAGCCGTGAGGGCGTTCTTCGATGATCAACCTCAAGAAATGAGCAGGGCCGGGAAACTGGGGCCGGAGGGCGGCGGAGGCCACTTCCCGTAGCCTGGAAGTCTTTGCCGTTTGCCGTTCCATTCGGGATTCACCAGCCGATCCGATTGTTTCTCTCCGGCGCCGCGAGGCGGGAGAGCGGTTGACTGAAACGGAGGTGATGCTGGCGCAAGCCCGCAGCGACTCCACGCCTTATGGCGGCGGACACGGCTTCTGGTCCCGTGAGCCGGGCAAATCACGGGGAATCACGCGTGGGGGGAAACTGGGGCCGTTTCTCCCCACGTGTTAGCGGTCATGCGGCGCCCAAGCTGATCACTGCTTGTGTGCAGTGGCCTTCTCGTAGAATCGTTGGTACTTGGCACACAGCCGGTCGGGCAGGTATGGCTGCCCATGCTTCTTTCGGTACAGGTCACAAAATGTCTGCGGCGAGACGATTCGAATCCCTTTCGGAAGCGCAAGATGCGTGTCTTCAGGCAGGAGGTTCAACAGGATGGTGTCCACCCGCTGCCGGACGAGTTCATCGACTAAGACCTGCGATCGCAGCGGAAAACACCCCAGAGCTGGTGCGATCCATTTGATGTAGCGTTCTGCGCCGTCCCGGTGTTCTATGCGTAGCACGGCAAAGCGCAGAATCTTTCCAGCGTCTACCTTTTCAACTGTGTCGTCGGCGAGCACAGATCAGTCCCCGTACTGGTCGACCATCTGGTCACGTCCAGGGATGGAGGATGGCAGATTGTACTGGGGCCACGCTACGCCAAGATCCGTCTGCCCGGCATACTGGATGTGAGTCTGTGTGTCGTTCAGGTAGAAGTAGTAGTCTCTGGTCGTTGCGAAGCGGTCTTCGTCCGGGTGTAGTGGATGAATCGCAAGAAAACTGCGATTCGGTAATCGCGTGATGCGAACGATATCCTCAAGGTGTTTCCCATCGGAATACCAGAGTTCTTCACGCTGCTCAGCGTAAAACGCCCGCTGCATCGGCTGGACCTGAGCCTGAAGCGGTGAAAGCAACTGCGCGACGGCGATCAGCGTAGACGCGATAGCGGATGGTAACCGCATTCTCCTCGTAAGTCCTTTGTTACGGACAGAACGCATGGACGGCGTAGTTCTCGCAGGTGGCCTGATTCATGCATTGGGACGCGACGTTGCCCGATTCCCAATCGCGATGCCATCACGCACAATATGGCACATTTCCACAGAGGCAGTATCGTATGCATTTGGATCACTCCTTTGCTCGTGTTCAGTTCTGGGCTGCCGGGATCTGAGATCGTACGATCTTGATTGCGGGCTTGACGTGATCGATCACGTGTCCCCGCACCTTGCGTGCAAGCTCGAAGCCCCCGGGAACAGCATGGCGGAAAACCTACGTACTGGCCATGTGGTGTCCCACAGGGCGCGAAGAGCGCGTTTTCCGGGGGCGATGCGGTAGGTTGATGCCAGTCCTGCGTTGGAGCGCGCCACGCCCCGGGGGCGCCAGCCTTATATCCGTTTGGATATACTTGAATGGTGAAGCCCGTGCGATTCCTCGGCAACTCGCTCCAGTGCCTGCGAGACTTTCCCGAGGATGCGCGGCACGATGCGGGCTACCAGTTGGACAAGGTGCAGCGCGGAGAACGGCCTGACGACTTCAAACCGATGCCCGTGGTCGGCAAGGGTGTCGAGGAGATTCGCGTGGCGGACGAGAGCGGCGCCTACAGAGTGGTCTAGGTGGCCCGGCGCGCGGAGGCCGTCTACGTGTTGCACGCTTTCCAAAAGAAGACACAAGCGACTTCGCGGCGCGACATCGATATCGCCAGGAAACGGTTCGCGCAACTGCCAGGAGGTGGGAAATGAGGAAACTGGAGAGCTACGCCAGCGTCTGGGATGCGATTGCGGACACGCCCGGGCAGGCGGCCAACCTGCGGGCGCGGGCCGAGTTGATGCGGCAGATTGCGGCTTTCGTGAAGAAGCAGGGCTGGACTCAGGTCGAGGCGGCGCAACACTGCGGGGTGACCCAGCCGCGGATCAATGACCTGCTTCGCGGCCGGGTTTCGCGCTTCTCACTGGACGCTCTGGTGAACATCTCCACTGCGCTGGGCTGCCGCGTGCGGGTCGATCTCGAAGCTGCCTGAGACACGCTACGCCCACCGGCCTCGGGATCCTTCCGGCGATCCGCTGGTTTCAACGGAAGGCGGCAGCCTTCCATGGGTGGCACGAGCCGGATGAGTCGAGAGATTCACGTCCGGATCTGTGAGAGGCTCGGGGTGAAATTCCTCGGGCCTACTCGGCTTGTGTACCAGGTGCATGGCGGACAACGCGGCCGGGATACACGGGTCTCTTCATGGGCATGGTCGATGATCCAACCTCAAGAAGTGAGCCGTTCGTTTCCAGTTAATTCAAACCCGCCTACCGCTTCACCCACACCGGGCTCGACCAGGCCATGCGGCCGTCCTGTTGCTCGGCGCGGACGTAGTAGTAGTGCTCTCCCGCCGGCAGCGATTCATTGTCGCGATAGCGCAGGGTATACGTTTCGCCGGCCGGCTCGGCGGTGAATACGTAGCGGTTGTCGCGGATTACGACGACCTGCTTGAGCGGGCCGGTGCCCTGGATGTTCGCCGTGATGTCGGGTTGGCCCGAGCCGCTGGTGATGTCGCCCTGTAGCGACTCCTTGCCGTCCACCGTGAGCCGGTAATCCAGGATGATATTCGAGGTCGCCGCATAAGAATGGCGGGCGCGCATGGCATCGACCAGCGCCTCTCGCGACGGCCCTTCGGCAAGGATGCAGGAGTACGAGGTGTGCGTGGAGACGTGGTCGGAACTCGCCTGCGTCCCCAGCTTGTAGCCTCTCGCCCATGCGTTCCATACAAAGCCGAGCGGCCGGTAGCCACCGGCGTGCGTTTCCGTGCGCTTCCCGGTGGGCGAAAGCGGCGCGCCCTCATGTTCGGCCGAGGTGCGGGCGCCCTGGAAGATCTCGACCAGCGGTTCGAGCGCGGGGTCGTTATCGCGCCAGTCAGTGCCCATGTTGGTATGCGAGGTGTGCGACATGGCGATGCCGTTGTACTGGCGCAGATAGGGGTACAGGCGCGGTCCTGTGCTGGCCTTGCGTTCCTCCGGTGTGATCGGCAGGATGGGGACTCCGCGCTTGGTGAACACCAGGTTGCGATGGCCATTCGGATAGCCGAGGCTGCGCTCGGTGCCGTACAAAGCCGTGAAGAAGCCGGGCACGTTGAACATGTCGGCCGACTTGTCGATGCGCCACCAGGTGTAGGTCTGTTCGCCCGACTGGTGATCGGTCACGACGAAAAAGTCGAGGTTGGCCGCATCCATCGCGTAGCGGTAGGCATCCCACAGGCTGCCGTCACCGGCGCCGTCGAGCGAGATGTCGGTATGGCGGTGCATGTCGCCGCGGTAGATGTGGTAGGTCTTGCCGCCGGCCTGAATCGGCTTGGCACGGATGGCGGCCAGTTGCTCCCGCTCGCGGGGTTCGGACGGTAACCCGGCCGGCGGCTCGTCGGGCCGCGCGGCGAGGTCCGCTTTCGGCTCCGCGCCGGTCCGCAAACGGGTGACGTGGATGTCGTTATTGCGCGGCGAATGCCCGAAGTTCGGCCCGCCCCAGAAGCGCTGGTCCGTCACCCAGGCGGCATACACATTGCCGTCGGGCGAGGCCGCCAGTTGCACTTCGCCTTCGTTGCGGCCGATCGACTCGGGGATCAGGAACAGTTCCGACCAACGGTTGCCGCTGAAATAGGTTGCCGTCACTTCCCACTTGCCGCCTGCCGCCCAGAGCGAGGTGGGCAGCGTCGACGAGGTGCGCGGGCGAGCGAACAGCCACACCCGGCCGCCTGAATCCACTGCCAGGCGCGGTGTCTGGAAGTAACGCTTGTAGCCGTAGGGCACGACCTCTTCGGGCTGCCGCAGCGGCGTCATCCAGCGCTTGCCAGCGTAGACCGCGACGCGGATCGTTCGCGCTTCGTAAATGCCGGTGCCGCCAGTGAGCAGGAAGCCCGTGTCCTTGGCCCAGTTCTCCGGACCCTCGTCCCAGGCCATCCAAAGCCGGTCCTGCCGGTCCACCGCCAGCGACGGGTGAGCGTGGATGCGGTTGGTCGAGGTGACCGGGATCAGCGGATCCGGCTTGCCGTTGCGCACCGGGCGCAGGTAAATGTTGTAGCTACCGGTGGCGTAGCCGTCCCAGGCCACGTACACCGTTCCGTCGCTCGCTGCCGCCACCGCGGGCGACCAGTCGTTGGCCCGCACATGGCGCTCCGGGTCACTCAAGTTCAGCTCAGGGCCCCACGCGCCGTTCGCCCAGCTCCGTAGGTAGATATCGCCGTGGGCGCCGCGCCAGCTCTGCCACGCCAGATGAAAGCGGCCCTGTGCGTCGGAGGTCAACCGGTGAAACAGGTTGTTGCCGCTACCCGAAGTCACCGTTGCGACCGGCCCGAACTTCGACCCATCCCAGATGCGCGCTTTCAGGTGCCAGTCGCTTCCCACGTGCTCCGACCAGACCACCATCGTGCGGCCCGATGCCGATGCGACCGCGGTGCCGAACAGGTCGCCGGGCTTCTCGGTCACCGTCATGCGTTCGCCCCAGCCCGATGCCGTCCGCGGCCTTAGGTAGACCTCTTCGGCTTTGTCACGGAAGGCCTGCCAGGCGAGCCAGACCCGGTCGCCATCGGCCGCGACGGACGGGTAGTCGTCTTCGTGCTCCGCGCCGCTGGCCTTTTCGATTACCGGCGTGCGGTATACCTCGACCAGCGCGCCGAGTGGAAATATGCCGCCCTCGGCGGGCACGTTGTCAGGCCGGAAGGAGAACTCGCCCTTCGGGACCTTGATCCGCAGCTCGGCATCGGCCGGCGCGCGGAAGTAGATGGTCACGCCGGTGGGCGAGACGGGCGTCGGTTCCGGCTGCGGTTTCTCGTTCGGATGCATGCCGCCGGAGAACTTGCCCCAAGCCACCGTCGAGCATTCCCAGGCGTTGCCGGGCAGAATCTTCGCTTCCTCGGTAAAGTGATGGCCGGCAATGCGTTCGATGGCGCCGGTTGAGATCGAAGCCGAGCCGTCCCATTTCGCGGGTTCCGGATCCTTGGATCCGAAGATCAGCGTGACCGCCTGGAGTTCGCCCGCCGGGGGCGCCGGCTGTGGGCGCATAATTTGCCCTTTCGTCACCGAGGTCTTCACGAAGAGGCCCGCCGCCAGAAGCAGCCCCAGAACGGAACCAGTCAGAATTGTGCGCCGCATCTTGCGCACGGTTATATCACATTAAGAACGTTGTATGCTGGTCGTGATGGGTACGACTCTTCTGGTTTCAGAAGAAGAATATCTCCGATCCAGCTACTCACCCGACTGCGACTTCGAGGCCGGGCAGGTCGTGGAACGCCATGTGGGCGAGCGCGAGCACAGCATCCTTCAACGGGAATTGGTCTTCTTCTTCCGTGGCCTCTCCGCCGCCACGGGTCTTCAGGTCTTTCCGGAGCAACGCATCAAGGTTGGCGAGGCACAGTATCGCGTGCCGGATGTCTGTGTCTATCGCAAGCCAGCGCCCCGGGACAAAGTCTTCACAAGACCGCCTCTGCTCGTGATCGAGATCCTGTCGGGTGAGGATCGGATGAGTCGAGTGAGGCGTAAGATCGACGAGTATCTGCGCTTCGGAGTGACCTACGTTTGGGTGATCGATCCCGAGGCGCGCCGCGCCGACGTCTACACCGCGGACCGGATCTATGAAGCGCGGGAGCGGGTTCTGCGAATCGATGACCCCATGGTGGAGGTTCCGCTCGATCCGATTTTCCAGGCGCTCGACGAATAGACTCTTCGGCCGAAAAACAGTGGTCGGCGCGATCCAGTTCCAGGGTCCGTTTGCGCCCAAGCCGCGCCCTTTGCGCTTCTGGCTTGGAACCTCTACTCAGCGGAACACGATTACGATCTGGACCGGATCTACGCAGACCTGAAGCGCCAGGAGGCGAGCAGCCGGCTGCACCGGGCCCGCCGCGATCCGGTTTCTCGCGCTTAGAAGCGTCCTCAGTGACGTTAGTTGGGCGCTCCCAACCTGGGCCATCGTGCCAAGTCAGTTGATTTATTCAAAAGATCATTGTGGCGGGCCGCTCTTCTCCAAAAAAATGTAGCAGCGGCGCTTCGTTGATTCCACCTCAGCTCCATAACTGCCTTGAATCACATCGACATACGATTTGGCTATCCACTTGCACATGCTTCGGCAGCAGCTCAGCGATTCCCGGATAAGCGCCCTCGGTGGGTGCTTATTACAGGCTGGCTTCCCATCCGGAGTTCCGGATCTCTCCTGAAGTCCTGACCTGTGCGCTGATTCATGGTTGAAAGCTCGCGGTTTGAGAGGAACGGCGGGCAGACGAAGAGGGATCCTTTCATGCCTAGACTCAGGATGCTTCTCCCAGCATTGCTCGTAGCAATGTTGCCGGGAGGATTATATGCCCAGATCTCTGACGGAAATATCGTGGGAGCTGTCTTCGACCAGACAGGCGCGGCCGTGGCCCGGGCTACGGTGGAGTTGGACAACCCCGCAACCGGGGTCAAGATAACCCGCACCACCGACAACGCTGGCTTCTACCGGTTCAACAACGTCCCGGTCGGGAGCTACAATGTCACTGCGTCCGCCACGGGATTTGGGAAGAAAACACTAGAAAACGTGCGGGTTGAACTGAACCGCTCGACCACGGTCAACGTGACCTTGGAAGTTTCGCAGGTCGCCACCCAGATTGAAGTGAAAGAATCGGCGGCGGTTATCGACACGACGACAGCCACAATCGGCGCATCCTTCGATCAGCAGCAGGCGATGCGGCTGCCGGCAATGAACCTGACCTCGGGCGTCCTCAATCTGGCGCTGCTGGGCGCCGGAGTGGCTCACAGCGGCGGCTTGGGCCTTGGCGAAGGTCCTTCGGTTGGCGGCCAGCGCCCCCGCCAGAACAACTTCATGATCGAGGGCATCGACAACAACCGCAAGGATGTCACCGGCGCCAATCTGAAGCCTTCCAACGAAGCCGTGCAGGAGTTCTCCATGTTGCAGAACCAGTTCACGGCGGAGTTCGGTCACTCCACCGGCGGCCAGTTCAACACCGTGGTGAAAAGCGGAACCAACAGCCTCCACGGCTCGCTGTATGAGTACTTCCGCAACCGGAACCTGGAGGCAGTCGACGAGAGCTTCAAGCGTTCGGGGATTCTCAGCAATCCGCGCTACGACGACAACCGTTTCGGGGGCACGGCCGGTGGGCCGATCATCAGGAACAAGCTGTTCTACTTCGGCAACTACGAGTACAACCCGGTGGGATTCGCGCAGAACCCCTCGGCTGCCACTCTGACGCCGACGGCCGAAGGCTACGCGATGCTGGGGTCGATCCCGGGAGTCTCGCAGACGAATCTGGATGTGTTGAGGACCTACGCCAAGCCCGCGGCGACCGCGACCGATACAACGTCCGTTGCGGGTGTGAACATCCCGATCGGGGTGCTGCCAGTCGCCTTCCCGGCGTTTCAGAATAACTACAACTGGCTGGCTAGCATCGACTACAACCTCTCCGATCGCGACCAGATCCGCGGCCGCTACATTGAGCAGCGGTTCTCGGGGCTGGATTCCGGGGTGGCGCCCAATCTCGAGGCTTTTGTCCAGCAGCGCACCGTCCGCCAGCGGCTGGTCGCGCTATCGGAGTTTCATCAGTTCTCGGCGACGGTATTCAATGAGTTCCGGGCGGCCTACAGCCGGTACGACGACACGATTCCGGCGGGCGACTTTCAGTATCCCGGCCTGGACGCCTTCCCCAACGTGGAGATCCAACAGGACCTCAACCTCCAGCTCGGTCCGTTCACGAACGCCCCACAGTCCGGGATTCAGAACACCTATCAGCTCGTCAACAACCTGACCTGGCTGAAGGGCCGGCACAGCTTGAAGTTCGGCTTCGACGGGCGGAAGTACATCGCGCCGACCAACTTCATCCAGAGAGTGCGCGGCGATTATAACTACTCCAACCTGGAGCGGTTCCTGCTCGATCTCAACCCGGATGTTCTGGCCGAGCGCAACACCGGAGGCGTTCCCTACGACGGAAACCAGATCGATGCCTACTGGTATGCGCAGGACGAGTTCAAAATGAACTCCCACCTCACACTGACCGCCGGAATCCGGTACGAGTACAAGGGAATCCCGGCCGGCGATAAATTGCAGGCGCTGAATGCGATCTCCGATGTGCCCGGCCTGATTACCTTCGCCGCGCCAAAGGTTCAGAAGACCAATTTCGCGCCGCGCATTGGCTTGGCCTACTCTCCCGGACAGAGCGGCGCTACGGTGATTCGCGCCGGCTTCGGGATGGCCTACGACGTCTACTTCGACAACTTCGGAACCCTTTCCAAGCCGGTTCAGTTGGAGAACACCGTGATTGTCGACCCGGCGGCGAATATTCCCGACTTCCTGAAGAACGGAGGTATTCGCACTGACCAGCGCCCGGACCAAATCGACCAGGAAACGGCCCGCGCCTTCACCTCGACGTTTATTCCGGATCAGCGGCTGCCGTACTCGCTCCAGTGGAACGTCGGCGTTCAGCGGGTGTTCAAGAACGACTACACGCTCGACGTCCGGTACCTGGGAACCCGCGGCGTCCGGTTGTTCGTGCAGGACCGGCCGAACATCATCGCTCGCGTGACTCCCAACCGCAGCCTGCCCACGTACCTGCAAGCTCCATCGCAGGCGGAACTTAACGGTCTCCCGTTAACGCTCAACGATCTGAGGGCTGGCTCGAATATCAAGCCCGAGTATCTGAATGCAGGCTTCCAGAGCCCGATTACCGCTTTCCGGAACATCGGCAACTCGATCTACCATGGCTTGGCCACCGAGATCAGCCGCCGCTTCTCCAACGGTCTGTTGTTCCGCGGTTCCTACACCTGGAGCCACGCCATTGACGACAGCACGGCGGACCTGTTCTCGACCCTGGTCTCCCCACGCCGGGCGCAGGATTTCCAGAACTACCAGGCGGAACGGGGGACCTCGTTTCTCGACCGGCGGCACCGGTTCGTCTTCACCTGGGTCTACGACTCGCAGTGGTTCAAGGGAAGCGGCAACTGGATGGCCAAGAACCTGCTTGGCAACTGGAACTTCGCCGGTACCTATACGAAGGAGAGCCCGCAGTTCGCCACGGTTCAGAGCGGGACAGACTCCAACCTGAATGGGGACTCGGCTGGTGACCGCACGATCATCAACACGGCTGGTGCCGACAAGACCGGCTCGGATGTCAGCGCCTTGACGAACAGCGCAGGCCAGACAGTCGCTTACCTGGCTTTGAATCCCAATGCCCGCTATATCAAGGCCGGCCAGGGAGCCTACGCCAACGGCGGCAAGATCACGCTGCCGCTGCGGCCAATCAACAACTTCGACCTGACGCTCGGCAAGAGATTCAACATTACCGAGCACAAGTCGTTTGAAATCAACTGGTCGCTGGTGAACGCCTTCAATCACCCGCAGTACACGGCGGGCAGCATCAACACGGTGTTCCCATTTGATTCGACCCAGACCCGCAACCACCTGATTCCCGGCAATGCGCTGTTCAACGATCCGACCCAGGTCTACGACAGCCATTCCCGCATCATGTTCCTGGTGGCCCGGTTCCTGTTCTGATCTTGACTTGGCGGGGGGGCGCGGTTGCGGCTGCGCCCCTGCTTCTATCTACCTACCCAAGGGACAACTTTGCCGTGAGGCAACACGGTTGACAATGGCATTGCCAAGCAGGTGCTCCCACGGTATCGTGCCATTATGACCGCCAAGATCGTTCTGGATAAGGCAGGCCGGGTTGTCATTCCCAAACTGGTGCGAGAGGAATTGCACCTCGGCCCCGGCGACATCCTGCATTTGGAAAGCGAAGGCGAGCGGATCACGCTAAGCCCTCTCCGCGGCACAGTGCCGCTGCGGAAAGAGCGTGGTGTGTGGGTCTACCGCACCGGCCATCCCCTCCCGGCGGCAGTCACCGATGACATACTGCGCCAGGTGCGCGAGGAGCGCGACCAGCGGAACCTGGGGAGCTAGGCCAGAAGCCGGTCCGGCGGGGCGGCGGTCGAGTGGGGAGCAGGCGTCCGGCCATCCGGCAATTGCCAGTACTCCGGCGCCGGTTCAAATGGCATCACCAGTATTCTGGGGAGCGTAACCGAGCGAGGATCCTGAAAAGCCGCTACCCCGATCGTGATTTCCCGCTGTGGTACGTTCAGCCGGATTGTTCCGTGGAGCCAATCCCAGATGGTGAGACCGCTTGACCAATTACTATTGGTCTCCTCGGGGACAACCGAATGATGTACCCCATGCATGCGGGGAGTGACGATGAGCCGGTTGATCAACCGTTCCCATCGGATCGGGATTTCGACGTTGGAGTGGTGGAACAGTACCGATAGCGCGAAGGCAACCTGCCAGAGGGAAAAAGTGACCGGGGTGAGGCCGATCGCCAGCACCTGCGCGGCCCGCCACGGAATTGAAGCGAGGAGTTCGCCGAAGTGGAAGCGCAAGGCGGTGGAGGTGTCCAGGTCCAGATCCACGTGATGCACGGAATGGAATCGCCATAGGAACGGAACCCGGTGCATCAGGACATGCCAGACGTAGAACGTGTAATCCATCAGCAGGAGAGCCGCCGCGGCTTCTCCCCAGGGCGGCAGGTCAACCAGTCCCAGCAACCCCCATCGATGGTGTTCGACGAGGCCTGTCAGGGGCAGAATCAGAGGCGACTCCGCGGCAGCAACCGTGATCGCTCCCAGAGCGGCTACGGCGAAATTGCGCGCTTGCCGCCTCGGCTTCGGTTCGATGCCGCGGCGTAGCGGACGGCGGATTTCCTGCCAAACCAGCGCGGCGAAAGCTCCCACGACAAGCGGGGCGGCGATCCACGGCGGAATGGGTCCAATCTGCATCAGCTTTTCCCGAACATATGAGAACCATTCTCACGCATTCTCCATGGCTTAGACGAGCGGCCATGCTATAGTCCTGAGCATGGCCAGTCGGGCGCCCCGGAGCACTCGTTCTTTGCCGGTCCTGTTCGCGGCCGTCGCCTCTATCGGCGTGTGGGGAGCGCAGCAGAAGTCACCTCCAGCGGACGTGTCCACCGATCGCACCGTGATCAACCGCTATTGCGTCGGCTGCCACAATCAAAAACTGAAAACGGCGGGACTGGCGCTCGACACGATCAGCGCGGACAGCATTGACCAGCACCTGCCGGAGTGGGAAAAGGTCGTCCGGAGACTTCGCGCCCATTCGATGCCGCCGGCAGGGCTGCCCCGGCCGGATGAGCGCACCTACGATACCCTGATCTCCTCCCTGGTATCCTCGCTCGACGCCGCGGCCGCCGCCAAGCCCAATCCCGGCCGCACGGACACGTTCCGCCGGCTCAACCGGACCGAATACCGGAACGCCATCCGCGATTTGCTGGCTCTCGATGTGGATGTGTCTTCACTTCTGCCGGCCGATGAATCCAGCCATGGTTTTGACAATGTGACTGTCGGGGATCTCTCCCCGACGCTGTTGGAGCGGTACCTGTCGGCGGCCCAGAAGATCAGCCGGCTGGCGGTCGGGATCCCCGGCCGTTCTCCCGGCGGTGTCACGATTACTCTGCCGCCGGATCTCACCCAGGAGCAGCACTTCGACCAGCTTCCCTTCGGCACGCGCGGCGGCGCCGTGGTTCACCACACCTTTCCCCTGGACGCCGAGTACGAGATCCAGCTCCGGCTGGCGCGAGACCGCAACGAGCACGTGGAGGGACTGACCGGACCCAGCCAGGTCGAGTTGATGCTGGATGGCGAGAGGCTGCAGTTATTCACAGCGAAACCGCCGCTGCGGGGAAACGATCATCACCTCGTGGACAGGGATCTCAATATCCGCGTCCCGGTCAAAGCCGGCCCGCACGTGGTCGGCGTCACCTTTCCGAGGGGATCCTCGGCGCTGCTCGAAACGGAGCGGCAGCCCTACCAGGCGCATTTCAACATGGACCGGCATCCACGGATTCACCCGGCTCTGTACTCGGTCACCATCAACGGCCCGTATGAGGCGAAGAGTCCCGGAGACACGCCCAGCCGCCGCCGGATCCTGGTATGCCGGCCGGAGAAGCCGGGCGACGAAGAAGACTGCGCCAGGCGCGTCATGATGACGCTGATGCGCCGTGCGTACCGGCGTCCGGTCAGCGATGCGGATCTGCGAATCCCGCTGAAGTTCTACAGCGAAGCACGCGAAGGCGGAGATTTCGAGACAGGGATCGAAATGGCCCTGCGCGCCGTGCTGGTCAGTCCGGAGTTCCTGTTCCGCGTGGAGCAGGACCCCGCGGGAGTCCCTCCGAACACCGCCTATCGCGTCAGCGACCTGGAACTGGCATCCAGGCTGTCTTTCTTCCTGTGGAGCAGCATCCCGGACGACGAACTGCTCGGGACGGCAATCCGGGGAGAACTGAAGACGCCCGCGGTGCTCGAAAAGCAGGTCCGGCGGATGCTGGCGGATGCCCGTTCGCGGGCCCTGGTCAACAACTTTGCCGAGCAGTGGCTGTACTTGCGCAATCTGGACTCAATGACTCCGGACATGCGCCTGTTCCCCGACTTTGACGACAATCTACGGCAGGCATTCCGCAAGGAAACGGAGCTCTTCTTCGAGAGCATCCTGCGCGAGGACCGCGACGTGCTCGAGCTGCTGCGGGCGAACTACACGTTTGTGAATGAGCGCCTCGCCAGGCACTACGGAATTCCCAACGTATACGGCAGCCGTTTCCGGCGCGTCACGTTCGGCGACGACAGCCAGCGGGGCGGGCTGCTGCGCCAGGGGAGCATCCTCACCGTGACTTCCTATGCGACCCGGACTTCACCGGTGATTCGAGGCAAGTGGATCCTGCAGAATCTTCTCGGCACGCCTCCGCCCGCCCCGCCGGCGTCCGTTCCGGCCTTGGGGGAAAGCAGGCACGGCAGCAAGACCCTGACCATGCGGGAGCGCCTGGCTGAGCATCGTGACAATCCGGCCTGCTCCGGCTGCCATCAACTGATGGATCCGGTGGGGTTCCCGCTGGAGAATTACGATGCCGTGGGCCGCTGGCGAACCGTCGAAGGCGGCAAGCCGGTTGACGCATCCGGCGGTCTTCCGGACGGCAGCCGGTTCGAGGGTGTGACCGGACTCCGGCAGGCTTTGCTGCGCCGTCCGGAGCTATTTGCTACAACGTTTACTGAGAAGCTGATGACGTATGCGTTGGGCCGGGGCGTCGAATATTACGATGCGCCGGCGGTTCGTAACGTCGTAAGCGAGGCCAAGTCCCGGGATTACCGGTTCTCTTCGTTCATTCTGGGCATAGCCGGCAGCAAACCGTTTCAGATGAGGAGGTCAGAATGATCATTACCAAGAAGGCTCTGCCGAGGCGGACGTTTCTCCGGGGCATGGGAGCCACGCTGGCGCTGCCGTTGCTGGACGCCATGGTTCCGTCGATGACCGCCCTGGCCGCGACGCCGGCCAATCCCGTGCGCCGCCTGGGTTTTGTCTATGTGCCGATGGGATCCCATATCGCGCAGTGGACTCCTCCCGGCGGGGAGAAGCTCACCGAACTGTCGCCCAGTCTTCGCTCGCTCGCTCCGATAATCGATCAGCTTACGGTGATCACCAACCTCGAGCTGGAGAACGCCTACCCCGGCACCCACGCGACCTCCAACGCGGCGTTCCTCAGCGCCGCCAAGGCAAAGTGGACCGAGAGCACGGACTACCATCTGGGTACGACGGTCGATCAGATCGCCGCGAAGCACATCGGCCAGGAAACGCGCCTTCCATCGCTGGAGTTGGCGATGGATCTGCTCACCACCGTCGGCCAGTGCGATAACGGCTACGCATGCGTCTATCAGAATAACCTCTCCTGGTCGTCGCCCACGACGCCGCTGCCCGCGGAGGCTCATCCGCGCGTTGCGTTTGAGCGGCTGTTTGGGGATGGGGGCAGCTCCTCGGAACGGCTCGCCGAACTGCGCAGCAACTCCAGCCTTCTCGATTGGGTCAGGGAAGATATCGCCCGCCTGCAAAGGAAACTCGGCCCATCCGACCGCACCAAGGTCAGCCAGTATCTGGATACGGTCCGCGAAGTGGAGCGCCGCATTCAGAAAGCCGAGGCGGCTACGGCCGACTCGCATCTGCCGGATCTCGACCGTCCGGTCGGCGTACCCGCGGCCTACGCGGATCACGCTCGGTTGATGTTCGATCTGCAGGTGCTCGCTCTCCAGGGCGACGTCACCCGGGTGATCACATTCCAACTGGCTCGCGAAACCAGCACGCGCACCTATCCGGAGATCGGTGTTGCCGATCCGCACCACCCGCTCACGCACAATGGGGGCGATCCGGAAAAGCTCGCGAAGGTAGCCAAGATCAATGCGTTTCATGTTTCGCTGTTCGCTTATTTCCTCGAGAAGCTGAAGGCGACGCCGGATGGCGATGGCTCGCTGCTCGATCACTCCATCTACCTGTATGGCAGCGGCATGGGCAATCCCGACGTGCATGATCACGTGAATCTGCCGATACTGGTCGCCGGCGGTGCGGCCGGCAGGCTGAAGGGAGGGCGTCATATCCAGTACGCCAAACCGGCTCCTCTGGCCAATCTTCACCTGACTCTGCTCGACCGGGTGGGCGTGCACCTGGACTCGTTCGCCGATAGCCAGGGCAAGATCGACGAGTTGTTGAGCCCGCTTTCTCTGTGAACATGCGCCTGGAACAAACCGGCCGATGGGCGATCGTTTGGCTATGTTTCGCCACAATCCTTTTCGGCGCCGCTGCTGACACGTGTCTGGCCGACGCGGTGGAAAAGATGGATCGGGCTGCGATTCGTGCCTTGCTCGACCAGCACGCGGACCCAAACGCAGCCCAAGTCGATGGAGCGACGGCTCTTCACTGGGCCGCCTACCGGGACGATTTGGAAACGGCGCAATTGCTCGTCCGCGCCGGAGCCAACGTGAAAGCCGCCAACCGGTATGGCGTCACACCGCTTTCGCTGGCGTGTACGAACGGAAACGAGGCTATGGTCGAGCTGCTTGTAAAGGCCGGCGCGGACGCCAACACCGCTCTTCCCGGAGGGGAGACTGCTTTAATGACTGCCTCCCGCACAGGCAAGATCGCGGCGGTGAAGGCTCTGCTGGCCCACGGAGCCAACGTTCACGCCAAGGAAAGCCAACACGGACAGACGGCCCTGATGTGGGCCTCGGCTGACGGTCACGTGGAGGTGGTGGTGGCGTTGATCGAAGCCGGAGCGGATTTCCGCGCCCGCCTGGAATCCGGGTTTACACCTCTGCTGTTCGCCGTACGGGAGGGGCAGCTTGGCGTGGTGCGTGCCCTGTTGAAAGCCGGGGCGGACGTCAACGAGACCGCCCAGCCGGCGCCGTCGGCGGGACGGTATCAAAGCCAGGGCCGCGGCATCCCCAAAGCCGGCATCAGCGCGCTGGTACTGGCCGTGATCAACGGCCACTTCGAGCTTGCCGCCTATCTGCTCGACGCCGGAGCCGATCCCAACGCGGCGAAGGGCGGCTACACAGCCCTCCACGCCATCAGTTGGGTACGCAAGCCCGGCGTGGGCGACAACGATCCGGCGCCCATCGGGTCGGGGAACATGACCAGCCTCGAACTCGTCCGGAAGCTCGTCGGGCACGGGGCGGACATCAACGCCAGGATGACGAAGAAGTACAATGCCGGGCTGACCAGCCTGAATACGCTCGGCGCGACGCCTTTTCTGATGGCCGCCAGGACGGCGGATGCCGAGCTGATGCGGACACTGGCGGAATTGGGCGCCGACCCGCTCATCCCGAATGCGGACAATGCGACGCCATTGATCGTGGCGGCAGGGCTCGGGACACGTTCCCCTGGCGAGGACGCCGGAACCGAGGCCGAAGTGTTGGAGGCCCTGCAAGTGGCTTTGAATCTCGGCGCCGATATCAACGCGGTCGACAACAACGGAGAGACCGCCATGCACGGGGCCGCCTACAAGAACCTGCCCCGGGCCGTGGAGTTCCTCGCCGCGAAGGGCGCCAGCATCGAAATCTGGAACCGGAAGAACAATCACGGCTGGACGCCGCTAACGATAGCCGAAGGTCACCGCTTCGGGAATTTCAAGCCGTCGCCGGAGACGGTGGCCGCCTTCCACCGAGTGATGAGCGCCCCTTTTTGAGCCGCCACCCGTAAGGGGGCGGTATCCCCCGGCTGACGCCTGGGGGCTCAAATGCAGTCGGTTTGACCAAACGCGCTGATTGAATTCACGCCATGACGCCGAGATTTCCCAGTATCCGCGACGGCCTTCCTCAGGGATGCTACACTTTCACTGCGGGCTACTGGCTCGTTAAACGTCGAAATCAATGACCGTCACCCTCAAAGAGAACACCCAACTGGTCGTGCCGCCGAGCGTCCAACGTCGAGCTGGCATCAAGGCGGGCGACCGGGTGGAATTCAAAGTGTCCGCTGGGGTGATCACTATCGTTCCAAAACCACCGACCGCGGACGACGAATACACGCCCGAGCAACGCCGCGCCATCGACGCCCGTCTGGCCAGGGCAGACCGCGAAATCAAAAGAGGCCACGTCTCTCCCGCCTTCGAGACTATAGCTGATTTTGCCGCCTCTCTGAAAGCGGATGCCAAGAAACTCAAGGGCAAGACTAAACGCACTGCCCACAGATGAGGATCCGCTACGCCACCAGAGCCTCCAGAGCCTTTGCTGATGCCCCGGCCCGAGTACGAAAAGCGTTCCTCAAGCAGGCCACATTTCTGGTGCGGAATCTCCACCATCCTTCTCTTCAAGCCAAGAAGTACGATGAGTCCCGCGACATTTGGCAGGCCCGAGTAAACCGCGACTGGCGCTTCTACTTCAGGATCGAGGGCGACACCTACGTTGTACTCGACATCATCCCCCATCCCAAATGAGCCTCGCCGCCAAAGAAGAGTGTAGTGCGCCTCGCGAGAAGTGTTTCGACGCGCGGATACAGGCGACACCATCGGGAAAGCTCTGCGCCAAGAGAATCACCGCGCCTCGTCCAATTCCATTGGTGACCCCAACCCTGCTGCTTTTGTGGGTTGCGGCATCCACGTAAATCCACTCACGTTCAACAGTCCGCAGTCGCAGGACGGACTAACCATCGTTGGGCCAGGAGCGGCCAAGAGATGGCGAAGTCGGCTGGTGGTGTCAATGATTTTTCGGGCTGCGGCTACGCCATCGCTCTTTGATAGCTCACCTGGGTCCACCCCCCGCTTTAGTCGATTGAACAGTGGGTCGTCACGTGCACGGTCAAACCCGGGATTAGTCCCTTCTCGTAGTTCGGCTACAACCTCGCTCTGTCCCTCCACTTCAGCGGAGTGCATGGCACGTTTGGTGTGGTCTTCGACTTGGGTTGAAATTGCCGGCTGAGGAACCTCCGAATACGTCGCTCTAATCTTCTTCACTCGAATGTCGTCACCTATTACGTAGTAGAACATCACGAGGTATAGAGTTCCATCGGGTGGCAGGTACTCCGTGCTGAACGGTGGTAGGCCACGTTCAAGGTGGCTGCGGTATGCACCGATCATCGCGTCCTGCAAGTCATCCCAGAGTTCCTCTATCCGTTCGGGAGGGTGTTGATGAAAAAAACTTTTGGGAGTATCTGCGACATCGAAGAGCACGGTATAGTCGATCGCTGACAGAATGGACCGATGCCCGGCGATGGCGAAGAGCGCCTTCTTGCCGATTCGGAAAACCTTGGTGTCGTCGTCGATGCCGCCTTGCACTTTGTTCCACCGACGTTTGTCAGCGCAGATGACCAGTCCATCGCGAGTGGGCACAGTGACGACCAGAGTTCCGAAGACGAGTTGGGTTGACGTGAGGAAGGTTGTCAGAACTCGAAGGAATAGAATGCTGAACGTGTGCTTTACCACAACCATATAGTAATACCCGTGTGTGTGGTCCACGGATAAAAACGGCGCTTTCAAGCTGCCACGCCTGCGGTGGACTGCCGGCTTTGCGTCCAGTCTCTGGCTGCCCTGGGCCTTCGGATCACCGAGTTCAGGATACTCTTGCGGCTTCGGGCCTAGTTCCACAGCACTGATCACGGGTGACGAGAACAGCGATTCTATCTCATTTGACGTGAAAGGTACACCTCAGAACCAGCATGTCGGGCCGCCCACCTGGCAGGTGCCGGGTTGGTCAGGGTCAGCGGTTCACGTGTTGGTGGCGCTGAGGCTGATGAAGTTGGGAAACAGGGGCCGGTAGCCGTGAGGATTTTGAACAACGCCCCGAAGCCGTCAAGGAACTCCAGCAATTCGATAGTTCGACCCGCCGCCAGTGTGTCTATACTCCGCGCTCGCTTCGGGCAACAGTTGCCCCCTGTTCAATGCGTTGACATCGGAATAGCGCGGGACCTCCTCGGCCACCGCCGCATCACCGGCACCCAGATCCATGACAAGCGGCGGTGTTCGACATTCCGAGAGCGTTTCGTACGATTTTTCAATTTGCAAACCACACCTTGCACGAAGCACGTATACGTATATACTATGAGTGTATGCCAAACAAAACCATTTACGTCAAAGAGAAAGATATCCCTTATTGGGAGAGGGCGCAAACGGAGCGGGGTGCCAGTATCTCGGAACTCTTTGCGGAGTTCCTTCGGACACGGATGACGGAAGCTCCTCAAGTAGAAAAGGAGCTGGCTAACTTGCTCGAAGAAGTTCGAGAAGAGATTGACGCGCTAAGAAAACAAAAGGCGCCAGCCGGCCTGATAGGAGACTTTAAGGAAGCGGAAGCGTATATACGCCAAGTGCTGGATGCCGTCCATACCGGCGAGATGAAGCGCGCCAGAAATCTCTGGTTTAGTGCACAAGTCTGTCACCAGTACGCCAAGCGACAGCTCGTTACTCGAAAGAAAATAAGCCAGCTATTACAGGGGCGCTCCTGAGCGCTGAACCTAGTGAGACTGTCCGTCCTGAGACTGTCCGTCGACGCATCGGCAGAAAACAGCTTGCCGGAGGCAGCGTTGATGATTTGTTCCGCCAGCCACTTCACTGATTTCTTCGTCGGGCCAGCAAACGCTCGCGCAACCCGAGCGGCGACCAATCATCCTGGTGGGTGTCCAACAGGGCCTGTTGATCCCGCTCGCGCATCTTCAGGTATTCAGCGAACTCGGTACTGTGTTTCAGGTAGTAGCCAATCACTTGATACACGTCCGCCAACTGCAGGCTGGGGAATCTCTGGACGATCTCTTCCGCAGTGGCTCCGCGATTGAAAGCGTGCACGAGCGTATCCAATGTCACGCGGGTACCGCCGACGCGATAAACCCCGTGCGCATCCCGGGCCAATGGAATTGCCTCGACGACTTCGAACGCGGCCATGACTAGATTGTCCCGTTTGCGTGTCGGCGGCGCAAGGCTGGACGATCCATCCGGCCTTCGCTTACACGTCCAGCACTACCAGCAACTCCAGCTTCGGCTCGGGGATCTCTCCGGGCACGTAGACGCTGAGGGCCTTGGTCTGGGCAAGGTGGTCCCAGCACGGCCCGTTGCGGGTGACGCTGAAATACAGCATGTCGGGCTTGATCGAAATCGCCGACGGAGGCCTCTGGAGATGCGTCAGGGTCAAACCTGGCAGGGCGCGGCGGACCAGTTCCGGCGTGAACTTCGCCGAGCAGAGTTTCACCAGTTGCGGCACGCGGTGGATCACGTTCGCTTCGCCGATCGAGGAGTGCACGGCCAGGATCCAACTTGCCTGGCCCAGGCAGCGCGGGTCGACGACGGTTCCGTTGTAGAAGTACTCCTCGCCCCTGGTCAGCGGGATCGTGACCACATTGGTCGGGATGATGATTTCCAGGTGCTCGCGGATGTGGATGTCGAGCCGGTCGAAGCACTCTTCCAGATTGTCATGGTTGTAGAGCGGCAGCATCCTCGGATGCGACTCCATGGCGAAGGTGCAGAGCGCACCCGCCAGACGGGCCAGTTCCGTATAAAGCTGCTCGGGATGCACGCGGCGGATATCGGCGTAGTTGCGCAGGGGCGCCAGGCTCGAGTAGATCGTGTGCAGGAACCAGAAGTTGGCGACCTCGCGGCTGGCGAACTCGCCCAGGGACCGGCCGCCGACTTCGGACGGCCGCGTCAGAGTGACGCTTTTGGCGTCGAGCAGTTCGATGAGCCGCTTCAACAGGTAGAGGATGCGCGGACTGGCGGCGATCTGCAGGACCGGCGGGATGAAGTTGGGATCGAAGATGAAATGGCCAGTGCCGTCGCGGCGGATGCGGGCGATCGGCATGGCCAGCATCCCCTCCTTCACCTCGGTGTCCAGCAGG
>Ga0326597_10002817_pt1 | contig 25764 bp, 37 predicted proteins | sample RVTome_12_FD_203789 | JGI IMG/M metagenome (GOLD analysis project Ga0326597, IMG submission 203789) | Soil microbial communities from uranium-contaminated site in the Upper Colorado River Basin, Wyoming, United States - RVT100D185 | ecosystem: Environmental > Terrestrial > Soil > Contaminated >... | reverse complement strand
GCCCTGGACGCCCAGATCCAAAAACTCTACGAGGAGGCTCGCCTTGCGGCCTGAAAAACTTGCTTCAATCTTTACGCTCTTACCGTTAGAAGATGTCTAGCAGAGTGGGCAACGCGCATAAAATCGGTACCTTCAGGGGTCCCAGACTTTTGGGACCCCTTTTTCGGTCTGAGAACGGGAATCGGCGGCAGGGCTCGCACCATGTTGACAACGAGCGCGCCGGCCCGGCTCACATCCACCACGTCAGTGACCGTATTCGCGAGGTGCACACGCGCGCCAATCGGGGCAACTCGGCGCGGTCGCGGAGGGTGCGGCATCAGGCGCTCTCTCGGCCCGGCCTGCCTGCATGATGCGTACGCGATGCTGGCGTCGTCTCCGGCATGGGGGTCTCGGGAGCGGCTCGTCGGATAGAAGTCGTACGTCACCTCCCGGCTCCGCGACACGAGGATTTGCATCCGCGCATAGACGAGTGACCAGACTCCGACCCTCAACTCCCTCGGGTGCAGGCCGTCCAACGTTTGACGCTGACGATCCGTGCCGAGGCCCGGTCCGTTGCCGTACCGCACCTTGATCTCGGCTCGGGCCGGCCCGACAAACACGGCCAGGCCCGTTCGGCCCCAGAGTCGTTCCAGTGTGGTCCACACCCCAACGTCGACAAACCGCGTTTTCCTCATGCGCTCGGATGGGCGTCGTGACGCCTCATTCTGCCTGGAGAGCGGCGGGTTTCATGGGCGCGCTTCAGAGGCCTGATAGCGCCGGACGCGGATGTCACTCTGGCGCTCCCTGGTGCGGGCGATGTCGTAGGACGACTGCATGCGCATGAGGGTGTCCATCTTCACGCCGAAGGCCTTCTCGATGCGCAGCGCCATGTCGCCGGACAGATCGGCGTTGCCGTTCAGCAGGTTCGACAAGGCCGGGCGGGAGACGCTAAGCACCTTCGCCGCGGCGGCCACGGAGAGGCCGAGCGGCGTGATGATTTCGGTGCGGACGAAGTCGCCGGGGTGCGGCGGATTCAGCATGCGCATCGTGGTCTTCCTTTCAGTGGTAGTCCTCATAGTTCACGTCCAGAATCGGCGCGCTCTTCGAGCACCATTCTGATCCCCGGTGCCGGGCGCAGCGTGATTGTCGGATGGGCTGAGATCGGCGCGTTGTCGTCGATGAACCTGAGGCGCCACCGTTGCGCGACCGTGGCGAGGAGCAGCACCCCTTCCATCCAGGCAAATCCTTCCCCCACACAGGCACGGGGCCCGGCTCCGAATGGGAAGTACGCCATCTTTGGCCTGTGGGCTTGCCGGTCTCCGGCCCATCGGTTCGGATCAAAAACCAACGGAGTCGGAAAGAAGCGCGCGTCGCGATGCAGCAGGTACTGGCTGATCAGCACAATTGAACCGGCGGGAATCCGCACGCCCCCGAGTTCGTGGTCGTCGATCGCGCGCCGCGCCAGGACCCACGCCGGCGGATACAGCCGAAGCGACTCTGCCAGCACGTGTCCGGTGCACGCCAGCGCGGGCACGTCGGCGGCCGTCGCGAGCCGATCCCCCAGAACATCCACCACCACCCGCTGCATCCGCGCATCCGCCTCCGGATGATTCGCGAGGAGCATCCATGTCCACACCAGCGCGGTGGCGGTGGTATCGTGCCCCGCCAGCAGGATGGTCAGCGCATCGTCACGCACCTGGCCGGGGATCCGGTCCGTGGCCTCCCGGGCCTCGAGCAGCAGCGAGAGGAGATTCTCACGATCGTCGCCGGACGTCCGATGCTGAACGATGAGGCCGTCGATCACCGCGGCGAGCCGCTCACGATGCCGCAGGACGTGGCGCGCAGGCGCGAGCAGGGATATCAGGGGATCCGTCGCAGCGCTCGCCGCTTTCAGGGCGTAGCGGATCTCGGCGGCCAGTGGCGCGATGTCGGTGCCGAAGAGCGCCTCCCCGATGATCGCCAGCGTCAGGGCGCTCGCCTCCGCGGAGACGTCGATGACCTGGTGCGGCTGCCAGCGATCGCGGAAGCGGGCGGCGTGGGCCACCATCGTTTCCGCATAGGCATCCAGGCGCTGCCGGTGAAACGCCGGCTGGACCACCCTTCGCCGGTGCCGGTGATTCTCGCCCTCCGCCGTGAGCAACCCGTCTCCCAGCAATCGCTCGACACGGTGCAGCCCATCCGCTTTCTGGAACTTGTGGTGATGCGAGGCCAGCACGACCTCGACGAAGTCCGGATGCTTCAGGAGAAACGTTCGTCGTCCGGCGAGTGAGAAGGGCACGACGTCCCGGGGATCGGCGGCGAGTCGCTCCAGAAAGGCCAGGGGATCGGCATTCGTACGACGGCGCAGGCTCCACAAGGAGCGGCGAAACTCAGGTGGATAGGTGACGCCGGTCATCGAGCGGTCCGAGGCATAGCGCTATGGTGCGGAGTAGGCTCGGCGGCCGGCGATGTAGGTCTGCCTGACGGTGAGATACCGATCCAGGACCGTCAGGTCGGCGATCGCATCGCGCGAAATCATGCCCATCCCGGGAAGCCCCAGCTCCGCGGTGTAGCATTTGGGGCCATGAACATGACGGCGAGGAATACCAGACTCATTTCTTGGATGTTCGTGATTGTTGGAACGCTCTTTCTGTTGGCGCCGCCAGCGGCGGCACAGGGGGCGTTCGGCATCAAGGCGGGAGTGAGTGCCGAGCCAGACCAGTTCTATGTCGGCGGGCAGTTTGAGAGCGATCCGATCACGGATTAGCTGCGATTTTGTCCAACCATCGAGATCGGCGTCGGCGACAAGCGCACGGTCATTGCGGTCAACGTCGAGTTTGCCTACGCGGCTCCGCTCCGCAACCACCCCTGGCGCGTCTTTTTCGGCGCCGGCCCTGCGTTCAACGTCATCAGCTTTGACGATCCCGGCAACGGACGGGCGACCCGAGACGACACGAAGACGGAAGGCGGGTTCAATATCCTCGTGGGACTGGCCCATCGCGATGGGCTCTTTGCGGAATTCAAGGTCGGAGCGCTGGGCAGCCCCGACATCAAATTTGCTGTCGGATATTCGTTCGGGCGTAGGCCTAGGCTCGACGCGCGCCTCATGCCATGCATCGAGCACGCATGATCACCAACACAGCGGGGGCGTCGAAGCGGATCGCCAAGAGAAGCGCCAAATCGTCATCGCGGCGTCGGAGTCTCCATGGCGCGCGCGGATGTGGTCGTTTGCAGGGTGTGGTTGCGGATCTCTAGGCCGCCGAGTAGGCTGTCGGCATCCACGAAGTCCACGTTTGTCCCAAATATACGGGGGGATCTCACAATGGCGGACACGATTCGCGTCGTCGAGTATTTCTACATCACGGCGTCCAACAAGCCTGGCGAGGGTGCGCGGGCACTCAACGCGCTCAAGGAGGCGGGCGTCAACCTCCTGGCATTCTCGGGGTTTCCGGAAGGACGGCAGGCACAGCTCGACTTCATTCCCGCTGACCCCGCAGCGTTCAAGCAGGTGGCGAAGCGCGCGAAGTGGAAGGTCGTGGGCCCTAAGCGAGGCTTCCTGGTCCGGGGAGACGACCGGGTCGGCGCGATCGCCGAGTGGCTCGAGCGCCTGGGCGTTGAGAAATCAACGTGACCGCGATTGACGCCGTCTGCGCCAACGAGCGCTACGGTGCGATCTTCTGGGTAGCGCCGAAGGACGTGAAAAAGGCCGCTGACCTACTCGGCGCTTCATCGTCCATAGCCGAAACCCGTACGCTGGCTTCTTGATTACTGCGAGGTTGCGAGACGCCGGATCGACTATGCGACGCGTGAGGAAGTCCTGATGCCGCCTGAGAGGTTCGAGGAGAGCGCCGAGGTCAGGATCACACGAGAAGCTGACCATGACAGACGCAACCGGATTCTCTTTACATTGAGACTCAAGCTAGTTTTATGATCGAGGCGTGTGCTTGTCGAATCACCGCACACACAACAGCAGGTTAATACCGTGGCCGGAATTGCGCCGATCCTTGGCACGCCAACTCTTCACCATCGTCCAGGAGCGCTTACAACGGAGCGCCTGGCGTTAGGAGCCATTGTGGCCGCGAGCGCCGCTGCGGTCGCATTTCTGCTATGGCTACTCTATTTTCACGATCCTCCGCCCGCGCTGGCGCAACGGTGGATCTTCTTGCCGCAGCTGAATGCCCTGCTGAACGGTCTGAGCGCTGTCGCACTCTGCGTGGGTCTGTATTTCATCAGGCACAAGAATTGGCGAGCTCATCGGACGAGCATGCTCGCGGCGTTTGGCTTCTCGTCCCTGTTCTTGGTCGGCTATATCGTCAACCATGCCCTCCGTGGCGATACGCCTTTCCCTGGCGTTGGACCCGCTCGAACGGTGTATTTGTCAATTCTGGCGAGTCACATTCTCTTCTCAATCGTCGCGCTGCCCCTGGTCTTGACGACGTTGTTTTTCGCATTGAGCGGTCGGTTCAGGATGCACCGCCGCCTCGCACGCGTCACGTTCCCTATCTGGCTGTATGTTTCGGTGACCGGGGTGGTCGTGTTTGTATTTCTGAAGGCCTATGCCTATTAGGTACACGTGGACGCGCTCTGGAGAACTCCTCAATACCCGGAGACCGCTTGACATCGAACCCAGTTGGTAACGAATCCCCCGGCAGAGCCGGGGGCTTTGTCCGTCGCGGGCCCCTCAAAGGGGCCCTTCCGCGACGGACAAAACCAAGAGCCGCCTGTTGCGGCAGTGTTCCCCATTTGCGGCGCGCCGAGGTAACTTGACGATCGATCGCGACATTCGGACGCCGTCACAAGGTGAGAAAAGACCGACTGCCGGAAACGTCAAACGCTTGCTGTCTCCCCGGCAGAGCCGGGGGGCTTCCCAACGTCGCTAACGGCGTTCACCCTGGTGCAACACAGGAGCCCCCGGACGGCGCCGGGTTCACGATCGCGCATCCGAACGAGCCGCCGAGAGTAAATCAGAGCTCGGCGACGGAGCTGAAAGCAATGATGGACCGTGGTCTCCCGTTCGAGCTTGTCGATGTTCGTACGGAAGAAGAACGTGCCATCGCGAAGATCGAGGGTTCACGACTCCTCAACGAGGAGGGTCACGACTACGTACTGCCGCCGCTGCGTATCGGTGAGCCGCAGGCGCCGTCCACCTAACTTCGCCCGCAGTACACGGTCATCACGGAGAAGTTCGCGCGCGCCGGCGCGCGCTTCCTCCAAGGTGGCGTACCGTGCAGACGTCAACGACGAATCGATCGTACCTTGCCGCATGATTCCGTTCAGCTTATACATGCGCCGCCTTCAATCCAGCTAACCGGTTCGTCGAAAGCCGAGGATCCTGCTCCTGACCCGGACTGCGGTTGCCAGACTGGAACTCGCACCCCTTCTCATGCGAGCCCGTGATCCAAGCCTTCCGGGAACAGGCTCGTCGAGCCGGCAAAGAGGCTCACGAAGAAGCGAAAGCTTGTGCGGTCGTTTCAACGATCAGCGGAAGGTTGCTTTGTTCACGAGCCTGGCCTTCTCTTGCGCGGCGCGGCTGTCCTCCTCTTGCTTCTTCTGTCGTTCGATTTCTCGTCGGGGAGCCTCTCGCTGATGCAGCCGAATGGCCTCGGCCGTACTTGCCGCTTCGCGTACGGCGAGGAGGGCTCGTTTCTTGCTGCCTCCGCCAAGCCACCAGCGCGCGCCCGTCGGCATTCTGGCGTCGACGATGTAATCGATCCAGGCTCTCCCAACGCGAGTTCGAACATGCGGTGGATTGCGTTTAACCACTGCGTCGAAGGACGACTCTCGCCGGTCAGTACATCCCGCCCGCACTGGGCACCGGTGCTGCCTTCTTCTCCTCCGGAATCTCCGACACGAGCGCCTCGGTCGTCAGCAGGAGCGAGGCGATCGACGCCGAGTTCTGCAGCGCCGACCGCACCACCTTGGTCGGGTCGATGACGGGCGTGCACCAGGTTCTCGTACTTATCGTTCAGCGCGTTGAAGCCTTCCTCGGGTCCCAGGTCCTTGACCTTCGAGACGACGATGGAGCCTTCCTGGCCGGCGTTGGTGGCGATCCAGCGCAGCGGCTCCTCGATGGCGCGGGCGACGATGTTGACGCCGATCTGTTGATCGCCACTGAGCTTGAGCCCAACGAGCGCCTTCGACGCGCGGAGCAGCGCGATGCCTCCCCCCGGGACGATGCCCTCTTCGACGGCCGCCTTCGTGGCGTGCATGGTGTCCTCAATGCGCGCCTTTTTCTCCTTCATCTCGGTCTCCGTGGCCGCGCCCACCTTGATCACGGCCACGCCACCGACGAGTTTCGCCAGCCGCTCCTGCAATTTCTCGCGATCGTAATCGGAGGTCGTGTCCTCGACTTGCGTCCGAAACTGCTTGACGCGACCCTCGATCGCCTGCTTCGTGCTAGCGCCCCCGATGATCGTCGTGTTGTCCTTGTCGATCGTGACCTTCTTCGCGCTGCCAAGATCTTCGAGCGTCAGGTTCTCGAGCTTGAGGCCGAGGTCTTCAGTGATCGCCCGCCCGTTGGTGAGGATGGCGATGTCCTCGAGCATGGCCTTTCGCCGGTCCCCGTAGCCTGGCGCTTTGACAGCGGCGGCCTTCAGGGTCCCGCGCAGCCTGTTTACGACGAGCGTTGCCAGCGCCTCGCCCTCCACATCCTCGGCGATGACCAGTAACGGCTTGCCGCTCTGTGCGACTTACTCGAGCACCGGAAGCAGATCCGTCACGCTCGAGATCTTCTTTTCATGGATGAGAATGTGCGGGTCCTCGAGCCCGACTTCCATCCGCTCTGGATCGGTCACGAAGTACGACGACAGATACCCGCGATCGAACTGCATCCCTTCGACGACCTCGAGCGACGTGTCAATCGTCTTGGCCTCTTCGACCGTGATCACGCCGTCCTTCCCGACCTTGTCCATAGCCTCGGCGATGATCGTGCCAATAGCCGCATCGTTATTGGCCGAGATTGTGCCAACCTGTGCGACCATCTTGCCGCTGACCGGCTTTTGACATCTTCTTCAGTTCGGCGGTGACGACATCCACCGCCCGCTCGACGCCGCGTTTGATGTCCATCGGGTTCGCGCCGGCGACCACATGTTTCACGCCTTCGCGATAGATGGCCTGTGCGAGCACGGTGGCAGTCGTGGTGCCATCCCCAGCGATATCAGACGTCTTGCTCGCGACTTCATGCGCCATCTGCGCCCCCATATTTTCGAGCGGGTCTTGCAGATCGATCTCCTTGGCGACGGTCACGCCGTCCTTGGTAATCGTCGGCGATCCGAACTTCTTGTCGAGGACCACATTGCGGCCCTTGGGACCCAGGGTGACCTTCACCGCGTCAGCCAACTGATTGATGCCGCGCAGGACGGCCTGGCGCGCCTGGTCGCCGTATACAATCCGCTTTGCCATAACGTTCGTCTCCGGTCCTGCTCACGACCGACGCGGTTACTTCTTCTTCTTCTTCTTGGTCTTGCCCTTGATGGCGACCAGCTTCTTCTTGGTGTGGCCTTCGATGACGGCCAGCACCTCATCCTCTTTCATGATGAGGTACTCCTCGCCCTCGAGCGTGATCTCCTGGCCGGCATACTTGCCGAACAGGATCCTGTCGCCCGCTTTGACGTCGAGGGGAACCCGCTTGCCGTCGTCGTTCACGTTCCCGTTGCCGGCGGCGATGACCTTGCCCTGCTGCGGCTTCTCTTTGGCGGTGTCCGGGATGATGATGCCGCCGATGTGCTGTTCGCCTTCCTCAAGGCGTTTGACAATGATCCGATCGTGTAGCGGTCTGACATTCATGCGCTGTTCTCCGTCTTGGCTTAAGAGTGTGGAGCGTTTCCGATTCGCCGCGCGTCGACTGAGGAGAAGATGGCCTAGACACACTGCGACGCGATCGGAGTGTAGGAGAAATACTATGGCGGACAGACGTGCGCTCGACGTCGATGATGTTGTGGTCTCGAAGGTTCAGGACGGCCACCTGCTCTGGATCGTCACCGCCGATCCAAGCGATCGGTTGTCGCTGATGTATCGAGGAAACGAGTGGAATGTCCAGTATGCCGTAGCGAGAGGCGCCGGACTCGCCAGCGGCAGAGGCGGCAATCTCTGGTACACGGCTGATGAGACGGGGACGCTCGAGTACCTCGAAACCTTTCGCCGCGATCCACGCGTCACCCCGCTGACTTGATACGCCTACGCGATTTGTTCGTCGGGGTCCACCTATGGGCACAACCGCGTTCCGCGCATCAGGTTGGTCCGGCGTCATTAGGGCGGGGCTTGCTGTCGTCACGCTAGATAACATCGCAAAGTGGTTACTTCTCTCGCCTGCGCGTTAAAGTTCTCGACAGCAGGGCCGGTGAAAAGCTGGTGACCCAGGGCCTCTAGCCCGCGGTCACCTGCCGTTCGTCGCGCGTGCAAAAGTGTTGGTGACGATGTCAACCAGTTCAAGAGTGACGCGGGCTCGTTAGGGTCAGCGGATCATACCGAGCTATTGGTTGGACGTTGGCCACAGCTTCTCGCCGGTGATCAGCCGCACCCGCCGCTGAAACGTGACGTACGCCCACGCCCATTCGGTCATCACGACGAAGCGGTTGCGGAATCCGATCAGCCAGAAGATGTGGAGGAAGATCCAGAACAGCCACGCGAAAAATCCCGAGATCTTGAAACCAAACACATCGCCCACCGCCGATCCGCGGCCGATCGTCGCCATGATGCCGTAATCGTGATACCGAAACGGCTCGAGTGGTTTCCCGTCGATCAGGCGAAGCACGTTGCGCGCGGCATGCGCGCCCTGCTGCATGGCGACCTGCGCCACGCCGGGTAGCAGCTTGCCGTCCTGCGTGAAGGCGCAGATGTCGCCGGCGACGAAGATGTTGGGATGCGCGGCCAGGGCGAGCGTCGGCTCCGGCGTCACGCGACCGACGTGATCGAGCGGCACGCCGAGCGATTTCGCAAGCGGCGACGCCCCCACGCCCGCTGCCCACAGCACCGTCTGCGCAAAGATCCGCTCGGGCGCTGCCGATGGCCCGGCCGAAGTTGGTCCACAACCTGGTCGAGGGGCCGGACGCCACGTGACGCCGTCGGCGTCGATGTTGGTCACCATCGCGCTGGTCCGCACCTCGACGCCCAGGCTCTCGAGCCCGCGCCGCGCCACGTCGCGCAGCAGATCGGGAAACGGCCCGAGCACGTGCGGGCTGGCTTCGAGCAGCACGATGCGGGCGGACTCGGGATGAATGCGGCGGAAGTCCTGCCGCAGTGATTGCCGCGCGATTTCGGCGAGCGCGCCGGCCAGCTCCACGCCGGTCGGTCCCCCGCCGATGATCACGAACGTCAGCAAACGTCGCTGCCGCTCGGGATCCCGTTCCCGCTCGGCCGCTTCGAACGCCAGCAGCACCCGCCGTCGCATCTCCAGTGCATCGTCCAGCGTTTTCAGTCCAGGCGCGCGCTCGGCCCACTCGGGATGACCGAAGTAGGCATGGGTTGCACCCGCCGCCAGAACGAGGTGGTCGTACGCGATCCACGCACCATCAACGTCACCATCAACTTGGTCTCCGGCCTCAGCCGGACCCGGATCGATCACCACGCGCCGACCGACGGGATCAATCGCGCGCGCCTCAGCCAGCAGCACCTCGACATTCTTCTGGCGGCGCAGGATCCACCGAATCGGCGACGCGACGTCGCCGGGCGACAGCGACGCCGTGGCCACCTGATAGAGCAGCGGCTGAAATAGATGATAGTTGTGACGATCGAGTAGCGTGACGCGGACATCCGCGCCCGCAAGCGCGCGCGCGGCCTCGAGGCCGCCAAACCCTCCGCCGATGATGACCACGTGAGCGGCAGGCATTAAGGAATTCCGGCAGATAAGAATATCCTGCGAACAACTCGATCCGTGGAGAGTCCCCGTCTTCAGAATCAGTTGTCGGAAGCCGCTGATTGAGGTCCAGAATTCGGGCGGTCGCGACGAGGACTATCGCTGCGACCGCCTGCCTTGGTGTTGGTGTCGAATGCTCTAGGTTGGGTGGACCCTCGGTTCGTTCATGGTGTCATACAGAGCATGACGTATGGCATCTGTGAGCTTTCGAAGACTTGACAGAGCCGGCGAGGTTCTCCAGTCGAATCCTGGCCCCCAAGACTTCGGCTTGGGTGATGAAACGCTCGCATTCTGTTCTTGATGTGAACTCGTTTTGGCGCTCGAGAGGCTTTCCACCGGCGTCGAACCACTCCAGCTTGAATTGGCCACTCTGAATCAACGCCGCAGCGATAGTTGCGCTGATGAGATCGCGATCTGGCATGATGGCTCCGTTCAAGAGAAGCACGGGTTTCAAGAACTGGATTCGTTGAAGGCCGCCGATTATAGTTCACAAACCGCTCTGGCGCTTTCTCGGGGCAATGGTCAGCGCTGCGGGGACGAGCAGCGAAGCGGCCGGCTATTCGATCACGGCTCGCCGCTGCATCGACAGGACCAGCCGATCGAATCTCTTGGAACGCGCCGTTTCAGTCGCATCACACAGCGAAGCGGACTTTGGGGCGGCGAGGCGCGCATGTATCAGGGGTGCTGACATGAGCCATCAGCGACCGATGGAGTGGCGACAGAAGCGACCGCCGGAGGAGTGGCGTGGGTATCAACGTCTAGGGGTGGCAGTCATTGCGTCGGCCGTCCAGGACTTGAAGAAGCCGACGCGGGCGCGACAAGAGTCCGGGTGGGCGAGAGAGTCCGCGCGGGCGTTCTTGACGGTCTCGAACCCCAACCTGAAGTTTTGGTGCCGCGTGGCGGATTTCGACATGAACGCGATCCTGCGGAAGTATTGGCCTGACGCCGACGCATCCTGAGCGGGTGCGGCGGCATTGTCAACTTGAGCGAAATCCGATCCAGAAAAAGGCTACACAGCACGATCGAAACTCCGGATTTCCTGGCATTTTCACGCGGCGCCCGATGTCCCGGGAAGGGAAAATCCAGTAAGTTGACAATGCCTGACGGGCAGTGTGGTGCGTGCTTCTTTCTCTGGCGGGTCCGTCCGACCGCGCGGCCAAGCTTTATCTTGGTTTGAATGAAGGGAATGCCATGAGTGGAAGTCTACGGCCAACCGAAATCCGCAGGAGGCGTCACCGGAAGGAAAAGCGGCAGAACCTTCGAGCGAAGCTGGCGAACGCGCCAGCGCACGAGCGTTCCACGCTGGAAGCGAAGCTGCAGAAGATAGGTGGCTTGCCGAAGAAGTAGCTCACTTCTCGGCGTGTAACCTCGCACCAGACGGTATTGTCACGTTGACGAAAGCTCAGTTGATCGACCCCAGAGATATTGAGGTCGAACCCCTCGCGGGCGCGACTTGTTGTGCCGCGGTTTGGACCTTTGGCTCACGGCACGACGAGCGATCGGTGGCGCAGGGCCTTCCGGCCCTGCAAGCGCGCCCGCGCGACCGGAAAGACAACCCGCGAAGGAGATCGAGATGGGTGAGGCGCTTGGGATGGTCGAGACGAAGGGGCTGGTCGCGATGATCGAAGCGGCCGACGCCATGGTGAAAACGGCGAAGGTCACGCTCGTCGGCTGGGAGAAAATCGGCGCGGGCTACGTCACCGCGATCGTGCGCGGCGACGTAGCGGCGGTGAAGGCGGCCACCGACGCGGGTGCTGCGGCAGCCCGTCGCGTCGGCGAACTCGTATCGGTCCACGTCATCCCACGGCCGCACACCGACCTCGAGGACGCGCTGCCAATCGGAAAGGCCGCCAGCATCAAAGCGTAAGCTCGTTCACGTTTTATGCTGCTCGCGAGAATTGTCGGAACGGTCGTCGGGCCGGCCTGTCCCAAAAACTCGACCGTAACAACAGGGCCGACCCAGGATGGAACACCATCGGCTGAGGCCAGCGCTGCCGTAGTTGATCGACGGGCGGTCACTTCTTGTCCGCTTGGGCCGTTCCGCGAGCATTTCCACGACCTGCGCGGCGCTCTCCATGATGCTCGCCGTCCTACTGCGGAGTTGTGCCGCATGGTCTGGATTTACTTTCCGCTGGATGCGTCGTCGATGAAAGTGTTCATCACCGAAAAGACTTCATTGAGATGGCCGAACAAGTCCGCGACCTCTTCGGCCTGCTGGTCATTTAGGCGAATCATCCGGTCATCCTTTCAGAAAACGTCGTCCGGCCCCAGCGGCCCCGCATTGTTCGAGCGCCGTCGTGCCTCACCCCGGGGCGCGCGAGCCAGCGCACACTCATTTGCCCTTGCCTTACAAAGCCGCCCGCACTCCGGCTCGCAAGCACCACCTCGTTTTATGCTCGCTTGTGCCTCGCGGGAAGGTATAGTCTTCAGATTCCACGCTTTCCTGAAGCTGTCGCTCCTCGCGGGACGTTTTCCCGCCTCTGCCCCAACTTCATCAAGGCCCCCTTTCCCGCACGGAGTGACGTTTCTCGTGGGCACATCTCCTTGCTCGATGTTACAGCCGTCCTCTCCACTTGAGGAACTCGTGCAGCCAGTCCGCGGAGAATATCGGGAGATGCGGAGCCTCAAATTAACATCGTCGCAGGCCCAGCGATTGTTTGGGCTGGAGCCTTGACGTGCGCCGCGATTCTTGGGGCTCTCGTGAAAGAGAAGTTTCTGTCCTGCACCGGTGATGGCCTGTTTGTCCGACCGGGCCCCACGTACCCGCTTTCGCAGCAACCCGGATTTAGCCCTGTGTGTCGCCAAAACATCATCCAAGGTGCGGTCCGCGCGATCCGAATCAAACCGGCGATCAAGGGGCGACTCGATAAAGCGGTTGGGGATCTCGAGCATGCCTTTGAGCAAAACGACTCCATGCTTATCGCCGCCTCCATCTGGCCCACGCTGAGACCGGCTCAGAAGGACCACCGCTTGCGGAGCATACTTGGCCGGGTGGGAATAGATTGGGTGAACTGATGACCACTCAATCCGGAAGAATTTTGCTTGGCGCGTTGGATCGAATGGTGTCCAGCTCTGCCAATTACTGGGTCGGGCTGCTCAGTGACGTGGTCGGGGCTCTGGCGTTTCTGATGTTTGGGCTCTATCGGTTCTCCGGCCTCGACGTCGTGGCCGGCGTCGCCGTCATCGTGGGGTTCATGACCTGGGGATTGCTCGAGTATGTCCTTCATCGGTGGGTCCTGCACGGCCCACCGTCCATGGCCAGGCGGGGTCACGCGCGACACCACGCGGACCCCAGGGCGCTCATCAGCACGCCGCTCTTCGTCATCATGATCGGAGCGCTTGCGATCTGGGCGCTCGTCAGGCTCGTGCTGCCTTCCGGCGTCGCCGCTCTGCTGGTCTTCGGGCTCTATGCCGGATACAACTATTTCGCCCTTGTGCACCACTTGCAGCACCATCGAGCCAAAGACCTCTCCCGCGTCGCCTACTTAGGACGGCTCGAGCGGCTCCATGACACCCACCACCATCGACTCTTATGGAAGGGCGCAGGGAAATGGGACGAACTTTGCCCTCGCAGCAGCCCACGTCAGACTTGATAGCCGACGCGCCTTAGCGCCGGCAACAGCTCTTCCTGAACGGCGTTAAGGAGGCGATCAACCGCAGGCGACTCGCGCTCAAAATCGCGGCGACGTCTGGCGGCACGGGCGTCATCCAGACCTCGTAAGCCGCGCAGTAGCCGATCGACTGCTGGCTCAAGCCCTTCTTTCTTTGTGACGGCTGCACAGAGTTCATCCACCGAGCGGCGCACGTGTCCTTCCGCGTCGTCGACCGTGAGACGACTGGCAAACTTCTCGACGACCTGGAGGGCGGCCTCGATGGAGGTGAGATCTTCGTCCGTCATGTTGATCGATCACGCGCGTGGCGAGATGGCAGTACGGGGTGCTTCCGGGCGCCCTAGGGCGGCACGCTGGCGACTGTGCCTTCGACCAGATAAAAGCCGTCAGCGCTCAGCCATCAGCTCGGAGCCGTCAGCTGGAAGGCCTGAGGGCCGGGAGCACAAGCTCCCTACGCCCGCTTCCGGATCACATCATCAAGAATACCGTATGCCTTGCCCTGTTCGGCGGTCATGATGTAATCCCGCTCCGTATCCTCCTCGATCCGCTTGACCGGCTGCCCGGTGTGCAAGACCAGGATGTCGTTGATCCGCTCCCGCATCCGCAGGATTTCCCTCGCCGCGATGTCGATGTCGGTGGCCTGGCCGGCTAGCCCGGACATCAGCGGCTGGTGGATCACGATGCGCGAGTTCGGCAGCGAGAACCGCTTGCCCTTGGTGCCCGCCGCCAGCAGGACCGCCGCCATTGACGCGGCCTGGCCGATGCAGTAGGTCTGCACAGCCGGCCGGATGAATTGCATCGTGTCGTAAATGGCGAGGCCGGCGGTGATCGACCCGCCCGGGCTGTTGATGTAAAGCAGGATGTCCTTGTCGGGATCGTCCGCTTCGAGGAACAGCATCTGCGCAATCACCAGGTTCGCAACCGTGTCGTCGATTGGCGTGCCGATGAAAATGATGCTGTCTTTCAGCAGCCGCGAGAAGATGTCGTAGACACGCTCCCCCCGGTTTGTCTGTTCGACGACCATCGGGACGAACTGGAGACGCGAGTCGGACATAGGCGTTGACCGCTGAGGTAGTGATCGACTGATTCAACAGGCCAGCGGACCAATCAGTCAGTCGCTGAATTCCCAGACTGTGCGAACGGGAAGCGGGCGGCCCGGTGCGCCGCAGCGAGGAAGGTGCCAGGACTCCTTCCCCATCCTGGCACGCGCCTGTGGTTCGCCAGACTTCTGGCGACCCACACCGGCCGGTGCGATTCCACTGAAGCACACGACCGCCAGGCAACGGGAGGTCGTGGATCTGACGGGGAACCAAGACGCCGCTATGCTTGCGGGAGAGGATCTGTCAGCGGCGGCACCAGCGGCGGACGCTTCTTCTGCCGGCGCCGGGTGTCCTCTTCGTCGGGCACGGCCGCGGCCGGTCCCGTCGACGCCGCGGGCTGCGGCCCGTCGAGCGACAGGCCCCTCACCAGCCGCCGCACCTGTTCGCCGTCCAGCACTTCACGCGTGAGCAGCTCGTCGGCGATGTTCACCAGGACCGCCTTGTACTCGACCAGGATCCTGTGCGCGCGCGCGTAGTTCGCGCTGACGATGCGCTTGACCTCCTGGTCGATCCGCAGGGCCGTGTCTTCACTGTAGTCCTGGTGCCGCGCGAGGTCGCGGCCAAGGAAGATCGGCGCTGCCTTCTTGCCGAAGGTGAGCGGTCCCATCGCCTCGCTCATGCCCCACTCGCACACCATGCGGCGTGCGAGCTCGGTCGCGCGCTCGAGGTGGTTGCCGGCGCCCGTCGTGATGCCCACGGTGGCGATCTCTTCCGCGATACGGCCACCCATCAGCATCGCGATCTGATCGTCGAGATCCTCCTTCGAGTCATGGTGCTTCTCGTCGACCGGCAGCTGCTGCGTCAGCCCCAGCGTCATGCCGCGCGGGATGATCGTCACCTTGTGAACCGGATCCGCGTGCGGGAGCAGCACTGTCAGCAGCGCGTGGCCGGCTTCGTGCGTGGCCGTGACCCGCTTCTCCGCGTCGCTGATGATCATCGACCGTCGCTCCGTGCCCATCAGGACCTTGTCCTTCGCGAACTCGAAGTCGATCATCCGCACGGCCTGGCGGTTATCGCGCGCGGCGTGGAGGGCCGCCTCGTTCACGAGGTTCGCCAGGTCGGCACCAGAGAAGCCGGCTGTTCCACGCGCCAGCACCGCGGTATCGACATCATCTGACAGCGGACTCTTGCGCGTATGGACCGACAGAATGCCTTGGCGTCCCCGCACGTCGGGGCGGTTGATGACAATCCGCCGATCGAAGCGGCCCGGTCGCAGGAGCGCCGGATCGAGCACGTCCGGACGGTTGGTCGCCGCGACGAGGATCACGCCCTCGTTCGACTCGAATCCGTCCATTTCGACGAGGAGTTGATTGAGCGTCTGCTCCCGTTCATCGTGTCCGCCACCGAGCCCGGCCCCTCGGTGCCGGCCGACGGCGTCGATTTCATCGATGAACACGATGCAGGGGGCGTGCTGCTTGCCCTGCTCGAAGAGGTCGCGAACGCGGGACGCCCCGACGCCGACGAACATCTCAACGAAATCCGAGCCGCTGATCGAGAAGAACGGCACATGCGCTTCGGCGGCGACCGCGCGCGCCAGCAGCGTTTTGCCGGTCCCCGGAGGGCCCATCAGGAGCACGCCCTTCGGAATGCGTCCGCCCAGCTTCTGGAACTTCTCCGGCTCTTTGAGGAACGCGATGATCTCCTGCAGCTCCTCGCTGGCTTCGTCGACGCCCGCGACATCCTTAAAGGTCACCTTCTTTTGCGAGCTGGACGACAGCTTGGCCTTGCTCTTGCCGAACGAGAGCAGCGTGTTGCCGCCGCGCGGCATCTGCCGAACGAAGAAGATCAAAACGCCGATGAGCAGCAGGATCGGCGCCCACAAAGACAGGAACGAGGCCAAAGGGCTCCGCGTCGGCTCCTTCGCGGTCACGAGAACGCCGCGCTCGATGAGCTGGTTGGCCAGCCCGTCGTACTGGCTCGGCGCGTCTACCACGGCTTCCGTGCGGTCCCAGTGCGACGGAAATCGTCTTCGCACTTGGAGCGGGCGACTCGCTCGTCGGCGTCACGTATGAATGTGATTACCCGGTTGAGGTCGATCGTCTGCCGAAGCTGACGCGCAGCAGCATCCCGCCGGGGCGGTCAAGCGAACAGATTGATACGATCGTGAGTGCGAAGTGCGACCCTGGCCGCCCCGTGGGCTACTCGTTTTTCTCAGCACGGAGCCATGACCATGGCCACGCTGGCGCCCCGTGGGCTATTCGTCTGGGCTCGCACGGTACGTAGCAACGACCGCCGTCCTTGCGGTAGTAAACTGGATATGCGGACAACGCAATGCGACTTACGAGGCGCATCATGGATGTCGGCGCGCAACTACGACGGGCACGCGAAGAGCGCGATCTTTCCCTTTCAGATCTTTCGCAGATCACCAAGATCCGGGTGGCCCTCCTCAAGGCACTCGAGAACAACGAAACCTTGCCGATCTCCGGAGACTTCTACACGCGCGGCTTCCTCCGAGCTTACGCGGCGGCCGTCGGCCTGAATCCGGAAGAGATCGTCCGTGAGTGCCTCGCGCAGGAGACCGAACCCCAGCTCGGCTCGACGGGCGGCGCCACGCAGGCTGAAGAGGGCGGGGCTGGGCAGGGACGCGCCGAAGGGCAGCGAGCGTCACGTGCGCGTGTGCTCCTCGGAGCCGGTGTCGCCGCAGTTGCGCTGATCCTCTATGTGTTGTGGCTCGGACTTGCGGGTAGGACATCGATTCCCGCACCGCCGCTGGATTCTTCCAAATCCTCCGTTGCCACCGCCGGAATCAAAGGGCCCTTGAGGGAGCCTGCGTTGGCCGGTGCAGACGCAGAGACTTCCTCGAATTCCGCGGTCGACGCCGCAATGGGGTTCACGACGCTGACGCTTCAAATTCGTGCCCACAAGGAATGCTGGCTCGCAGCGTCTGCAGACGGACAACGCGTCGCGTACCGCCTGATGCCTGCAGGCGACCAGGAGACCATCCGGGCACAAGATGGGATTAGTCTCGGGCTGGGAAGTGCCGGGGCTCTCACGATGTTCCTCAACGGGGCTCCCGTTCGTTCACTGGGCCAGATCGGCGAGGTCGTGAATGTCCAGATGACCAGGGAAAACTATCGGAGCTTTCTGAGCCCCTAGGCGAGCGCTTGGCCTACCGCGTGGCGTCGTTCGGCGGGAGCTGGACGTTCATTAATCCTGTTTCTGTCCGCCATGACGGTCTGGATGGTCTACAACGGGAGCGGCGAGCGGTTCGATCCGTATCCGTTCATTCTCTTGAACCTGGTGCTCTTGCGTAGTGTCCAATAACTCAATCGATGCCTAATCGCCTGTCTTCTCAGACGTGCTCATCGATCAGCGGCTCATCAGAGAGGTCGATCAACATCGAGTGAAACTGACAGTCGAACCAATGGCCAAAGGTCTCGAATGATCGGTCGCGCGGCCACGCCACCAGCCGTTGAGTTGTCCTCGAAGGTCGCTGGGACCACGGTCTGCAGGCACTCCCCTTCTGCCTCTGGGTCGCCACACTGGGGAACTAGACATCGTGCTTTCGCCTGGCGCCCTTCCTGTCGGCGAGCTCTGCGAACACTATTTCAGCGGCTTCCGCAAGCGGCTGCTCCGTAGCCTCCGCAATCGCCCGCGCGGCCTTCACGAACTTTGCGCGCTGCTCGATCGACCACCCCTTCTGCATGAAGGGTCCGAGGACACCTTCAGCTTCCTGGGCAGCCGAACGCTCGTCGAGCACATTTGCCGCCAACACCGCAACGTCCATATTCTCAAGATGCCGATAACGGGCAAGCGTTCGATCGGCTCTTATTCCCGTGAACTTCGTGCGTCGTTGAACTCGGGACTCTGCGAGAGAGCCGAGATCGTCTCATGCCGCGCATCGTGAATGCGGTACTGCCCCTTTACACGTCCGAACTTGAGCCCGACCATCTCGAATAGTTTGATCGCCGCTTTCTTGAAACTCGTGATCCGCGCGCCGGTATGCGTACCAAACAGGAACGCCTTGGGATGGCGGTCAAATTGTTTCATCTTGCGAAGAAAGACCTCGACCGCATCCGCGACTACGACATACCGAGTGAACCCTTGGCCGGTCCGTTTGCCACCCTTCGTCGCCTCGGGGCGAACGCACACCCGGACCATGATGCGGCTGCCGTCCTTTACCTTGAAGAGTTTGGGGGTCTCAACGCCCTCCTCTGTGACAATCGAGCAGTGCTCCCGCCCCGTTCAAGTACGGCGGTCATTGGTAGCAAGGATTCCTTTGAGGACTTTTCGTGGCCAGGGCGCACCCATCGGTCGGCCGGTCGGAAGCTGATATGCGGCGAGGCCGTTCACGTCATCGGTCTTGTACCGCCGGGCCAGCTCCGCGAAACTGATTTTTTCCGATTCCTCAGCGTGGTGGCGACCGGCGGGGTTGTACGTTCCGGCGTCGATCTCCGCAATCCACGCCTTGCGAACGGTGCGTGCGCCATCGAACGTCAAGACACCGCGCTGGTTCCACGTCGTGAGGTTCGCTCGGAACTTGTGCTTCGGCGGTGGGAATTGCCGGGTGTGCCAGCCCCACCACGGATGTTTGCATTGCGGCCAGAGCTTCTTCTGGCAGCCGCACCGTTTCCCGAGACCACGCTCCTGAAACATGGTGATCATGAATCTATTATGGGCTCTTCGTCGATTTGAGTACAAGCGTCTGAACCGTATTCGTCGTCAAACCCGACCCTCGCTGAAATTCAGAACGTAGGCGCGTGTCATTCACTGCGGTTGGTTCTGGACCGCGAACTGTTCGAGCCACTGGTCGAGCCACGCCCTTTTGAAACGTAGCCGAAGCCGCCCACCAACACGCACGTGACGGAGGCCCGTCCGCACTGCCTCGTAGACGGTGTGACGCGAGAGCTTGGTATAGCGACTGGCGCCCTCGATGTCCAGCCATTCCTCACCCACAGGGTCTCGTCGGAGAACTGCGGTCGCCATTTACTCTCTCCTCGAACCACCGCCGATGATCCGTCCGCCACATCGAGGGCGCGGTTCGGCCGCGCGGCGTTCATCACCTCCGGCTGTTGACGTTTCGCCGGACGCGGGAGGCAGGCGAAGCCGCCTCCTCGCCGAACGAAAAGCAAGAACCGTGCAGGCACGTCGTGGGAGCCGCCTTGCGCGTTCACCGGATTCCAGACCGCGCTGGCGCCCGATCATGGGTCGTGCAAAATGCCTCACCCCTGGCAAAATGCACGTCTCGCTTCGCGGTCCAGCGCGTAAGGATTCAAGCGGCTCCGATCGCGATAATGCGCGTTGTTGCCACCATAGATCGCGATGCATCCGGCCATCGTGACGATCCGATTCTTCACGTGCGTTGTCCGTCACGGTTCTTGCACAGACGTTCTGCACGTAAGCAGGAGGCGAGAGTAAGCCAATGCAGAACGCGCAGCTCGAATCAATCGCGTCCTTCAATCAGCAGCGATCACTGGTTCCCCGTCATCGACATACGGACGAGAGCGACCCGGTCGTCTTGTGGCAACTTCGCCGAACCGGTGACGACCTGCTCTGCGCGACGGTGCTCACGACGTACGGATACGCCCTCGCGCTGGCGCTCTCGGGCGAATTGGTGATCTTCGAGTTTGAGCCCAATCTCGAACGGCTGACACGCAAGGCGCACCGATTGGAAACGAGACTGCTCGCACGCGGGTGGATGCGCGCCGGCACACAGTAAACGCATCTCGATCTGATCAAGGAGGTACCCGATGCCCGCGTCATTTGTCCGCATGGTTCGCCGTCGTTCGGCCGTCCTGTCGTGCGTCGCCCTGGCGCTGTTCCTTCTCCCAGTGGCGCTCTACGCACAGAGCCCGTGGGAGCGAGCCGCGCTGAACCTGGAATCGACCTTCACCGGGCCACTCGCGCGATCGCTCGCGCTCGTCTCGATCGTCATCGGCGGACTCATGTTCATGTTTGGCGAAGGAGGAGCGAAGCGACAGATCAGCGGGATCGTCTTCGGCGGCGGCCTGGCGCTCTTTGCCGGCCAGTTCCTGACCTGGCTGTTCTGAAGGAAGGCGTCATGGCGACACCACGCGTTCAACCTACGTGCCGGCCGGTTTACAAGGCCCTGCATCGACCGCTGACGGTCTGCGGGGTGGATCGGCGCCTGTTCTTCCTCGCGCTACTCATGGGCGCGGCCACGTTCAATCTCTTCTACTCGTTCCTGGCCGGGCTGCTGACGTTCGTCGGCCTGTACGGCTTCGCGCTGTGGGCGACGAGGCGTGACCCTCAGATGCTCCGCATCCTGCTTTCCTCGTCCCGCTTCCTACCAGTACCTGTGCAAACGGCGGATCGATCCGATCGTGGCCGCCCCATGCGGGCAGCGCTTGGCGCACGAGGCGATTCAACGCCGGACGGCGTATCTGAATGCCCGGCGCGAGGAGTTGTACGACCTCGACCTGTACGTCGTGCTGCTGTACGAAGGCCTGCGGTCTCCCGCCACGAGTACCAGGCTTCGCGGTGTCTGGCGCGACCCGCGCGCGGCGCTGCGCCAGTGGCTGTCGTCGAGCGCCGTTCTCACATTGCTTGACGCGGACCTCGATCGCGCCGTGGCGCAGCTCCATCACAAAGCGGCGGCGTTCGAGGTGCAGCTGGCCGACAGCGTGCGCCCGACCCGACTCGGCAAGGCCGAGGCCTTTCGCTTCTTCCGCCGCCTCGTGAACTACACGCCAGCCAAGGTCGCGGGCGCCGCGCTGCAATACGACACGCACCTGGACTACTTCGTCGCCGACTGTGCGGTGGAATGCCAGCGCACCCACCTCGACGTCGACGCGGCGCACTATTCTGACGGTGGCAGGGAGAGCGCCGGTGTCCATCGAGGCAGAGGCTGGCGGCGTATTGGAAGCGTCGCGACGTCGCGTACCGCCAGCCGCATTTGACATTGATCCTGTAGTGCTTTACGGTGAGATGGATGTGGCGCGTTCACGTACCAGCATTTCGCAATCTCGGTCGCGGCGTGTTCTGATTTTCTGAAGAGCGGTTACTGCTCGCTGCCCGAACCGCCGCAGCCACGCGTTCTCAATCCCCCATCAGCGTCCGGACTGCGTGCGTATGTCCGAATGGTCTAGAGCCACGCGTCCTCCGAGGCATCTTGGCGGTGGCGTGGCGAAATCGACCTCATACTGGAACGACACAAACATGACCGCGACAGCCATACACCGCAAGACTCCGGTTAACGATGCACGGCGTGTGACCTACCGAGCGCCATGCCAGTCGGATGCCGTCCCCGTTCACGCACTCGTCAGGGCCAGCCCCCCACTAGATGTCAATTCTACCTACGCGTACTTGCTCGTCTGTACGCACTTTGCGGACACATCAGTCATCGCCGAGGGAGAGGGCAAGGTCGCTGGATTTCTCTCCGGCTATCTCACACCCGCTGACCCCACCGTGGTGTTCGTATGGCAGGTGGCCGTGGACCCCAAATCTCGGGGACAGGGCATCGGGCTCGGCATGCTGCGCTGGCTCCTCAACCGAGAGGGTTGCGGTCAGGTGCGTCATCTGGAAACAACGATCACCCCGTCAAGTGAGGCGTCCCTGCACATGTTCCGCCACCTTGCGGGCAGCCTCCATGTCCCGTACGACGTGAGCCCTCGCTTCCGCTGTGGAGACCTCGGTGGCAGTCACGAGGAGGAACACCTCGTTCGGATAGGACCCCTGTCGCCTCGTCTTGGCGGAGGGTCATGAGTATTGTTTTAATGGAGGGGTCATGAGCATTTTTACTGAGATCGAGTCGAACGTCCGCAGCTATTGCCGTTCGTTTCCCACCGTGTTCAGCAGCGCATCTGGCGCGACTCTGCTCGACGAGTGCGGCAAGACCTATATCGACTTCTTGAGCGGCGCGGGAACGCTCAACTACGGCCACAACAACCTGCCAATCAAACGCCGCCTGATCGACTACATCGAATCTGACGGAATCGTGCACGGCCTCGACATGGCGACCGAAGCCAAGCGCGAGTTCCTCGAGACTCTTGACCGGTGCATCCTGCAGCCTCGTCGACTGTCGTACAAGGTCCAATTCACCGGACCGACAGGCGCCAATGCTGTCGAAGCCTCCCTGAAGATCGCGCGCAAGGTGACGGGGCGACCGACTGTCGTGGCCTTCACCAATGCCTTCCACGGCGTCACGCTTGGCGCGGTGGCCGCGACTGCGGGGTCGTACTATCGCGATGCAGCTGGTTTGCCGGTGCTCGGCTCGTCGTTCGTCCCCTACGACGGGTATTTCGGCTCAGATGTCGACACGACCGAGTACCTCGAACGACTGCTGACCGACCAGTCCAGCGGTTTGGATCATCCAGCGGCGGTGATCGTGGAAACGGTCCAGGGTGAGGGCGGCGTGAACGTCGCAAGCGTCGAGTGGCTGCGCTCGCTCGAACGGGTCTGCCGCGCGCATGCGATCTTGCTGATTGTCGACGACATTCAGGCCGGATGCGGCCGCACGGGAACCTTCTTCAGCTTCGAACAAGCCGGCATCCGTCCCGATATCATCACCCTGTCGAAGTCGCTGAGCGGCTACGGTCTGCCGTTCTCGGTCGTGCTGATGCGTCCCGAGCTGGACCACTGGAGCCCGGGCGAACACAACGGCACCTTCCGGGGCCACAACTTGGCGTTCGTGACCGCGAAGGCCGCCCTGGACGAGTATTGGCAAGACGACGAGTTCAGCCAGGTGGTCGAGTGCAAGGGGAAGCTACTTGCCTCGGAGCTCCAAGACATGGTCGACGGCTGCGCACCCGGCCAGCTGTCAGTCAGAGGACGCGGCATGATCCAGGGCATCGATTGCGTGAATGGCGAACTCGCGTCCCTGACGTGCAAGCACGCATTCGACCGCGGCTTGGTCATCGAAACATCCGGATCGGAGGGACAGGTCATCAAATGCCTCAGCCCGCTCACGATTTCGGAACCTGAGCTCCAGGAGGGGCTCGGAATCTTGCGAAGCAGTCTCAAGACTGCCTGGCAAGCGTCGCTAGGGCTGGTCCCAGAACCCGCGGGGGTTGGCACGTGATCGGTGGTACTCGTACGTGCCCTTAAACGTATCGCGGCGGGATTCGTCGGCCCACAGGCATCCAGCTTGGAAGGTCAGGCTCCGCCCATCGTCGGGATGCGCGCTCTGGCAGGACGGGCAGTCGTCGAAGGGATCTTGCACGCTGCTCAGGTCTGCGTGAATCGCCTCGACCAACTGCTGGCCCTCTGGCGTCAGACGGTCAAGAGCGATCTGGCAAATGATGCGATCTGTACTCGACGTCGGAAATTCGCCATCTGTTGCGCGCGGCGCTCCGCCTGACCTGCCGCTATCGATATGGGCAGGTGCGCCCGCGGATGCACTACACGCTCTTCGGCCTGCTGAGCGTCACGGGCCTCCGCGTCAGCGAAGCACAGAATCTCGAGCTGCGCGATGTCGATCTCGACGCTGCGGTGTTGACGATCCGCGGGGCGAAGTTCGGCAAAACCCGACTCGTTCCGTTACACCCGTCGACCTGCCACGTCCTCGCCGACTACCTCCGACGCCGCGCGCGTTATTGGCGGCAACGGCCGGTGTCCTCGTTTGTGTTCGTCTCCAGCTTGGGCAATCGTCTCGACGGTGGTGACATTCGGCGAACCTTCTACGCGTTGTCCCGGCAGATCGGGCTGCGTGCGCCCTCCGACCATCGTGGTCCGCGGCTGCATGACCTACGCCATCGGTTCGCGACTTCTACGCTCGTCCGGTGGTATCGCGCGCAGCAAGACCCCGAGCGTAAATTGCCGCTCTTGTCGGCCTATCTGGGCCACGGGCACGTCGCGGACACCCAGTGGTACCTAAGCGGATCTCCGGCCCTGATGCGCGAGGCGATGCGCCGGCTCGAGCGCCGCTGGGAGGATCAGCCATGACGCCGTCCCTCGGCTTGGCGCCCCTCTTGGAGCGCTTCTTCACGCAACGCTTGATGCAGCAGCGCCAGGCCAGTCCCCACACCGTCAGTTCCTATCGCGACACCTTCCGGCGCTTCCTCAGGTTCGTGCAGCAGCGGTTCCAGATCTCGCCCTCGCGTCTGACGTTCGAGAAGATCGACGCCCCATTAATCGTGGCCTTCGCGGGTGCTGGCCATTCCCTCCAAGCGGTTCACGCGGACCTTGGTACCGTTCCTCACGCGAGCCGAAGTCGACGCGATGCTAGCCGCGCCGGATTCACGGACCTGGTGTGGCCGACGCGATCACGCGTTTCTCCTCGTCGCGGTCCAGACCGGTCTTCGCGTCTCCGAGATGACGGGACTCACCCGTCACGACCTGGTCCTCGGCGCTGACGCGCACGTGCGGGTCCTGGGGAAGGGACGGAAGGAGCGCTGCACCCCGCTAGCCCGATCCCCCCGTGCGGTGCTCCAGGCCTGGTTGCGCGAGCCGCGTCGAGGGACGGAGGACATCCTCTTTCCCAGTGCCAAAGGCAGCCGCCTCACCATTCACGGCGTGCAATACATGCTGAACAAGCACCGCCAGGCGGCGTCCCGAACGTGCGCGTCGCTGACGCAGAAGCGTGTGACCGTACACCGCTTGAGGCACACCGCCGCGATGGACCTGCTCCAGGCGGGCGTCGACCGCTCGGTCATTGCGTTGTGGCTCGGCCACGAGTCGGTCGAGACGACGCAGATCTACCTGGAGGCGACGCTGGCGATGAAGGAACAGGCGCTCGCGAACACTCGCCCGCCCCAGGGGCGAGCTGCCACGTACCGCCCTGGCGATCAACTGCTCGGGTTTCTCAATAGCCTGTAGGACGGAGCCGGAAAGACTATGTCGGGTGAAATGGTCAGGGCGTCCGCGCGGTCACCAGCATTTCCCGACCAATTCGAGCTGCTGCTCGACGTCGCCCGACATAGTCAGGAAGGGGAGATAGTGCCGCCTATCTCGTCAGCGAGATAGCCGTCACACGTTCTGTTCCCACCTGGCCATGCGTGGGGCCCGAGCTCGGGCGATTCAGGAGTTGGGTGGGGCACCGTGATCTCTTGACGACGCAGCGGTACATGCACTTGAGTCCCGCTGCTGTCGAAGCCGCGATTCGGCTCTTGGAACTGCCCGACCCCGGTGCTGCGAGTGGCAACATTGTGGCAACGGGTGATCTGTTGATCGAAAACGTTAGTGGATAGAACAACTTAAATGGTGAGCCAGGAAGGAATCGGACTCTATTAAGCCAATTTTTCTAACGTGGTGATGGCGTGGGACTTCTGGCAATAAGCCCTTGCGATTCACCAACTTCCCCTTGCTCAAGCTGTCCGCTCGCGTCCTCTTGAATCCACACGAA
>Ga0326597_10002816_pt1 | contig 25769 bp, 18 predicted proteins | sample RVTome_12_FD_203789 | JGI IMG/M metagenome (GOLD analysis project Ga0326597, IMG submission 203789) | Soil microbial communities from uranium-contaminated site in the Upper Colorado River Basin, Wyoming, United States - RVT100D185 | ecosystem: Environmental > Terrestrial > Soil > Contaminated >... | reverse complement strand
GCCTTCCTCCTCGTCGCCGGCGCGCAAACCTTGCGCGGGCGGACGGTGCGCAGCCTCCCACGCGGGCAGCGCGGCGCCGGCCACCGCGAACAGCACGCCGAGCGAGAAGAATAGCGCCAGCGCTCCCGGCTCGACCTCCAGGCTCGCGGCGATGGCGCGAAAGTAGCCCGCGCCGAGGTCGGCCCCGACCAGCGACAGCGCGTAGCGCGCGAGCGTGTAGCCGAGGAGCAGGCCGAGCGCGGAGCCGGCGACGCCGATCGCCGCGCCCTCGGCGAGCAGGCGCGCGGCGAGCTCTCCGCGCGTCATCCCGATGGCGCGCAGCAGCGCGAACTGCGCGCGCCGGCGCAGGATCGCCAGGACCTGCGACGAGAACACCAGGAACGCCCCGGTGAAGAGCGCGACCAGCGCCAGCATGTCCAGGTTCATGCGGTAGGCGCGCGTCAGGTTCGCGCCGCGCTCGCCCTCGGTCTCGGGCGTGAGGGCGTGCACGCCGAGCGGCAGCATGGCCTGCAACTCGCGGCGGAAGGCTTCGACGTCCGTGCCCGGCTTCAACCGCAGGTCGATGCGGTTCAGCCGCTCGAGACGCTCGAGCCGCCATTGGGCGGCGGCGACATCCATCACGCCGACGCGCTGGCGGTAGGCGCCTTGCGGCAGGAGGCCGGCGACCCTGAGCGTCACGACGCGCGTGCCGACCTGGATGGCCAGCGTGCCGCCCGTCTTGACGCCCAGCCATTCCGCAGCGGACGGGCTCAGCAGCACGGTATCGGCGTCGAAGAGATCGAGCACCATGCCCGAGCGTTCCGGCAGCAGCGCCGGCTGCACCTGCGCCGCGCGCAGCGGGTCGAAGCCGAGGATGCGCAGGCTGTCCTGGCGGCCGGCGAGCGGGACCTCGAGGTCCACGGCGGGATTCGCCGCCTCGACCTGGGGCAGCCGCGCCATGCGCGGGTAGAGCGCTTCGTCGAACCCCGCGCGCGGGCCGCGCACCACCAGGTCGGCTTCCCCCGCGATGTGGCGCGCCGCCAACTCGAATTCGTTGATCGCGCTGGAGTTGACGAGGTGCACTGCAACGCCGAGCGCGACGCCGAGCGCGATGGCGAGCACCGCGAGGACGCTGCGACCCGGATACTCGCGCAACGGACCGATGACCAGCGCCTGGAGCAGCAGCCAGCGGCTGCTGAACGCCATGGATCGTGGGTCGTGGGTGGTGGATCGAGGACGGGTCACGGGTCACCGGTCACAGGTCACTCCTTACTGCGGATGAAGCCCGTCCGCGGTAAGGACCAGTACGCGGTCGGCGGTGCCGGCGGCAAGCGCCGAATGCGTGACGAGGATGCCGGCGCCGCTCTCTCGCTTCACCTGCTCGCGCAGCAGGCGCAGCACCTGCGCCGCGGTATCCGGGTCGAGGTTGCCGGTCGGCTCATCGGCAAGGAGCAGTTGCGGCTGGTGCGCGAGCGCGCGCGCGATAGCGATGCGCTGCATCTCGCCGCCCGCGAGCTCGCGCGGGTAGCTGCCGGCGGCGGCCGCGAGGCCCACCGCCGCGAGCATCTCCTCGACCCGCGCCGCGATGCGGGCCGGCGCGGAGCCGGCGAGAGCAAGAGGGAGCGCGACGTTCTGGGCCACGGTGAGATGGGGCAGCAGATGAAACGCCTGGAACACGAAGCCGATGCGATTACGTCGCAGCAGCGTGCGCGCCGTGTCATCGAGCTCCGTCAGTTCCGCTCCGTCGAGCGCGATGCTGCCGCGGTCGGGAAGGTCGAGTCCGGCGACGAGGTTCAGCAGCGTGGATTTGCCGACGCCGGACTCGCCCGCGATCGCGACGTATTCCCCGCGCGCCAGTTCCAGCGTGATACCGCGCAGCACTTCGCGGGGCCTGACGCCGCCATAGGACTTGCAAAGGTTGCGGATCGCCAGCACGACGCCTATTTTAGCGCCGTTCCAGCTCGGTATTCAGTTGGGCCGGTTGGCCGCAGACCCTATCAACGCAATGAATGAACTTTGACGGCCGTAGCGTTGTCCCGAAGCAGCGGAGCGATGATGCTTGCGGGCTCGGGCCTGCTGAAATAATACCCCTGGATTTCGTCGCATTTGTAGTCGCGCAGGAAGCTCAACTGTTCGGCGGTCTCGACTCCTTCCGCCACCACGCCGAGTCTCAGGCTGTGCGACATGGCGATGATCGCCTGGGTGATCGCCGCATCGTCGGCGTCGTCCGGGAGGTCCCGGATGAACGTCCGGTCGATCTTCAAGGTGTTCAGCGGGAAGCGCTTGAGGTAATTCAGCGACGAGTACCCCGTGCCGAAATCATCGATGGCAAGATGTATCCCGAATGCTTTGAGCCGGTTCAGTAATACGACCGCCTGTTCCGGATTGTTCATCACCACGCTCTCGGTGATCTCCAACTCCAGGAAAACCGGGTCGAGGCCGGTCTGCTTCAGCACCCTGGCTATGTCCTCCAGCAGATTTTCGTGGGCGAACTGGCGGGGCGAGAGATTTACCGCGACGCGCACCGGCGGCCACCCCTGTTGCTGCCAGGCCTTGTTCTGCGCGCAGGCGGTCTTCATCACCCATTCGCCGATCGGCACGATGAGGCCGGTTTCTTCGGCAAGCTGGATGAATTGCGCGGGCGGGATCAGTCCCTGTACGGGCTGCTGCCAGCGCAGCAGCGCTTCCACCCCGGTGATGCGGCCGCTGCCGATCTCCATCTTCGGTTGATAATGCAGCAGAAATTCATCGCGCTCCAGGGCGCGGCGCAAGCTGGATTCCAGCGTGAGGCGCTCGATGGAGTGAACGTTGGTCTGCGCCGAGTAGAACTGGAAATTGTTCTTCCCTTGTTCCTTCGCGCGGTACATCGCGATATCCGCGTTCTTCATCAGCGCCTGCATGTCGGCGCCATCGACGGGGTAGCTGCTGATGCCGATACTGGCGGTGATATGGAATTCCTGCGCCTGAACGAGAAACGGTGCGCTCATGGCAGTAAGTATCTTCTGCGCGACCACCGCTGCGTTCACGGGCTGCGGTGGTTCTTCGATCAGCACGACGAACTCGTCGCCGCCGAGACGCCCCACGGTGTCGCTGTCGCGCAGGCAGCCCCGCAGGCGTTCCGCGACTTCCTTGAGCACGCGGTCTCCGGCGTCGTGTCCGAGCGTGTCGTTGATGTTCTTGAAGCGGTCGAGATCGATGAACAGGATCGCCAGCGACCTCTCGGTCCGCCGTGCATGGGTGAGCGCGTGGCTCAGGCGCTCATGGAACATGGTGCGGTTGGGCAGCGTGGTGAGCTCGTCATAGTGCGCGAGGTGGCGAACGCGCTCCTCCGCCTGCTTGCGCGCCATGAACTGGCCGATCTGCTGCCCGATCGAGTTCGTGATCTGCAGCAGCATTTCATCAGGCTCACGCACTTCACGCCCGAAGAACTCCATCACGCCGCTGTCGGCGCTGCCGGCAAGAATCGGGAACGCGTACGCGCTGTGCCATCCGAACTTGGCGGCACTGGGCCGGCGGCGGAACGGTTTGTCATCGTGCAGGTTGGCGAGCCATATTGACTCCTTGTTACGCCATACACGACGCAGCATCCGGCCGGTGCCGCCGTCGGCCACTTTGAGCCAGTGTTCGCGGTCGGCAGGATCGAATTCGGGCTCGAACGCGCACCAGTATTCGGCGCGGTACAACCGTTGCTCCTCTTCATTCCACGCCCACCTTGCGCCATACGCCCATCCCATCGCCTCGCACATGGTGCATATCAGCTTCGGCATCGCCTCGTTCACCGTGACCGACTCGGCCAGCACCTTGGTCACCGCGTGTTCCATCGTGCGGCATTTCTCCGCGTGCTCCTGCTCGGTGATGTCGCGGACGATGGAGGCGACACCGATGATCGTGCCCGTATCGTCCCTGATCGGGGACTGGCTCAGCGACACGGGTATTCGCCGCCCGTCCCTGGTGCGGCGTTCGGTTCGAAAATCGCGCAGCGTGTGGCCCTGCTCGATCAGCGTGCGGGTGCGAAGCGTCTCTTGCTGGAGGTCAGGCGGGATGATCAGCGCGGAAATGTTCCGTCCGATCACCTCCGCTGCGGTAAAGCCAAACAGACGTTCCGCACCGAGGTTCCAGGACAGCACCTTGCCGTTGGAATCGCGGCTGAGGATCGCGTCCTGGGAGAATTCGACGATCGCGGCGAGCCGGGCGCGGTCCTCCTCGATCCGTTTGCGCTCGGTGATGTCTTCCACCACGCTGATCACGTACTGCGCGTTGCCGGCGTCATCGCGAGCGGCGGACATGGTCCGCAGCGCCCATATGATCGCGCCGTCTTTGCGCACGAAACGCTTCTCGCCGATGGCCGACTTCATTACGCCCCGGGTGATCTGGCCCCGGAGCACGGCCCCCCGGGCGTATTCGTCGGAATGGGTGATGTCCGAGATGGCCTTGCCGATAAGTTCGCCACGCGCATAGCCGAGCATGTCGCAGAACTTCTGGTTGACATCGACCAGCACTCCGTTGAGATCGACGCGCGTGATCCCGACCGCCGCATTTTCGAACATGGCGCGGTAACGTTCTTCGTTCAGCTTGGTTTCAGTCACATCCTCGACGACGCGAATGTAGTACTGGGGCGTGCCGTCAGCGCTCCTCGCGACGGATGTGGTGCGCTTGGTCGAGATCACCGCACCGTTCTTTCTGATGTAACGTCTTTCCGACAGATACGTGTTGATCTTGCCTTCCAGCAATTGCTGTTCGAGATCAGCGTCGTTCGCGACATCCTTCGGATCGGCGAGGCTAGCCGGCGCCAGTTGCTGCAGTTCCTCCAGGCTGTAGCCGATCATGTCGAGGAATTTCTGGTTGGCGAGCAGAATCCGGCGATCGAGCGAAGTGTGCACGATTCCGACCGCCGCGTAATTGAAGGTCAGCTCGAAGCGGCGTTCGAGATCCTTGCGCTCGGTGATGTCGATGATGGTGCCGATCAATCCCGCGACGCTGCCGTCGGCGCGCGTAAACGTGGCTTTGTAGTAAATCGCATCATGATGCTGCCCGTCGGGGGTCGTGATGGGCGTCTCGAAGACCTGGGTTCCGGGGCGATCCCACAGTTCCTGGTCCAACGCGTGCCGGCGATCCGCGATTTCCGGGTCGTCGGGATAGAGGTCGTGCACCGTTTTGCCGATGAATGTTTCCCTGGGCATGCCGAAAAACTTTTCCCATGCCCGGTTGACGCCCAGATAGCGTCCGTCCGTGCCCTTGAAGAAAATCGGGTTGGGCAGGGTTTCGATCAATTGCTGGGTCATGCGCTGCGCTTCGGCGAGGCTCGCTTCGCTATTGCGGAGGTCCTCGGTGATGCGTTCCGCCAAGTAGATCGCGCGCCTGCCGGACGTTGCGAGTGACCGTATCAGTCCGAACAGCAGCAAGCTGATGACGCCACCCACGATAAAAGTGGCCCACGCCAGCAGGCGATCGGATGGCGAGATGAATCCTTCCCGCGCGCTGAAATGCAGATTCCAGCGGCGCCCGCCCACTTCCAGTCCCGCAGTGCTGTTCAGGTTCGCAAGCTTGCTGCCGCTGGAGATGTCCCGGCGGGAACCGGCCGGGAGCAGGCGGTCGCTGTCGAACATCAGGTTTTCCGTGGAAGGCTGCTGAAACCCGCGCGCACTGTCCAGGAATCCTGCGTCGTGGACGCGCACATGCAGGGTTTTCAGAAACTGCTCGCTCAACACGCCGCGCATCAGGTCGATCACGACAAACGACGTGCTGACCATCCCGGTAAAGGCTTCGCGGCGCTGCTCCACGGTGGCGACCGGCAGGCCTTTTCGGTAAACCGGCAAGCGCATCGCGAATCCCGGGTGCCGTCGCGGATCGTGCGCCAGCGCGATCGTCCCCGAGGCCGTAAGCTGGCCTGAATCACGCGTGCGCTTGAGCGCGGCGAGGCGCACCGCATCGCCTCCGAGATCGAGCCCGAGCGCCGCCTCATTTCCTGACATCGGCTCGACGTATTGCACGATAAAGTATTCGAGCCTGTCTCCCGGCGGCTTGACCGCGAAATCCGGATATCCGCGCGGATCCACGCTCCGGTCATTGCGCACCATCGCTTCGAAAAACCGCCGCTGCGTGGCGGGCACGCGCTGGGCGTAATGGATGACCTGTATGCCGGGGTAGCGGCGGTTCAGATCGAGGCTTGCGATATAGGTCCGGAATTCGTCCCGCGTGACGGAATCCGACGCGATAAAGAGCGCCCTTACGCCGAGCAGCACGTCCGAATAGGCGCGGATGCGGGTTTCGATGGCCTCTTCCGCTTCGGCGACCACGTGCTCGAACTTCAGGCTGGCATCATGCTCCATCTGCCGCGCCATGAAATAGGCGGCGGCGGCGGAGAGGACGGTCCCGGCCGCGAGCACGACGAACGCCGTCACGGCGGTGCTGAGAACGTTGGCGAGCTTAAGCTGCATGCTGGCGTTGGTGACGCGGGCGTGTGCCGGGAGATTTCACATCATTTGCCGATTGCCTGATGTGCTCGGCGCGTCTTCCGTGATTCCGGCATTCTACGCCGTCATCCGAAGCCGTGTCGGATGGACAATCTCAGGGTGAAGTGCAGTGCAGGGGGCACCACTCAGCGTTGCCGGACCGATGCCGCGGCGGTGCAGCGCAAGGCGGCTTCCCCCGTGCTCCAACGGTCAGTCCAGCCGGATACCGGCTTCCTCGATATTGTAAGAAGTGGCCATGATAGCCGCGGCAAGTTTCACGGGACCTCCATTCCCCCGCAATCAATAGATTCAAATCCGGACCTTCCCGTTCATCCTGCTGCACATGTTAGGAATTCGTCGGGATCATATCCGGCGAATTCCTTAGCCGCGTCGGTATCCAGATCTCGGAATGCAGCGTGCGGTGCACCGGGCACTTGTTGGCGATCTCGAGCAGCTTCGCGCGCTGCGCCTCGTCCAGGTTGCCGGCGAGCTCGACCTCGCGCTCGATGCGGTCGATCTTGCCTTCCCGGGTTTCACATTCCGCGCAGTCCTGCGCGTGGACCTTGTCGTGCCGCAACCTGACGGTCACCTTGTCCAGCGGCAGCTGCTTCAAGTCGGCATACATCCGGATCGTCATCGAGGTGCAGGCGCCGAGCCCGGCGAGCAGGAGGTCGTAGGGCGAGGGCCCGGTGTCGGCGCCGCCCGCGTCCGCCGGCTCGTCCGCGCGCAGCCGATGCTTGCCCACGCGCACTTCCTGCGTGAACTTGCCTTCGCGCGTCTCGGCCACGGTCACGATGCCCGGTTCGTCCGCCGCGATGGGCCGGGCTTCCGGCGCCGGCTCGCCGAGGTAGCGGCTGGCCCAGGCGGAGAGCACGGCCGCGACGTAGGCGGCGTCCTCCCGGCGCGTCAACAGGTGATCGGCGTCGTCGAGCGAAACGAAGCTCTTGGGATGCTTCGCCGCCATGAAGATCTGGGCGGCGTTGTCGATGCTCACCGTCGTGTCGCGCGGCGAGTGGAAGATGAGCAGCGCCTTGCGCAGGCCGGCGATCGAGTCGCGGTTGCTGCGGCTGCCGATGTCGTCGAGCAGCTGCTTCCTGATGCGGAACTTGCGGCCGGCGAGCTCGACTTCGGCTTCGCCGGCGGCCTCGATCCCGGGCAGCGCGGGGGCGAGCAGGTGCTTCAAGTGCGCGGGCTCGCTGGGAGCGCCGATGGTCGCAACCGCGACCGCCTCGGGGATGTCCGACGCGGCCGCGAGCACGGCGGCGCCACCGAGGCTGTGCCCGATCAGCAGCTCCGGTGCTTCGCGGTGCTGCCGCAACCATGCGGCTGCGGCCACGAGATCCGCGACATTGGAGGAGAAATTGGTGTTGGCGAAATCGCCTTCGCTGCCGCCGAGCCCGGTGAAATCGAAGCGCAGCACGGCGATGCCGCGCGCGGTGAGGGCCGCGCTGATGCGGGAGGCCGCGAGCGTGTCCTTCGAGCAGGTGAAGCAGTGCGCGAACAGCGCGTAGGCGATCGGCTTGCCGGGCGGGGTATCGAGGCGGGCGGCGAGTTGAGCACCCTGCGAGCCGGGGAAACGGACCCTGCTGCGGTCGTCGTTCATGGGACCTCCGGTGAGTGGCGACGATGGTAGCACGCGCTTCACCGCCGGCTCCCGGGGAACCCGGTCCGCGTTTCGGTTTCTGAAAGCATGATGATATGATTTCGCCTGCCCCGGTCGAGTTCATGAAGGGCAAGGCCACCGGCGGGACAAGGCGTCGAGCAACGGTGGCGCAAAGATGCAGCGAACCGCGCACCCACCGGTGGAACGTTCGCAACTACAAATGAGGAGACGATGATGAAGAGCAGGCAAGGAAGGAAGGTGACGGGCGCGTTGCTCGCTGCCGCGTCGCTGCTGGCGGTATCGTTGCCGGCCCAGGGGCAGGCCTATCCCAGCAAGCCGATACGCGTGGTGATTCCGTTTGGCGCAGGCGGTTCGACCGACGTGCTCATACGCATCGTCGCGTCGCGGCTGCCGGATCTGCTGGGCCAACAGGTAGTGATCGACAACCGCACGGGCGCCGGCAGCATGATCGGGACGGAGATCGTGGCCAAGTCGGCTGCCGACGGATACACGTTGCTGGGAGCCGGAACGCCGTACGCGATCGTTCCGAACTTGTACAAGAATGTCCCGTACAACGTGCAGAAGGACTTCACGCCGATCATGCAGATTGCCAGCCAGCCCTATGGCCTGGTGGTTCATCCCTCGCTCGGCGTCAAGACGGTGAAAGACCTGATCGCGCTGGCGAAGAAGGAGCCGGGCAAGCACAACTATGCCTCTTCGGGCCAGGGGGGCGCGATGCACCTGTTCCAGGCGCTATTCGTCAACATGGCCGGCATCAATATCGTGCACGTGCCGTACAAGGGCAGCGGCCCGGTGCGCAGTGACCTAGTGGGCGGCCAGGTCAAGGTCGGTTGCCTCGGCCTCTCCAGCATCATCGAGCACCATCGGGCGGGCCGGTTGAACATCATCGCGGTGACGACCGCCAAGCGCTCGCCGGAACTGCCGGACATTCCTGCCATCGCGGAAACGTTGCCGGGCTACAACGCGTCGCTGTGGACGGGCTTCGCGGCGCCGGCGGGAACTCCGGCGGCTGTCATCAAGCGCCTGCATGGCGACATCAGCAAGCTGATGCAGACCGCCGAGGTGCGCAACGCATACAAGCGGGCGGGAACGGACGTTGTGGCCACCGACCCGAAGGCCTTCGGCGATTTCCTTCGCCTCGAATTGGCCAAATGGGGCAAGGTCGTGCGGGACCTTAAGCTGCAGGTGCAGTAAGCCGCGCGACCCGTGCCGTGAGCGCAGCTGGCTCGGCCGGCAGCATAGTTGCGGCCAAGTCATGCCCGCAGGCAGTTGAAGCCGGCTCATCGGGCCGGCTTTTTCTTTTCTGCCGTCCGAACAAAAGATGCGATAGCAGACGGCGGTTCCGGACAGGCGCGCCGCCTCAACCGCGCAACGGGCGGCTCTAGCGCCGGAATTGCGTCGGGCCGATCCGGAAGGAGGTCCTGTCCTGCTCGTCGAGTTGGGCCATGAGGCCGGTTTCCCACGCCAGGTACTGCTTCATCGCTTCCTTGTTGCCGGCGTGGCGATCGTGGACGAAGAACAGGTGGTCGACGCACTCCGCATCGACAGGCGAGTCGGGCGTGGCTTCAGACGAGTAACCCGCTTTTGTCCATGCCGCACGGCCGCCGTCGAGCAGTTTCACGTCCCGGATGCCGGCATCGAGCAGTTCGGTCGCTGCCAGTTGCGCGACGCCATCATCCTCCGACGCGAGCACGACGGGTTTTTTTCCATCACGCGCGTCCGCGACAAGGCGCGTGCGTGTGCTCCAACGGCTGCCGGGAATGTGGGATTTGCGAAAGCTCATGCTGCCGCCGAGGTCGAAAACCGCGCAATGCCCGGCGTCGAGCGCTGGTTTCAGCTCGGTGGCTGAAATCCTCGCGAGGCCGGCCAGCGCAGGCGGGGTCACCGGCGTGCCCGTGAGCCCGGACTTCGCGCCGCCTTCCAGCACGTAGACATCGCAACCCAGCTGTTTCAGCCAGCTCGCGACGACGGGGGCGCGCACGTTCTCGCCGCCATCGAGCAGCACGATGCGCGCGTTGCGCACGCCGACCCACTGGTCGGTGGCCTGGATCAGCTGGCCGCCGGGCGCGTGCATCGCGCCGGGGATGGAACCGGCCATGAATTCCTCGGGGGTGCGCACATCGCACAGATAGGTCGTGCGGCCCGGCTCCTTGAGCCATGCCGCGACCTGTCCGGTGGTCGCCGCCCGGATCGCGAAGCGCTCGATGAGCTTCTGCGCCGATGCCTTGAGCGCGGGCAGGGCGGCCTCATCGATACGGTCCGGGTACTTGCGCGTGGCGCCGTGCTCGAGCTTCAGGTCGGAGAGGTACCAGCCCTGCGTGCCGTTCTCGAGCGCGTAAACCGGGTTCGGGACGCCGAAATTGATGAGCGTCTGGGCGCCGAGTATGGAGCGCGTGCGGCCGGCGCAGTTCACGATGATCTTGGTCTTCGGGCTCTTCACGATGCTCGACACCCGGTACGGCAGCTCGGCATTGGGGCAACAGGTCGAGCCGGGAATGGTCATCTTCTGGTGCTCGTTCAATGGGCGGCCATCGAACAGGACGAAGTCGTCACCTGTTTCCTTCATGCGCACCAGGTCCTGCGCCGTGATTCGGGGCGTGTGGTACTCGTGCTCGACCAGCTCGCCGAAGAGCTTGCTCGGCACGTTGACGCCCTTGAACAGCATTTGCCCGGTCTTGGACCACGCCCGGGTGCCGCCATCGAGCACCGCGACGTCCGAATAGCCGAGTTTGCCGAGCCGCTTCGCGGCGAGCGCCGCGACACCCAGGCTTCCGTCATCGCAAACGACCATGCGCGCCGATTTTCTCGGCACGAGCGCTCCGATGTCGAGCTCGAGGCGGCTGTAGGGAAGCGGCGTCGCGAACAGGAGGTGTGATTCGCCGAACTGGCCCGCTTCGCGCACGTCGAGCAGGGCGAGCTCGCCGCCGTCGTGCAGCATGGCCTTGAGTTGCTTGGGCGTGATGGTCTTCATTGCATGCGGTGGTTGGCGGGCTTGCACAGCCTAGGTGATGAAAAGTTTGCAGTTTGCAGTGGGCAGTTCGCAGTTACTGCCAACTGACGGCTGCCAACCTGTCTAAGGCTTGTGGGGATCCCGCTTGGCGGGACCGCCGCCGAGCAGCGCGGCCGTCGGGCGCGCCGGCCCTCTGCGGATGGCGGGTGCGGGTTCCGTACTTGCGGGCTGGCTCGATGCCGCGGGCTCGTACGGCTTGGTGTAGTCGAATCCCGACTGCACGGGCCGCGACGGCGCGGCCGCGGCAGGCTGCGGCTTCGGGGCGTGGCGCTCGCTGCTGCGCTCGTGCTTGTGGCGTTCCGCGCCGCGCTGATGCCGGGTCTCACGCGGGCGGTGCGCTGGCCGCTCTTCAGCCGGGACGTCGGACGAGGACGCCCGCGGAAGCGTGCGCTTCAACATCTTCTCGATGTCCTCGAGGAATTTCATTTCTTCCGGGGCGACCAGGGAAATTGCCTCGCCGGGCAGCCCTGCGCGGCCGGTACGCCCGATACGGTGAACGTAATCTTCCGGGGTGTGGGGCAGCTCGTAGTTGATCACGAACGGCAGCTCCTCGATATCGAGGCCGCGCGCCGCGATATCGGTCGCAACCAGCACCGGGACCTTGCCCTGCTTGAATTCTTCCAGCGCCTGCATGCGCTCGGCCTGGGTGCGGTCGCTGTGGATCTCCTTCGCGACGACGCCGTCCTGCTGCAGCTGGCGGGCGAGGCGGTTCGCATCGCGCTTCATCCGGACGAAGATCAACGCCTGCCGCATGTCGCGGGAACGGATGAGGCGGACGAGCAGCGAGCGCTTCTTCAATAGCGGCACCAGGTGGACTTGGTGCGTGACGAGGTCGGCCGGCGCGTTGCGCGGCGCCACCTCGATCGTCACCGGGGAGCGCAGCAACTCCTTCGCGAGCCTGCGCACCTCGTCCGGGAAGGTCGCGGAGAACAGCAGGTTCTGCCGCTGCGCCGGCAGCACGGAGAGAATGCGCTTGATGTCGGGTATGAAGCCCATGTCGAGCATGCGGTCGGCCTCATCGAGCACCAGGATTTCCACGCGCGACAGGTTGACGCTCTTCTGGTGCAGGTGATCGAGCAGGCGGCCGGGCGTTGCGACCAGGATTTCCACGCCGCCGTGCAGGGCCTTCATCTGGGGGCCGATGTCCACGCCGCCGTACACCACAGTCGTGCGCAGCGGTAGATACTTGCCGTAGTTGCGTACGCTTTCCTCGATCTGGGCCGCCAGCTCGCGCGTCGGGGTGAGGATCAGGGCGCGGGTCGGGTGCCGGGCGGGCGAGAGGCTCGCGTTGGCCTGCGGCGCGAACAGCTGGAGGATGGGCAGCGCGAATCCCGCCGTCTTTCCGGTCCCGGTCTGGGCGGCGCCCATGACGTCGCGCCGCTGCAGGACGAGGGGGATCGCCTTGACCTGGATCGGCGTCGGCTCCAGATAGCCCTGATCGGCGACCGCGCGCGTGAGCTCGGGAATCAGACCCAGGGCAGCGAAGGACGGCTTGGCGTCGCCGGACGAGTCCGGCGGGGGGGAGGCGGGAACGTCTTGAACCAATGTCACAGTGGCCGGCGACGGCCTTTGCAATGAACCGCGGGATTATTCAAGGGGCGGAATTATACCTTGCTGCGATGCGGGACACTACGAGCATCCCGGGGGCCGTCCGCCCCGGGGATGGCGCCCTAAACCCATGAAACTGCCACGAATTCAAAAATCTGGTACATTCCCGACTGCGCCCCTGACGGGTGCGATGGAATGATCGAAGACATGAATATCGTCGTCGAACAACAAGCCGTGCTGCGCGGCGGCTACCCGCTCATCCTGACGCTCGACACGCACGGCGTGCCGCATCGCTGGATCAGCTGGCAGCATGCCTGCTACTACTACGCCAAGGACCAGGTTGCCTGGGCGATGGGCGCGCAGGCTTTCACGGTGTACGGCGGCATGAACCGGATCACCGGCGCGCGCTCCAGCATCACGGCAGCCAGCATCATCGCCATCAAGGGCAAGGCGATGGCGATGAAGGCTTTCAGCCAGGTGCCGCCGTTGAACAACCGCGAGCTGTTCCACCGCGACCGCCAGATCTGCGCTTACTGCGCCGGCATGTTCCCGATCTCGCGGCTGACGCGCGACCACGTGACGCCGTTCTCGCGCGGCGGCAGGGACAGCTGGATGAATACGGTGACCGCGTGCCGCGCCTGCAACGAGCGCAAGGGCAACTGCACGCCGGAGCAGGCGGGGATGGAGCTGGTCTACCTGCCGTACGTGCCGAACCGCGCCGAGTACCTGATCCTCACCAACCGCCGCATCCTCGCCGACCAGATGGAATTCCTGGCGCAACACGTCCCGGCGCAAAGCCGGCTGCGCCAGAAGGTCGCCTAGCGTTCCGCCGCGGCGGGCGTCGCCGCCCGCTCATCGTCAGCGTTTTCCGCTCCAACGGGCCGACAGGGCCTGGATTTGCTCGGGCGTCAGTTGCGCGGAGCGGCGCTGCTTGAACATCAGCCAGAACAAGCCGCCGTTGACGAGGATGAAGATCACCTCAATATAGAGCACCGTCGCGACGATCGTGTGGTTGGGCTTCTGGCTGAAGATGAAATAAAAACCCTCGAAATTGGGCAGGGCGGCGTTGGTCACCGCGAACACCGATTCGAACGGCGGAAACAGCAGCATCAGCACCAGGTTCACGCCGGTGATGATGAGCACGGCGTTCTGGAAGCCTATTCTGAGCCGGCCGGTTGCATTGGCTGGCCGGTCCCGCAGCAGCAGCCAGACGATACCGGCATTGGCCAGCACCACGATGACCTCGAGCCAGAGGACGCTCGTGTTGACCTGGCTGGAAGGCGGCGCGGCGAATGCGAAGTTAAACCCCGCGAATACCGGCACTTTCGAGTTGGCGATCGAGTATTGATCGAACGGGGGGAACAGCAGGACCACCAGCAGGTTCGCCGCCGCGATCGCAAGTGCGATGGCCTGACTTCGGTTGATGGCTGTCCCCGCCCGCAGATCCTGTGCGGATTATATAGCAGGAGACGGCCTGCGCTCGCGCCGCCCTGCAGGAGGTCAACGGCAGTAGGGCAGCACAAGCGCCTGCAGCACGTCGCCGGTGCGCTCGTTCTGGACGAACGACGCCACGCGCAGGTCCGCGGTTTTCCAGCCCGGGTCGAGCCGGAAGCGGTGAACGAAGACGGCGTCTCCCCGGGAATCCACCGGGAACGGGCCCGCCAGCTCCCGCACCACGAAGTCGTGACGCAGCCGCTTGCCGCGGTTCTCTCCCGCGGCGATCTCGTTCGAGAGATTGTTCTCGTAGAGCGCGAGCCAGGCGCGCGCGCCGTTCCTCTGCGCCGCATCCGCAACGGCAGCCGTGCCTTGCACGGAGAGCACGCCCGCAGGCCCGGTTGCAAGCTTCACGCTGACCTGCGCTTGCGGCGGGTCCTGGTTGATCGCATTGACCCGGTCGGCAAGATCGTCCCTGAAAGTCCCGCGCCGGTAATCCGCGCCGTTGAGCAGGAGTTGGGGGGTGTAGACCACGCGCGCCTTGTTGCGCTGGCTGGCGGCGCGCTGGCGGGCGCTGTATTTGGACCTGGCGAACGGATCGTTCCAGCCGAGAGTGTTCCAGTAATCGACGTGAAATCCGAGCGTCACGATGCGCGCCGGATCGAGGCCGCGCGCGGCCAGGGCGCTCACCCAGCGGTCGGCTGGCGGGCAACTGTCGCAGCCCTCGGAAGTGTAGAGCTCCAGCAACGCCACCCGGCGCGGTCCGCTATCGGCAGCACACGGCGCCGCCCCCGCGCCGGGAGCCGCCAGAGCCAGCATGGCGAGTGCCGCAAGGGTGTAGCCGGTCGCGTGCATCAAAGATCCTCCCGTCCGGTTGTCTAGTTTGTTACGCGCACCGGTCGTTCGTGGATTCGCCCCTTTTATTTAACGTTAAGCTTTAACAGTATTTTTTAACCATTTGATATATATATGGTTATTATTGAATCCAATCTTCGCGGCGGTTTCGTAACCTGCTAGAATCGGGCACAGTCAGGCGTCTAACAGCCGCCGGCCGGCCCCGTCCAATCCCCGGATTCCTCGACCATGTTCGTCAACCGCGTACTATCCGGCATGCGTCCCACGGGGGCGCTGCACCTGGGCCACTACCACGGCGTGCTCAAGAACTGGATCCGGCTTCAGCATGAGCACGAGTGTCTGTTCTTCGTCGCCGACTGGCATGCGCTGACGACACACTACGACACGCCCGATGTCATCGAGCAGCACGTGTGGGACATGGTGATCGACTGGCTCGCGGCAGGCGTGGACCCGGCGCAGGCGACGCTGTTCATCCAGTCGCGGGTGCCGGAGCACGCCGAACTGCACCTGCTGCTGTCCATGGTCACGCCGCTCGGCTGGCTCGAGCGCGTGCCGACCTACAAGGACCAGCAGGCGAAGCTCCCGGACAAGGACCTCACCACCTACGGCTTCCTCGGTTATCCGCTGCTGCAGAGCGCGGACATCCTGATCTACCGCGCGAATCAGGTCCCGGTCGGCGAAGACCAGGTCCCGCACGTCGAGTTCACGCGCGAGATCGCGCGCCGCTTCAACCACGTGTTCGGGCGCGAAGAAGGATTCGAACAGAAGGCGGAGGCCGCGATCAAGAAGCTCGGCGCGAAGCGCGCCCGGCTCTACCGCCAGTTGCGCACCAGGTTCCTGGAGAAGGGCGATGCCGCGGCGCTGGCCGCGGCGCGCACGCTGGTCTCGGAAGCGCAGAATCTCTCCCTGGGCGATCGAGAGCGGCTGTTCGGCTTCATCGAGGGCGGCGGCAAGGTGGTGCTGACCGAGCCGCAGGCGCTGCTCACCGAGGCTTCAAAGATGCCGGGGCTCGACGGGCAGAAGATGTCGAAATCCTACGACAACACCATCGGCCTGCGCGATGACGCCGACAGCATCTCTAAAAAGATCCGCACCATGCCCACCGACCCGGCGCGGGTAAAGCGCTCGGACCCGGGGGACCCCGCCAAGTGTCCCGTCTGGCAGCTGCATCTGGTCTATTCGGACGAGAAGCGCAGGGAGTGGGTGCAGCAAGGCTGCCGCAGCGCGGGCATCGGCTGCCTCGAGTGCAAGCAGCCGGTGATCGACGCCGTGATCGAGGAATTGAAGCCGATGCGGGAGCGCGCCGGGAAGTACCTCGAAGACCAGACTCTGGTGCGCTCGATCATCGCCGACGGCTGCGAGAAGGCGCGCAAGCTGGCCCAGGAAACGCTGCGCGAAGTCCGGCAGGCCATGGGCCTCAACTACAGCTGAAAAGACGGGTTTTTCGATAGGTTTTTCAGCGGTTCCCCTGTAGAATAAGCGCATGCCTCCGTCGCTCCTGCAGGGCGGTGGCCGCGAGGCCGCTGAACTGCGTGGTACTACTCCGATGACCGGCCGTTTTCCCCAGCCGGCAGGCCGCTTCCCCCCAAAATTTCCGCAAGTCCCGGCAGTCGCGCGCCGTTACAGGCTGGACCACGCTCATGGCTGAGCCTGCCGTCGCCGGCCCGCTCGCCAAGGTCTACGGACAGCCGTACCTCGAGGTCCCGCACGATCTCTATATTCCGCCGGACGCGCTGGAGGTCTTCCTCGAGCAGTTCGAAGGGCCGCTCGATCTGCTGCTCTACCTGATCCGCAAGGAAAACATCAGCGTTCTCGACATCCCGATGGCGCGGCTGACGGCGCAGTACCTCGAGTACGTCGAGATCATGCGCACGCGCTCGCTCGAGCTGGCGGCGGAGTACCTGCTGATGGCGGCGATGCTGATCGAGATCAAGTCGCGGATGTTGCTGCCGCGGCCGGCGCTGGGCGACCTCGAGGAGGATCCGCGCGCGGAGCTGGTGCGCCGCCTTCTGGAATATGAGCAGATGAAGCTCGCTGCCCAGCGCCTGAACGAGTTGCCGCAGGCCGGGCGCGATTTCTCGCTGGTGCAGGTGCTGTTCGAGCAGAACGTCGCCGAGCAGCTGCCGGGGGTGAACTCCGAGGACCTGCGCTCGGCGTGGCTCGTGCTGCTGACGCGCGCGGCGGTGAACCGCCACCACCGCATCACGCGCGAGCAGCTCTCGGTGCGTGACCACATGACCCGCATCCTGCGCCGCCTGCAGGATGCGCGCTACGTCGAATTCCTGGAGTTGTTCGACCCGGCGCAGGGCATCGCGATGCTGGTGGTGACGTTTCTCGCGATGCTCGAGCTTGCGCGCGAGAGCCTGATCGAGGTCAGCCAGCAGGCGGCTTACGCCCCGATCTACGTGAAACTGAAAGGCGGCCATCTTGCGGCCGTGGAATAACGGGAACCCACGATGAATACGATATCTCGCGACCTCGGGCACGTGAAAACAGTGCTGGAAACCGCTTTGCTGGTGAGCCAGGAGCCGCTCCCGTTCTCGGAGCTGAAGAAGCTCTTCGACGAGGAACTGTCCAACGACGTCCTGCGGCGGGCGCTCGAAGACTTGCGCAAGGACTGGCAGGGCAGGGGCGTCGAGCTCACGCAGGTGGCTTCCGGCTGGCGGTTCCGGGCGCGGCCGGAATACCAGCGATTGATCGACCGGCTGAATCCGCAGAAGCCGCCGCGCTATTCGCGCGCGGTGCTGGAGACGCTCGCCATCATCGCTTACCGGCAACCGGTCACGCGCGGCGAAATCGAGGAGATCCGCGGCGTGGTGGTTTCCGCCAATATCATCCGGGCGCTGGAAGCCCGCGGGTGGGTCGAAGTCGTCGGCCACAAGGAAGTGCCCGGGCGCCCCGAGCTGCTGGCGACGACGCGGACGTTTCTCGACGACCTCAATCTCGCGTCGCTCGAGGAGCTGCCGCCGCTCGACGATCTCGGCTCGCTGGTCGAAACGGTGAATGCGGCGGTGGGGGAAGCCCCTGCCGCGCGGGAGCCGGAACCGGAAGCGATCGAAGAGCCGCGCCGGGCCGCCGCCTAAATAGGGAACGAGGGGAGCCCCCCCTCGTGACCCCTACATCGGTTTGAGAACTGGCGGGGAAGGAACGAGGGGATATTCCCCTCGTGCATCCCTACATTAGTCTGAAGACAGGTAAAGGAAGGAACGAGGGGCACTCCCCTCGTCAAGGCGCCGCGGGCTCGAGACGCGCCAGCACGCCGTTCGACTCGTCGGTCAGCAGGTAAAGGTATCCGTCCGGCCCGTTGCGCACGTCGCGGATGCGCCCGAGGGTGTTCTTGAGCATCCGCTCCTCCTTCACCACTTTTTCGCCGTCGAGTTTCAAGCGGACCAGCATCTGGTCGCGCAGCGCGCCGACAAAAAGGTCGCCGCGCCAGCCCGGAAATTTGTCCCCGGTGTAGAACGCCATGCCGGAGGGCGCGATCGAGGGCACCCAGTAATGGAGCGGCTGGGCCATGCCGGGTTTCTGCGCGCCTTCGCCGATCCTCGTGCCGATGACGTACTCCACGCCGTAAGTGATGACCGGCCAGCCGTAGTTGACGCCCGCGCGAATGACGTTCACTTCGTCGCCGCCCTGCGGCCCGTGCTCGTGGGCCCACAGCAGCCCGGTCCGGGGATGCAGCGCCGCGCCCTGCATGTTGCGGTTGCCGAGCGTGTACTTCTCGGGTTTCCAGCCGGCCTTGCCCACGAACGGGTTGTCCCTGGGCACCCGCCCGTCATCGTGCAGGCGGATCACGGAGCCGGCGTGGTCGTCAGGCTTCTGGGCGCGTTCCTGTTGTCCGCGATCGCCGAGCGTGATGTACAGGTGGCCTTCGCGGTCGAAAACGAGGCGCGAACCGAAATGCCGGCCGGTGCCGCCCTTCGGGTGCTGGCGGAAGATCACCTGGATCCCTTCGAGGCGATGGCCCGACAGCTTGCCGCGCGCGACCTCGGTGCCGACGCCGGTTTCGCCGCGCGCGGTGAAGGAGAAATAGACGAGCCCGTTGTCCGGATAGCGCGGATGCAGCGCGACATCGAGCAATCCGCCCTGGCCGGTGGCGGCGATCGGCGGCAGTCCCGCGACCGGCAGGGGATCGAGCTTGCCGTCCTTGCCGACGATCCGCAGCCGGCCCGGGCGCTCGGTAACCAGCATCCTGCCGTCGGGGAGGAAGGCGAGCCCCCAGGGATGCTCGAGCCCCTCGGTCACCTTCACGACGCGGATCGCGTGCTCCTGGGTCTTGATCGCCTGCGCGCTGGCGGGCGAGGGGCTCAGGGCGAGAGCGGTACCAACCAACGTTGCGATGCGCACAGCGGGAAGGAATTTCATAACTATTGGAATTATTTATGTTTATTTGTTTCTTGAACTGGCTTCCTCTGCAGTTCAAACCATGGCGTGGTCCGACCTGAATCAGCGACCGTGCTTCAAATGGGAACCGCCCGGATCTCGAATTCCAGAGTTTGCAGATCGCCAAACACGTAGGTCGCCGGCGCGCTCACGCCCCCGACCGTCCCGGGATCGATTCGAAGTGTTTGTTCCCCTTTGACGTTCCGGATGCGCTCAATGACAGCGCGATGCTCATGGCCGTTGCAGACCAGGTCGTAGTCGCCCGTGAGCGCCATTGCCCTGGCGTAGTGCGGGTAGTGCACCAGGAATATCCGCCTTTGCGCCAGGGCCAGGAATCCGTCCTGCCCGTAGTAATGCAGGCGGTTCCCGGGCTCCTGTGCGAACCGGGACAGGTTAAACATATCGCCCGTGTTGTTGCCGTGAATCAGGTGGATCGGCAGCCCCAATCCGATGATCGCGTGCAGAGTGGAAGGCGCCACCAGGTCGCCGCAGTGCAGTACCGCCTGGGCGCCGAGCGTTTTCGCCTCCGCGACGGCGGCGGCCAGCGGCTCGCGGTGGTCGTGACTGTCGGAAACGATGCAGATTTTCATGAGCGCCGATTCTACCTGAGAGGACACAAAGTATTTTCTATGACCGTATAACCTTTTCTTTACATTCGCATTTCCGCGTTCCCTTACAATCAGCGCAGTAAAAAGGGGGCTTTGATGTTTACCACCAATCCGTTTGCCGAGCTCTCGGCGTTCATATCGCCTGCCTTCATGCCGACCTTCGTCGTCGTCATGGTCGTCCTGGTTGCGGCCGGGACGCTGCTCGACATCGTGCACAAGGGGAGCGCGAAGTATTTCTTCGCCAACTGGCGGAAATCGCAAAGCAAGGGGGCAAAGCCGATCGACAGCGGGGAACTGGTGTCGATCGCCGTCAAAACCGGCCTCGTGGACGTTCTGGCATCCGGGGAATTCTGCAACCCGCGTCGCCGGGTCGCCCACCTGCTGACCATGTACGGGTTCGTGATCTACGTCACCGCCACCGTGCTCCTGGTGTTCGGCTACCCGACGCCCGCGGCCCCGGCGCCCGGCATCCTGCCGCTGCTCTGGTGGATCGGCGGCTTGATGGTTTGCCTTGGCGGGTACTGGTTCTGGTTCTTCATCCGGGTCGATGTCGCCGCCGAGGGCAACTCGCCCTTCCGCGTCATGCGCGCGGATCTGTTCATCCTCTCGATGCTGGCGAGCGTCACGCTGGGCCTGATCTGGGCCATCCTGCAGACGAGGGGCGGTTCGGGCGCCAGCGTGTTCTTCGGCTTGTACGTCATCGCGTCGACGGTGCTGTTCGGATCGGTGCCGTGGTCCAAGTTCGCTCACATGTTTTTCAAGCCCGCGGCGGCCTTCGAAAAACGGGCTTCCTACGCGAACGGCTCCAGGAGCAACCTGCCCGGGCCCGCCGACAAACCCGAGGTGTTCGGCAGCGCTCGCGAACAGCCCCGGCACTATTGAGATCAGGGAGACATCGAAAGCCATGCCAACGTTCGTTTACATGACCCGGTGCGACGGTTGCGGGCATTGCGTCGACATCTGCCCGTCCGACATCATGCACATCGACAAGACCTATCGGCGCGCCTACAACATCGAGCCGAACATGTGCTGGGAGTGCTACTCCTGCGTGAAGGCCTGTCCGCAGAACGCCATCGATGTGCGCGGCTATGCCGACTTCGCCCCCCTGGGGCACAGTGTCCGGGTGCTTCGGGAAGAGGCCAAGGCGACCATTTCGTGGCGGCTGAAGTTCCGGGACGGCCGCGAGAAGAACTTCGTGTCCCCGATCCGCACCACGCCCTGGGGATCGATCAAGGGGCCTGCCGAGTACGATGCGCCCCGCCCCGAGGATTTCGCCAAACAGGATCTCGCACACGAACCGGAAGCGCTCAAGATCCAAGGGGGATTACCCGCGTTGCGCCCGGATCAACTCAAGCCGGGATTCGTCTAATGGGGCTGTTCGGAGGCAGGAAAACGATTATCGTTGACGCGGACATCCTCGTCATCGGCGGCGGCATGGCCGGCTGCGGGGCAACCTACGAGTCCCGGTACTGGGGGCGCGATCTGAAGATCGTCTGCGTCGAGAAGGCGAACATCGAGAGGAGCGGCGCTGTCGCCCAGGGCCTCTACGCCATCAACTGCTACATGGGCATGCAGTGGGGCGAGAACCAGCCCGAGGACCATGTCCGCTACGCGCGCAACGACCTCATGGGCCTGGTGCGCGAGGACCTGGGCTACGACATCGCCCGGCACGTGGACTCCACGGTGCACAAGTTCGAGGAATGGGGCCTGCCGATCATGCGGGACCCCAAGACCGGACGCTACCAGCGCGAAGGCAAGTGGCAGATCATGATCCACGGCGAGAGCTACAAGCCGATCGTCGCCGAGGCGGCCCGCAAGGCCGCGACCGAGGTCTACAACCGGATCATGGTCACCCACCTGTTGATGGACACGAAAAAGACCAACCGGGTCGCCGGCGCCGTCGGGTTCAACGTCCGCACGGGCGATTTCTATGTGTTCCGGGGAAAGGCCGTCATCGTCTGCGCCGGCGGTGCGTCGCATATCTTCAAGCCACGCTCCGTGGGCGAGGGCATGGGGCGGACCTGGTATGCGCCCTGGAGCAGCGCGTCCGCCTACGCTTTGCCGATCCAGGTCGGCGCCAAGATGACGCAGATGGAGAACCGCATCGTCCTGACCCGTTTCAAGGACGGTTACGGCCCCGTGGGCGCCTACTTCCTCCACCTGAAGACGTACACGCAGAACGGCTATGGCGAGGAGTACGAGAAGAGGTGGTACGAGGACACCAAGGCTCTGGTGGGCGACTACATCGACCGTCACCCGGTGCCGACCTGCCTGCGCAACCACGCCATCCTTAAGGAGGTCGCGGCCGGCCGCGGCCCGATCCGCATGGTCACCAAGGAGGCCTTCCAGGACCCCCACAAGGAGACCGTCGGCTGGGAGAATTTCCTCGGTATGACGATCGGGCAGGCGGTGGTCTGGGCGTCGCAGAACATCGACCCCAAGGACATCAATCCCGAGCTGACCACGTCCGAGCCTTATGTCATGGGTTCCCACGCCACCTGCTCCGGCGCGTGGGCGAGCGGACCGGAAGACTACGCCCCCGCGGAATATCAGTGGGGATACAACCGGATGATGACGGTCGAGGGGCTTTTCGGCGCCGGCGACACCATCGGCGGCACCGCCCACAAGTTCTCGTCAGGGTCGTTCACGGAAGGCCGGATCGCCGCCAAGGCGGCGGTCAGGTACGTGAATGAAATGGGGAAAGCGCAGCCTCAGGTCAGCGAACAGGAATACCGGGACCTCGAAAAGGTGATTTACCAGCCGCTGGAGAACTACCGGGTCGGCCGCAACGAGATCGTCGCCGGAACCGTATCGCCGAGCTATCTACTGCCGATCCACGGTCTTCAGCGTCTCGAGAAGATCATGGACGAATACGTCGGCGGCATCAGCACCAACTACATGACGAACGGCGTGCTCCTCGACCGCGGGCTCGAGTTGCTGGGCATGCTCAAGGAAGACATGGACCACATGGGTGCCGAAGACCTGCACCAGCTTCAGCGCACGTGGGAGCTGCACCACCGGCTTTTGGCCTCGGAGTCCGTGACCCATCACACGCTGTTCCGCAAGGAAACGCGGTGGCCGGGGTATTACTATCGGGGCGATCATATGAAGCTGGACGATGAGAACTGGCATTGCTTCACCCTGTCCCGCTACGACCGGAATACCGGCAAGTGGGAAATGGAGAAGGCGCCGGTCTATCACATCATCGACTAGAACGTGCGCTGCAAACCAGGAACTCGATAGACAGGATTAACACGATTCACACGATTAAACCGAAGCCATAACGCCTTAATCTTGTTAATCGTGTAAATCCTGTCCATTCTTGTTTTTGTTGATCGTGTAATCCTGTCCGTTTCCGTTCTTGAGACGGCTTCCGGCAGCACGCCTCCGGGGAGGACCGGGGTGAAAAATCAGGCGCGGGCGTAATATTCGCGCAGCACTTCCAGCACCTCGGGACGGCTGAATTCCGTCGGCACCGGGCTGCCTTCCGACAGCCACTTGCGCAGTTGTGTGCCCGACACCTGCAGCTGGTCGGCGGCGGCGTGCGCGCAGGTGCGCCCCGAGGCCATGCCGCCGCACTTGTAGCACCAGAACGTCACATCCATCTTCAGTGCCTGGATCTCGAGCGAGCCCCTGGAGATCTCGTCGAAGATGCGGTGCGCGTCGAACGGCCCGTAGTAGCTGCCAACGCCCGCGTGGTCGCGCCCCACGATCAGGTGCGAGCAGCCATAGTTCTGGCGGAACAGCGCGTGCAGCAGCGCCTCACGCGGACCCGCGTAGCGCATGTCGAGCGGGTAGCCCGCCTGCAGGACAGTGCCGGAGCGGAAATAGCGCTCAACCAGCACGCCAATGGCGCGCGTACGCACATCGGCAGGTATGTCGCCCGCCTTCAGGTTGCCGAGGAGCGAGTGGATCAACACTCCGTCGCACACTTCGATCGCCACCTTGGCGAGATACTCGTGGGAGCGGTGCATCGGGTTTCGGGTCTGGAACGCCGCGACGCGCGACCAGCCGAGCCGCTCGAACTCGGCCCGCGTCTGAGCAGGCGTCATGAAGAGCGCGCCGTACTTTTCCGGGAAGCCGCCTTGTGACAGGATCTTCACGGGCCCGGCGAGATTGACGCCGCCTTGCTCCATCACCATCTTGACGCCCGGGTGCTCCGGGTCGGCGGTTCTGAACACCGCCTTGCATTCGCGCGCCTTGTCGATCGTGTATTTCTCGCTAACATTCATCGTGGCGAGAATTTCCTGCGACTCGCCGTCGGTCAGCGCGATTTCGCTGTTGAGCTTGATGGCCTCCGCCTGCTGCCGGCTGGTCGACAGCGTGATGGGGATGGGCCAGAACAGGCCGCCCGGGGTCTTCATGTCGTCGCAAACGCCGCGCCAGTCGGCGTGAGTCATGAAGCCTGCGAGAGGGGTGAAGCCGCCGATGCCGAGCATGATCAGGTCGCCTTTCTCGCGCGAACTGACCGCAATCCCGGGCAGGGATTGCGCCCTTTTTTTCTGTTCTTGAAGGGCCGTTCCCGCGAGCAGCAACGGATCGAGATTTCCGCCGCCGTGTGGGTGGACGAGTCCGGGCACGATGCCACTCTGCGACAACTGTCTTCTCTTAATTTTTCGTAAGCTGCGAAGATAGCATCGAAGTCTCGCGCAGCCGTATCTATTTATTTTATTGATTGATAAGTAATTTTAGGCGGGCTGACGAGGGGCCGTCGATACGGCCGCGGCCAGTGAAGTAACAATTTGTTAATAACGTTTCATGCTATGCTAAAACGTTTTATCTTCAACAACTAACATCTTCTCCGGCGGTGCCGGCATCAAATCATGAGGATTTCTGTGGGTGGCTGCGCGGCGGCTTGTTGCCTGGTCGCCGCGCTTATGGTTGCCTGGCCTGGGGCGCAAGCCCAATCCTGGTGGAACGATCCCTTCGAACTGGACCAGAAGACGGCGCCGGCCCCGGAGAAACGCTGGGAGCCGGGCAAGCCGCTGCCCGTGGTGCCGGTACCGGAATCTTCCGGCGCATTGACCGCCGAGCGCGCGCTGACATTACCCGAGTTGACCGAGTTCGCGCTGCGCAATAATCCGCGCACCCGGCAGGCCTGGTTTGCTGCGCGTGCGGCAGCAGCGGCCGTAGGGGTGACACAGGGAGATGACCTGCCGGAGATCAGTGGAAGTTACAGCGTCAGCCGGACGCGTCCGGTTTCGGTAACCAGCGGGGCGGCATCTCCCTGGCTGAACCGCTACGGCCCTGCGATCAGCTTCAGCTACGTGCTCTTCGATTTCGGGGCCGGCGACTACCGCGTCGAAGCGGCCGAGTACCGGCTGCTCGCCGCCAATCTGGCCCACAACCGGATGCTGCAGGACGTCATATTCCAGGTCGAGCAGGCGTACTACCTGCTGATCGGCGTCGAGGCCCTGGTGCGTGTCAACGAGCAGGCGCTGAAGAACATCGAAACCGCGCTGGATGCCGCGCGCAGGCGCCGAGAGTCCGGCCTGGCGACGGTCGCGGACGTCTACCGCACCGAGACGCAGGTCGCCCAGGCGCAACTGGCGTTGACGCGCAGCCGCGGCGAATTCGAAAAAGCGCGCGGCCAGCTTGCCGCGGCCGTCGGGCTGCCGGTCAACACTTCGCTTCGCGTGCAGGCGTTGTCGGGGCCTCCGCAAACCGGGCAGGTGGTGAGCTCTGTCGGCGATTATCTCGAGAAGATGAAGGCGTTGCGTCCCGACCTGCTCGCTGCGGAGGCGCAGGTCCGGGGGGCGCGGGCGACAGCGAGCGCAACGGCCAAGGCGGGGTGGCCGTCCATCGAGGTTACCGGCAACAGCGCGTTGACCGAGTTCCATCCGGACCGGCCATTGGCCCGGTCGCATACGGTGATG
>Ga0326597_10002815_pt1 | contig 25771 bp, 36 predicted proteins | sample RVTome_12_FD_203789 | JGI IMG/M metagenome (GOLD analysis project Ga0326597, IMG submission 203789) | Soil microbial communities from uranium-contaminated site in the Upper Colorado River Basin, Wyoming, United States - RVT100D185 | ecosystem: Environmental > Terrestrial > Soil > Contaminated >... | reverse complement strand
GGCTGCTGAACAACGCCAGGATGGACCCATCGGAGCGGGTGGCGATCTCGACTCCGCGACGCCCGGTCAGCGTCGCCCTCCCCTTGGCGTCGGTGCGTCGTGCCACCGCATAGGGAGCGGGGTCGAACTGGGGTTGGGCGCCAAACTCGCTGCTGAGCCGATGCAGTGCGACCTCGAACTGGAGCTCACCAACCGCGGCGAGGATTGGCTCCCGCTCCCCTCCCTCGAAGGTGTTGAGCGCTTGGATCACACCCTCTTCGTCGAGTTGGGAGATGCCTTTTCGGAACTGCTTGTAGCGGGCGGTGTCGAGGTTGCGGGCGATCCTGAAGTGCTCGGGCGCGAAGGTTGGGATCGGAGGGTATTGGGCCTTGCCGTCGACGCTGAGGCTGTCCCCGATCCTCAAGTCGTTTGCGTTGACCAGCCCGACCACGTCTCCCGGGAATGCCACATCGACCGTTTCCCGATCCCGGCCAAACACCTGGTGGGCGTGCTTGGTGGAGAAGCCGCGACCGGTGCGGTGATTGATCAGCGTCATGCCCCGCTCGAATCGTCCCGAGCAGACCCGCATGAAGGCGATGCGATCGCGGTGCCTGGCGTCGAGGTTGGCCTGGATCTTGAACACGAACCCGGATACCTCCTCATCCAGGCGCCTCGGCTCGCCTCCGGTCCCTGTCCTCGGCTGGGGAGCGACGGCGATTTCGGCTATGGCATCGAGGAGGAGACGGACCCCGAAGTTCCACAGCGCCGATCCGAAGAACACCGGAGTGGATTCCCCGGCGAGGTACTGCTTCTGGTCGTGGTCGGCCTCGACCGCTTCGAGCAGTCCCAGCTCCTGGGTAGCCTGGGCCCAGGTGGGACTGCTCTCCACCGAGTCCAGGCTGGCACGCTTCTCATCTCCGATCCGCCCACCCCGGGGTGTCCGTTCGAACCTCCACAACGACTTGTCCCGGCGGTCGACAACACCTTCGAATTCGGGTCCGATGCCAACCGGCCAGGTCACCGGTGTCGCCCTGATCCCGAGCCGAGCCTCGATGTCGTCGATCAGGGCCAGCGGGCCGAGCCCGGGGTGGTCCATCTTGTTGACGAATGTGATCAGGGGAAGACCACGAGCCTGGGCCACCTGGAACAGCTTCAGGGTCTGGGACTCGATGCCACGGGCGGCGTCGATGACGATCACGGCGGCGTCCACCGCCGACAGCACCCGGTAGGTGTCTTCCGAGAAGTCACGGTGACCCGGCGTGTCCAACAAGTTGAACACGAGTTCGTCGTGAGGGAACTGGAGGACGGTCGAGCTGATCGAGATTCCCCGCTGACGCTCCAGGTCCATCCAGTCCGAGGTCACATCACGCTGGCGTCCCGCCCGGGCCCTCACCGCACCCGCCTCGGCGATCGCCCCCGAATAGAGCAGGAGCTTCTCGGTGAGCGTGGTCTTGCCCGCATCAGGATGGGAGATGATGGCGAAAGTGCGGCGACGATCGGCCTCGGCAGCAATCGACGAGGTCATCGTGCTCCCTGGGCGGTGAGCACCGAGAGGTGTCGAAGCGCCTCCCGAGCCGCGGAGAGACGCTCCTCCAGCTGGTCACAGCGGTCGAAGGCCCGGGTAATCGCACCCTCCAGCCGTCTCTCCGCCTCCCCTGCATCGGTGGCGGCACCGTCACGGAGAAGATCCACGCAGTCGATCAGCTCCCCCATGTTTTCCAGTGACATGCCCACCGGTTTCAGCGCCTTGACCAGCCGCAGCCGTTCCACATCGGTCTCGGTGTAGAGCCGGAACCCGCCCTCGCTCCGCCCCGACGGGCTGACCAGGCCGATCTCCTCGTAGTAACGGATGGTGCGCAGCGACAAGCCAACGCTCTCGGCGACCTCGCCTATCTGAAAATGGTTGTCGATCATCGCTATTCCTGGCCGTCTAGGGGTGAACAACCGTGTCGCTGCCCCGTCTGGGCAGAACAGGCTAATAGCACTACTCTACCCTAACGTAAGAGAAGAGTTAATTGCGTGAGCAGCGCCTCAGCCCAGCGAGGTACGGTCAGGGACCCTCGAACACCTCCAGCTCGGTCGCTCCCGTATTGCCGCCCGTGGAAGTCTCGACCTCGAACCGGATGAGCCTTCCGATGAAGGAGACGTCGGCGCGGCCAACCGGGAACGGCCCATAGGCGTCGGCTTCGTCGACCGTGATGGTGAATGTCTCGGTCGTGGCGCTTCCGTCGGACATGGAACGGGTGTGAAACCCGACGGCTACCACGTCCGCCTGTCGTCCGAGGTCGATGACGAGGTAGGCGTCATCACCTTCGCCTGACGTCGACCACTCGGTTGCCGGGTCACCGTCGATGGCGTTGGCGGCGCTGAAAGCTTCGGAGAACTCGGAGCTGACATCGACAACATCGGCGTCTACGGCGAGGTTCCGGCCGGGAAGCACCTCGGAGGGTGGTGGCGTCCGGAAGGTGAAGATCTCGCTTCGATAAAGCCGTCCGTCGACCCCCACGCCTTGAAGCCGGTAGTAGTAAACGGTGTCGGGTGAGAGGCCGGTCATGGGTACCTCATGCTCGGAGTGCCCGCCGGCTCCCATCTCCTGGTCCGTTGCCAGCCTTCCCAAAGCCTCGGTCTCTCCGAAGGCGACCGCGCAGACCGCGTCGATTGTCGTGACGACCCGCAAGACGGCGCTGGTCCCGGCGGGACTCGCTTCGATGGTCGGTCCCGCCTCGGCGATCAGGGTGAAGTCCAGGACCTCCTCGGCTTCGCCGCCGGCGTCCTGGCAGGCGCTGCCCACTACGACCGCCACCAACAAGACGAGGCGGGCCATGGTGGGAGACCGGGCAATGGCTCTCCGGCTCGAGGTTGGAGCAGGCGTCTCGGTATCGGCTCGGGACAGACGTGTCACTGTGTTGCTCGGGATCGTAGGGGTGGTGCCCGGCCTAGACGGGTGGCCGCAACCGGGCCAGGTCCGAAGGTCAGTCGGTTTGACCTGGGTTGGCCCGGTAGACGCGGACTTCGACTCGTTCCAGAGTGACGAGGCCGTCTCCGATCATGCCATCGAGGGCGGGGAGGACGGCTTCGACCTTGTCGCCGGTGTCGACGCACTCGATGACGATGGGGAGGTCTTCTGAGAGTCGGAGGATGTGTGCGGTGTGGAGACGGCTGGACTTTCCGAAGCCTTCGATCCCTCGGAGAACGGTTGCCCCGGCCAGGCCTTCCCGACGGAGCGTCTCGACGATGGCCTGATAGAGCGGGCGACCGTCGTAGGTGTCGGACTCGCCGATGAAGATACGCAGTAACCGGGCGTCGGTCTGTTGGTCCATGGTCGCTTCTTTCGTTAGTTGGCCAGGCTATAGCCGGCGGCGGCCAGGGCGATGCCGGCGAGGAGGGTGAGGGCAAGATTGGCGAGGGATCTCGATCTGAGGGGCGGGATGCCGAGTCGGATGGTTTCGATCATCCAGGTGGAGAAGGTGGTGAAACCGCCGAGGAACCCGACCGATGCCAGGGTCGCCGCCGACTGAGCGTTGTCCGTGCCGCCGACGATGCCGAGGAGAAAGGCCCCGGCGAGGTTGACGGTCAGCGTGCCCAGCGGGAGATCGGACTGAGTGCGCTCCTGGACGACGCCGGAGAGGAGATATCGGCAAAGGGCACCCAGGGCGCCGGCGAGCGTTGCGATCAAAAGCGTCATCTGATGCTCGAGCCGAGTCGTTGGCCGGCCAACGCGAGGACCAACCCGCCGACGATGGAGGCAGCCACGTACCCGCCGGCGAGCAATGGCCGCTTCGCCTCGAGGAGATGGAACACGTCGAAACTGAAGGCAGAGAAGGTCGTGAACGATCCGAGCATCCCGATCGCCCAGAACTGGACAGACCATCGGGCGGTGGCCGCCTGCTCCCTGCGAGCAAGGTAGTAGCCGAGTAGGAACGACCCGGTCAGGTTCACCACCAAGGTTGCCACGGGAAACGCACCCGATGCGGCCGGCAGGTAGTGCCCGATCCCGGCCCGGGCCGCCGACCCGACCAATCCCCCGCCCAGCACCGCCAGCAAAGGTCCGGCATCGAGCCCGGAACGGCCGAACCGCGTTCGGGGCTGCTGGCGGGGAGAAGCTGGTGACGGCATGGCTCAGATCGATGGTCCAGGAGCCATCAGCCGGTGAAGGCAGTTAGCGGCGAGCCCCATCGCCGTCGGCCCTTGAGCATAACGGCCACCACCACCGCCGCCGGTCGTTCGGTCGAAGCCTCCTCATCGAGAGACCCACCCAGACAGCCAGAGCGTCTCGATCTGTCACCGATCCGCCTCCACGCCTAACCTGGTTTGGTGAGTCTTGCCGAAGAGCTGGTCGAGCGAGCGTCCCAGGGATGGGCCGCCCTCCCCCCGGAGCGACAGGCCATGTACGAGAGGGCGGCCGCTGCCCTGCAAGCGTCGGGGATCGAGGATCGCGTGCTGCGAGAAGGCGATACCGCCCCCGACTTCGAGCTACCGGACGCAGTCGGCCGACTGGTGCGGCTGACCGATCTGAGGGCACGCGGCCCGGTGATCATCTCGTTCTATCGAGGTCAATGGTGTCCTTTCTGCAACCTGGAGCTGCGCGGGTTGCAGCGAGCGCTCGAGGAAGTCGAATCGGCCGGGGCCACGCTGGTGGCGATCTCACCCAACACGCCGGACGTCACCATGAGCACGGTCGAGAAGCTCGAACTCGAGTTCCCGGTCCTCTCCGACCACGACAACCTGGTAGCCAAGCAATTCAATCTCGTATACGAGATGACTCCCGAGAACGTTGAGATGTATCGCGACCACGGCCGCGACATCGGGACGTTGAACGGCACCGGGAAGTGGGAGCTGCCGATCCCCGCAACCTATGTGATCGACCGCAGTGGCATCATCCACTACGCCTTCGTGGATCTCAACCATCGCCGACGGGCCGAACCGTCCGAGGTCGCTGCGATAGCTGCAGATCTCGGCCGGTGATCGATCAGCGTCATGGCGATGGCCGCGGTCGCCGCCTGGCCTGCTCAGCCGAACTGAGTTCCGACTCGTCCGACGGGACGCTTCCCTCGTCGCAGCTCTGGGGTGCCGGAAGCGCTTTCTTGCGGTCAGCGGCGATACGCGCTGGCCTAACCCAACGACAACATGCAGAGCCAGGGCCGAACGTCACATTGTCCTGACTGACGCGTCGGCTCGGCCATTACGACCCACCCCGCAAGACCGAGGCTGCCCAGCAAGCAGAAAGGCTCCCCGGCCGATAGGGACTTTCGCCCCTGCCCTACCCCACCCGGGGTGGGGCATGATCTCCACCGAGGTGATGTCAGATGTGGTGTGACTGGAACACGACGGGGTTCTTCGGGTGGACGATGATGATCGTCTTTTGGGGGGTGATCGTCGCCCTGGTCGTGTGGGCCATCCGATCAACAGCGACGACCCGCACTGGCTCGACATCTGATGCTCTCGGCATTCTCGAGCACCGATACGCCGCCGGGGAGATCGACCGGGACGAGTTCGAGGAGCGGAAGCGGATCCTCGACGAATCTCGAAGGCCCGGAAGTTGAGGGCGGCGGCGGCGTCGGTCGGATTCCGGCTGCGTACCGCCCGCGGGCATCTCGACGGAGTGATCCGGATGGTCGAGGACGATCGTTACTGCATCGACTTGCTCCACCAGCTGTCCGCGGTGCAGGGTGCGCTGGAACGGGTCCGCCGTGAGGTGCTCGAAGCCCACCTGCGAGGCTGTGTTCCCGAGGCGGTCGCCGAGGGACGCATCGACGACATAGTCGACGAGCTGCTGACAGCCACCTTCGGCTCGGCTCCCCATTCTCACGGTGAGGCACCCCATTGTCTCCCCGTCGAGCCCGTGGCCGAGGTGGGGGTTTGATGTGACCAAACCGGTTGACATCGTCTTGGTCACCGCTCCGGGCTGTCATTTCTGCGACGAGGCCAATCGACTACTCGACGAGTTGGGAGAAGGGACGCCACTCGCGATCAGGACGGTGCCGCTCTCCTCAGACGAGGGCCGGGGCCTGCTGGTACGGCATCGGGTCCCCTTCCCCCCGATCTTGCTGATCAATGGTGTCTACTTCGGGTACGGCCGTGTCTCCAGGCGCAGGCTAGAGGAGCATCTCGCCCGGCTTTCCAAAGACGCGGCGGTCTGACGTGGAAGGGCTCTTCCTTGGAGGATCACTGCTCGCGGCCTTCGTGGCCGGGACGGTGGCTCTGTTCGCTCCCTGCTGCATCGTCGTGATGTTCCCCGCCTTCCTGGCAGCTTCGATCCGTAATCACCGGTGGCGCCTGGTCCCGCTCGCATTCGTGTTCGCCGCCGGGGTGGCCACCGTGCTGATCCCGGTGACCCTCGGGCTCAGCCTCCTCACCGAGAGCCTGTTGCGTTATCACACTGCGGTCTACGGTCTCGGCGCCCTGCTGCTGCTCGTACTCGCAGTCGTCTCGTTGAGCGGTGGCACCTGGTCCTTGCCGTTCCTCAGGGGATCACCTGACATCTCCCGAACCGATTCGGCCGGGGTCTTCGCCCTCGGAGTGTTCTCGGGAGCCGCCAGCGCATGTTGCGCCCCGGTGCTCGCCGGTGTTCTCACGTTGTCGGCAGTGTCTCCCGGCATCGCCGCCGGGGTCGGCATCGGGATGGCATACGTGTTCGGGATGGTGTTTCCGCTGGTCATCCTCACCCTGCTCTGGGATCGGCTGGGGCCGGACCGGGTCCAGTTTGGCTCCAGGCCGGTGTCGTTCAATGTGGGCTCCCTCCGCGTTGCGACGACGACGGCTGGGCTGGCCGCGGCGGCGATGTTCTTGGTCATGGCCATCGTGCTGGCGGTTGTGGCGGTGACCGGATCGTCGCTGGCTCCCGCCTTCAGTGCCAGCCTGGGCACCGGGATCGAGGGAGCTCTAACCCCGTTGCTCGACAGTCTTGCCTGGATCCCCGACCCGGTCATAGGCGTGGTCCTGATCGCGGTCGCCGCAGCAGCCATCGCACTGTCCACTCGGCGGAGACACCGCCGCCTCGAAAACGAAGAACCAGATGAACGGAGTTGTCATGACCAAGACCATCCAGCCGCCAGGCGGGAGTAGGCGCAAGTCCAGGCCGAGGTCGCCTTGGCGGTGGGCCGGTTTCGCCGTCGCCCCTTTGGCCCTGGCGGTCCTTGTGGCCCTCTCTGTGCTGTCAGAAACCGACGATGCCACGGTGGAACAGGCGATTCCTTTTGAGTTGAGCGCCACAGACGGCCGGACCGTTTCGCTCGACGAGTCCCTCGCCCAAGGGGATGCCCTCCTCTACTTCTCCATGGGGGTGGGCTGCGACGGCTGTTTTGCCCAGATCCCCGAACTCGAAGCTGCGGTAGCCGAACGCGGGATCACCCTCGTCCCGATCATGGTCGACCCGGCACCCCTGGTCGCTGCTGAGGCCTCCCGATTCGGGATCGAAAGTCCCATCCTCATCGACCCGGAGGCCCAGGTCTCGACCGCGTACGGCATGGTCGGCATCTACGGCCACGGCGACCGACCCAGCCACAGCTTCGCCCTGGTCCGACAGGGCGGTGAGATCGCCTGGGTTCGCCACTACGCCGAGATGTTCGTACCCGCTGGGGCGCTCATCGAAGAGCTCGACGCCGCCCTCGACTCATGACCGACCCCGAACAAGTAGCCGCCCATGATTGCTGTCATTTCCTACCCGCCACTCGGGCCCATCCACCTCGGCCCGATCCACCTGTCGGTACACGGGCTTTTCATCGCCGTCGGTGTTCTCGCCGGGGCCTGGCTGGCTTCGCGGCACCTCGCCCGAGCCGGAGGCGATGTGGACCAGTATCAGTCGGTCCTGTCGTGGGCATTGGTGGGCGCCCTCCTCGGAGCCCGCTTCCTCACCGCGCCGGCCGCCCTGTTGGACGGTGCCGGGTGGTCGGCCCTCAGCCCACTGTCGGGTAACTTCTCGATCCTCGGCGGCTTCACCGGCGGAATCCTGGTCGGGCTGTGGCGAATCCGGGCACTGGGGATGCCGGTCCTACCCACCCTGGACATCTCCACCCACGGTCTTGCCCTGGGCACGGTCATCGGCAGGCTTGGCTGTCTCGCCATCGTTGAGCACCTGGGTAGGCCAACATCGCTGCCCTGGGGTTATGGCCTCATGGCGGGATACAACGTGGCGCCCGCTCACGACTCCCTCGAATGCACGGCTGCTCAGGCGGGAGCGAACGGTCTCTGCGGGGTCTACCAACCGGTCGCTGCATACGACCTGATCGGGGCGTCTCTTCTGCTCATCGCGCTCGCCGTGTTGGCACGAAGGGTGCCGATGCGAACCGGTCAGCTCTTCGCTCTGTGGATGGCCTGGTACGGGCTGCAGCGCTTCCTGCTCGACTTCCTGCGAGTCGGCGACGCCAGTATCGGACCAATCAGCTGGAACCAGTTGAGTGGCCTTGCTGCCGGATCGGGCGGAATCGTCCTGTATTGGTGGCTGGGTCGTCACGGAACCGCCGAAGAGAGCGCATTGGCGGCGGTGGTGAAACCCGAAAGGAAAAGGACTTGACCACCACAACGCGGCAACGCAACCGGACGGGCCGGGTCCGTCACGTGGTCTCGGCGGTGTGGGGAACCTTGACCGGTGTGGCCCCACATGTGCTCCACCACGTCGGGCCCCTGGCCGGAGCCGCCATCCTCGCCGGAACCGGAGGACGGGTCCTCTTCTTCGTCATCGGCCTCGGACTCACCTCTCCGATGTTGATCCGTCTCTACCGCCGTTTCGGCACCTGGGCGGCACCTGCGATCGCCGTGGCCGTGTTCGTCATCACGTATACCGTCTCCTCGCTCTACCTCGGCCCTCTCCTCACAGGAGAGGGCACGGCGCCGGCTGATACTCCCCCGATGACGACGACCACCGATGAGCACGGCCATTGAACCGACCGGCTGTCGTCAAGTCGAGGATGCTCCAGCCGCGTGAACCCTCAGGTGGAAGGAACTGCCCCTTGACCTTCAAGTCGACTGGGAGACGTACGATCGCGAGACAGAGTCAAAGGGGCTCGGTTGTGAAGTTCCGGATGCCGGAGAGGATGCGAATCTCGGTGGCCTCCCCGATGAACACGATGATCGAGTCTGATCCGATGTGGGTCGACCCGGGCATGATCCGGGCCCAGGAGCGGTACCAGGACCACATCGACCGGATGCTCGCCCGACGCTGAACCCGGCTGCCCTCACGACCTCGGCGCGTCGCCGGCGGAAAGCCCTGGCCGTCTGAGCGTCAGTGGCTATGGCCAACCGGGGCGGTGTGCAGGTGGCGTCCCCCGTCTCTGGTTGTCATGCTCAGGGCTCCGGTGATGGTCTGACACCGGTTGGGGTCGCGGCACTCGGAAGGGTCGAGGCTCCGGGCCTGCTCGGTGAGGGTGATCAGCTTTTTGCGTGTCTCACGCAAGGCCTGGATGTGCCGGTCGAGAGCGGAGAGGTGGCGCTCGAGCAAGTCGATGACGTGATGACAGGTGGCCTCACCCTGGCTGCGGAGGTCGAGGATGGAGGCGATCTCGGTGAGGGTGAGACCCGTGGCCTGGGCGTCGCGGACGAAGCCGAGCCGATCGACCGCTTCTTCCGGGTAGTCGCGATAGTCGTTGGCGGTCCGATCAGGGGCGGGCAGCACCCCGATCTCCTCGTAGTAGCGGATGGTCTTGGTGGGTACCCCGGTGCGTCGGGCCAACTCTCCGATTCTCATGTCCTCGATCTTACCCCCTTGACATTCCAGTCGACTGGAAGGCGTACCGTAGAAAGTATGAAAGCGATGAATACTGAATCAGAAGGCGTCCAGGTGCGTGATCCGGTGTGTGGGATGAAGGTGAGTCCCGGTGCCCTCCAGGTCGACGAATACCCGGCGTTCGGGTTCTGCTCTGACCATTGTCTTCGCAGTTTCCTGGCCGACCCGGAGCGCTACGTGGAAGGCACCGCCGCCGAGGACACACCCAAGACTCCGCCTGGGCGAGCCGAACCGATCGGGACCACTCATCTTTCCGTGGAGGGGATGACCTGCGCCTCATGTGTGTCGACGGTGGAGTCGGCCCTGAGCGCGGTGCCGGGGGTGATCGATGCCCGGGTCAACTTGGCCGCCAACACCGCCATGGTGGACACCGCGTTGGAGGTGCCGGTCTCGGTGTTGACCGCGGCGGTCGCCGCGTCTGGATACCGGGCAGCGGAGATCGAAGAGGACATCGACACGAGCGACGCCGAGCGGGTCGAGTCGGAGCGCCGCTACCGGCTGTTGATGAGCAAGTTCTGGTTCGCCGCGGCGGTGTCGCTGCCGGTGATCTACTTCTCGTATCCGGAGATCTTCCCCGGGGTACCGGAGAAGGGCTCAACCGCCCTGTGGTGGATCTGGTTGGCCATGGGTGTTCTCACCTTGCCGGTGCTGGCCTGGTCCGGGTCGCAGTTCTTCACCGGAGCCTGGGCCGCGTTCCGTCACCGATCGGCGAACATGCACACCCTGGTCGCCACCGGCATCTCCGCCGCCTGGCTCTACTCGACGGTGGCGGTGGTCGCTCCCGGGTTCTTCCCCGATGAGATGCTGCGGGACGTGTTCTACGACGTGACCGCAGTGGTGACCGCGCTGGTGGTGTTGGGTACGGCGCTCGAGTTACGAGCCCGGGCCCGTACCTCTGAGGCGATGAAGAAGCTGATCGGCCTCCAGGCCAAGACCGCCCGCGTCGTACGGGACGGGACCGAGGTCGACATTCCGGTAGGTGAGGTCGTTGTGGGCGACGTGGTCGTGGTCCGCCCCGGCGAGAAGATCCCGGTGGACGGCGAGGTGGTCTCGGGATCCTCGGCGGTGGATGAGTCGATGGTCACCGGGGAGCCGATCCCGGTGGAGAAGAACGAAGGAGCCACGGTGATTGGAGCCACCATCAACCGGACCGGCAGCTTCAGGTTCCGAGCCACCCGGGTGGGCAAGGAGACGATGCTGGCTCAGATCATCCGCATGGTGCGCGACGCCCAGGGCTCCAAGGCGCCGATCCAGCGCACCGTCGACAAGGTGTCGGGGTATTTCGTCCCGGCGGTGCTGATCCTGGCCGTGGCCACCTTCATGACCTGGTACAGCTTCGGACCCTCCCCGGCCCTTGTGTACGCAGTGATCACCATGGTCACCGTCCTGGTGATCGCCTGCCCCTGCGCCCTCGGGCTGGCCACACCCACCTCGCTGATGGTGGGGATCGGCAAGGGCGCCGAGAACGGGATCCTGATCCGCTCCGGAGACGCCCTCGAGACCGCCCACCGCATCGACACGGTGGTGGTGGACAAGACCGGCACCATCACCCGCGGCAAGCCCTCCCTCACCGACGTCACCCCGTTTGAGGGCTACACCGAAGACGAAGTGCTGCGGCTGGCGGCCTCAGCCGAGAAAGGGTCCGAGCATCCACTTGGGGAAGCGATCGTCCGTGCCGCAGCCGAACGCGAGCTCATGTTGGGCGATCCCGACCAGTTCTCCGCGGTGCCCGGACACGGGATCGCAGCCCGGGTCGACGGTTACCAGGTCATTCTCGGGACTCTGAAGCTGATGGCCGACCGGGGCATCGCCGCTGGTCGCGCCGAGGAGCTGCTGGAGCAGCTCTCCGAGCAGGGCAAGACGGCGATGGTGGTGGCGGTCGACGGTGAGCTCGCCGGGGTGGTGGCGGTGGCCGACACCCTCAAGGAGGACTCGACCGAGGCGATCGCCCGCCTCCACCGCCTCGGCCTCGAGGTGGTCATGCTCACCGGAGACAATCACCGCACCGCCACCGCGATCGCACGAAGCGTGGGGATCGACCGAGTGCTGGCCGAAGTACTGCCGGATGAGAAGGCCACCCAGATCAAGCTGCTCCAGGCGGAAGGCAAGACGGTGGCGATGGTCGGCGACGGCATCAACGACGCCCCGGCCCTCGCCCAGGCCGATGTGGGTCTGGCCATGGGCACCGGCACCGACGTGGCCATGGAGTCGGGCGACATCACACTGGTGAAAGGGTCACTCACCGGGGTAGCCACCGCCATCGAGCTGTCCAAGGCGACGATGCGCAACATCCACCAGAACCTGGTAGGCGCCTTCGCCTACAACACCCTCGGCATCCCCATCGCCGCCGGCGTCCTCTACCCCGCCTTCGGGATCCTGCTCTCCCCGCTCATCGCCGGAGCCGCCATGGCCTTCTCCTCGGTCACTGTGGTCACCAACGCCAACCGGCTCCGCCGCTTCAAACCCACCCACCGTGAGGAGGTGTCGTGATGGATGTCGTCTTGGTCAACCTGGCCGGTCTGACTTTGATCGGGCTGATCGCCTGGTACTTCTGGCTGTCCAAACCGGCCGGCGCCGAAGCCGGGATTACCAGCGACGGGATCCAACAAGCGTTCATCGTGGTCAAAGGCGGCTATAGCCCGGACACGATCCGGGTCGCCGCCGGCCGGCCCGTGCGGCTCGTCTTCAACCGCCAGGAGTCCGACCCCTGCTCGGAGCGGGTGGTCCTCGACGCCTTCGGTGTCTCCGCCGAGTTGCCCCAAGGCAGCAACGTGCCCATCGAGTTCACTCCGACCGAGGCGGGCATCTTTGAGTTCGCCTGCCAGATGGGCATGCTCCGAGGCAAGGTGGTGGTGTCATGACCCCGGAGTCGGGCCGAACCGGCCTGACCTGGATTTGGGTCGGCGTGGTAATGATGTCTGCCGGGGCACTCGTCCTGTTCCGCCCAGGCGGTAGCGTGACTCGAGTGATCATCGGTATCGCCTTGGCCGTGTGCCTGGGGATGGTGACGGTGATGCTGTGGCTCGACCGCCGGGCTGAACGCGACGCCGAGCGTCTAGCCGGGCACAGAAACAAGCCAGTCACCGGCGGCCGCTGAGGAGGAGTCAGAGTGGCACAGACAGCGTACGGATTGAAGACACGGACCAGCCTCGACATGGCGGGGGCGGAGGCCAAGGTCAGGGAGCTTCTGGCGATCGAGGGTTTCGGGATCCTGACCGAGATCGACGTCGCCGAGACCCTCCGGGTGAAGTTGGGCCTGACCCGGAGCCCCTACCGCATCCTGGGAGCGTGCAACCCGCAACTAGCCGCCGAAGCCTTGGAGAACGAAGCGGATGTGGGGCTGTTGCTGCCCTGCAATGTGGTGGTGTATGAGGACGGCGTGAACACGGTGGTGGCTGTGTTGGACCCGGCCACGATGGTCAATCTGACCGAAAACCCGGCTCTGGAACATGTGGCCAGAGAGGCCCGAGTCCGCCTGGAACGGGTGGTGGACGCTTTGCGTGAGGACAACGCCGAAGCGTGACCCGGTGTGTGGGATGACGGTTGGCGCAGTGCGCTGACGAGGACGGCACCCCGAGATAGGTCCGGCTGGTGGGCGCTGAGCCGAGTTCACCGCCCAGAGTGGTAGGCAGATCCATTGCGGACAACCCCCTATGGGACTTTCGGCCCTATTGACCTTCCAGTCGGCTGGAAGGCATACGGTTTGAGTGAGAGAGCGAGACGAAGGACCGCTCACACAACAAAGAGAAGGGGCCAAGATGGACACCGTCACGCGAAGGGCCGACAGTCCGCCAATGGAAGCCCTCCAGACCCACGGAGAGGGCATCGTCGCATCCTCCGGCAGGCATCAGGATCGTGGGCAATCGGCCGATGTGCTCGACGCCACCGGAATCACCAAGACCTACACCAGGGGGGTCTGGCCGAGAAGACGACGCCTCGATGTCCTGCGCGGCGCCGATCTGAGATTGCGACCCGGCGAGATCGTAGGGCTGGTCGGGGAGAACGGCTCGGGAAAGTCGACCCTGATGAAGATCCTGGTCGGCAGTCTCGACCGCGATGCCGGCACCGTGTCCAGATCCGGCTCGCTGGGATACTGCCCCCAAGAGCCGATCCTGTACGAGCGTCTGACCTGTGATGAGCACTTCCAGCTCTTCGGCAGGGCCTACGGCATGAACGAGATCGACGTCGACCGTGCCCGCGACCACATCTACCGCACGCTCGGGTTCGCCGAATGGCGAGACTCGCGGGTCGAGGAGCTGTCGGGAGGGACCAGAGCCAAGCTCAACCTGGGTCTCGCCTTGCTGCCCGACCCCGACCTGCTCTTGCTCGACGAGCCTTACGCCGGATTCGACTGGGACACCTACCAGCGGTTTTGGCAACTCACCCACGACCGGCGTGACGCCGGGCGCAGCCTGCTGATCATCAGCCACTTCATCACGGACGCCGACCGTTTCGACCGCATCTATGACCTCATCGAGGGGAAGGCGGTGCCCCGATGACCGCCCTGCTCACATGGCGCTATCTCAACGAGTACGCCCGGAGGCCTCTCAACCTGGTGTTGTTGGGGCTGGTTCCGGTCATCTTTGTGGCGCTGTCGGCGGGGGCGATCGCCGACTTCGCCCGCATCCTTGGTGGGGAAGCCAGTCTCGGCCAGTTGGAGGCCGCCACCGCCGGCTGGGCAGCGGCGTTTCTCGCCGGAGTAGCCGGGTTCTTCCACGTCACCGGCTCACGGGAAGCCGACCGTCGGCTGGCAGCTGCCGGCTCCGCCACCTCCAGAGTGGTCGCGGCGCGGGTCGCATCCTCAATGGCCCTGGCAGCCGTCGCCTCGGCGGGGGCGCTGATCGCGCTGGCAGTCCGCACCGACGTGACCGATGTGGGTCGTGCCGTCGGAGCGACTGTCATGTTCGCCGTCATCTACCTGGCGATCGGAATCACAATCGGGGCCCTGGTGCGCTCCGAGGTCAACGGGTCGCTGCTCATCATCTTCGTCTGGATGTTCGACGTGTTCCTCGGCCCTGCTATGGGTCGCACCGAGTCCGTGATCATACGATTCTTCCCAACGCACTTCCCCACCCTGGTCATGCTGGACGCCAGCACCATCCACGCCGGCCCCCTCGACGACATCGGCGCTTCCCTGGCCTGGACCTTCGGGGGACTGGCCATTGCCATTGTCGCCCTCCTTGCCACCACCCGTCCGGTCCGCAACAGCCACACCCGTCGGGTCACCGGTAGCTGGGCACGGATGAGGACCGGATTGCGCTACGCATGGCGGGAATACCGAAGAAACACCGCATTGTGGGTGCTGCTGGTCGGGTTGCCGATTTATTTCATCTCGGTGTCGCTAGCCGTCACCCCCGACGATCCCGCCCCGGTGGAACTGGTGGAGAATGGGCAAAAGGCCATCACCATCCTGTCCATGGTGGACGTGCACGGCGCCATCATGGTCCCCATCACCGTGGCCTTCCTCGCCGGGCTGGCGGGCCTCTTCGTCGTGCTCGGCTCCACCGAAGGTGACCGGCGGCTGATCATCGCCGGATTCCGGCCACGCGAGGTGCTCGCCGCTCGGCTGGGAGTCATCACACTGGCGGCTGCCCTGGTGACTGCAGTCTCGTTGGCCATCACAGCCGTCGGCTTCGAGCCGCAGGCATGGTTCACCTTCGCCCTGGCCACCCTTGCAGTGGCGGTCACCTATGCCATGATCGGAGTGGTCATCGGACCGCTCGTCGGCCGGCTTGGTGGTCTCTATCTGATGTTCCTGCTGCCTTTCCTCGACGTCGGCCTCGCCCAGAACGTCATGTTCGACGCCGCACCACCCACATGGGCAACATGGATGCCCGCCCACGGAGCTGTCCGCGTCCTCATCGACGGCGCCTTCACAGCAAGTTTCGACGAGACCACCAGCCTGCTTCTGGCGGTTGGCTGGCTCGTAGGCGTCACCGCCGCCGCGGCTGCCGTCTTCCACCACACCTCAGCCCCACACAACGCATGAACCGTTGCACCGCCGGGGCCCCTCTTTCCTCGTTGATGACCACCCACGAATGCAGAGGACAGGACCATGAGCTCTGATCCCGCTCTCGCCCCGGCCACGGCCTCCGGGCGGCTCAATGGCTACCTCCTCATCACCGAACTATCGCTCCACGTCCGAGAGCCCACGGGATACCGCAGCCTGACCGCCATCGACCTGATCGCCCTCCGCCCGCCTACTGCTCCCGGACGGGCACAACTCCGGCTGGGCCCATCCGTCGAGGAATGCCCCATCGTCACCGACATCGACCCTGCCTCGACATCGACCCGACCTGCTTCTATGTCATCATCGGTGAGGTCAAGAGCGCCGAAGCGACCTTTACCTTTCCAATCTTCTGAGGTCGTGAAGGTCTGGCGCCGCCCAATGGCGGAGGTGCGTGTCGCGCCCGGTCCCCCTGGTTAGGTTAGGCGAGACCTTGACCGGTGGACGCCTCCTGGTCATAATGCCGATCCAACGGAGAAGCATGTCTCGTAGCACAGCCACATCTCGCACTCTTCTTTTGTTCGCTTCGTGCGTGTGTTGTCCTAGCTGTCTGCACTCTCGGTCGGCGTCACTATCTCACTGCTGACACTCAGCTAAGCCGCCGAGAGACCCCCCTCCCCTGGAGCCGGTTGGCGCGCCCGCGTCACCTCACCTCTCTGACGACATCCCTGTCAAATCCATACCCAAGGAGTACACGTCATGCCTCTCTTCCTGGTCGAAACCACCATTGCCGACCCTCAGAATCTGACTCTGATCCGTGACGCTCTGCACGATGCGGCGATCGAGTCCGGCGCCGATTCGGTCGAGACCCGGGTCACCGGGGATCGAGACCGGCTGTTCTCCGTGTTCGAACATGCTGACGGGCAGGAGCTCCGTGAGGCCCTCCGGGTGGTCGACCCTGGTGTTGACGTGGCCGAGGTCCGTCTGGTCGGTGCAACGGTGGATGAGGCCCGATCCTCGGGGAGCGGCAATTTCCTCGCTGAATGGGATTTCCCCGATGGGCTTTCCATGGAGGCCTACCTGGAGCGCAAGGCCGCGAAGGCTCCTCTCTATAGCCAGGTCCCGGAGGTTGAGTTCAAGCGGACCTATGTGCGGGAGGACATGGACAAATGTCTCTGCTTCTACCAGGCGGACTGTGAGGAGGACGTCCGACTGGCCCGAAAAGTGGTCGACACTCCGGTGGATCGGCTGACCGAGTTGGGCTGATGGAGCCTCTCCACTCCCGGCTCGGTTTCGACGACACGGTGCTTTCTTGGGTCTCCGATCCCGAGGAGGCCGGTGCCACGTCGACTGTCCCCGTCTTGGAACGTCTGGCATCTTTGGGTTTGCTCTCCCTGGGGCTTGACGACCGGCATCATCTCGACGGCCAGGTCGCGGTCATCTCGGCGCTGGCGAGCCGGTCGATGAGTGTCGCCTTCTCCGCATGGGCGCATCGGATGGTGGTCGAGTATGTCGAAGTGGGCGGTGGCAGCAACGGATTGCGCTCGGCTCTGCGGCGAACCGATCTGATCGGGTCGACGGCGATGGCATCGGCGCTACGGGCCACACTCGGCCTGGAGCGGGTCGGTCTGACCGCCGTTTCCGAAACGAATGGGTATCTGGTGCGGGGTCGCATCCCCTGGGCCTCGAACCTGCACACCGATCGGACGCTGATTGTCGCTGCGGCGGAGAAGCCCGACGGCTCCCATGTGGTATTGGGTCTGTTGCTCGATGGGCAGAAGGTGAGGGCCGCCTCGGCGCCGGTCCTGCTCGCCCTTCAGTCGACCGCCTCTACCAGTGTTGTTGTCGAGCATGCCGAGGTTCCGGCTGAGCGTGTCGTCTCGGATGACCTCGACTCGTTTCTCGCCCGGGTGCGGCCTACCTTCATGCTCCTCCAGGCGGCGTTTGCCATTGGTCTCGGCGAATCGGCTCTGGTCGCATTGGAGGTGCCGTTGCATGGCGCCGACACGGTCCTGGAGGCCGACCGGAATCGTCTGCTGGGCCGTCACTCCCGCCTGGTGGACACCACGATGGCGGCTCTGACCGGTCCCGGGGTCACGGCACGGGATCTATTGGCCTACCGGTTGGAGGCTTCCGAGTTCGCCCAGGCCGCGGTTGCCGCCGAGGCCAGGAAGGAGGGGGGACGGGGATATGTGGCCTCGAGCGCCACCGCCCGTCGTATCCGGGAGGCGGCGTTCCTTCCCATCCAATCACCAACCGAATCTCAACTGCGATGGGAGTTGCAATGCTCGGCTTGACCAACGTTTCCAAGACGTACCACGACCATCGACGGAGCATTACCGCCGTCGACGGGGTCGACGTCGTGATCAGGCCCGGCGAGGCGTTCGGTCTGATCGGTCCCAGCGGGTCGGGCAAATCGACTCTGCTCCAGATCCTGGCCGGTCTGACCGCACCCACATCCGGTCAGGTTCTCCGACCGGAGAGGGTCGGTCTTGCCTTCCAGGACCCGCTGCTCTACCCGTGGCTGACGGTCCGGGAGAACATCGGGCTTGCCCGGCGTTTCACAGCCCACCGTGAGATCGACCGGTCACGGGTGGACACGCTCATCGACGAGTTCGGTCTGGCCGCCCTTGCCGACGCCAACCCGACCTCTCTCTCGGGAGGGCAGGCACAACGGGTGGCTCTGGCCCGAGCCCTGGTCACCCGGCCAAAGGCGCTGCTGTTGGACGAGCCGTTTGGCGCTCTCGACCCGGCGGCCCGCACCGCCCTCCAGGACTGGCTACGTGACTGGCTTCGCAATCATGACATCACCCTGGCACTGGTAACCCACGACGTCAGCGAAGCCCTGCTCATCTGTGACCGTGTCGCCCTGCTCCTCCCCGGAGTGGTGGGTTTGGCCGGAGCCTGGGATGTGCCGGAACTGACACGCGAACAGATCAACAACAACCCTCTTCTGATCGAAATCCTGGGCACCTACCGGACCGACGTCACCGGTGCCCCGAGCGGGAATGCAATGGAGAGGACCGTCGCATGAAACTGACCCGAAGAGAACTAGTCAGATCGATCGGTCTGGCCGGTGCCGGAACCCTTGTCGCACCCTCCCTGCTCGCAGCATGTCTCGGTCAGACAAGCAATGGACTCTCAGGAGATTCGGTGCTCCGGGTGGGATATCTACCGATAACCGACGCCACCCCGCTGCTGGTCGCCCACGGGAAGGGCTTCTACGCAGAAGAGGGTCTCGAGGTGGAAACCCCGACCCTGCTCCGCAGCTGGGCCCAGGTGGCCGAAGCGTTCCAGGCCCGCCAGGTGGACCTGGTCCACTTCCTGATGCCCATGACAATCCAGATGCGGCTCGGTCAGAACGTGCCGCTCAAGGTTGTCGCCTGGAACCACACCGGCGGTTCGGCGCTCACCGTCGCCAACCACATCGAATCGGTCGGCGATCTCGCTGGCAAGACCGTTGCCGTTCCCTTCTGGTACTCGATCCACAACATCGCCGTCCAAATGCTGTTCGCCGACGCCGGTCTCACCGCCATCATCGACGGAGAAGCGTCCGCATCCGAGGGTACGGTGAAACTGGTGGTGATGGCCCCACCGGACATGCCGCCGGCTCTGAGCAACGGGGCCATTGCCGGCTACATCGTCGCCGACCCGTTCAATGCGGTGGCCGAGGTCAACGACATCGGGAAAGTGCTCAGGTTCACCGGTGACATGTGGCTCGACCACGCCTGCTGCGTGGCCGTCATGCACGAGGATGCCATCGCCGAACGACCCGAATGGGCCCAGGCCGCGGTCAACGCCCTGGTCAAAGCCCAACAATTCGCCGCGGCCAACCTCGAAGAGACGGCCACCCTTCTCTCCGAAGCCGGAGGCCGATACCTTCCCCAACCCGAAGCTGCGATCAAAAGGGCCCTCACCTACTACGACCCCGACGAGTACGGAGCCACCGGGGCCATCGAACATCTCGACTGGACCACACCCCGGATCGGCTTCCAACCCTTCCCCTACCCCACCTACACCGCCGAGTTGGCCACACGGCTGCAACAGACCACCGTCGACGGCGACCGGGCCTTCCTCGACGCCCTCGACCCCGCCTCGGTCCATGCCGAACTCGTCGACGAGAGCCTGGTCCGGTCGGCCATCGACACGGTCGGCGGGCCGGAAGTGTTCGGCCAGGCAGAGGATCTAACTCGCTCCGAGGTGATCGATGTCTGAACCGAATCGACGTCGGATGCGAGGAACAAGTTGGAGTGGGCTCGGAATCGCAATCGCAATCATGGTGTGGTGGCTGCTGGCTGCGGTGGTCGCCCCCTCCGGGACTCTCCTCGCCCGCTTCGGACCCGGCGAAGCCTTCCCCGCCCTCTTCGAGTTCCTCTCATCGGGTATCGGGCTCTCCCACACCATCGACACCCTGCGACGTCTCCTCCTCGGATTGTCAGCAGCTATAGGAGTCGGCGTCACGGTCGGGGTCACCGTGGGACTGTCCCGCACCACAGGAGAAGCCACCTCCTGGGTGTTCCAGTTCCTGCGAATGGTCTCACCACTCGCCTGGACCCCAATCGCAGTCGCCGCCTTCGGTATCGGAGACCCCCCCGTGTTCTTCCTGGTCGCCGTCGCCGCAGTGTGGCCGGTCATCCTCTCCACCGCCGCCGGAGTGGAACAGGTCGACCCAGGATGGGTAGCCGTCGCCAAAAGCCTCAACGCCACCCGACTCGAAACGGTCCGCCACGTCTACCTGCCCGCCATCCGAAGCCAAGCCGGAACCGGATTCAGACTCGCCCTGGGAACAGCATGGATCGTCATCGTCCCAGCAGAAATGCTCGGAGTCGACTCAGGGCTCGGCTACGCCATCCTCGACGCCCGAGACCGACTCGACTACCCAGAACTGATGGCCATAATCATCTGGATCGGCGTACTCGGCACCATCCTCGACCTAGCCGCACGACGCCTAACCCGACCCCGCCTCGCCGGGAAACCCCTCCAAGAGCAGCGACCCCTCGACTCATCGTTCAGCCAAGACATTCCGGCGTGACCTACCACAATCTCTATGCCATTGAAATGCATTAGACCGGTCGATCGAACACCACCCGGTACCGACTCTAATGGCGAGAGACCCCCCCGTCGCTCCCTTCCCCAGGTCGCCGCCGTGCTATGCGAGTTCCCCAACTGAATGGCCAACCTGTCGCCGTTCGGTCACGTGCCCCGACTCCCGGCCCAGCCGATGAGTTGGCCACCGATACTGATACTCACTGTCGCCGCCCTACTCCTGGCGGTCGGTATCGCCGCTTTCCGTCGTCGCGACCTCCTGTCCACCGCCTGAGCCGTCGGGGGCGACCCTCGTGGGCGGAGCCTGACTCGAGGCTCCGTGCGCAGGTCCACTCCAGAAACGGATGGGAGCATCACAGTTGTCTCCTCGGCGAACCGGTAGCAGCTCTGTCGGCGGATGCTGCCGGTTTCTCCCCTCGGTCTACTCCTGGCGGCGCGCTGCGATTATGCCCATCTTCCACCCCGGTGCCCGCCCACCGGCCGGTGGCTGAAATGACTCAACCGGTAATCCGCTGCGGGTCAGCAGCCACGAGATCACCGAGTTCGAGTTCCACATTTCGCCGCTTCCCAGTTCGTCCCGGCCCCAGATCATTGCCGGCACCGAGGCCACCAGGTCCAAGAGCTGCCGCGCCAGCACCGTGTCGTCGCTCAGGAGTTGCGGGCCGTCCACGGCCTCTCCGGCGTCCGGTATGACGCCGTCCCGCCAGCGGCGCACCTCGTATCGAAATGGTCGGAAACGGGCGATCCGGCGGCCGCCGACCGGACCTTCGAGGACGACCCCCCGCGATGCAGTGTCGGCATCGGGGCTGGGCCAGGCGTTCTCGACGATGAAGCGCCCCTCCGGCACCCGCACCTCGAGCGCGGTGTGGTAGAGATCGAGTGGCCGTCTCCGCTCGACACGGGCTTTGTAGGCCTCGTATACCCGCCCATTGAACCGGACGAAGCCGACACCCCCCGCGCCGAGGGGAATCCAGTACAGGTCGACCCTGGTCCTGGAGGCCTCAGGAGCCAGATGCGGCTCTGCATCCACGAAGCGATTCTACGGCCGGGGAGGACGAGGATTTCGTATGCTTTGGCTGGGAGCCACCGTAGGAGCAGCATGCCTCAGAATTACCACGCGGCACAGCGAGCATTCCAGGACCAGTTCGACACCCGTCGTCTTGCCGACAGGCTCGCAGAATCGACATCGGACGTGATCAGCGAGCGTTTCAAGGCGTTCATCGAGAAACGTGACATGTTCTTCATCGCCACCGCCGACGAGGACGGATGGCCCGAATCGTCCTATAAGGGCGGTGAACCGGGATTCGTGAGAGTGGTCGACGAGCACACGGTCGCGTTCCCGGTCTACAACGGCAACGGGATGTTCCTGACTGCGGGCAACCTGGCAGTCAATCCCCGGGTTGGCCTGTTGTTCATCGACTTCGAGGTCGGAACGCGGTTGCGCATGAGTGGTCACGCCTCGATCGCACCCGAAGACCCTCTCATCGAGACCTACCCGGGGGCTCAGTTCGTTGTCCGGGTGCGGGCACGTGAGGTCTTCGCAAACTGCCGCCGGTACGTCCATCACTATCAGCTCGTGGAACGGTCACGATTCGTCCCCACCGGGGATAACGCCCCGCCGGTGCCGGACTGGAAGCTCGACGAATGGTTCGCCGGGACCCTCCCCCACGACGACCCGGCTCTGGACCCCAAGAACCCCAGCGCACCCTCAATACCCCAATTCTGATTCGGGTGACTTCGACTCCGGGGAGATGTGATGTCACGGCCTTCGCTCGCCTCGGCTGGAATACCTGTTTAGACAGGACTTCCGCCTCTGCCAGAGAGACACCAGGTCAAACCATCATCGGGCCGAAGAGCTCGAGTCGAGGGCTACGCAGCGGAGGTGGCCATCGTGAAGCCGGGTTGCCCACGAAGAAGCGTTGGGTTCGTCCTGACCGGTCCACCGGCTGCCGTGTCGGGCTGAGGGGAGCGATGAAGCCATCTTTCCTACCCGGGTCAGTCCGCGATCTAGCTGGATCACATTCCTCTCGCGTCTTTACATGCAGTTGGCCATCTGTTCCCGCGCACCGGCCGACGGTCCATACTGACGGGATGGTGATTCCCTTCTTCGCCTCGACTTGTTGCGCCTCGGCGCTCGGCAGCCCACGCCGCGCCAAGGCGGTGCCGAAGTCTTGATGTGAGTGAGGACATCGAGCGGGCGGCGACATCGACCGCCGGGGCCCGTGAGAACCGGTTGCTCGTCCGGTACATGATCGTCTCGATCGTCGCAAACGCCTCGAAGCCGACATCGAGCGCGCTCTGCCGGGTGCCGTGACGTTCACCCACGTTGAACCAGCTGATACGGGTCTCCAGTCACGGGACGAGAACCCACGCCTTGGCACGTCGTCGAGCGCTGATCCTGTGTCGTAGCGCCCATATCCGAGATGGTCCTCCCACTCAGGGCCGGTAGGGCTCGAATCCTTCGGTGCGTTGTTGTTCGCGGACGAAGGCGATGATGGCCGTGATTTCGGCTTCGGTGAGCCCCTCGATCGGGAGCATGTCGCCGAATTGCCAGTGGTGGGCACGGGATCCTCGTTGCACGGCGAGGAGGAAAGCGCCGTCCGCGTGATGGTTGGGCTCGTAGATCACAGACAGGTGAGAGGGTCCCTCGTCGGTGCCCCTGAGGTCCTCTCCGTGGCACTCGGCGCAGTTGCCTGCGTAGAGCTCCTCACCGGCGGCGACAAGGTCCGGGTCTTGGGTCGGGATGTCGACGTCGCCCGTCGCCCCCGAGCAGGCGGCCACGAGCAGCGACAGTGCCACCAACACACTCAAAGCAAAGTGACTCCTCATCTGGACGTTTCGAACCTCAACCATTGGAACGCGACGTAGACGATGTGCCTTTGCCTCGGTGCACGAGGGTAGCCATAGGCCCGTCAGGCGGGAGGTAAGGGATTAGAGCTGCCCTGACCTCTCAGGAGGTTGGTCCTTTCTTCATCGGCTCGTTGTTCATGTCATCCGGCCGGGTTGGCGAGCAGGAAATCGATGATGAGCTGTTGACGGACCGTGAGGACCAGGACGAGTACGGCTGCGGAGACCCATAGCCAGGGACTCCGGCGGACGGACAGGTTGAGCCAGCGCCCGGTCACGCGCCCCCAAGCGGCCCGTGCGGTGAGCAGGACCATGGCCGGTATGACGACCAGGGACGCAGGGTTGAACTGCCAGGCCTTGACCAAATCCCCGCGGGCGGACCACATCACTCCCCGGGTCATGCCACAGGTGGGACCCATCACCCCCAGGTAGTGGAGAGGGCCGTGAATGTCGAGCGGAGGAAGCCCGACAAGGCCGACAAGGACGACCAGTGGAATGCCGACGAGGACGAGCCTCGTGGAGATGGGATGCCGGTCGTGGTCATCCCAGCCGACCGCCACAAGCGCGTGATGTGATCTTGGATGGCGGGGGTGGTTCATCTGATCCCTGAGATGTTGGTCGAACCTGACGCTTTCCATTCCTCGCGGCTCATTCGGTGTTCCTGTTCTCCCGGCTGTCAGCCGATGAGCTCGGGATGAGCCGCCCATCGCTCGCCGCGTCGTCCGATGACAGCCCGGGCAGTCGAAGCCGTTTGAGGAGGACGGCGTTGGTGGCGACGATGAAGCTGGGCCCGGACACAGGGAGCGCGGCCCATTCGGGTCGGGGCACCCGGCCCGGGGACGGGTAGAGGAGCCGGGCTGCGATGGGGAGGGCGATGATGTTGTGGCCGACGGCCCATCCCAGATTCTGGCGCACTCTTAGGAGTATGCCCCGGCCGATGCGGATGGTGATGGGCACGTCGAGGGGATCCGACCCAGGTTGTCGATATGACGATTCCACGTCCCCGCCGTTTATCGACGGCATGTTCCCACCGTACAGCAATGGTCGGTCGCGGTCCCCGGCGACATCCCCGCAAGGCCGACAAGTCCGTCGCTCCGTTCTTTACGGAAGCTTGATCGTAGGGAAGACACAAGCTTGATGTGGCCTTCGTTGAATGTAGTTAGTCAACGAAAGGAGTCCCCATGATGTGGGGTTACGGAAGTTTCGGTTTCCTGTGGATGGCCCTGTTTTGGGTCGGTGTGATCCTGCTCGTGGTATGGGCCGTCCGCCGTCCCGATGACGACACGACCGGTTCACGAGGCCGGGCACTGGAGATCCTCGAGGAGAGATATGCCCGAGGAGAGCTCGACGCCGACGAGTTCACCGCTCGCCGCCAACAGTTGGTCAGGTGAGACGATGCGGAGACGGACGCTCCTCATCATCGGGCTGATCGCCCTGGCGGGATCGATGGTCGGCCCCGCCGTGCAGGCGTCGATCAGCGGTGACACAGGGTGGTGGGGCGGTCACATGTTCGGGTACGGCCATATGAGCCGGTGGGGAGACGCCCCGAGCACGAACAGCCAGATCGAGGGAGCACGCGAGGTGGTGGTGACTGCCACCGAGTACGCCTTCACCCCGAGTGAGCTCACGGTCGACCTCGGAGAATCGGTCAATCTCACCCTGAAGAATGAGGGAGAGATCCCTCATGACCTGGTGATTCCCGACCTTGGCGTGCGTGTCGCCGCCAGGCCCGGTCAGCAGGCCACGACAGGCATCGTTGCCGAGGAGGCCGGAACTTTCGACTTTCTCTGCACATATCCGGGGCACGCCGAGTCGGGGATGACCGGAATCCTCCTCGTCCGTCCCAACCAATGAGACAAGTAAGGAGTCCCAGACAATGAAGAGAACCACAGTCCTGATGGCCGCCGTCGCAGTGGTCGGATTGATCCTGATCGGAACGATTCCGGCGCTGGCACAGGAGCGGGCGACCGAACCCGAGGTCAGCTGCCCATACCACAACCAGGCCGACATGCCCGGCGAGGGCATGGATGAGTGGATGGATTCCGCGGCACACGACGACTGGATGCAATCCGCCGGGCACGGCCAGATGCACGAAGCGATGAATGGCGCCGGGAACATGATGGGCGCCGGGAACATGATGGGCGCCGGGAACATGATGGGCGCCGGGAACATGATGAACGATCCTTTGGATCGGTGATCGCCCGTCCGTCCAGGCAGTCTCAGGTGCCGTC
>Ga0326597_10002814_pt1 | contig 25772 bp, 25 predicted proteins | sample RVTome_12_FD_203789 | JGI IMG/M metagenome (GOLD analysis project Ga0326597, IMG submission 203789) | Soil microbial communities from uranium-contaminated site in the Upper Colorado River Basin, Wyoming, United States - RVT100D185 | ecosystem: Environmental > Terrestrial > Soil > Contaminated >... | reverse complement strand
TTCGCGCTCGACCGGGCCGGTCTCGTCGGCGCCGACGGTCCGACCCATCATGGCGCCTTCGATCTGGCCTATCTGCGCTGCATTCCCAATCTCGTGGTCATGGCGCCCATGGACGAGAACGAACTGCAGCACATGGTGAAGACCGCCACCTCCTACGACGACGGCCCGATCGTACTGCGCTACCCGCGCGGCAACGGCCGCGGCATCGAGATGGACACGGAGCTGCAGGTCCTTCCCATCGGCAAGGGCACGGTCCTCCAGCGCGGCGAGGAGCTTCTCCTCGTCGGCCTCGGCGCCGGTGCCGCCCTGGCGGAGGACTGCGCGAAGCTTCTCGGCGAAACGGGCATCACGCCGACGGTCATCAACGCGCGCTTCCTGCGCCCTCTGGACGAAGAACTGTTGCTCGAAGAGATCGTGCGGCATCGCGTTGTGTGCACGATCGAGGAGGGCACCATCCGCGGTGGCTTCGGAAGCGCCCTGCTCGAGCTCGCCCATGAGAGACTCGAGACGCCACCCCGCATGCACATCTTCGGGATTCCCGACGAATTCATCGAGCATGGATCGCCCGCCGAGCTGCAGAGACTGATCGGACTGCACCCGGAACAACTGGCCGAGAGCATCCGCCGGTTCATGCTGGGCCGCGAACAGCGGATCGATCTCGCGGCGCACCGCCGCGCGAGGGGGGAGATCTGAGCCCCATGCTGCGCCACCTCGGCATCCTCGCCAATTTGGAAAAGCAGCAGGTCGCCGGCGCAGTCGCGGAAATCTCCGAGTTTGCAGCCGGCCACGATCTAGAACTCAGCTTTGCTGAGAATGAGGCCGAGCAGCTCGGACAGAGCTCCCGCGCGATTCCCCAGGCCGAGCTGCCAGCCCGCGTCGACGCATTGATCACGCTCGGCGGCGACGGCACTTTCTTGCGCGGCGCCCATGTCGCGGCCGACAGCCACACGCCGCTGCTCGGCATCAATCTCGGAAGCCTCGGCTTCCTGGCGGAAGTCCGCCGCGAGGAGATCGGCGCGGCCCTCGAGTGCCTCGTCCGAGGTGACTATCGCCTGGAGCGGCGGGCCCGCGTGCGCGTCACAGTCGAGCGTGGGGGAGAGACGGCCTTCGAGGCAGCCGCCCTCAACGATGGCGTCGTCAGCACGGGAGACATCCCGCGCGCCATGGAAATGGACGTCCGCATCGACGATCAGTCGCTCGGCCACTATCTCGCCGACGGCATCATCGTGGCGACGCCGACAGGAAGCACCGCGTACTCTCTCTCGGCCGGCGGTCCCATGGTCGATCCTGCCGTCGAGGCGTTCATCTTGACGCCCATCTGCCCCCACACGCTGGCCGTCCGGCCGCTGCTGGTGCAGGATCATCGCAAGATCGAGCTCCGCGTCGGCGAATGCGCCTCGGCCATTCTGACGTGCGACGGTCAGACGAGTTTTTTCCTCGAGACGGGAGACGTCGTGCGCTTCTCGCGCGCCGTCGAACCCACCTACTTTCTACGCCTCCCAGACCGGAGCCTCTACCGCATCATCCAGGAAAAGCTGCACTGGGGTGCGCCGACCCGTCGGACGGGAGCCAGCAAGGATGCTCATTGAGCTGCGCCTCAAGAACATGGCGGTGGTGGCCGATGCGCAGCTGCACATGGGGCCGGGGCTGCAACTGCTGACCGGCAGCACCGGGGCTGGAAAATCCATCGTCGTCGAGGCGCTGCGCTGGCTGCGCGGCGAGAGAATCGATCGAAGCCTGTTGCGCGCGGGCACCGCCATGGCGAGTGCCGAGGCTCTCTTCGACCTCCATGAGCGCCCGGCGGCCAGAGCACGCCTGAGCGAACTCGGCATGGATCTCCCCGAGGATGGCTTCCTGCGCGTGCGCCGCGAACTACGAGCCAACGGGCGCAGCGTCGCCTATCTGGGCACGCAGCAGACGAGTGCCGGCGTGCTGGCCGGTGTCATCGGCGAACTCGTCGTCTTGCAGAGCCAACATCAGCAGCTCGCCCTCCTGAATCCGAGTCGCCATGTCGAGCTGCTCGACGCCGCGGGGGTCAGTCGCGCGCTCGTGGAAGACTATTCCTCGTCCCGCGACGAATACTTCGACTGCCAACGCCGCGCGGATGAATTCCGCGCGCAGCGCGCCCGCATCGAAAGCGAGCGCGATCTGCTGGAGTACCAGCGCCGCGAATTGGATGCTGCCGGCCTGCGCGACGGCGAGAGCGCGGAACTGCTCCAACTCGTCCAGCGTCTGAGCGGCGGAGCGAAGCTGCTCGCGGCCGTCGCGCGCGCCCACGAGGCCCTGAGCGACGACGAATCCGGAGTCATCCCCCAGCTCGGCCACGCGGCGAGTGAACTCAACGTCGCGGATGGCATCCTTGAGCTGGAGGAGGCGGCAGAGCAGCTCGTCGCCGCGCGTGAACTCAGTGACGACGCCGCGCGCACCCTCGAGCGCTTCCTCGGCAGCGACGAACTCGACCCGCGTGCCCTCGACCAGGCGCACGAGCGGCTCCATCTTCTCGAGGGCCTGCAGCGGAAGTATGGCCGCAACGAACTCCAGCTCATAGACTTGCATGGACAACTTCAGGAACAACTTCACGAAGACAGCCTCGCGACGGGGGGAATCCCTCGCGCACTGGCCGAGGAACTCGCGGCGGCGAGCGCGCGGCTGAGCGCGGCAGCCGAGGCCCTCGACCGGCGAAGACGCCGGCTGGCACGACAGATCGAGCGCGGCGCGGCGCCCCTCCTGAACGAGCTCGCCATGGAAGGCGCCAGTCTCCGCTTCGATTTCCAGCCGCGACTGCACCCCAACTCACCGCTGCGATCCAAAGGGCGGCCCGTCTCTGCGGGCGTCGACGGGATCAGCGAGGTTCGCCTGTTCGCGCGCACGAATGTGGGTGCGGCGGAGGGCCCGGTGGATCGCATCGCCAGCGGCGGCGAACTGGCGCGCATCGGCCTGGTCCTGCGCAGCCTCTCGGGCGGCAACGAGCGCCCGGCGCTCCTCATTCTCGACGAGATCGACGCAGGCCTCGGGGCGGACCTCGGCCAGGCCGTGGCGCGCAGGCTCCGCGCCCTCGCGGCGGGCGCCCAGGTCCTGGCCATCTCACATCTTCCCGCCGTCGCGGCGAGCGCGGACCGCCATTTCGCCGTCAGAAAGGACGGCGGAGAAGATGGAGCCGTGGCCTCGATCCAGGAACTCGACGCCGAAGGCCGCGAGCGGGAATTGACGCGCATGTTCGGCGGCCAGAAGGAGGCCCTGGAGCAGGTACGTCGCCTGCTCCGCGATGCGACGCAAGAGGAGAGCGCGTGAGCCGCGGCATCCGGCCCGGCCGCGCACGCTTCCGGAAACTCGCCCAGGAATTCCGCATGGTCCCGGTGGTGCGCGAACTCCTGGGTGACTGCGACACACCGGTCTCGGCCTATCGGAAGCTCGCGCGCGAGAGGCCGTCCTTTCTCCTGGAGAGCGTGGAGGGGGGCGAGACCTGGGGGCGCTATTCCATCCTCGGCGCCGCCGCGAACGGGCGTTTTACCGCGCGAGGCGATTCGGTCCGGCTGGAATGGAACGGGCGCATCCGTGAATCGAAGGAGGCCGATCCCATCGGCGCGCTCCGCCGCTGGATGAAGCGGCGCCGCGCGGCGCGCCTCGCCGGCCTGCCCCGATTCCTCGGGGGTGCCGTCGGCTACGTGAGCTATGACGCCATCCGTTACGTGGAGGCGATCCCCGATCGACATCGCGTCGACACCGAGTTGCCCGAGATCGATCTCCTGCTCGTCGATGAAGTCGTCGTCTTCGACAACCTGTCTCACAGCATGTTCCTCGTCGTCTGCACGGACGCTGCCCGCGATCCGGATGCGGCCTATGATCAGGCGCGTGGCCGCATCGCACGGCTCGAAGAGCGCCTGCGCGAAGCGCTACCCGCGACGGCGCAGACGCGAAGGCAGGGCAAGCCAACGCCCCTGGCAAGCGGCGTTCGCCGGCGCGACTTCGAGGCGAGCGTCCGAAGGGCGCAGGAGTACATCCGAGCGGGCGACTGTTTCCAGGTCGTGTTGAGCCACGAAATGCGCGCGCGCCTGAGCGCGTCGAGTCTCGACGTCTATCGCGCGCTACGCAGCATCAATCCCAGCCCCTACATGTTCCATGTCGACTACGGGACGCGACAGCTCCTGGGCGCCTCGCCGGAGGTCCTGGTCCGGGTCGAGGATCGCCACGCCCTGCTGCGGCCCATCGCCGGGACGCGGCGGCGCGGCCGCACGCCCGCCGAAGATCGCAGGCGTGTCGACGACCTGCTCGCCGATGCAAAGGAACGGGCCGAGCATGTGATGCTCGTCGACCTCGGCCGCAACGATCTTGGCCGCGTGTGCGAGTACGCGAGCGTGCGGGCGGAGAATCTGATGCATGTGGAAAAGTATTCCCACGTCATCCATCTCGTCAGCGATCTCAATGGCCGCCTGCGCGACGGCGTCGACTGCTTCGACGCCCTGCGCGCCTGTTTTCCCGCGGGCACGGTGTCAGGCGCGCCGAAGATCCGCGCCATGGAAATCATCGACGAGCTGGAGACGCGGCGCCGCGGCGTCTATGCCGGCGCCGTCGGTTACTTCGGCTTCGACGGTTCGATGGATAGCTGCATCGCGATCCGCACCGCGCTCTGCGAAGCGGGCGAAATTCGCGTCGGCGTCGGCGCCGGCATCGTCCTCGACAGCACACCGGCGCGCGAGTGGGAAGAGACCCAGGAGAAGGCCGGCGCCCTGGCCGCGGCACTCGAGCGCGCCGAGCGTGGATTGGAGTAGGCGAACATGAGCGCGCGCATCGTCGTCATCGACAACTACGACAGTTTCACCTTCAATCTGGTGCAGTATCTCGGCGAACTGGGCGCGAGCCTGACGGTCTTTCGCAACGACGAGATTTCCATCGCGGCACTGGCCAAGATGCGCCCCGACGGCCTTCTCGTGTCGCCAGGTCCGAAGACGCCGAACGAAGCCGGGCTGAGCGTCGCGGCGATCGCTGCGCTCCACGGCGAGCTGCCGATCCTCGGCGTCTGCCTGGGCCATCAGAGCCTCGCGGTGGCGTTCGGAGGGCGGGTGAGCCAGAGCCGCCAGATTATGCACGGGAAGACCAGCGAAATGCTGCACACCGGCCGCGGCATCTTCGAATCGTTGCCCAATCCATTTGCCGCGACGCGCTATCACAGCCTCGAGATTGCCCGCCAGGATCTGCCGGAGTGTTTCGAAGTGCACGCCTGGACGAAGGATGACGAACTCATGGCGATCAAGCATCGCGATGCGGAGAGCTGGGGCGTGCAGTTCCATCCCGAGTCCATCCTCACCCTCGCCGGCAAGAGTCTTCTGCGGAATTTTCTCGCGATCTGCGGGAGCGACGGCAAGCGATGAGAGCTGCGGAAGCACTCGAGCGGATCCTGCGAGCGGAAAATCTCGACGACACCGCCGCCGAATCCGTCATGGATCTCATCCTGGCGGGGGAGTGCACGCCGCCGTGGATCGCGGGCTTTCTCGTGGCGCTGCGGCAGAAGGGCGAGACCGTCGACGAGATCGCCGGGTTCGCCCGCGCGATGCGCCGCGCCGCGACGCCGATTCGATGCAAGAGCGTAGGCCTCGTCGACACCTGCGGGACGGGCGGCGACGGCAGCGGAACCTTCAACATCAGCACCGCGGCGGCTTTCGTCGTGGCGGGGGCCGGTGGCCACGTCGCCAAGCACGGCAATCGTTCGGTGAGCAGCCGCTGCGGGAGCGCCGACGTTCTCGAGGCGCTCGGCGCCGAGCTTTCGATCACTCCCGAACTGGTTGCCGACTGCGTCGACGAGGTCGGCTTCGGATTCCTCTTCGCGCCGTTGCTCCACACGGCCATGCGCCATGCCGTGGAGGCGCGCCGCGCGCTTGGCGTGCGGACGGTCTTCAACATACTGGGGCCACTGACCAATCCGGCGGCCGCCCAGCACCAGCTCCTCGGCGTCTTCGACGCCTCGCTGCTTTCGACCATGGCCGATGTCCTCGCGCTCCTGGGAACCAAACGCGCGCTCTTGGTGCACGGAGAGGACGGCCTGGACGAGCTGAGTGTCTGCGCTCCGAGCCAGATGATCCTGCTCGAAGCCGGCCGACGCGAGCGGCTGCGCATCGATCCCGTGACGCTCGGACTCGAACTCCACGCGGCGGAGAGCCTCGCCGGCGGCGACGCCGCCGAGAACGCACGGATCCTGCGGGCCGTGCTCGCGGGGCAGGGGGGAGCGGCTCGCGACGTCACGCTCCTCAACGCGGCGGCCGCGCTCTGGGCGGCGGGGCTGGTCGAGAGCCTGGAGATTGGGCTAGAATCTGCCGCCCGTGCCATCGATGGCGGCGAAGCGTCGCGCGCGGCCGAGCACTATGTCGATCGCACGAGAGGGCAGAGCGCATGAGTTCACGGCTCACCGAGATCCTGGTCGCGACGAGCGAGCGGCTCGCCGAGGCCCGTTCGCGTCTGCCGGAACCCGAGCTGCGCGCCCGCATCAAGGATCTTCCGCCCGCACAAGATTTCGCCGCCGCGCTGAAGCGCCCGGGCAGAGGCTCGCCCGGCGCTGCCCCGCTTCGCGTGATTGCCGAGATCAAACGCCGGAGCCCCTCGGCCGGAGCGATCTTCGAGGAGGTCGATCCGGCGTCGGCGGCGCAGGCGCTGGTGACGGCCGGCGCCGCGGCGATCTCAGTCGTCACCGAACCCCATTTCTTCGGCGGCTCGCTCGAGGCGATGGCGCAGGTGCGCGCCGCCACGAGCGCGCCGCTGCTGCGCAAGGATTTCCTCCTGGATTCCTATCAGGTCCTCGAGGCCAGGCTCTACGGAGCGGACGCCGTGCTCTTGCTCGCCGCGGTCATCGACGATGGGACGATCCGTCAATGCGTGGAGGAGGCGGAGCGCTGCGGGATCGCCGTCCTCGCAGAGGCCCACGGCGAGGAGGAACTCGAGCGCCTGATCGCGCTGGGCTTGCCCATCATCGGGTTGAATGCCCGCGATCTTCACAGCTTTGAAGTCGATGTCGAACGCGTGCTCCGCTGGTGCGAGGCGATCCCTTCGGATCGCATCAGTGTGGCCGAAAGCGGAATCACCACGCGTGCCCAGGCAGATGCCGTGACCGCGGCGCCCGTGGACGCGGCATTGGTCGGCGAAGGCCTGATGCGGGGTGGTGACCCCGCCGCCCGTTTTCGCGCACTCTTTGGAATGAGCGCCCCGGCGTGAGGGTCCGAACGAAGATCTGCGGCATCAGCCGTCCAGACGACATGCGCGCGGCCATCGAGGCAGGCGCCGACTATGTCGGTGTGGTCTTCGCCGCGAGCCCGCGGCGGGTCGATCCCGCTGCCCTGCAGGAGTGGCTCGAGGACGCGCGGGGCGACACCGAAGTGGTCGGCGTCTTCCGGGATCAGGACAAGAGCTTCGTGGACGAATGCATCGCGCGCTTCGACCTCGACTTCGTGCAACTTCATGGCGGCGAGAGCGTCGAAGGCTTCCCGGATCTCGGCGTGCGACTCATCGAGACCAGCATCGTCGCCGGCGCTTCCATCCCGGCCGCGCGCTTTCCAGGACGCGCCTGGGCGCGCCTTCTGGATGCGGGCGCCGGCAGCGGCGAGAGTTTCGACTGGGATCTCGCCGTCGCCCCGGCGAAGGCCGAGCGTGTGTTCCTCGCTGGAGGCCTCACCGTCGCGACCGTCGGCGAGGCCATCCGCCGCGTGGCGCCCTTCGCCGTCGACGTCTCGAGCGGCGTCGAACTCCACGACTCGCCCGGACGCAAGGACCCGCGGCTGATGCGTGCGTTCGTCGCGGCCGTTCGCGACGCGAGCCCAGCATGAAGTTTGATCCGACACTCGGCAGCGACGGCCGCTTCGGCCCGTATGGCGGCCAATTCATGCCGGAGACTCTCATGCACGCCCTCGGAGAACTGGAGGCTGCATTCGTGCGCGCGCGGCAGGACGCGGCGTTCCAGGCGGACCTTGCCGAACTGCTCGAAAGCTATGCCGGGCGGCCGACGCCCGTCGGTTTCGCCGCGCGTCTGAGCGAGCACTACGGGAGCGCTCGCATCTACCTGAAACGTGAGGATCTGGCCCACACCGGCGCGCACAAGATCAACAACGCGCTCGGTCAGGTGATGCTGGCGAAGTTCATGGGCAAGCAGCGCATCCTCGCCGAGACCGGTGCGGGGCAGCACGGCGTCGCGACGGCGACGGCATGCGCCAAACTGGGTCTTTCCTGCCGCGTCTACATGGGACGCGTCGACATGGAGCGCCAGGCCCTGAACGTGTATCGCATGAAGCTGCTCGGCGCCGAGGTGGTGCCCGTCGACGCCGGCAGTCGCACGCTCAAGGACGCGATCAACGAAGCCATCCGAGACTGGGTCGGCAGTGTCGAGGACACGCACTACGTGCTGGGCAGCGTGTTGGGGCCTCATCCCTTTCCCTGGATGGTGCGCGAGTTCCAGGCGGTCATCGGACGCGAGGCACGGCGGCAGATTCTCGAGGCGACCGGCCGTCTGCCGAGCCATCTCGTCGCGTGCGTCGGCGGCGGCAGCAATGCCATCGGCCTGTTCCACAGTTTTCTCGACGAGCCGGACATCGCCATGATCGGCGTCGAGGCGGGGGGCGTCGGCGATGGCCGTGGCCAGCATGCCGCTCGCTTCCTCAGCGGCCGGCCGGGAGTCCTTCACGGGACCTTCAGCTACCTGTTGCAGGACGAAGATGGCAATGTGCTGCCGACCCACAGCATCAGCGCGGGACTCGACTATCCGAGCGTCGGCCCGGAACACGCCTACTATCGCGACACGGGCCGCATCGAGTACCGCCGCGTGCGGGATGATGCGGCCCTGGCCGCGTTTCATCGTCTGAGCCAGCTCGAGGGAATTCTCCCCGCGCTGGAGAGCTCACACGCGCTGGCCCATCTCGAGGAACTGATGCCCCTGCTTCGCGCCGACGATCTCGTCCTGGTCAATCTGAGCGGGCGGGGGGACAAGGACGTCGCGCAGCTCCACGCGGGGGAAGGGCTTTCCTGAAGTTGCGCCCCCCGCTGTGAACTGCCATATTCCCCATCCTCAGAGATCGCGTGCAGGGAGCGCCCGTAGCTCAGTTGGATAGAGCGTCTGCCTCCGGAGCAGAAGGCCACAGGTTCGAATCCTGTCGGGCGCACCAATTTCTCGGCATATTGATTGGGCCGGAATCCATCGTCGCGCGGTCGCTCTCCGGGGGGAGTCAGCGCTGCTCCGTTTCATTTTCCTCGTGCTGTTCTTCGGCTGGCTCCTGAGGATTGGCCTGCGTGTGCTGCGCCTTCTCCAGGGCAACCGGAGCCCTCGTGCCAGGCCCGCCGGTCCGCGGCCGGCGGAAGGCGACACCCCCAAGGCGTCGTCCCCGGGCTGGGATGAGGACCGGATCGAGGAGGCCGACTATGAGGAGCTTCCTTGACCCGCGCCCGGTACGCCGCCCCAAGCGCGGCGAGCGCTTCCGCGGGCGCTACGGCCGCGGGCAGAGCAGCGGGCACGGCGGCAAGAAGCTGATCCGCTACCGGCGCAATCGAGAGCTGATGGCGCGGGAGTTCGTGACGACTCTGCTGTGGTTGGCAATCGCGGCGATGTTGTTCTCGCTGACGCGGACCCTCTGGCACGTGGCCCAAGCCCATCTCGCCCAACACGGGCCGCTGGCCTACTACGGCCTGCCGGGGCTGGCCCTGTGCGCGGCCGCCGGCTGTCTTTGGCGGGCGCGACGGGCGCTCCATGAGTTCCTCGACATCCGCCGCGAGCAGCGACAGCTGGTCGAAGCCATCCAAGAGGAACTCCGCGAGGTCGCCCCGCAGGACGAAGCATAACCTTCGTTTTTCCAATGGCTTACAAAAACTCTCTGGCACGCGGCTTGCACAGTCCGAAGGGACTCTTCTCCTTCGCCGCTGGAAGGCCATGCAGAGACTCGACGGGAACTTCTGGGAGCAGTTGCTTCGACGCAGCCATGCGCTGCGCTCCGTCGCGTGGGAGGGCGATGGGCGCGATCAACTGCCGCGGGAACTGCTCGACGCGCTGCTCGCGCTGAGCGGAGCGGAAGTCGTGTGCCTGGCCAGCTTTGGCGATGGGGCGGCCGAACTCTGGACACAGGCCCGGGGCCAGACCGAGGCCCTGCGCTGCACCCTGCGCGCCTCGGCGAACTGGTTACGCGAACTGCAGATCGACGCGGAGAGCGAGATGGTCGACGCGTCGGGCCTGCTCTCTGAGGAGCTCCGCGGCTTCCTGCTCGCGCCCATGGAGGAGCTGGCGGAACTCGAGGGTTGTTTCCTCGAGACCCTCCTGCTTCGGGTGGACGGCGAGGCTCCCCGCATCGTGATCGCGGCGGGGAAGCAGATCGAGCGGCTGCAGCCGAGCCTCCGCTGGCTCTCCGAGGCGGCCCTGCGGGCGGCGGACGAGGCCGACCAGATCGATGCCCTGCGGCACGACGCGACCACAGATGAACTCACCGGCGCGGCGAACTATCGCCAACTGCTTCGCCGCATGGAGCAGTGGCTGGACGAAGAACGCCCCTTCATCCTGCTGATGATTGATGTCGACAATCTCAAGCAATATAATGCTCGATTCGGCCATTTGGCGGGAAGCGGAGCCCTCGCGCAGATCGCCCGGCTCCTGGGGTGCGAACTCGGTCCCGATGATTTACTGGCCAAGTACGGCGGAGATGAGTTCTGTGTGCTTCTGCCCGAGCGGAGCGAGGTGCAGGCGCGAATGATCGCCGACGCTCTGCGTGCGGCGGTCCGGGCCCACAGCTTCGACGGCGAGGCGGGACAGCGGCTCAGCGTGAGTGTCGGCCTCGCCGGCCCGTCTGAGGGTGCCGCATCGGCGAAGCAGCTACTGCTCGAGGTCGATGCGCTGCTGTTCCGCGCCAAGGCCGAGGGCCGGGACCGGACGGTGGCCGCGGAGGAATTGCTGAGCCGTTGAGTTCGGCCGATCACGACGCTGCCGCCCGCGCGGGGCCCGACCGGGATTGGCGACCCAATCCCGACTTTCAAACGGAGATCGAAGTTGAGTGAGCTAGAAAAAAAGCTGCAAGATCGAAGCGCCCGCCTGGCCGTCATCGGCCTGGGTTATGTGGGTCTGCCGCTCGCGGTCGAGTATGCGAAGGCGGGATTCGAGGTCGTCGGAATCGACCTCAGCACCGAGAAGATCGAGAGCATCCGCCGCGGTGAGAGCTATATCGGCGACGTCGACGCGGCGGAGCTCGCGGCGCTGGTCGAGTCCGGGAAGCTGACGGCCACCACGGACTACAGCGTGCTGGCAGAGGTCGACAGCATCAACATCTGCGTGCCGACACCCCTGTCGAAAACCAGGGATCCGGACATCAGCTACATCGATGCGTCGGTCGCCCGCATCGCCGAGACGTTGCACGCGGGACAACTGATCATCCTGGAGAGCACGACTTATCCCGGCACGACCGAGGAAGTCATCCTGCCGCGGCTCGAAGAGAAGGGACTGAAGGTCGGGAAGGACTTCTTCCTCGCCTTCTCGCCCGAGCGCGTGGATCCCGGCAACGCGCAGTTCTCGACGAAGAACATTCCGAAGGTAGTGGGGGGCATCACCCCGGCCTGCACCGCGGCGGCCGTCGCGCTGTATCGCTGTACGCTCAGTGAAGTGGTTCCCGTCTCCAGCGCCCGCGTCGCGGAGACCGTGAAGCTCCTGGAGAACACCTTTCGCAGCGTCAACATCGGCATGGCCAACGAGATGGCGCAGATGTGCCACAAGATGGACATCGACGTCTGGGAAGTCATCGACGCCGCGGCAACCAAGCCCTTCGGCTACATGCCCTTCTACCCCGGCCCCGGCTTGGGCGGACATTGCATCCCCATCGATCCGTTCTATCTGAGTTGGAAGGCGCGGGCGAGCGGATTCGAGGCCCGCTTCATCGAGCTCGCGGGCGCCGTGAACGCCTCGATGCCCGAGTTCGTGGTGGATCTCGTTTCGCGGGCCCTGAACGAACAGTCGAAACCCATACGCGGCAGCCGTGTCCTCGTCGTGGGTGTCGCCTACAAAGCCAATATCGAAGACATACGCGAATCGCCAGCGGTGGACATCATTCAAATGCTGCAGCAACGCGGCGGCGAACTCAGCTACTATGATCCTCACGTCGCATCGATCGGTCTCGATGGAGTCCAGCGACTCGACGCCCTCAGCCCGGAGGCCTTGCGCGGTTACGACTGCGCGGTGATCGCCACGGCCCACAGAGGCGTCGATCATCAGGCGTTCGTCCGGCACTGTCCTTCGGTCGTGGACACACGCAACGCCCTCGGGGCAGATGTCCCCGCCCACGTCCTGCGCCTCTGAGCCCGGCTGGAGAACGACTTGGCCAAAGTACTCATCACAGGGGGAGCCGGTTTCATCGGTTCCCACATCGCCTCTGGCTTGATCGCCCAGGGCGATGAGGTCCGGATCCTCGACGATCTTTCGACGGGCTATCAGCGCAATCTGGACGCCGTGCCCGAAGCCGAGTTCATCAAGGGCTCCATCACCGACCCCGACACGGTGTCTCGCGCGGTGGCGGGCTGCGACTACGTCTTCCACCAGGCGGCCCTCGCCTCGGTTCCGCGTAGCATCAAGGATCCCGTCGCCAGCAACCACGTCAACGTGACTGGCGCCGTCAACGTCCTCGTCGCCTGTCGCGATGCCGACGTCAAACGGGTCATCTACGCCGCCAGCAGTTCGGCCTACGGGGACAGCGAGCGCTTGCCCAAGGTGGAGACCATGCCGACGGCGCCGAAGTCTCCCTATGCCGTCGCCAAATTGGCGGCCGAGCACTACATGTCCGCGTTCGCCGGCGTCTATGGCATGGAGACGCTCAGCATTCGCTATTTCAACGTCTTCGGACCCAGGCAGGACCCGACGGGCCAATACGCGGCGGTCATTCCCATCTTCATCGACGCGCTGCTCGACGGGCGCTCGCCGACCATCGACGGCGACGGAGAGCAGTCGCGGGACTTCACCTACATCGAAAACGTCGTCCACGCGAACCTGCTCGCGCTCACGGCGCCGCGACTCGGTGGGGAGGTCGTCAACGTGGCGCTCGGGGGCAGAATCAGCCTGAACGAACTCTACGCGATGATCGCGGAGATCCTCGGCAGTGACGTCGCGCCGATCCACGGCGAACCCCGAGCGGGCGATGTCCGCCACAGCCAGGCCGACATCAGCAAGGCCGTGGAACTCTTGGGCTTCGCGCCCAAGAAGAGCGTGGAGGACGGGCTGCGCGCGACGGTCGAGTGGTATCGCGAGTTCAAGGCGTCGGGCGCCTAGCTGCCCTCGTCGGCCGCCTCGAGCCGCTCGGCTTCGCGCTGCACCTCGCTCCACCGCAGCGATTTCCGCGCGACGAAACTGACGACGAGCCCCAACAAGACGGCAAACCACAGCGTGGCGAAGCGCACGAGAAGCGTCGCGGCGACTGCCACCGTGTGCTCGACTTCCTGAGCCTCCATCCAGAAGATGAGACTCGCCTCGGTCCCGCCCAGTCCGCCCGGCAGGAAGGTCAGATTGCCCAGCGCCGTTGCCGCGGCGTAGATCCAACTCGTCTCTGAGATGGGGAGGTGGCTTCCCAGCCCCATCAGGACCATGGCGAGGGCGATACACTCCGACCACCAGCCCAGGAGACTCCACGCCAGCGTCGCGGCCAATACCCTTGGCCGCAGCAGCGCCGCGTTGTGTTCGGCCACCTCGCCGAGGCTCGTCGCGCGTCCGGCAAACGGCCGGATCGAGCCGAGCACTCGCACGAAGGCACGCCGCGGCGCCGCGTGCGCCAGCAGGCTCCCCACGACGAGGAAGACGAGGAGGACCGTGAGGGGCCAGAAGGGGAAATGCTGCGCTCGACTGAATCGCCACGACGCGAGCGCGAGAATCGCAGCCACGTCGGTGGCGCGCTCCATGAGGAGGACGGGGGCGGTGCGGCGCATCGAGATGCCATGGAGCTGTTTCAGGAAGACCAACTTGTAGGCCTCGCCGAGTCGAAACGGCGTCACGACCATGGAGAAGCAGGCGAGGTAGATGCGTGCGCTCGAGCGCCAGGGGACACGCGCCCCGACGGAGCGCAACATCGAGTGCCACTTGATGAAGCGGAAGCAGTAGTTGATCAGGCTCAGCAGGAGAATGGGGGCAAACCAGCGCGGATCGAAAATCTCCAAGGCGGCGCTCATCTCGTCCCGGCCGAGGAGGATGCTGACGGCCCCGACGATGGCGACGACCGCCGCGAGATAGGTGTACAGATGGCGCGAGAGGAAGACGCGGAGGCGCGAGCGGAGTGAAACCATCGGCGAGCTGGGTGGCTCCGGGTCTGGAGTTGTGTGGTGGGATTCGCGGTCGGACCGGCGACGACAAAGATTTTACCCTCTTTACGCCCTCTGCGCGAGGCTGACGGTCTTGCGGCTCCTTGGACTCCTTCTTATAGTTGCGACTTCTTCCTGGGGAGTCCCCTCAGTCTCGGCCGCCACCGACGGCGGTCAAGGAGCCCCACGGGAGATTCACGAGTTCCACCTGGCAGCTTTGCAACGCCTTACGGCGATGTGCTAAGCTTCCATCTACCCAGCCCGATCCCATGACAATGGACGGTTTGATCGAGAGGACCCCGCTGCATGAACCTCGACCCCGCGATGCTCGGGCGAGTGCGAAGAGCCGATTCAGAACCGGCCTTCACGACCAACTCGCTCGACGTACCGGTCCCCTGGTATCGCGAGGTGGCGCCCTGGCAACGATCTGCGAAGCGAGCGATGGATATCGGCCTTTCCCTGGTCGGGCTCGCGCTCTTCGCCCTGGTGCTCCCCCTCCTGGCCTTGGCCATCAAAATCGATAGCCGGGGACCCATTTTCTACAACCAACAGCGCGTCGGGATCAACCGGCGCCGCCGAGATCGCCGTCACCAGAAGGCGGATCTGTTCGGTCACGAGCGGCGCCATCCGACGGATAGCCGCGATGATCGCAAGGTCGTCGCGGAGGGCCGCCTCTTCGCGATCCACAAGCTCCGGACCATGTATGTGGACAGCGAGGCGGACGGCGTTCGCTGGGCAACCAAGGGCGATCCGCGGATCACCCGGGTTGGCCGCGTCCTCCGTCAGTGTCGGCTCGACGAATTACCGCAGTTCTGGAACGTCCTCAGAGGCGACATGAGCCTCGTCGGACCGCGCCCCGAGCGCCCGCCCTTCATCACCCAGCTGAGTTCCGAAATCCCCGGCTATCTGATCCGCCTGCGGTTCCGGCCTGGGATCACGGGGCTCGCCCAGGTGGAGAGTGGCTACGACGACGGCCTCAAGAGCGTGGAGAAGAAGGTCGAACTCGACCTCCACTACATGCGCAAGTACTCGCTGAGGAGCGACATCCGGATCCTGCTCCGCAGTTTCGGCGTCGTGTTCACGGGCAAGGGTGCCTGCTGATCCCTGGCTCGTCCGGCCACACGTCCGAACTTCGAAGGCGCCGCGGTGACCCATCCGCGGCGCCTTTTTTCTTTCCCGCGGAAATGACGCTATCTGCTTGATTAAAAAGGGTTTCGGGCACGCTTCTTGATCCTTTCCGGAGGGCTCATCCGGGGAGAATCATGGCCCATCGCCTCTTTATCGTCAGTTACTTCATCCTTCCGGTCGCCGCGCTCTTCTTGGGGCAGAGCTGGCCGGTCGGTCGGGTGCTCCCGCTCGTGGGCGGGGCGGTTCTCCTGTTCTATGCCCTCCACCGGCACGAGCTCCTCCGGGGCTTGCGCCGTCGGGGCGGCCTGAACCCTGCCAACTCGATCTGGCCATACCAGGAGCTGGTCGACGTCGTCTGCCAGCTCAGCGAGGAGGCCGACGAAGAGCGCAGCACGAGCATCGAACAGCAGGCCCGCCTGCTCGGACTCGGCGAGATCTGGCCGTCGTTGACCCACGCCGAGGGTTGGGACACGTTCTTCGACGGAATCGCGGCCTATCTGGGAGACCAAGGGGGCTATCGCGAGGTCGCGCTGCTCCGGGTCGACGCCATGTCGGGCGAGCTGGCAGGAAGCTGGGCCACGCCGATGACGGCGGGGCAGCACATCCGCAAGGTCCGCTGGGGCTTGGGCGGTGTCGGTGGCGCCATCGGTGACACCCTGCGCGATCCAGAAAATTTCTCGCGGCGCGCCGACCGTAATCCGCAGCTCCTTCTCATCAACGGCGAGCGGCCGGATTTCATGCTCCAGAGCGACGGCTTCATCGTCCAGCCCCTCGTCACTCCCTTGCCGAAGCCCGAGTGCTTCGAGCACCGCCATCTCCACCGCCCCAACTGCCCGGCCTTCGAGTCCGTTCCCCACCGCGCGAGCGCCGGAAGCGGCAAGAGCGATTCCATGCGCGGGCAGTGTCTCTCCTGTCGGCATTACCCGCTCCACGGAGTCCTGGTCGTGACGGATGCAGAGCGTGGCGAGCCGATCAGCGAACATGACCGGCACGAGGTCTCGACCGTGTCGCAGACCGTCGCCGCCGTCCTCGATCACGCGCGCCACTATCGCGAAGGCGCGGAGGCCGAGGAGTTTCGCGATCAGATCTTCGACTCGATGAACAACGGCCTGATCACCACGGACACGCGTGGCCGCGTCGTGTTTGCCAACCGACGCGCCCATGAGATGGCCGGCCTCGGCCCGGAGATGATGGGGCGGCCCATCGAGGAATTCGTCGAAATCCTCACTTCACCCCATGCTCTGCGCGCCGCCCTGTATGACGGCATGGAGGCGATCCATCTCGACGGCTACATCCATGCGCGCGACGCACGTGACGCGCGCAGCCGCATTCCCATCCGGCTGAATCTCGGGCCCTATCGCATCGGGCCGGCGGGTCGACGCGGCGCCGTCTGTCTGTTCTCCGATCACAGCGGCGTCAAGGCGATGGAGGAGGAGATTCGACATCTCGACACGCTCGCCGCCGTGGGCCGTTTCGCCTCGAGCATGGCGCATGAGATCCGCAATCCGCTCGGCGGCATCAGCGCCGGCATTCACTACATGGGACGTCACAAGGACTTCCCCGATGAACTGCAGGAAAATGTCGGCGTGATCGAGGGAGAGATCCAGCGACTCGACGGAATCATCAAGAATCTCCTCGAGGTGGCACGGCCCGTCGAAATGCAGCTCTCGCGCTGTGAACCTCCGGCCATCCTCTCGCGTGCCGTTCGCGCCATGGCGGCGTGGCTCGAGGAGAAGGGGATCGAAGTCGTCGTCGAATGCCCCTCGACGCTGCCCCAGGCCTACCTCGACGGCGAGAAGATCCAGCAGGTTCTCATCAACATGATCAAGAACGCCGGGGAAGCCTCGGCGGCAGGCAGCCAGATCCGCGTCTCCTGCCGCCCGATCCAGTCGGCGGACGAGGGCCACGACTTCACGTTGAGCGAGGCCGGTGGAATCTACCTGTCCGTCGAGGACTCCGGTGAGGGAATCCACCCCGAGGACGTGCCTCAGCTCTTCGAACCGTTCTTCACGAGAAAATCCACAGGGACCGGACTGGGACTCTATGTCTGCCACAACTTCATTCAACGCCACGGCGGTGTCATTCGCGCCGAGAGCGCGCCGGGGATCGGGACGCGCATGAGTATCCTCTTGCCAAACGCTCCAGTCTCCCTGGGAGGAAAGCATGAAGCCGCACATTCTGCTCGTCGATGACCAGCAGTCGATCCTCTACTTCCTGCGCAAGACGCTGGAAGGTGAGGGCTATGATGTGAGCGTGGCCGAAACCGGTGCGGGCGCCATGGAGCGCCTGACGGAGCGTCTGCCCGACGTCGTTCTCCTGGACATGCGTCTGCCGGATCGCAATGGGCTGGACATCCTGCGCGAGCTACGCGAACGCTATCCGCGCATGGCGGTGGTCATGATGACTGCGTTCGGCGACGTGCAGAGCTCGGTTGCGGCGATGAAGCTCGGCGCCTTCGACTACGTGAACAAGCCAATCGGGCTCGACGAGCTGCTCGAGTTGCTCGAAGCGGCGCTGCAACGTCAGCTCGTCGACGCGACGAGCGGAGTTTTTCCAGACGCCACGCCGCGCCCCGCGTCGGAAGAGGGAAAGACGGGCGAGCCCGCGCCGGCTCCTGTCACGACACGGTCGATACCCTATGCCGTGGGCGGACCCGAACGCGGCGGCGGCGGCGAGCCTTCGCGCGCCGAATCGATGCGCGAGGTCTACGCGCGTCTGCGCAAATTGGCGGCCGACGCGCAACTCCCCGTGCTCATCATCGGCGAGGCCGGCAGCGGCCGGGCCCATCTCGCCCGCGTACTCCACGCCAACTCCAATCGCGCCGACCGGCCCTTCCGCCGGATCCGCTGCGGCGCGCACACACCCGAGCGCATCGAAGAGGAACTGTTCTCGAATCATGGAATCGCGGCGGCGGCGGTGGGGGGGAGCCTCCTCCTCGAGGGCATCGATGAACTCCACCCACGGCTCCAACTGCGCGTGCTGGACCTCCTGGATCGGACGGGAGACGACGGCCGGAATCTGCGGCTCCTCTGCAGCTCCCACAGCGACCTCGGCGCCGCGGCCGAGCGCGGCGACTTCCGTCCCGAGCTCTACGTTCGACTGCATCCCGGGCGTGTCGCCGTACCACCTCTGCGACGCCGTCGAGCGGACATCATTCCCCTGGCCGGGGAGTTCCTGCGGGAGGCGGCCCTGCGGCGCGGCATCGCCGTCCCCGAACTGAGCGCCGAGGCCGAGCAGCTCCTGCTCGAGCACGCCTGGCCCGGGAATCTCGCCGAACTCCGCCGCCAGATGGCTGCGGCCTGCGCGCTGTGTGACGCGGTGATCCGTCCGGAAGATCTCGACCTGCACAGCGATGTCGACCGCCTGGGCTGCGATATGGTGCGCACCATCCAGGCGGCCATCGAATCCGTCATTCCACCGGAGGGAATCCCCTTCGAGGCGATCCTCGAGAATCTCGAGCGCTCGCTCATCGAAAAGGCCTATCGGGTCTCCGACGGAAATCAGAGCCAAACGGCGAAGCTCTTGAATCTGAATCGTGATAAGCTGCGCTACCGGATGAAGAACTTCGAGCTGATCTGAGCCACCCGCGGGGAACGATGTCCACCTACGCCGCCGGGGCCTCACGCCGACGTGCGATGGGGCTCCTCTTGCTTCTCCTCATGGCCACGGCGAGCCTTTGCTCCTGCGGCTACGGCTTCAAGTCCGGCCGCCTCAGGCCGGGGCTGAGGACGGTTGCCGTCCCCTTCTTCGAGAATCGCAGCCGCGAACCCGACGTCGAAATCGAACTCACCGAGGCCATCATCGCCGGGCTCAGCGCCGACCGGACGCTGCAAGTCGTCGACGAGGAGCAGGCCGACGCCATCGTCCACGGCGTGCTGCGGAAGTTCGAGTTCGTCGAAGCCTTCTTCGGCAGCGAGCGCCAGGCGGACGAATACAAGGTCCGCATCCTCGTCGAAGTCACGATGACCGACCGGAACACGCAGGAGACGATTGCCGGTCCCAAGAATGTCCAGGGGGAGGGGACCTATCTCACCGCCGATGGGATCGAGGGCGAGACGGCGGCGCGCGAAGTCGCGACCAAGGAAATCGTCGAGGGCATCCTCAATATGGTCATCGAGGAGTGGTGATGGCGCTTGTGACCGTCAACCCCGAGGATCTGCTGGCCTCGCTCAAGGCGGGGGAGAGTCGCCCCGTGTATCTGCTCGCCGGTCCGGACAGTCATCGCATGGAGAAGACGGCGCGCTGGTTGCGCGAGCGATCGGTCGACGCCGAGGGCAGAGACTTCAACTGCGAGACGCTCTATGGCGACGAGTGCAAGCCGGGGCAGATCGTCGAGAAGGCGCGGGCCTATCCGATGTTCGGCAGCACGCGCTTCGTCTGGGTCCGGCGCGCCGAGGCTCTCCCGACGGGACGCGATATCGAGCCGTTGCTGGCCTATCTGCAGGCACCCGTCGAAAGCACGGTCCTCCTGTTCAGTTCCAACAAGTTGGACAAGCGCCTGAAGCTCACCGCGCTCTGCGCCGAGACCGGTTGGGTCGTCGAATTCGCGGCGCTGAGCGGCGCGGCGCTGGTGCGCCAGCTGCAACGCCAGTCCAAGAGCCATGGTCTTCGGCTCATGGCCGAGGGCGCGCAACTCCTGGTCGAACTCGTCGGCGAGGATCTGGGCGAGCTCGACAACGAGCTCGCCAAGCTCGCGCTGCAGGACGCGGCCGAGGGGCGACCACTCCACGGCGACGAGATTCGTGAACTCGTCGCCCGCTCGCGGGATGTCGATGCGTTTCGCCTCGCGGATTCCCTCGATCGGCGCGCGCCGCTGGCGGCGCTCCTCGACTGGTTTCAGCTGCGCCGGGGCGGGGGCGATGTCTTCGGCGTCGCCGCCATCCTGGGCTGGAAACTCCGGCAGATCGCCCTGCTGCGCGCCGGCCTCGACGACGGTCTGCCGCCCGAATCCGCCGCGAAGATGGTGGGGCTGGCGCCGTGGCAGATGCGTCGCACGATGCCTCTGGCCCAAGCCACGACGGGGTTGCGCGCGGGGGCGGCGCTCTCGGCCTGGCGCACCGCCGACCGCCGTGCGAAGTCCTCCAGCCTGGGCGCGGGCCTTGCGTACGACCTGGCCGTGCTCGAGTGGGCGCTGGCCGAGGACACGCACGCGCCTCGCGGGACTTGACAGGAGTGGGGCATTCCATAGTTTAAGCTCGCCCTGGGGAAAGATGTCGCGAGGCCGATCTCGCACGGTCGGCGCCTGGTAACCTCGCTCCGCGGGGCGGCATCTGAACTGCCGTAGCCAACTTCAATAGATACGCGGCGAGTCGATCGCCGCAGGCACATCGAAACATCGGAGACAAATCCATGAGCGCACCTGCAGTTGTCACAGAAAGCACATTCAAGGCCGAGGTCTTGGACGCGGACAATCTCGTACTCGTGGATTTTTGGGCGCCGTGGTGCGGACCCTGTAAGTTGATCGGACCGGTGCTCGACGAACTCGCCACCGAGTACGACGGCCAGATCAAGATCGCCAAGGTCAACGTGGACGAGAATCAGGGCCTGGCTGGCCAGTACGGAATCCGAAGCATTCCGTCCTTGCTGTTCCTGAAGAATGGTGAGGTCGTCGACAGCGTCGTGGGAGCCGTCCCCAAGCGGGCCCTCCAGCAGAAGATCGACGCCCTGACCGGCTGAGAGACCCCCGCAGGGTCGTGGGGCAGGGATTGAAGACGGCGGGTCCGCGGGCCCGCTGTCTCCGTATGACCGTGTCTAGTTAACATAATATCTCTTATGCGCAGTTCTATGGATCCGAGAAAGAGAGGCCCCCGCGTCGCCCCGTCAGGGCCTTCGGCCTTCTCTAGTCTCCGAGTGGGATCTTCTCGGCGTACTCGTCCAGGACTGGAATCCGGAACTCCTCGCCGGCGAGCGCCTTGACGAAGCCGAGGACCGACAGCGTCAACGCCCCGACGAATGCTCCCAGCTGCAACAGCACGCTCAACACCAGGAACAGCCAGCCCAGCAAGGGCATCTTGGCCAGGGTCTCGTCGATGATGATCAGGAGCGCGACGACGATGGCCTCGAGGAAGAACAAGGCGAACCCCTGGCGCACGTGCCAGCCCAGGAACGCGCCTCCCTCCCGCCGGAAGACGGGAAAAATCCAGCCAGGTCCCACATAACAGATGGCCGACAGCCAGCGCTCGCGGGCGGCGGGTTCGTCGCCCGGGCGTTTCGTTTCGGGCCCGTCGGCGGCGTCGTCGTCGATTCGTGCGGACTCGATATCGTCCATGATCGTACCGCCCTCCGAGTTATGGGATCAGCTGCTCGTCTGACCCTGTCGCGCCTGAAGCACGGCGATGCGCGCCTTTGCCTCGGCCTTGACCGCCGGATCCTCAGAGCCCAGCAGAAGCTCCAGGGGCTCGATGGCGCCACTGAATTGTCCCATGCGCGCCAGGACGCGCGCCTCGCCAAAGCTCGCCTGAGACAGGTAGCTGCTGCCTGCGGGCAGCTCATTGCGCAGCTCGCGGAAAGCCTGCGCGGCCTCCGCGAGGTCGCCACGACCCTCGAATGCAAGGGCCAGGCCCATGCTGGCGCTGGTGGCGTACATGCCGTTGGGTTGCTGGCGAAGATACGCGCGAAACTGCTCGATGGCCTGGTCGTGTTCCGAAAGCAGGAGATGGCTGGCGCCCGACAGATACAGGGCAGCCTTGCCGTCGGAGGTGTTCGGATGCTCGCTCAGGAGCTGATCGAGTGTCTGCAGGCCCTCGGTGTAGGAACCGGAGAGATACGCACTCGAGGCCCTGTGAACCAGCTGAGAGGCCTGTTTGCGGCCGTTCACCTGATTCTGCCGGACCCAAACGCCGGCCACGGTCAGGACCGCCAACACGCTGATGCCGACGGCAAGCAGCATGAAGTTCTTCTGGATCCAGGCCGCGGCATGGGCCGTCCAGCTGACGAAGCTGTCGTGTCGCAGCTCCTCTTTCGTCATTCGGCTCAATTCTTCATCCTCCAGGCATCTTCATGCGTTCGATGATCTTTTCTGCGTAAAACACTGTCTTTGAGCACTTTGGCCGACTCAAGCTGGGTGGTGCCCCAGAGAGGACTCGAACCTCTGACACCTGGTTTAGGAAACCAGTGCTCTATCCGCCTGAGCTACTGGGGCACGAGAATCGTCCGAGCGGTCAGTCCTCATCCCCTTCCCCGTAGGATAGCAGGCTTTCCACCCTCCAGTCAGCGAGTCGCTCGCGGCCACCGAGGCCCGTCAACTCGATCACGAAGAGGATCGCCGCCACATGCACACCGGCCTCGCGCAGGAGTTCCGCCCCGGCACGGGCCGTTCCCCCTGTGGCCAGGAGATCGTCGACCAGGAGCACCGAGGACGCGCCCTGCAGCTGGGCGGGCTGGATCTCCAGACTCGCGTGGCCGTATTCCAGCTCGTACTCGCGGCGCAGCAGCTCGGGTCCGGGCAGCTTCCCCGACTTGCGCAGCGCGACGAAGCCGACGCCGAGGGACTGCGCCAACGGAATGCCCCAGAGGAATCCGCGGCTCTCGATCCCTACAACGCGCTCGACCTCGAGACCCTTGCAGGCGGCCTCCAGCTGTCGAACCGATTCGGCGAAGGCTCCGCAGTCGGCAAGCAGCGGGCTGATGTCGCGAAACAGGATTCCCGGCTTGGGAAAGTCGGGGACGGCGCGAATGTAGGGAGTAAGGTCCATCGTGTCGGCCGTCGTCGTGCGGCGAGGAACGTCATGGGTTGGTCGGGGCGAGAGGATTTGAACCTCCGGCCTCCTGCTCCCGAAGCAGGCGCGCTAACCGGGCTGCGCTACGCCCCGAACCCATGAACGTCTTGGTCGCCCTGCCGCCTGTTCGAGACGGCAAGGGAAGAGGCAATGTACCAAACGGACGCGGGCCTCGCAATGAAACGAAGCGCGGCCCAGCTACCTGCGCGGAAAACCCTGCTCTCCCAGCAGGGGGACGAAGCGGCAGGGAAGGCTCTCGTCCTGGCGATCGATGCCATCGCGGCGCACCACGCGAACGACACGCTGGAGATCCCAACTGCCCACGGGACAGAGCAGGATTCCCGGGTCGGCAAGCTGCTCGAGGAGAGATTCGGGCAGGCGCGGCGCCGCCGCAGTGACGAGAATGCGATCGAAGCTGCCACGCATGGGCGCGCCACGGCTGCCATCGGCGACGACGACGTCGACGTTGGGACTGCCGAGTTCGAGGAGCGCGCGTCGCGCCATGACGGCGAGGGAGAGAATCCGCTCCAGGGTCACGACATGCTCGGACAGGGCGCCGAGGATGGCCGCCTGATACCCCGACCCCGTGCCGATCTCCAGGACGCGCTCGTGTCCTGCCAGCTCGAGCTTCTGGGTCATCATTCCCACCATGAACGGTTGGCTGATCGTCTGACCCGCGCCGATGCTGACGGCCCTCGGCTGATAGGCATGGTCCCAGAATTCCGGCGGGACGAAACGATGCCGCGGGATGCTCTCCATGGCCGCGAGCACACGCGGGTCGCGGACCCCCTGACGCTCGAGCTGCTGCTGCACCATTTCGCTGCGTTCGCGCCGCAGGGCCTTCATGTCTCCCACAACTCCGCGAGCCTGCGGCGCTCCTCGAGTGCCGCGTAGTCCGTGAGATCCGCGTGGAGCGGCGTGGCCGTGATGTAGCCCGCCGCGTTGAGGACGAAATCGCTTTCTTCGTCTTCAGCATAGCTGAAGCTGTCTCCCGCGATCCAATAGTATGCGCGCCCGCGCGGGTCTTCCTTCTTGACGATGTGATCGTGAAAGCTCCGACTGCCGAGTCGACAGAAGCGGATGCCAGCGATCTCCTCGCGGCGCCGCGCCGGAATGTTGACGTTGAGGAGGGCCTTCTCCCCCACGCCTTCGGCGAGCCAGCGCGGCAGGACCTCGTCGACGAAATGGATCGCCGCGTCGAACTGGCGCGGCACCTTCTTGCTCGTGAGCGAGAGTGCCACCGCGGGCAGCCCCAACACCATGCCTTCGAAGGCCGCCGCCACCGTGCCGCTGTAGTGGACGTCCTCGCCCATGTTGGGCCCATGGTTGATGCCACTCACCACGACGTCCGGCGGATCCTCCAGGAGGAGGGCCTTCAGCGCCACGAGCACGCAGTCGGTCGGCGTCCCGCTCACGGCAAACTGGTTCTCGCCCCGCACGTCGACGCGCAGCGGCTCGCCCAGGGTGAGCGAGTGGCTCGTCGCGCTCTGTTCGCGGTCCGGCGCGACCGTGGTCACCCGCATGTCATCGCGCCCAGCCCAACGCTGGCGCAGGAGCTGAATGCCTTCGGCGTCGATGCCGTCGTCGTTGCAGAGCAGGACATGCATGGCTAGCTCGCCGCTCCCGGGTGGCGCGTCCAGCGCCGCGCGCGCCAGACGAGGCGGCAGAAGCGCAAGGTGTCGATGAACGGATTGATTGAACTCACCTCGTCATGATAGACAGTCGTGATCGGAACGCTGACGACTCGATATCCCAGGCGACCCGCCTTGATCAAGATCTCCGATTCCAGATCATAGCGCGATGACTCCAGCGAGATCGCCCGGAGCACCTTCGTGTCGAAGAGGCGGTAGCCCGACTGGCTGTCTTCGACGCGCTGGCCGACGAGCCGGCTCACGACGCTCGACGTGAATTCGTTGGTCCGCTTGCGCAGCCACGGCATGTTCTCGTTGGCCGCCATGCGGCTGCCCAGGACGACCGGCGCCCCGGCCTGCCACGCCGCAACGAATCGCGGCAATTCCGAGGGCAGGTGCTGGCCGTCGGCGTCCATCGTGATGACGGCCCCGAAACCGTGCTCACAGGCATAGCGAAACCCCGTCTTGAGGGCCGCGCCCTTGCCCCTGTTCGTCTCATGGGGCAGCAGGACGAGCCCGAGGCGCTGCGCCTCGTTCGCCGTGTCATCGCTGCTGCCGTCGTCCACGAGGCAGATCCCTGCTTCAGGCAGATCTTGGCGAATCGCCGGAATGAGGGCCGCCAGATGCCGACCCACGTTGTAGCCGGGAAGAAGGACGAGGAGCTCGGCGGGCATGCGCCGAGTGTAGTCGCAGCTGCAGATGGAGGCGAGGCGGAGATTCCAGCGGTTGATACGGTCGTGGTGCCGTGAGGCCGCGTTTCGAATATGTGAGAATAGGCCGGCTTCGATTGAAGAAATCGGGCTTTGAGCGCGTTCTCCCACAGCGCTGCGTTTTCAGCTACCAGCTCACGCCAGTCGACCGCGCCGGGTGTCCGCAAAGCGGACGTTGCTGTTTTTTTCAGGTGCGGTCATTTCGGCGCATCTCCTGTTTCTTTCTCCCATGCGCGGGCCAAGGCGTCCTGATGGCTTCCTTCTCGGACACTCAGGCTCCTCGTTCATTGGTGATGGTGGTCAAGCGG
>Ga0326597_10002813_pt1 | contig 25772 bp, 24 predicted proteins | sample RVTome_12_FD_203789 | JGI IMG/M metagenome (GOLD analysis project Ga0326597, IMG submission 203789) | Soil microbial communities from uranium-contaminated site in the Upper Colorado River Basin, Wyoming, United States - RVT100D185 | ecosystem: Environmental > Terrestrial > Soil > Contaminated >... | reverse complement strand
GCGTCACGGACCCGGCCGGGGGTGATGTCGAGGATGCGGGCCTTGCCGTGGACGGCGTCGGTGATGATGCCCGCCTGCGACCCCGTGAAGGACTTGGCCGGGACCTCGAGGTGGTGCAGCGCCATGGCCAGCATGGCCATGGCGATCCGTTCCCCGGCGGTCAGGAGCATGTCGAGCTCGCGGCCCGGCGGGGATGGGCTGATCTTCTGGGCCATCGACACCAGCTCGTCGGTGGTGTCACCCATGGCCGAGACGACCACGACGGTCTGGTTGCCGGCACGGTGCGTGCGGGCGACCCGGTCGGCGACCTGCTTCATGCGCTCGACGTCACCGACGCTGGTGCCGCCGTACTTCTGGACGACGATCCCCACGGACGGGGACTCCTTCATCGAGGGCGTGGCGGATGCTACGCGCTTGGATGCCCGGCATCGGTGCCGACACTGTCCACAGGGCCCCGACATCATCCGACGCCGGTGGGCCGTGGTGGGTGTCAGACGTCGCGGCGACCGGCGAACGAGCGGGCGAGGGTGACCTCGTCGGCGTAGTCGAGATCGCCGCCGACAGGCAGGCCCGACGCCAGGCGGGTGACCCGAATCCCGAGCGGCGTGATCAGCCGGGACAGGTAGGACGCGGTCGCTTCGCCCTCGACGTTGGGGTTGGTGGCGAGGATGACCTCGACGATCCCTTCGCTTTCCAGGCGGGTGATCAGTTCCTTGACGTGCAGGTCGTCCGGGCCGACACCGTCGATGGGCGAGATCGCTCCGCCGAGCACGTGGTAGCGGCCGCGGTACTCGCGAGTCCGCTCGATGGCGATGAGGTCACGAGGTTCCTCGACCACACAGAGGGTCCCGTCCTCGCGCCGTGGGTCGCGGCACACGCGGCACAGTTCCTGCTCGGACACGTTGAAGCAGCGCGCACAGAACCGGATCGTGTCCTTGACGCGCGTGATGGCGTCGGCCAGCCGGCGGGCGTCGGTCATGTCGATCTGCAGGATGTGGAATGCGATCCGTTGGGCACTCTTGGGGCCGACGCCTGGCAGGCGGCCCAGTTCGTCGATCAGGTCCTGCACCGCACCTTCGTAGTACATGCTGGTTCCAGACCGATCGGCCGTCACGGACCGACCGTGACGCTGAGCGCGAGGCTACCCGTGCCGGTTGCCGGCTACGACGACGCGGGCGGGTCGTCGTCGGCGGCCAGTTGGGCCCCGAGCCGGGTCTGCAGCAACGCGCTGGCGCGTTCGAGGGCGTCGGCCTCGGACACGTCGTCGGTGGACTGCTCGGCCTCGCGGACGTCCTGTTCGTCGGAGACCTCGGGGGCCGGCGGCGCACTCGACTCGACCGTGTCGACGGCAGGCAGGCTGGGTCGCGGCTTGGCGTCGCCGGCGATCATCGTGTCGACCTTGACGAGAAGGCCGCAGGATCGTTCGACGGCGGATTGCAGGACGCCGGCGTACTCGGTCTTCTTCGCGTTCTCGGCGTGGAAGCTGCGGTACCGCTCCTGGTACTGCAGGGTGAGGACGCGGTTGCGCAGGTGAGCGGGGTCGGCGGGCTGGAAGATGGCGTGGTAGCGGGGCCCGCTGGCCTTGACGAGCTCGAGGATGGCGTCCCAGTGCTTGCGGATCGTCGCCAGGCCGTCGGACTCGTCGGATGTCGGGGGCGGCGCGATCGCGACCTCGGGACCCTCGGGCCGGTCGTGCTGCGGTTCGGGCATGCCCTCGCTGGCGACCTTGGCGGCCCGCGCCTTGGCCCGGGCGGCCAGTTCGTCAGGCCGGGAGGTCGGTGGTTCGTCGGAATCCTCGGCGGGGGGTACCGGGTCGGGTTCGGCGAGGGGAGCAGCGTCGGGTTCGGCGGGGGGAGCAGCGTCGGCCGCCGGAGCAGGCTGCGCAGCAAGTGACGCAGGGGCCGCAACGGGGACAGCCGCCGGCTTCGCGGTCGGTGCCTGCGAGCGGTCCGTCGTGAGTTTGGCGAGGACCAGTTCGAGGGGCAGCCTCGGGGGACCGAGCCGCATCTCGGTAACGGCGGTGCCGAGCAGGTCGATCGCGTCGACGAGCAGCGTCCGCGGCACCCGGCCGGCCTGTGCCTGCAGCCTCGTGCGCGTCTCGGTGGTCGCATCGACGAGGTCGGGACGGTCCGGCGCCACCTGCATGACCAGCAGGTCGCGCAGGTGCTGCAGCAGGTCGAACGCGAACCGGCGCAGATCCGCTCCTTCGGTCAGCAGCGTCTGCACCAGTCCGAGGGCACCGGCCAGGTCGCCCGCCGCGGTGGCGTCGACGACCGCCTCGGACCGTTCGCGAGGTGTGTGGCCGAGGACCTCGATGACCTGGTCGCCGGTGATCTTGCCACCGCAGAACGACAGCACCTGTTCCAGGACCGACAGCGTGTCACGAACCGAACCGTCGCCGGCCCGGACGACCGCTTCGATCGCGGCCGCGTCGATGGTCGCACCCTCGCGGGCGACGAGGTCCTCGACGTGGGCAGCCACAACCGCGGCAGGAACCCGGCGAAGGTCGAGGCGCTGCACACGACTCATGATGGTCGGCAGCACCTTCTGCGGATCGGTGGTGGCCATCGCGAAGACCACGTGGTCCGGCGGTTCCTCGATCAGCTTCAGCAGCGCGTTGAACGCGGCGGTCGAGGCCATGTGGACCTCGTCGAGGATGTAGACCTTCTTGGCCGCCGACGCTGGCGCGAACAGCGCCCGGTCACGAAGCTCCCTGGCGTCGTCGACACCTCCGTGCGAGGCCATGTCCAGTTCGATGACGTCGACCGACGACCCGTTGGTGATCTCGACGCATTGGCGGCACGTGTTGCACGGCGCTGAGGTCGGGCCCCGTTCGCAGTTGATCGACTTGGCCAGGATCCGGGCGGTCGAGGTCTTGCCGGTCCCCCGCGGTCCGGTGAACAGGTAGGCGTGGTGGAGGCGATCCTCGTCGAGGGCATTGATGATCGTGCGCGTGACGTGTTCCTGGCCGACGACCTCGGTGAAGGTCTGCGGTCGGTACTTGCGGTACAGCGAGACGTAGGTCACACGCGACTCCGACGCGACTCGACGGTGGCCGGACCTCGGCCCGGGCCCGAGCCTAATGGGGATGGATCATCCGGTCTGTGAGGCAGGATGGTCCCGAGCCGCCGGTCGGTGAGCACTGTGCGAGGCTGAACGTCGAGTTCTAGGTCTAGATCGTGCCCCGGCCGGTCGGTGAGGTCGACCTTGGATGGCTGGTGGGATGACGTGCCGTGCGAGCACTGAACCATTAGGACGCTGCTGGTCGCCTCGGGCTCATGGATCGATCCAGGAGGATCATGATGGAAGTATTCGTAGGGCATGACTGGGCCGAGGACCACCACGACGTCCACGTCCAGGACAGCGACGGCAGACGTCTGGTTTCGACACGTTTGCCGGATGGGATCGAGGGTGTCGCGCAGCTGCATGGTCTGTTGGCCGACCACGTCGACGATCCGGACCAGGTGACGGTTGCGACCGAGACCGACCGGGGCCTGTTTGTCGGGGCACTGGTCGCTGCGGGCTACCGGGTGGTTGCGGTCAACCCGCTGTCAACGTCGCGGTATCGGGAGCGGCACTCGACCTCGGGAGCCAAGTCCGACCCGGGGGATGCCAAGGTGCTGGCCGACCTGGCCCGTACCGATGCGCACAACCACCGTCGGGTCGCGGGTGATTCGGAGCTGGCCGAAGCGATCAAATCGCTCGCACGGGCTCACCAGAGCCTGATCTGGACTCGTCGACGGCAGATCAACCAGCTGCGCTCGACGTTGCGGGAGTTCTACCCGGCTGCCCTGGACGCCTTCGATGAGCTCCACGGCGGTGACGCGTTGGCCGTGCTGACGGTCGCTCCCACCCCCGACAAAGGCAAGGCGCTGTCACGGTCCAAGATCGCTTCGGCGCTACGCCGCGGTGGCCGACAGCGCAACATCGAACCGCGCACGGACGCGATCCAGACCGCGCTGCGCACCGAGCAGCTGACCGCGCCGCCCGTGGTGGCCGACGCGATGGGCACCATCGTCGGCTCGCTGGTCAAGGTCATCGGTGAGCTCAACGTGCAGATCAACCAGCTCGAGACCGCCCTGGCCGACCGTTTTGAGCAGCACCCGGACGCCAAGATCATCCGTTCCCTGCCAGGACTGGGGATGATCCTGGGCGCCCGGGTGCTCGCAGAGTTCGGGGACGACCCGAACCGCTACGACACCGCGAAGTCTCGCAAGAACTACGCCGGCACGTCACCGATCACCAGGGCCTCGGGCAAACACCGGGTCGTGCTCGCCCGCTACGCCCGCAACACGCGGCTGGCCGACGCCTGCTACCTGTGGGCCTTCGCCGCCCTCACGGCCAGCCCCGGAGCGCGGGCCTTCTACGACCAACGCCGCGCCGCCGGCGACACCCACAGCCGCGCCCTACGCGCGCTGGGCAACCGCCTCGTCGGGATCCTCCACGGCTGCCTGCGCCACCACACCCTCTACGACGAACACACCGCCTGGGGACACCGCACCCAACAACTCGCCGCTTGACACTTGGAGCCGTGGGATATCTAGACCCCGACCGTGACATCGCCGACGGCGACCACGACCCCCGCACGCGACTGCGCGGACCGACAGGGATCCGGTCCGAGGTGTGGCCGCCAGACGGGCACCCGCCCAAGAACGGCTTAGGGCTGCTGCCTTCCGGCCCTGACCCGGTTCACCGGAGGACGTCACCCAGGCGACCACACCCCGCACCGGACCGCAGGGCGATCCGCGCAGGACCGACGAGGGTAGCGACTCCCCCCGACGTCCCCCACCCCAACCTCCCAACCCGTTGGGACGTGGCGGAGGGTGAGGGATTCGAACCCTCGAGAGCCGTGAAGCTCAACACGGATTCCAACCGTCCCGGACCCGTTTCCGCCCGTGTCCCGCCGTGACACTGAACGCCGTCCTATGACGCCGTAGCTGCCCGTTCCTGGCCGTTTCGCAGGTCCTTGTGTGCCGCCCCGAATCCGCCCGTGACCCCCTGTGTCGTGGGGTGCTGATTGGCACGTGGTTGGCACGTGTAACGTCAGCCGGACTGCCGGAGCATGTTCGGAGAGCGCCAATGGTGAATCCTCTCGTAGACGAGACGAAGGGCCCGTTCGTGGCCGTGGCTGCCTTGTGCGAGAACGTCATAGAGGACAAACACGGTGTCTTGAGCTTGATCAGGGTCGTGGACGAGTTCACGATCACCGCGCAGGGGCCGGACGTGCCGGACGCTCTGCCCGAGGGGAGGCTTCAGGTCAAGCTCGTGATCTCCCTGAAGAGCGGGAGTGCGAAGGGTCGACACAAGTTACAAATCGTCCCTTGGCTGCCGTCGGGCCAACTGGGGAACCCCCTGGCCACCGTCCCTCTCAACCTGGACGGGGGCCACCGGGGACAGAATGTGATCATGGACCTTCACTACGAGGTCAAGGATGAAGGAACCCACTGGTTGAACGTCGTCCTGAACGACGATCAAGTCCTGACGCGAATCCCCCTCCACGTCAAGTACCAACCTATGCCGACGCCGAGATGATGAGCGGCGATGAAGTCGCGGAACTGTTGGACGAGCCGGTAACGAAGGGCTCGGGGTCCGTAGACCAGACACGGCCCGCCAGCCGCTCTAGCCGATCCTTCAACTCGTCGTCATCGACGTGGCCACGGTCGTACTCAGCGAGAACCAACTCGACCTGCCCCACGAGCGGGACCTTCCGCAACTCCTGGACCGGGACGCCCCAAGTCTCCTGTGCCAGCCATGTCCGGAACTCTTGGAGCGGCAACTCGCCGCTCGTCACATCGAGAAGAGCCCCCCGGATGGCGTACTCGTCGATCATGTGTTCTGCCTCTATGCCTCTCATGCCTTCCAGCATACGCAACCCTGCCAACCTCGTCCGGAAAACGGCCAGGTGACGTGATCGGCGACCGCCCACAACGCACCGAGGAAGTCAGCGCCGATGAGCTTCGGGCGCTGTTCAACCAACTCGACATCTGGGGACGTGTCCTTGATGGCGAACTTCAAGCACTCACCCTTGAGGAGCGCCCGGCGCCTCGCAGCGCCGGACAACGGCCGGGAACAGCCAGCCGGATCGACCTCATCTATGACGGCGGCACCGAGGTTGCTCGGGTCCACTACTACCTGGAACCTGACGGCACGATCGGCGGAAGCCGTCTTGTGGACCCCAAGAGCCTGTTTCATGACGGTGTGCTCTACGTGCTGAGAGGACGATCCCCCGGGGGCTTACCCTCCTAGTCCACGCTCCCAACGGTTCTAACCTTCGATACGGCCCGAATCCAGCGTGTTACACGTTGGATTGCTTTGTAACACCGGGAACCTGGCGGCTTCGGTGGGACGTGCCCGCTCGAAGGTCCCACAGATCCGCGACAAGGCATTGCCGGAAGATGGAAACGGACCCCGGCCAGGACCCCTACACGGTAGGCAGCCGTGTCCCCGCATGGCCGACACTGCCGCTACGCGCCTTCTAACGTCGTTCTGTGACCTGGCCCGTAGGTGTTGCCAACCGTGGCGCCAACCTGCCCCCCCTGACGTGCCGAGCCGGGGGCCAGGAATGCCGCCACCCCGTCACTGTCAGGACGCTCGAAAACGGTAGGTCGCGCAGGATGCAGGCAGCCACGAGGACGACCCCGACGCCAGACGTGGACCGAACCCGTCACGCTGGCAGCCGTCTGACCGGGGGTGTGCCTTGGGTGGGGGGGCCTGTCACCCGGTGTCCACCCGGACGTTGGCGATCATCGTCCGGTTGCTGCAGACGACGTCCGGTCGGGTGGCGACGGGGCAGCGTGAGGCCGAGGCCGTCCCGGTCCTCAATGACGACGGTCCAGTCCGACCGGGCCGTGCCGTTGGCGCCGCCTGCCCGCCGTCCCGAACCGCCCCCGCCCCCGCCGCCTGTCACCGCCTCATGCGCCCGGTGTGGGAAACGAACCGAATGGACGCTTGACGGCAAGGCCGCTGCCTGCATCGCCTGCGTGTACGTCGTCGTGAGCGAGCACCTCGACTGCCCTCCGGTTGGCGCGCCCTATTTTGATTGGCACAGCGGTTGGCACGTGCCCGTAATATCCGATTCGGCCTCGCCTGCCGACCGGCCCCCTGAAAAGCCAGAACCGCCGTATTCTTGGGGTAGTAGCCTGTAGCTGAGCGGAGGGTGGGGGATTCGAACCCCCGAGACGCTTGCACGTCAACACGGATTCCAACCGTGCGCCATAGGCCGGACTAGGCGAACCCTCCAGTGCCCTTGCGGGCGCGCGCAGGGTACCGACTCAGCCGTCGGCGTAACTCCAGTCGGGCTGCTTGCGGGCGTGGCGCTCGTCGTAGGTGACCTCGCCGGTGGCGTCGTCGATGTGGACGATCTTCGGCACGAGCACCCGGCGCTCCTTCGGGCAGCCACCTCCATCGAGATGGGCGAGGAAGTCCGGCTCGTATGCGTCGAGGGTCGACCCGACCATCAGCTGCTCGCCGACCGGGAGGTAGCAGCGGTTCTGGTCGGTCACGTAGACACACCGCTTGCGGATCTCGGCGAGGTCGCCGGCGGTGCCCTCGCCGGCGTCGACCTGCAGCAGCAGATCGGTGATCACCCCGGTGCCGAGCTTGCAGGCGATGCACTGCCCGCAGGACTCGACCGCGAGGAAGCGGGACAGTTCGGCGACGACCTGCACGATGCACGCCGAGTCGGAGTACACCGCAAAGCCGCCCGACCCCATGCCGCTGCCTGCTTCGGTCATCTCGTCGAACCCCAGTCGGGTGTCGAGCATGTCGGGAGTCATGACGGCGTTCGAGGTCCCACTGTAGACGGCGAGTAGACGGTCAGGATCAGCACCACAGATGTCGACCAGCAGGGTCCGCAGCGTCTGCCCCAGCGGCAGTTCGTGGACCCCGGGGGTGCGGACGTCCCCAACGACCGTGAAGACCATCGAACCCGGCGAGCGGTCCGTGCCCACCTCGCGGAACCAGTCAGGCCCTCTGGCGAGGATGTGGGCGACGTGACTGAGGGTCTCGACGTTGTTGACCACGGTCGGGTGCAGTTCCGTGGTCGTCGCGAACAACCCCTGCTGGAAGGGCGGAAGGATCCGGGGCAGCGGCAGGTGCTCCTCGATGACCTCCAGCATGGCGGTCTCCTCCCCGAACAGGTACTCGTCCGGGCCAGGCACGATCACGACGCGGTCGGCACCGTGCCACCCGGCGGCGACCATCTCGTCAAGCGCGTCGGACAGGCGCTCGACATGCTGGGTGAAGGCTTCCTTGATACCGAGGTGGGCCCGCTCGGCACCGACGGCGTGCATGGCGATCAGCACCCCCTCGAGGAACGCGAAGGGGGTGCGGTCGATGATGACCCGGTCCTTGTACGTGCCGGGCTCGCCCTCGGCGGCGTTGGCCACGAGGTAGGGCGTGGAGTCGGCTTCCCGTGCCGCCTCGACCACCGACCGCCACTTCGTGCCCGTCGGGAACCCTGCGCCCCCGCGCCCACGAAGGCCGGAGTCACTCACGAGCTGGCGAACCTGCTTCGGGGTCCGGTCCGCCGCGGCCTGAAGGCCTTCGCCGCCGCCGAGGTCCACCCAGCCCTGCAGACTCCTGACGGGCTCGTCGGGCAGGATCCTTGCGGCCGTCGAGGTCGCGTCGTTGCTCATGGCTGGCTCGATCGTCGGGTTCGCTCTCTTCGCGGTCGCTTGGTCGCTCGTGATCGGAGCCTCAACGTAGGAGGTCGGGCGTCGCTGGGCTCGGCCGCCCGGCCAGGATTGCGCGGGCCGGCGACATCGGTGGTTGCATGCCGGGCCGTTGCCGCCGGAACAGGACGACCGTGATCGACGTGCTCGGGTCGGGCGTGTCCCCCCGGGACCAGGTGCTGCGCGTGCTCGTGGTGATCCTCGACCTCGCGGTGATCCTGTCGGCGTTCGCCGTCCTGGCCGTGCGCACAGAGCCGGCTGCCCCGGCGCTCGGTCAGGTGGCCGAGGGCACGGACCCACCCGAGCCGCTTTCACCGAACATCGTGGAGCAGGCCAGGCGGGCGGCAGGCTGCGAACTGCTCGTCGACGGCGAGCCGCTCGAGGACCGCCGCCACATACGCACTGGCGAGTTCACGCCCGACGAGCTGTACCCGCAGGACCGGCCCGCGCACTCCGGTCGGCACTACGGGACGCTGGTTGCGGTGCCAACCAGGGCTGCCGAGCAGCCGATCGACGAGCGGGCAGTCACCCACAACCTCGAGCACGGCAGCGTGGCGGTCTGGTTCGACCTCGATGCTGTCGACGGCGAGGTCGCCGGAGCGATCGCGGACTGGCGCGACAGCCGCGGTAACAGGCTCGGGTTCGCGTCCGCGGCCAACGGGGCCGTGTTTGCGTCCCCTGCCACGGTCATATCGTCCGGCAAACCCGTCGCGTTCCGCGCCTGGGGCGTGGCCATGGACTGCGACGAGTTCGACCCGGTGGTCGCGGACGCCTTCCTCATCGATCACTGGGGCTCCCACGGCGCTGCCCCGGAGGCGCACCTGTCCCCCTACCCCGAGGGCTCCCTGCAGTACGCCCAGGACGCCTGATCGCGCGCCCCGCCCACCCGATGTCAGCCAAACGCGCCACCCCTGGCCGACATCGCTGACATCGCGTTGCTCCATGCTCTGAGTCGATGTATTGACGAGGGTCGATGTATTGCGTATTGTTCGCATCGACAGTCATCGATATATAATCGGACGGAGCGACGATGACCGATCTTCTGATGCGGGTGGGCACCGATGTCTGGCTGACGCTGGCGGCGACGTGGCCGTTCCTGCTGCTCTCGGTGGCCACGGCGGCCGCCCTCAACGTCTATGTAGGGGCGGAACGGCTGGGAGGCTGGCTGAAGCGGCGCACCTGGGTGGCCGTGCTCGGCGCCGTGACCCTGGCCAGCGCGACGCCGTTCTGTTCGTGCGGGACCACGGCCGTCACACTCGGCATGATCGCCTCGAGCACGCCGTGGGCCCCGATCGTGGCCTTCATGGTCGCGTCGCCGCTGACCTCACCATCGGAACTGGTGCTGTCCGGTGCGCTGCTCGGGTGGCCGTTCGCACTGCTGTTCTTCGGTGGGACCATCGTGCTCGGCCTGGCCGCCGGTGCCATCACCGGCGCCCTGCAGCGGACGGGCTGGCTGGAGGGCCAGGCCCGGATGGCCAGTTCAGCGTCGTGCGGGACGTCCTGCTCAACGACTGCAACGCCGATGCCTGCGCTCAGCATGGGGCCCGGCGCGGCAGCGATCACCGAGCTCGCCGACCCTTCGAGGTGGGCGGCAGAAGTCACCTCTGCGCCACTTTCGCCGCCCACCTCGAGGCACCGGGAGTTCCTCCGTGAACTGCGCACGACCGGCGAACGGATGGCGGTGTTCTTCCTGGGCTTCACGACCCTGAGCTACCTGCTGATCGAACTGATCCCGACCGCGTGGCTGCAGGACTGGCTCGGGGGCGATGGCCTGTGGTCCGTGGTCGCAGCCGCGATCCTGGGCATCCCCGCCTACGTCAATACCGAGGGCTCGCTGCCGTTCCTGGCCGGCCTGACCCAGGGTGGCATGAGTCCGGGCGCGGCCATGGCGTTCCTGGTCACCGGCGCCGGAACCTCCGTCGGGGCGGTCACCGGGATGCTGGTCATCGCACGCCGCCGGGTCGTCGCCCTCACGGTCGCCATCCTGTTCGTGGGTGCCATCGCGCTGGGCTCGGCGACCCGGTTGATCCTCGGCTGACCGCACCCTCTCGAAGCCCGTCTGGGTGGGGTTGGCGACGTATATGACGCCAACCCCACCCAGAACGGATCAAGTCACAAGGAGCGACGCCGCAGACGGAGCACAGCCGCGGCAGCGACCCCGAGCAGCGCGAACAGCAGCACCGCATCTGAGGTCCGGCCGGCCGCCGCCTCGGTCATCTCGAGGACGCTCGCGCCGGCGGCCGCGGCGCTTCCGAGCGTGGGCTTGCCGCGAGCGTGACCGCGGCGACCGCCGAGCCGTTGCCGGCGTCGTCGTACGCACGGAGCAGGATCTGGCCGTTCCGTGCATGGTTTCGTCCGGACGTGCGGACGTGGCCATGCAGCAGACGCGGTTTGTGGCCACCTACCGTGCCGGCCCGCCGTCAACACCCTCTGACATGGAGGACCTCACGTGGCCAGCGCTGTCGACCGCTTCCTGCAGGCCGCTCTCGACCTCGGCATCGAGGTCGACACGCGCCACTACCCCGAGGGGACCAAGACCGCCGGCGACGCGGCCGCAGCCATCGGCTGCGACGTCGCCCAGATCGTGAAGTCCCTGGTGTTCATGGCCGACGACGAACCGGTACTGGTGCTGACCTCAGGAGCCAATCGCGTGGACACCCAGAAGGTGGCCGCCGCGGTCGGGGCCACGAAGGTCCGCAAGGCCGATGCCGACGAGGTCCGAGCGGCGACCGGCTTCGCGATCGGCGGGACGCCACCGTTCGGCCACCCAGAGCCCATGACGACCCTGATCGATCCCGACCTGCTCGACTTCCAGGTCGTCCACGCCGCGGCGGGCACACCGGATACCAACTTCGGCATCACGCCAAGCCGACTCGTCGAGGTAACGGGCGGGGCGATCACCGAAGTGGCCGACTGACCAGCTCGAAGAGAAAGCTTGGTCAGGCGTCACCGATGTAGGTGCCGTCCTGCGAGTAGCCGCCGCAGATGTCGGGGATCTGGGCCCGGCCGTCGGCGCCGACGGGGACCTCGGTGATCTTGGCGGCGTCCGGATTCACGAGCTTGCCGTCGGCGTCGTAGCCGCCACAGTCGATCGACTCGGTCCGCGCAGGCTCCGGGACCTCGAGTTCCATAGTGGGCTGATTGCTGTTCATCGCCGACCCTCCGGATGGCAGGGCCGACATACCGAGCACGAATGCACCCACGACGATGAGTGCGGCGCGGATGAACGGCTGGGGTGCCATGAGCGGGCTCCGGAGATCGGTAGCCCGACAATTCCCCAGAACCCACCATCTCCGCCTGACCGAACGGCCACTCTGGACACCACCCCAATCACCTCCTACGCCGGCGGTCAGTCGTCGGAGTGCTTGGCGGCCCGGCTCGGAGCCACGCGCGGGGGCTCGTTCGGCATCTTGGGATACACGGGCGGCCATGGCGCGTCCATCAGCCCTGCGGCCATGTCGCGCTCGTGCAGTTCCAGCAGCGGCTCCAGGGTCTGAGGATCGCCGTTCATCGTCTCCCACGGATCGCCGTGCTCGGCGACCAGGCCGGGCACGACGTCCATGGTGAGCTCGGCGACCTCCACGGTCTCGACGTCGTCCCAGCCGATCGGCGTGGACACCTGCGCCCCGACCCTCGGGCGGACCGACCACGCCCCGAACACCGTCTTGTGCGGGGCGTTCTGGTTGAAGTCGACGAAGACCCGCTTGCCGCGTTCCTCCTTCCACCAGGCGGCAGTGATGAGGTCGGGCTTGCGGCGCTCGAGTTCGCGTGCCACGGCGACGGCGACGGCACGCACCTCGTAACTGTCCCAGTTCGGCAGCAACCGGACGTAGATGTGCAGGCCGCGACTGCCCGACGTCTTCACGAACGACCGCACGCCGTGCTCGTCGAACAGGGCACGCAGTTCGTAGGCGGTTTCGCGCACCATGTCGAACGTGACGCCGGGCGACGGGTCGAGGTCGATCCGCAACTCGTCAGCGTGGTCGGGATCGTCGGCGAGGTACGGCCAGACGTGGAAGCCGAGGCAGCCCATGTTCACCGCCCAGGCCACATGGGCGAGGTCGACCGCGACGAGCGCGTTGGACGGCGTACCGTTCGGTGTCTCGACGGTGGTCGTGGTCAGCCAGTCCGGCGCGCCCTTGGGCACCCGCTTCTGGAAGAACGACTTGCCGCTGGCACCGTCGGGGTAGCGCTCGAGCAGGACGGGCCGGCCTCCCATCGCGCGGATCAGCGGTTGGCCGACGGCGAGGTAGTACTCGACGAGGTCCAGCTTCGTCTGTCCGCGCTTGCTGAAGAAGACCTTGTCCGGACTGGTGATCCGCACGTCCCGACCGGCGATCTGCATGGTCACGGCGTCATCGGGCATAGATACAGCCTATGGACGAGTTGTCCTCGAGGGCTACGGTCCTCATTCGCCCCCTCCCATCCGGACTCAACCCATGACATCACAGCCGGACGATCTCCTTGCCGGTCGCTACCGCCTGGTCGAGCCGCTGGGCAGCGGGGGCATGGGGCAGGTCTTCCGTGCTGTCGACGAAGAACTCGGGCGTGACGTCGCCGTCAAGGTGCTTGCACCCCACCTGCTCGACGACCCACGCGCCAAGGAGCGTCTGCGCCGCGAGGCCCGCAGCGCTGCCGCCCTCACCCATCCCAATGTCGTGACGCTGTACGACACGATCGTGGACGACGAGCAGCAGTTCCTCGTCATGGAGTTCGTCGACGGGCCGACGCTCGCCGTTCGCCTCGAGGAGGGGCCACTGCCAGAGCTCGAGGCGATCAGGATCGCGGACGAGGTCGCCGCCGCCCTCGAGGCCGCCCATGCGCAGGGCGTCGTCCACTGCGACATCAAGCCTGCGAACCTGCTCCTGCACCCCGACGGGCGCGTGAAGGTCACCGACTTCGGCATCGCCCGCGTCGTCGACGCCACGCAGACGACCACCGGCCAGGTCTACGGCTCCGTGCCGTACATCGCTCCCGAGCGTGCCCGCGGCGAACTGGCCGGACCGAGCAGCGACCTCTATGCGCTCGGCTGCATCCTGTACGAGATGGTGACAGGCCAGCCGCCCTTCGTCGGCAGCACCCCGACCGACACGCTGAGCCAGCACCTGCACGCGGTACCGCGGAACCCGAGCGAGCTCAGGACGGGCGTGTCGGCTGGCCTCGACGCCGTCGTCGTGCGCCTGCTCGCGAAGGAGTCGGCCGACCGCCACGAGGACGCCACGAGTCTGCGGCGCGACCTGGCGCGGCTCGCCGCGGGCACCCGGCCGAGCGACGCGACGCTCCCGCTCCCGTCCGCCTTGGCACCGACCACCCGCATCGACGCTCCGACCGACGTGGCCGCCGACCCAACGGCCGTCCCGGCACCCACGCGGGGCCGCCGCATCGCCTGGGTGGTTGCGGGACTCGCGCTCGCCATGGTCACCGGCTTCGCGCTGGCCGACACGTCGCCGAACGACATCGCCGACGCCACCCCTTCGGACCTGGCGTCCCCCACCGAGGCGCCGCCCGCCACGGGGCCGGAAGCGACGGCCCCACCGAGCACGCCGGTCTCCGAGCCCGCTCCCGAGCCGACCTCGGCCGAGGACGCGATCGCGGACCTGCGGGGGCTCCTCGTCGAGGGGCGCGACGACGGTCTGATCAGCGACAAGGGCGTCACCGAGCTCGACAAGTACCTCGCGGAAGCACTCGAGAAGCTCGGTGAGAGCAAACCCGACGACGCGGCCAAAGAGGTCCAGGAGTTCCGCAAGAAGCTCGGCGAACTCGAGAGGGACGGCGACGTCGACAGCGGGTTCGCGCCCGCCCTCGATGCGGCGGCGAACGACCTGACCAGGATGCTCCGTTCCTCCTGAGAAGACCTGCCCGGCCACCCATGGCGAGGAGCGAACGGGCCGCAGCGGCCGGTCCTACACTCGATCGAGACCGAAGGGGATCGACGTGCCGATCGTGGCCTGCCCGGTGTGTGGGGAGGACGACGACCTGTCCGGCGGACGGGACGGCGAGGTCATCACGATCATCTGCGGGGTCTGCGACGCCGTCTGGGAACGCGACACCGTGCCAACCTGTCGGTTGTGCGGGTCGACGGATCTGCAGGGGGTCCTGACCTCGACGCTGCCCGAGCACGGGCGCGGCGACCAGTGGGCACCCTCCGGGATCCGGGTGACCTACTTCTGCTGGGGGTGCACGGGCCACGACGTGACGTCGTCGGACCCCAAGCCGCCACCGAACCCGCCACCGGGTGCCCACGAGGACCTCCGGACACTCCGCCAGCGCGGTACCTGAACGGACGCGAGATGACCGACGACACGCCCCGCCGGCTCGACGCCAAGACCCTCGAGCGGTTCCGCGAGTACCACGAGGACGAACTCCAGGCCGCCATGCTGTACCAGGGCCTCGCCGACATCGATCCCGAGAAGGCCGACATCCTCCGGCAGTTGGCCGAGGCCGAGGTCGGCCACGCGGCCCACTGGCGATCGCTCCTGGCCGACAACGGCATCGAGGTCGCACCGACCGCCAAGCCGTCGGTGAAGACCCGGATGATGCTCCGGTCCGCCAAGCAGTTCGGGGTCGACAGCGTCCTGCCGATCATCATCCGCGCCGAGGCCGCCGACGCCGACAAGTACCGAGGCGTCGCGCAGGCTCCGACCTCCATGGCGAAGGAGGAGATGGCGCACGGCCGCCGGCTGGCGTCCATCGGCGGCGCCGACACGACCGGCGCCCAGATCGCCCTGTCGGAGGGACGGCACCGCACCAACGTCGGTGGGGCCTTGCGGGCGTCCGTGTTCGGCGTGAACGACGGACTGGTGTCGAACTTCTCGCTGGTGATGGGCGTGGCCGGCGGGACGTCGGACCCGACGTTCGTCGTGCTGGCCGGCGTGGCCGGGCTGTTCGCCGGTGCGTTCTCGATGGCCACCGGCGAATGGGTGTCGGTGCGGTCCCAGTCCGAGTTGTACGAGCACGAGATCCAGGCGGAGCGCGAGGAGCTCGAGCACTTCCCCGAAGAGGAACGGCAGGAACTCGAGCTCATCTACCGCGCCAAGGGGATCCCCGAGGACGAGGCACGGCAGCTGTCGCAGCGGCTGATCGACGACCCCGAGACGGCGCTGGACACCCTGGCGCGCGAGGAACTCGGCATCGATCCCGGTGAGGTCGTGGGCAGCAGAGGCGCGTGGGTCGCCGCAGGGTCGTCGTTCGTGGCGTTCGCTATCGGAGCCGTGATCCCGCTCCTGCCGTTCCTGCTGATCGGTGCGGGCACCGTCCAGGTCGTCGTGGCGGCGGTCCTGTCGGGCGCTGCCCTGCTTGGCGTCGGCGGGTCGCTCGCCGTGTTCACCGGTCGTCCGGTCGCATGGTCGGCCCTCCGGATGATGCTTATCGGTGGTGCCGCGGCCGCCGCGACCTACCTCATCGGCACGATCTTCGGCGTCGTCATCGGCTGAGAACGCCACGATGTCCGGCGCTTCGACTTCCGCCTCGACCCGGCGACTGTCAACCGCGGGCTGCCGTTCGGCCCCTCCTTACGGGCCCGGGTGCCCGTGGCCGTGGCCCGCCCGCTGGTGTTGAGTCCAGGGATGGACCGCTCGAGGCCGGTCGGATCGCATACCGCGCTACCGCCAGCGTGTGCGCCGGGCACCGGCCGAACTGACCGCTTCGGCAAGGAGTACGACGTCACGGTCAATGACGTCGCCGAACTCGGCGCCCACCTGCCGTGCCTTCCGATCATGGTCGGCTTCCACGGAGCGGTGGGCGTAGAAGCCGTCCGCGAGGCGCTCGTCGTAAGTGAGCTTCAAGGTCACGCGCCCCCATCGTCGTCGAACCGCTGCTTGGCCGCCCATGACAACTGCACCCCGGGTCGGTGGGACGTCAGGCACCAGCGCCCCGTCAGGTCGGCTCCACCACATCGTCGTCTCGTCCGCAGCCTCGCCTTCACGATCCTCCGTGCCCACCGGGCGGCCAGGGTCATCCGGCCCGGCCCGCACGACGACCGGCAGATGGACCTACGATCGCCGCCGAACACCCTTCCTCAGGGGGCACGTGGTGGCAGCGGAGCCAGGACCGGCGCGCCCGCGCCAGCGCACGCCCGCGGACGACCTCATGGCCGCCCAGGACTTCGCGTCCGCCCGCAGCGCGTTCGAAGCGATGGTGGCGTCCGACCCCACGCCGGCGACGTTGTCGGGACTGGCCGCGGCGTGCCGGGCATTGGACGACGTCCCTGCGGCCATCAAGGCGCTCGAGCAGGCCTACCGCCTGCAGGTCGACGTCAGGAACGGAGCCGCTGCGGCAGCGACCGCCTGCATGCTGGCCGACGTCGTTGTCACCGAACTCGGCGGGTCGGCGGTGGCCTCCGGGTGGCTGTCGCGCGCCCGCCATCACCTCCGCGACCACCCGGACGACCCCACGCTGGTGATGGTGAACAGCATGGAGAGCTACCTCGCGCTGGCCTACGACAAGGATCCGCAACGGGCGCGGGAGCTGGCCGAGCAGGCACATGACCTGGCCCGCAGGCTCGGTGACGTCCGGGCGCAGATACTGGCGACGGCACATCTCGGGTTGATCGAGGTGTCCCTCGGCAACCTCCGGATCGGCATGCAGCAGTTGGACGATGCGACGGCGGCGGCCGCCGCAGGCGAGGTCCCGCCGGCCGACGCCTTGGACACTTACTGCATCCTGATCACCGCGTGCGAGCGGGTCCGGGACTTCGATCGGGTCGACCAGTGGTCCCAGCGCGTCCTCGACGAGGCGGCACGCGTCGGCAGCGACGCCTTCGCCACGTTCGCGCGAACCCAGTACGCGAATGTGGCGGTCTGGCGGGGGCGCTGGGGCGAGGCCGAACGCGAACTCGACCGGGTGCTCGTCGACGCCGCGGGGCGGCCACTGACCGCCGCCATGGCGATGGTGGTGCGGGCCCAGCTACGGCGCCGCCAGGGTCGACTCGACGAGGCGGCAGCCGAGCTCGCGCCGGCCGAACGCGAGCCGTACCGCCGCGCGGTCCGCCACCTCGTCATGGCGGCACGGGCAGCGCTCGAACTGGACCGCGGCGAGGTCCAAGCGGCCGCTGACCTGGCCGAGCGCTATCTGCGCGCGGTCGCAGCAGCCGACCGCATCGAACGGGTCGAGGTCCTCGAGGTGCTCGTCCGCGCCCGCATCGCCCTTGGGGACCCTGACGCCGCCGAAGCGGCGGTCGAGGAACTCGAGGCGACCGCCGCGGCCATTCCCACGGACGGCTTCCGGGCGGCCGCCACCGCCGGCCGGGCGCTCGTGCTGCGTGGCCGCGGCGAGCTCGACGGGTCCGCTGCACTGCTCGACGAGGTGTTGGCGCTTGCGGAGGCGGCCGGACTGCCGCACGAGAACATCCGCGCACGCATCCTGCTGAGCGAGGTGCTGCTGGATCTCGGACGTATCGATGCCGCCCGGCGCGAGGCCGAGACCGCCCGTGCCGAGGCCGACCGACTCGGCGCCGCCGGCGAGGTCGCCGCTGCCGACCGGATCCTCGCCGGGCTGCGCGGTTCGCCCCCGCCGGCAGACACCGACCTGACGGCGCGGGAGGTCGAGATCCTGCGCCACATCGCCGGCGGGGCGAGCAACGCCGAGATGGCCGACCGGCTGTTTCTGTCGATCCGGACGGTCGAACGCCATGTGTCGAACATCTACCTCAAGATCGGCGCCACCGGCCCGGCGGCCCGGACGACCGCCGTCGCGTACGGCAGGCGGGCCGGCCTGGTCTGAGGTCTGCGGGTCGATCTACGTGTCGCCGCTGCGGATCTACGTGCGTGCACGGTGTTGCTCCCCGCCGTGATCCCGGATGGTCCTGTCAGCCGATCGGCGGCGACCACAGGAGAGCGACCATGACCACGACATTCGACGACGCGAGGGCCGAGGCCTTCGCCGAACGCCTGCTGCGCACCATCGACGGCGCCATGACGACCGTGATGATCAGCACAGGGCACCAGACCGGCCTGTTCGACGCGCTGGCCTCGCTGGGTGCCGGGACCAGTGAGGAGATCGCACGTGCCGCCGCACTCGACGAGCGGTACGTACGGGAATGGCTGGGGGGCATGACCGTCAGCGAGGTCGTCGAGTACGACCCGACGACGAGGACCTACTGCCTGCCCGCCGAGCACGCCGCGTTCACCACGACCGGGGCCGGTCCCGACAACCTCGCCTTCTTCACCCAGTACATCGGGCTGGTCGGGGCGATCGAGCCCGAGATCGTCCGGGTCTTCCGCGAGGGCGGCGGCGTCCCCTACTCGTCGTTCGACACGTTCCAGGAGCTCCAGCGCGACGAGACCGCACGGGTCTACGACGCCGCACTGGTCGACGCGATCCTGCCGCTGGCGCCCGGCGTCGTGGAGCAGCTGCGAGCCGGCATCGACGTACTCGACGTCGGGACTGGTGGGGGCCACGCCGTCAACGTGATGGCGAAGGCCTTCCCGAACAGCCGATTCCACGGGATCGACATCTCGCAGGAGGGCATCGAGATGGGCCGCGCCGAAGCCGCCGATTGGGGCCTGGCCAACGCGAACTTCGAGGTCGTCGACGCCGCGTCGCTGTCGGGACGCTACGACCTCATCACCGCCTTCGACACGATCCACGACCAGGCCCAGCCGACCAAGGTCCTGGCGGCCATCGAGAGCGCCCTGGCCGAGGACGGCATCTTCCTGATGGGCGACATCGCCTTCTCGTCCAACCTCGAGGACAACATCGGCAACGTGCTCGCCCCCACGGTGTTCGGCTTCTCGATCTACCACTGCATGACCGTGTCGCTTGCCCAGGGTGGCGAGGCGCTCGGGACCGCGTGGGGTGAGCAGTTGGCCCTGCAGAAACTCGCCGAGGCCGGCTTCGGCCAAGTGGACACCGCCGCGGTCGAGGGCGACCCGCTCAACCTCTACTACGTCGTCCGCCGCTGACCCCCAACCCCCCGGGGGTCAGGCGTCGCGCTCGGCGACGGCCCGCTTCCAGCCGACCTCTTCGGCACGTTGTTTGAAGGCGACGCCCTCCGGCGAGTGGCGGGCCACGCCATCGAAGAAGGTGGCCAGGCGCTGGGTCTGGGCCAACCCCATGGACTCGTAGGCCTGGTTGACCATCAGCTTCATCATGGCGAGCTGGTTGGCGGGGACTCCTGCGATGCGGGCCGCGATCCGCTCCACCCGTTCGTCGAGGTCGGCCGCCGGCACGGCCTCGGCGACCAGCCCGATCCTGGCGGCCTCGACGCCGTCGATCGTGTCGCCGGTGAACAGCATCCGCTTCGCCTGCTCCATGCCGACCCGGTACACCCACATGGCCGTGGTCGGACATCCCCACACGCGCGACGGCGGGTAGCCGATCCTGGCGTCCTCCGCCATCACGACGAGGTCGGCGCACAAGGCGATGTCCGAGCCGCCGGCGACCGCGAACCCGTGGACCTTGCAGATCACCGGTGTCAGCGACCTCCACAGGCTCATGAACAGCTGGGTGTTGCGGTTCATCAACCGGTAGTCGATGACAGGGTCCCAGGGCATCTCCTGCACGCCCGGGTTGGGGCCGGGCGCTTCCGCGTACCGCTCGAGGTCGTACCCGCTGCAAAAGGCCTTGCCAGCGCCCGACAGGACAATGACCCGGACGGCGGCGTCGGCGTCGGCCTCCTCGACCGCGGCGGCCAGCTCCGTCGGCAGGTCGTCATCGATGGCGTTGAGCTTGTCGGGTCGGTTCAGCGTGATTCGGCCGAGGCTGCCGTCCCGTTCGTAGCGCACGCGTTCCATGGCGTCTCCCGTCCGCCCCGCACGCTAGATGCAAGGAGACCGTCCCGTCGGCCACCCCACACGGGAGGTTGACGGCGGTGTCACTCGGGCATCGTCGAACACCGTCCCAACAAGGAGCCGGATCATGACATTGGTAATCGTCCTGCTGTTGCTCGCACTGCTGCTCGGTGGTGTCGGGCTTTTCGTCGAAGGGCTGAAGTGGGTGCTGATCATCGCGCTCGCGCTGATCATCGCGAGCTTCTTCACCCACCGGAGTGGCAGACGCGTGTGACCTGACGCGCCGCCGCGCGACCGTCCCTGTGCCCGGGGCCTTCGGGTCCCCGGGCATAGGATGGCGTCTCCCCGGCGAGAGAAGTCCAGGTGGTCAGGAGGCGGTCGATGTCACCGGCGGACCAGGGTGGCCAGGAACCTGACTACCGCTTCTCGCTGGCCAACGAGCGCACGTTCCTTGCGTGGATCCGCACGGCCCTTGCACTGACCGCCGGTGGCCTTGGCGTCATCCAACTGCTCCCGGAGTTCGCCGTGCCATGGGGACGTGAAGCCCTCGGCCTGGCCCTGGTGACCATGGGCACCCTCGTGGCCGCTACGAGCTTCCGGCGCTGGTACCGCAACGAGGTGGCCATGCGGACCGAGGCGGCACTGCCCGCGTCGCGGCTGCCCCTGCTGTTGGCGATCGGTGTGGCAGTCGTGTCCGTGGCGGCCGTGGTGCTGCTGCTCGGCACCGTGGACATGTGAGGTCACCGTGTCCGACGACGCCCCATCACCGCCTCGGAGGCGTCGTCCGTTCGATCCGCGACGTGGCGACCCTCGCACGATCTACGACCGCGGCATGCAGCAGGAGCGCACCGCACTGGCCTGGGACAGGACGGCGCTGGCGATGATCGTCGGCGGCGCCCTGTTCGTCCGGGCGGGGCAACCTCCGTACCACGCGCCGCGGCACCTGCCCGGCATCCTCATGATCGTGCTCGGGGCGGTGGTGCTCGTGCTGTCGTTCGAGCGATACGAGAGTCGCGACGTCCGCCTGCGCGATGGCGGCCAGGTCCTGCAGCCAGTGCTCGTCCGCGTGGTCGGCATCGCCGCGGTGCTGTTCTCGGCAGCGTCGATGGGCCTGGTCGTCTTCGGCGCCTGACCCCGACCCGATGTGAATTCGTCCCAGCGATGTGAATTGATCCGATATCCCGGACTTACTCACATCGCTTGGACTTACTCACATCGGATCGAGGGTGCGGTGGACGGTGCCTGCTGTGCCGTCGACCGTGAGGAGGTCGCCGTCGTTCACCTTGCTGGTGAGGTCACCGGTGCCGAGGACTGCGGGGATGCCGTGCTCGCGGGCCACGATCGCGGCGTGGCTGAGGACACCGCCGGCGTCGGTGACGAGCGCCCCAGCCGTGGCGAACAGCAGCGTCCACGCCGGGGTGGTGACCGGGCAGACCATGACGTCTCCGGGACGGACCTTCCCGAAGTCCCGCTCGGTGAGGACGACCTTGGCCGGCCCGGTATGGGTGCCAGGCGACCCGGGCGCCCCGACCGCGAGCGCATCGGAGGCGTCCACGTCACGCTCGGGCGGGTACTCCTGGCCGACCATCCACAACAGCGCCCCGTTCAGCCGGCGGGCGGCGTCGGGAAGCTTCGACACGTCCGGCGAGGCATCCGGTTCCCCGACGTGGACCGGACCGGGGTGCGCGCGTGTCCACGCGTACTCGCTGCGACGGCGGTCGACCGCGCCCCGCAGGTTCTGCCCTGACGTGGCGCCACGCAGGCCGGCCACGAGTTCGTCGGCGGTCAGCCACGGCCCGTCGTCGACGCGGCCGAGCAGGCCACGGGCAACCAGCCGCCGCGCCGCCTCGCCCAGCCACCGGCGGAGCAGCCCGCAGGGGATGTTGTCGCAGTGGACGATGTTCTCTTCGCGGTTCGGGTACGCCCGCCGCGCCGCCGCGAGCAGGCGTTCGAACTCGGCGAGGTCGTCCTCCCCGAGCGCATCGCGGGCGGTCTGCTCGGCCTGGACCCTGGTCTGCGACCCGTCGTCGGCTGCGGTCACCCCGTCGAGCAACAGGCTCGTCACCAGGGCCGGGCGTTCCGCGAGGGCGGGTGACCCCGGGTCGTAGTTGACCGTCCGCCACGCGTGGGTGCGGAACCACGCGGCGAGCCGGTCCGCGACCTCAGGCGCCACGGGCCGCAGCGCCCCGACCGGATCGACCGCGCCTTCGCGGAGCGCTGCAAGGACGTCGGCACGCCCGTCGAGCGCGACGGCGACGTCAGCGAGGTCGTCGCGCCCCGCCGTGCTCGCCCGCGAGTGGCCGGCGAGCAGGGCGATCGTCTTTGCCTCGTCCCACCCCAGCCGGTCCCGGCAGAACTCGACGAGTTCGTGCAGCGCGACGGCGTACGGCAGGAAGAGCTCCATGTGGATCTTCCCGCCCCGTTCGAAGTGCCGCCTGCACTCCTGCAGGTGCCCCACCAGCGACTCGTCGTCCAACGCGCCGAGATCGACGTCGAGGAGGCGGTCGGCCCGCGTGACCAGTTCGTCACGCCAGGTGCGGTCCCAGTCGTCGAAGACCCCGGTGAGCCGTCCGGCTGCGACGACCTCCTGTGCCAGGTGCACCCGCCGCCGCAGCGAGGGCACGACCCGGGCAAGCAGCCCGAGCAGAGCGGCCGGCGGCGCCGACCTCCCCTTGGTGTCCGCCGGTCCGACGGCCGGCACCACCCGGATGTAGACCTCGCCACCGACCACACGGTTCTCGACGGTCTTGACGAGCAGGCCGTACGTGTCGCACATGTGCCTGGCAGCGATGTCGAACACGTCCATGTAGGTGCTGGTCCCGAAGGGCGTGATCGGCTCGGGGTTGTGCGAGACGTCCTTCTCCCATCCCGTTCCCGGCAGCGTTTCGGCAGTCGGGGTCGGCAGCACGGTGATCGGCCGGGCCTGCACGAGCCACACTTCATCTCCGGTCAGCGCCCACTCCACGTCGACCGGCCGGCCCCACAGGGCCTCGACCCGCCGGACCTCGTCGGCGAGCCGCTGAGCGGTGAGGGCGTCGATCGCGCCATCGCCGGTGAGGCGTTCAACGCCGGAGGGACCGACGACCCACTCGTCGCCGTCTACCTCGCCGGCGACCAGACGGTCGGCCACGCCGGCCACCGCGGACACGCGCACGAGATCCCGGTCGCCGGTGACCGGGTCGGCCGAGAACGCCACCCCGGCCGCGGTCGGAGCGAGCATCCTTTGGAGGATCACCGCCATCGCCACCTTGCGGCCACCGGCGTACTCGTCGACCCGCGCGGACCGGGCCGCGGCCAGGCAACGTCGCACAGCATCGATCACCCGGTCGGCGGGCACGTCGAGGACGGACTCGAACACGCCCGCGTACGACGCGTCGGTCCCGTCCTCGCCGACCGCGGAGGACCGCACCGCGAACGCGCCGTCGCCGAGGTGTGCCGTTGCCGCCTGCACCGCGGTGACCACCGCGTCCGGCGCGGGGCGCGACGGCTCCCACGCGGCCAGCAGGTCGGCCGACAGGACGACCCCGTCGGGGACCGCGAACCCACCGTCGAGCAGCCGGGCCAGCCCAGCGGCCTTACCGCCCGCCTGTGCGTCGTCGTGTGCCTGCGCCAGCGCGATGACCCCGGTCATGATGGCTCCTCCCGACCGTCGGGCACGAGCGCGCCCGCTTCCTTCCGTGCCGCGGCGATCACCGTCTGGGCCGCCCAGGCCATGACATCCGCCGCGACGTCGTCGGCCACCTCGTACTCGTGGGTGAGCGCGTACCACAGCCGTGAACCGCCCATGCTGCGGAGCAAGCCGCCGAGCGCACGCGCGTACTCCGGGTCGACGTCCGACAGTTCCCGGACCGCGGCCTCGAGGAACATCTCGGTTCGACGGCGCCGACCGGCCGGCCCTGCCGAGGACGGGGCGGGATCGAGCCTGGCGAACGCCTCGCTGACCCCCCGCTGCTCACCGAAGAGGCGCAGGTTGACCTCGATGGCCGGGGGGATCTCGTCGAGGGTGGTGATCGCGTTCACACCACCCGCCTCGGCCATCGTCTTGCCCGACCACTCGTCCAGCGCATCGAGCAGCGCCTGTCGGTTCTCGAAGTAGTTGTAGACAGTGCGGTGCGATACCCCGGCACGCTCGGCGATCTCGGGGACCGAGAAGTCGAACAACCCCCGCTCCGCGACGTGTTCGGCCAGGGCCTGCATGATCGTCTCGCGGACGAGTTCACGCTGCTTCTGCCTGATGTCGCCCACGCGGGGTGCCTTCGTCCGCACTAAGTGCACTGACCATAAACTATTTGCATAGCCTCTGCAAGTCGTGTAGAAAGTGGGCATGAACGATCCCCGGCGGGAGCTGGGAAGGGAGAGCAGCCATGAGCACCGCACACGGACCACGCGACGACGTGACAAGCGCGTCGACGACCGGCAATGACACGACCAGCCGGACCGCAGGCGTCGTCGCCCTGGTGGCGCCGCTCGTGATGGTGGCCGGCGCCGCCGTCTGGGCCAGCACAGGGACAGACCTCGACGCGGCGGTGACCAACGGCACGGTCGGCGACTACCTCACCCAGGTGGCAGCCGCCCCGAGCGCGGTGTACCTCCATGTGCTGCTGTGGATGGTCGGGGGACCACTGCTCGGGTTGGCGATACTGCTGCTGGTGCGGCGCCAGGACATCGGTGGCACCCACGGGGTGGTCGCCACCGCGGCGGCACACCTCGGCGCGGCCATGGCCATCGTCTGCTTCTCGATCTGGTTTGCCTTGCTCGAACTGCGAGGAGCATCCGGCGCACAGGACGTCGTCCACGTCCTCGGTTTCCTCGCATCACGGGTCGACTGGGTCGCGACCGTGCTGCTGATCGGGGTGGCACCGGCAGCGGTGTCCTGGGCGCGGGGAGGCCGCACCTGGCAGCGAATCCTCAGCACGCTGGCTGCCGGACTCGGGGTCATTGCGTTGATCGGTCTCTGGCTTCAGGCCGAGGCCGCGATCGCGATCGGGTTCGTCGAGGTCCCCGTCGGCCTCGCCTGGTTCGTGGCCACCGGCATCACCGAACTCCGCCGCTGATGTGAGCTTGTCCACGCGATGTGAGTTCGTCCCATGTCTGGGACTTACTCACATCGCTGAGACTTCCTCACATCACCTGGGTCAGGCGGCGCGCTCGCGGACCACCGTGGCGATGTCGAGGCGGCGGACCGCTCGCAGGCTCGGCCACTGCGACACGGCTGCGACGACGAGGATCGCACCCGCAGCCACCACCAGCGTCAGCGGCCTGACCACCAGTTCCAGGCTGAACTGGTCGGTCGAGTACAGCCCCATCATGGCCCGGCCGCCCAGCACGCCCGCGACCAGTCCCGGCACGATCCCGAGCAGGACGAGGATGA